>Ga0256405_10005345_pt1 | contig 22394 bp, 21 predicted proteins | sample RumenRJG_02DNA_FD_189096 | JGI IMG/M metagenome (GOLD analysis project Ga0256405, IMG submission 189096) | Bovine rumen microbial communities from Lethbridge, Alberta, Canada - RJG_02 | ecosystem: Host-associated > Mammals > Digestive system > Stomach > Rumen | place: Canada: Alberta... | reverse complement strand
ACCAGGAAACCGGGAAGAGCGCTCCCCAGGGAGCAGAGCGTCCCCAGAGGTCATTGATGAACTGCTTTTTCTTCATTATTTCCTGCGCTTTTGTCATTCACAATTTCCCCCGAAAATAACGCATAATACTTGTGGTTAGATGTTTCTAGCCTTATTATACGCTATTTTTCCGATTAAGCAAGCCGATATACCATGTGATCATGTCTGAAGCGGGAACAGCAGGATTCGAACCTGCGACCATCCGGTTAACAGCCGGGCGCCCTACCAGCTAAGCCATGTTCCCAAAAGCAGCCGGGATTGACCTTTTCGGTCAGTCCCTGCCGCAGCATCCCCGGCGCGACTTGAACGCGCATCAGGTGGTTCGTAGCCACCCAGTCTGTCCTTTTATCCTACGGGGACATATGAATGGAGCACTGCGGGCTTCGATCCCGCCGCTTCTGCTTGCGAGGCAGACGTTCTCCCGAATGAACTAAGGCCCCAAAGTTGCAGAGATCGGAATCGAACCGACATCAAACGCCATGTGACGACGCCGCTTTCCCTCTCGGCCACTCTGCAATATTTAAATAGGGACAGGCGGACTCGAACCGCCGACTTCCTGCGCGTCATGCAGGTGCTCTCCCAGCTAAACTATGCCCCTATTGTTTCACAACAATCTTTCCCGATTGTGTTGAGTTGCGGGTGCGGGAGTTGAACCCGCTATCGTCAGTGTATGAGGCTGAAATGGTATTCCGTTCCACCCACCCGCGAAGCCGATACTCTGATTCGAACAGAGATCAAATGATTACAAATCACCCGTACTGGCCCTTGTACTATACCGGCAAACAAAGCTTCCCACCGGGTTCGAACCGGCAACCTGCTGATTACGAATCAGCTGCGCTTCCTTTTGCGCCAGAGAAGCATGATCGGAGCTTCCCAGCTCCTTAGAGGGAACAGCAGGATTCGAACCTGCGACCATCCGGTTAACAGCCGGACGCTCTACCAACTGAGCTATGAACCCACAGCAGTCAGCTTTTCAGCTGACCGAAAGCTCTGAACGGGCTTCGAACCCGCACACCAGGTTTGGAAGACCTGTATGCTGCCGTTACATCACCAGAGCATTGTGTACAAAAGAATTCCTTACTCCCAAGCCGCCGGCTACTGTAGAGTATGAATAATTAAAAAACAGCGGGAAGCCCTATAAATAAAGGCTTCCCGCTTTTCTCGTCAATAAAATGTCAACACTAATCTCAATTTCTTGTTTTAGCGATCACTGTATCGTGCTATCTCATCCTCAATATTGTTATAATAGGTCTTCAAATCATCACTAAACTTCAACTCGAAGGAATCCCGTGCAAAATCATTTATACCGCCGTTTTTGTCTTTAAGGCGATACTCCAAAAGCTCATCTATCTGGTCCTTGATCACGCTGAACGACGCTATCGGAATATAATACGTGATAGTCAGGGATTTTTCAGCCATCTGCATTTCGGAATATACTTTAGCGCCCAGATCAGAGAAATGATTCAATTCGGACAAGAATTGTGCAAATAGTTTTGCTGCATCTTCTGAGGGCGGGGCTAGTAGTTCGTCAACAACAAATGTAAAGCCTGGTCCGGTTTTGGCGCTCTTTGCAGTGCTGTATGTCGTGGTGAGTGTAAAACCGGATTCCACGATTTTTCTTAGCAAAAGAGTGATATCCGAAGTCACTTTTGCATATGGACAGTTTTTCTCTGCTAGTATGACCAAGTGTCTATAATACTCTAGGATCTCATTTTCTTTTGAAGTGAAATAGCCTTTTATATTGCTTGGGAATCTTGATTTCCAAACTTCGTAGGCCTTGATTCGTTCATCGGTGAGTTTATCCTGATTTGAGAGCAGGGCTTTCCTTTGCCCTTGCCATAGGTTCATGTATGTGATTAAAGTCCGGATACTCTCATTTTTATCATCAAAGACCAGTACTGTTTTTCCGTCCTTCTTATCTATGTCCATTCCATATGATTCCTCAAAAAGGAATAGAACCTGCATCACATCTTCATACGTCGCCACGTCGATATCAGAAATCGCAGACAAATCCACTTCTAATGCTTTGGCAAGTTTAATTCGAATATCATCTTTTGGGGCAATCAAGTCCCGCTCATACTTACGAATCCTGGAATCTGCGGTCGCTGCGGAAAAACCTACAGCGAGACCTAATTCTTTTTGGGTCAGTCCCTTCAATATTCTGTATTTTTTGATTTTTTCTCCAAGCGTCATTTTATTCACACTTTCACTAATAAGCATAAGTACTCCTGTATTTTAGCATGAAAGGAAAAACAAATAAATATTACGTGGAAACGGCAGACCAAAAAATATGCCTATCATTGTTGACAGACAATAAAAATGGTTGTAATATATCGATACAGACCATAATAATGGTCTCTAAACAAGAAGAATAAACCCAAAATAGAGGAGGTAATGCATATGGCGGAAAAGGGGCTACCGTTGTACGTGGGAGTAGAAACAGTTAAACAGGATCTCGGAGTATCCAGAGCAAAAGCATACGAAATAATCAAGGAACTGAACAATTCTATGAAAGCGGAATATCCAAGAGCAATCATTGTTTCCGGAAAAGTTAATCGCATCTGGTACGAAGAGGCTTGTCTCAGATCCGGAAGCAAATAAGAGATAGGACGTAGGAGTAATCAATGGCAGAAAGACGGATGTTCTCAAAAACAATAGTTGAAAGTGCCAGGTTTCTAAAAATGCCGGTGTCTTCACAGAACCTGTATTTTCATCTCGGCCTCAACGCGGACGATGATGGTGTCGTAGAAGCGTATGCCGTGATTAATTTGGTTAAAGCAAATGAGGATGATCTGCGCGTATTGCTGGGAAAAGGTTTTGTACAGATCCTCAACGATGATCTTGTGACCTACATTGTCGACTGGAGAATGCACAATAAGATTCGCGCGGACAGAAAAAAAGACAGCGCGTATAAGGATTTGCTGATAAAGGTTGTCCCAGAAGCAAGTCTGCTGCAGAAAAAACGGCGGTCCGACCTGGCAAACAAATCCGGACCGTCCACGGACGGTCCGTGGACGGCACAGTGTAGTGTAGGTAAGGATAGTGTAGGTAAGGAGAGTATAGGTGTGTGTGTCAGGGATGCACACACACACTCGGTCAAATACCAGATGGGGAAGGAACAGATTACAGATACAGAATACTCTGAGCTTGTGCAGAAATATCCAAAATCAGTAGTTGACCAGGTTATTGAGCGCATCAGGACAAAGCCATATCATGGATGCCTTAATGTAACAACGATTTCATCGTGGTGTGAAGAACGTGGCGACAGTCATAGACCGCCTGCTAAAACACAACAGAGATCCATACACACTGATCAACTCCGGATATTGGCAAATGAGAGGACGGATCATTATGGATGACAGCAGATTTATCTGCCCGGAATGTAAGGACACCGGCATCGTTTACTATAATGGCGAGAATGGATATCTCTATGCCAGACCATGCAAATGTAGAGCGGTCAAAGAGGCTAAAATGCGGATCGAACGCAGCGGCCTTGCAAAGTTGTTTAAGTCAAAGACGTTTGACAGTTTCAAGACATATTCGGATCCCATTCTTGAGGATGCGAAGAGAACGGTTATGAGGTTTGCGGAGACATTTGAGTCTCACGGGGAAGAGGAAGCAAATTCCCTGTTGCTTTGCGGCCAGGTCGGGGCAGGCAAAACACATCTCGGTGCCGCCTGCAGTATGCAGCTTATGGACAGAGGAATACCAGTTGTTTATATGGGATACCGGGATGAAATGACAAGCCTTAAGTCGAGAATAATTGATGAAAAGGCATATTCAGATACTGTAAACAGGTTCAAAACGGCAAAAGTACTTTTTATCGACGATTTCATCAGAGGGAAGACGACCGAATCAGATGTAAATATCGTTTATGAAATCGTGAACTACAGGTATAACAACCATCTTCCTATGATCGTGAGTACGGAGAAGCTACTGGAGGATCTGATCGTTTTTGATGAGGCCATAGGGAGCCGGCTGATCGAAATGTGCCGAGGGTATATCGTCGTTTTTGAAGGAAAGAAATTGAATTACCGGTTATATAAAGGAGCATTATAATGGCAGTTTACAGAGATAAATGGAATGGCTATAACGGCAACAGCTGGCGTGTTTCCTGCTACTACATAAATTGGAAGGGCGAACGCAAAAAGCATGAGAAGCGTGGCTTTCCAACGAAGAAGGAAGCAGCCGCTTATGAACGGGAGTTTCTTGCGAAAAAGAAAAAGGATATCAACATGGGGTTTTCGACATTCCTTGACATCTATTTGGACGATCTCGGGGTTCAGATTAAGAAGAGTACCCTTGTAAGTAAAGAAAGCGTTATCAACACGCATATAAGGCCATATTTTGAAAATAAGAGCCTGTCTGAGATCTCTGCGATCGATATCCTGCAGTGGCAGAATGCGTTACTGGCACTTCGCGACGATCAGGGAAAAGGATATTCTCAGACTTACCTGAGATCAATGCAGAATCAACTTGGCGCTGTGTTCAATCATGCAGTCAAATACTATGACCTGCCGAAGAATCCATGTAAAACAACAAAGAAGATGGGAAAGTCAATAAAAAAGGATATTTTGTTCTGGACCAAAGATGAATACTTGAAGTTTTCTGAAGCGATGAAGAGTAAACCTCTGTCATATTACGCTTTTCAAGTACTCTATTGGACCGGCATTCGCTGTGGGGAACTGCTTGCACTTACAAAAGCGGACTTTGATTTGGAAAAACGTACTCTCAGGATCAATAAGACCTATCAGGTGATAAAAGGCAAAGAGCAGGTCACTTCTCCCAAAACGGATAAAAGCAATCGCACAATTGAGCTCCCTCAGTTTCTTTGCGATGAGATGCAGGATTACTTCGATTCGCTTTATAAAGTGGATGAAAATAGCCGCATTTTCAATGTGACAAAACACTACCTCCATCATGAAATGGATCGTGGAGCAAAAGAGGCCGACGTAAAGCGGATCCGTATTCATGATCTGAGGCATTCAAGCTGTGCGCTTTTGATTTCTCTCGGATACTCTCCAATACAGATTGCGGAAAGAATGGGGCATGAGAGTGTCACGATCACGGAACACTATTCGCACCTCTACCCGTCAGTTCAGAGGCAGATGGCAGACAGGCTGAATGAAGCATATAAAGAAAAAAAGGATGAAGGTGGCGATAATCCCGGGAAAGAGGCAGAGGTATGAGCAAAATATTTCAGCGCCCCTCGATGCAGAAGGGAAGCGAGAAACGGAAGAAAAATGAAAAGAACAGAGTAAGGAATACCTTTTTGAACTTTCGTGTCACGCCTGCCGAGAAAGAACTGATCGAAGCCAGGATATCATTAACGGGATTGACGAAAGCGGAGTTTTTTATTCAGAGCTGCCTATATCAGACAATCCTGGTGAAAGGGAATATCAGAACCTTCTCAGAGATTGACCGCAGGATCTCGGAAATTGAGAAAGCCATTAATCTAAATCCAAATCTTGAGGAACTTGATCCGGTGCAGGCGGAGAATCTGAAAACAATTCTTGAAATTATAAACAGCAGATTGAAGAGCAAGTCACAACCGTAGTATATCCAACAAACCGGCGGCGAACGCCTATGCTCCTATGTCGCCGCCGGTTTGTTAAGCTGACAGCCGATGTCGAACGCCTATGCTCCTATGTCGCCATCGGTTGTCAGGCAAGTTTCGCAACGCGGCAAGCCGCGTTACAAACTTGCCAGTGGGCTGCGCCCCCTTGGAACCCCTGTATTGGGTGCAACTCTTTTCATCTGGGTGATTCCTGTAAGGGTTCCATTGATCCCCCTTATAGTGGGAGCAACAAATCCCTTTAGCATAATACCTGGCAAGGATTCTGCCTCGAAAGGAACTGCAGATGCGGAAGAGAAATAAAGCAATCACGATACGGATGACCGAAGAAGAATATGCCATGCTCTGCAGCAAGCTTGATGAGACCGGCATATCTCAGCAGGCTTTCGTCATCAGCGCGATCAAAGGCGCTGCCATCATCCCATCCGACCAGATTGCCGTATTGAAAGAAATAAGCTCCACATTTGCTTCCCTTGAACAGCAGCTGCGCGGAATGGCAACAAACATCAACCAGATGGCACGCATCGCCAACAGCCGTAAATTTGCACCCGGTACAAGGGAGCTGGAAAAGATCTCCCAGCAGATCAGAGGATACAGGAAGGAAAGTGAAGAGATATGGCAATCAATAAGGTCATCAATAGCGCAGCAAAGAGCCACGGTGCAATGAGCAACGTCATCGCATATGTCCTCCGGAGCGATAAGGTCACGGAAGGATTTGTAGATGTCACTGGCCCGTACAGTCCTGATGAGATAGACAGAGACGGTGTGTATAGGAGCTTCCTGAAAGAGAAGAAGCAGTGGGGAAAAGACTCTGGCCGGATGTATTCTCACAACGTCATCAGCTTTCATAAAAACGAGCGGATCACGCCTGCCCAGTGCCTTGAGATCGGGAGGAAGTTCGTAGACAGGTTCTTTGGCAGCTTCCAGTCCCTCCTCGGGATCCACCAAGACAAAGACCACCTGCACTGCCATATCGTTACGAACACCGTTTCCTTTATCGACGGGCATAAGCTGCATCAGACCAGGCATGACTTGGAAAAGCAGAAAGCGTACACAAATGAGCTCTGCCGGGACAGGGGGCTTAGTGTTACGGAAAAGGGCAGGCATTTTGACGGATCACGGATCGAGGAAGGGCAGATCACCGCCTGGAGGAAAGATAAATACAATCTTTTGGCAAATGAGTCAAAAAAGAGCTATCTCGTGGACTGTGCAATCGCTATCACGGAAGCCGTCCCCGGATCGGCATCTCGGGAAGAGTTTGTACAGAAAATGGCGGAGAGGAGATGGAACGTAAAATGGGCAGACAGCCGCAAACATATCGTGTTCCAGGATAAGGACGGCCATAAGGTCCGCGACAGCAATATAGAGAAGACTTTTGCCATGGCTGCCGATAAGGAGGCGCTGAACCTTGAATTTGAAAGACAGGCTGAACAAAGAAGAGCAGAAGCCAGGGAACTCGACCGATACTACGCAGACGTCGAATCCGCAATCAGCAGAGCAGACGCTGCTATCAAAGGTGCAGGAACTGTCAGCGGCGCTTACGGCAGCGAGGGACAACCTGGTGAACGAGAAGCAGAGAACCCGCAGACTGGACAGGACGATTTCGAAGCTTTCATCGCAGAACTCGACGCTGACATCCAAAACGCAGGAGCAGCAATCGATGATAGCCGCGCTCAGAACAGAGATTTCCGAAGCGCAGGATATAAACCGGTCGCTCCGGAAAGACAATCAGGCTCTCATACAAGAGAACGAAAACATCCGGTTCGACCACGGGGTAGAGAGTCGAAGAGAATTCGACGATCTGAGGGACGAGATATCCCGCCTTCATTCGCAGATCGATGACCTCAACAAACAGGTGGATCAGTCGTGTGTTGCAGCTGTGCGGGAAGCCTATGACGAACTGGAAAGATCCCGCCGCAAAGCGGATAGGCAGCTGGACAGCTATCAGGCTTTTGTCGCCAAAAAACTGCGCGGCATTCTTGATGAAAGGAACCAAAGTATTTCAGCACTGAACTACAAAATCAAGGCGAGGGCGGGAAGTTTATGGCTCGCAAGAGATCTCCTGTTTGTTTATGCACTATGCAGTCTGGTGGCTGATCCGATTATCCTACTGGATTTCCGGAATATTCTTGTATATATCGGGCTACTGTTGGAGGAATATTACGGGTGGATCTACTGTCCATGTTATATTCCATATCCAGGAGGCGCGCCGCTGCCCTATGAATCGGGGACTGCATGGGCTGTCCGGACAGCTTCTATTATTGCGGGACTGGTTGTTGTGGTTGGAATGCTACGGCTCTGCAGGCATATTTTTTCTCGAATCAGGGCTCAATGGTGCAGACTTGCCAAGCGAATCACGGTTTCGATGCTGATTATCGTGTCGGCTTTGAGGACTTTGATAAAAGCATATTTGCAATGGAATACGGTGGCGTTCTTTTTTGTCTTGTTCATTGTTGTAATGAAAGTGCTGCACCGCCTTGAGATCTCATATATCCAAGCCCATAAATCCGATGAGTGGGAGCATATTAAAGATCATAATGATAAGTCGTATTACGTAACATATTATATTTACCGCTTTCTTGCTTGGGAAAGAGGCCAGAAATGATAAAGGGGAAGCACATTGCAATAACTGGGATTCTTGCGTTTTATAAAAGAAAAGACGCGTTTGACCTGATCCGCGACTATGGGGGAATCCCACAGGAAAACGTAACAAAAGAAACGGATTATTTAGTAGTAGGTTATTATCGGAAGAATACTCTTAAAAGTGAGAAATCCAATAAAAGGTTTCTTGCAGAGCGGTACATAAGCCAGGGACGGAAGATCAGGATCATCAAGGAAGATGAGTTTCTCCAAATGATTTGGTTTTCTCCGTGTGAGACTGTCAGCGGTAAGTGTCCGCAAGCAATGATCTGATTAAGACCGCTTTTTAAAGCAGCCGTTATCCAATTAATAGTTTCAGAGACGGATTATCTCTGAGAAATGGCTCTATATCTGCTTTTTGTGGGGATCTTTTTCCAGATTTTCCAGAAAAAGGGCGCACTACACCCCGCAGAAGGCTTCTGTTCGCCCGGCCCGTGCACACATTAAGAGATTGGCACTTGCGAACATGATATTAAAGCGATGAAAATTCTTCGCAATTCCGCGGTAAACTACTTTGGAGTATCCGAACTGCCGTTTCACGATCAGAAACGGATGCTCCACTTTACAACGGACAGAGGATTTCCGATGCTCCATCTGTTTGTCCCAGTTAATCCCTTTATAGCTGTCTGATGTTTTCAAGCTGCTGGGACGGACATTGGTGCGGTACTCCACTTCGGGAAGGTGCTTGTTCTCCTTTACTTCAGGGCGTTTCGCCATTCCGCTGTATCTGGAATCGCCATACATTACGTGGTCGTCTTCCCGGATCAGTTTGTGGGCTTCGTCTATATCATGTACATTTGCCGAAGTTGCAGTAATCGTATGGACATAGCCACTCCCGGCATCCACACCGGAATGGATCTTCATTCCGTGGTACCACTGATTTCCCTTTTTGGTCTGGTGCATCTCGGGATCGCGCTTGCCGCTTTGATTCTTTGTTGAGCTTGGAGCATTGATAATCGTTGCATCCACGATCGTTCCGCCGCGCATAATCAGACCGGCCTTCTCCAGACGAGTATTCACATCCGCAAAGATCTGTTCGCCGATGTGATGCTCTTCCAAAAGATGGCGGAATTTCAGGAGCGTGGTTGCATCAGGAACCTGTTCCTTATAAAAGTCGATGTGCATGAAGGATCTCATGGCATAGCTGTCATAGATCGTGTCCTCAATTGCAGCATCCGACAGATTGAACCAGTTCTGCATCAGGTACATACGCAGCATGGTCTCAATCCCTCTTGTGGGACGACCTCTTTTACCTGAAGGATAGTACGGTTTAATAAGATCAATCCACTCATTCCAGGGGATTATCTTATCCATCATATTGAGAAACTCCTCACGGCGGGTTTTCTTCTTCCGCTTCGAGTATTCAACATCAGTGAAAGTCTGTTGTTGCATAGGGTGCACCACCTTTCTCGATACCTATATCTCTATTTTATCGTAATGGTGCGTTACTTTCATGGGAAATGCGATTAAATCAGCGTTTCCTTAGATTTACTAAAGCTGTGTCACACACCGCGCGGAGAACTGTCCCCTGCGCGGTCTTACGGAATGCGCTCATCCAGCAAGGCGATGCAGTTCTGCATTGTCTTGATCTCTTCATACAGATGTGCTCTTCGGATTTGCAGCATCTGTGTTCTGCGGGTGGGAGAGGCGTCTGTATATTCCTTCATTTCACGGATGGAGAAGCCGCAGGCGAGAAGTGCCGCGATCTCTTCGAGTTCTCGGATGTTCTCGTCGGAGAAAAGGCGGTTGCCTGCGGATGATTTCTGAATGCCGGGCAGGAGCCCGTGGTTATCATAGTAGCGGATCGTGGACGAGGGGATCCCGGTCCGCCGGGCAGCTTCGCTGATCGTATACAAGGCAGATCCTCCCAGGACTTGACTTCAATCGCGGTTTAAGATGTATAATCAAATGTAATTAGGCTTTCTTTATTCAAGGTAATCATTGGATCGTAATGATGTATGTACTGCCTTCGGGCAGAGACATGCTCTTTTTGTTTTCCGATGATAAATTGATAAATACTTCTGATGATAAAGATGATAAAGAATAGCCCGGGGCGAATGAAGGGGAACCGCATAAACTGTGTTTTCTGCATCAAAAACTGAAAGGATGCGAGATGTTGAAGATCATGATTCTGGAGGATGCTCCGGCAGAGCGGCAGCGGCTCGAAGCATTTCTGCAGCGCTACGCCGAAGAGGATCCGGCGTTCCGATATACGCTTACCTGCTATGACCGCGGCATCATGCTGCTCAGTGAATATCACAAGGATGCGGACATCCTGTTTCTGGACATCCGCGTGCCGGACATGCTCGGGATCGACGTCGCGAAGAGCATCCGGAAGAAGGATGAGTCCGTCATGATCGTCTTCGTGACGAATCTGACGCAGTATGCCATTGAGGGGTATTCCGTCGAGGCGTTCGACTATATTCTGAAGCCTTTGAAGTATCCGCCTTTTGCAGCGAAGCTGAAGCGGATGCTGAAGGCGCTCCGGAGCAGGGAGCAGGGTTATACCGTCAATCTCCGGGATAAGGAAAACGAGAGAAGGGTCAGCGCGGACAGTATCGTATACATAGAATCCTCGGGCCATGATCTGTTCTTTCACGTCGGCGGGGAGTTGATCCGCCAGTGGGGAACCCTTTCCGCCTACGAGGAGGAACTGCGAGAGAGAGGGTTCGCGCGGTGCCACACAAGCTTTCTGGTGAATCTCAAGTATGTGGAGACGATCAGGAAGAATGAAGTGATCGTGGGCGGAGAGGCGATCCCGGTATCCAGGCCCAAGAGGAAGAGCTTTCTGGAGCAGGTCGCTGGGTACAGAGGAGAGAAGATGTGAACATCGAGTACTACTGGCACATCAGAAGCTCGCTGCTCCTGCTGCAGTCGGTCATGGGGACCATGGCTTTCTCCCATGTGCTGATCAGGAGAAAACCATTCTGGAAGCGGTTGTTCCTGTCAACGGCGACAGGGATGGTCCTGCTTTATATGTTCCGGGCCGCCTTCTTCCCGAGCATGGTCATCCAGGTCAACAGGCTGGACAGGATCTTTGTGGTCATCCTCTGTTACCTGCTGCTGACGGGGATCATATTGTTCTGCTTTCAGGAGGACCTGTTCACGGCGCTGTTTGCGGCGTCCGCAGGATATGTGGCACAGGATCTGGGCGGGACGATCAAGACGGTCCTGCGTCTACTGCCGCAGGTGGAAGTATTCACAAGAAGTACAGAGAGGATGATCGCTCTGGATGTGGTGGTCTATCCCTTCTTTTTCACGTTTCTTTACTGGTTCTTCCGGCCTTTCACAAGGGAAAGGGGCGGCAACTACGACAACCGGCTGAAGGCCGTTTTCTCCACGTCGGCGCTGCTTCTGTGCATTGGGATGATGCGGATCACCGGCGGCAATCCGGAGAGGAACAGCCTGTCTGTGCTTGCGGAAGGCATCTATCAGGTGCTGTGCGATATGTTCATCCTGCTCGTACAGTTCGGCGTCATGGAGAGGGCGAGGCTGTCGCAATCGGTGGATACGATGCGGGAACTGGTCCATGAACAGCATGAGCAGTTCCGGCATTCCCAGCAGTCGGTGGAGCTGGTCAATGAGAAGTATCACGATCTGAAGAGTCTTCTGGAGGGCTTTCAGGGAGAGATCGATCCGCAGCAGATCCGGAAGCTGAAAGAGCGGATCGGAGAATATGAGGTCCACCTGGAGACGGGGAACCGCGTACTGGATATCGTCCTTGCGGAAAAGCGGGCCGTCTGCCTGGCGAGAAATATCGAATTCACGTCCTATGTCAACGGGGCGGGGATGGACGGCATAGAGGAGCTGGATCTGTATGCCCTTGTCGGGAATGCGCTGAACAACGCGATCGACGCGGTCTCCGCGCTTCCCGGGGAAGAGAGGTTCATCTCGATGGTCATGTACAGCAGGGATGGCATGATCACACTGCACATGGAGAATCCGTATGCCGGCAGTGTCCTGGTGGAGGATGACCTGCCGGTCAGCAGGAGAGACAGGCAGTATCACGGCTTCGGTGTCAGGAGCATGGAAAGGATCTGTGAGAAGTATGAAGGGACGCTGGTATTCCGGACAGAGGACCAGATATTCACGCTGGACGCCCTGCTCCTTCAACCATAGTGCAACTTTTGATGCAGGAAGAACAGGATTTGCGGTTCCCGTTTCGGGGACCGCTCCTTTTTTTTTATGATGTACCTGTCCACAGGACAGAGCAGATCAATCTCAGAAAAGGAGGCATGGGAGTATGAAAAGAATCGTCGCAATGATGCTGACGCTCTTGATGGCACTTGGCCTTGCTGCCTGCAGCAGTCAGTCTTCGGGACAGACCCAGCAGACACAGGCACAGCAGACGGAGCAGGCACCGGCAGAGCAGCAGGAAGAAAAAGAGCCGCCGAAGACCGAGGAGATGTATTTCCCGAACGGGGACAAGCAGATCTATGCAGTGGTCTACACGCCGGCAGAAGAAAAGAGTCAGTATCCCACGGTGGTGATCAGCCACGGTTTTGCGGGATCCTACGCCGATAATGAGAAGCGCGCTGAGCTTCTGGCCCAGAACGGCTACTGCGCAGTGGTCTTCGATTTCTATGGCGGCAACAGAGCTTCCAAATCCGGCGGCGAGATGACGGAGATGAGCGTCCTCACGGAAGCGGAGGACCTGAACGCGGTCATGGACGGCGTGCGGGCTCTCGAATATGTGGACAAGGACCAGTTCTTCCTTCTCGGCTGCAGCCAGGGCGGCTTCGTTTCCTCGTATGTAGCTGCTTCCAGACCGGAGGATGTCAAGGCCCTCATCCTGCTCTTCCCGGCTTTTGCCCTGCAGGATGACTGCTGGTCGAGACATGCGTCCATCGACGAGATCCCGGAGACAGAGGATGTCATGAACCAGACCATCGGCGCGATCTACAGCCGGGATGCGATGAGCTTTGACATCTATGACGTCATCGGCGGATACAAAGGGGACGTGCTGATCCAGCACGGCGATAAAGACGACATCGTCGATCCTTCCTACTCCGAGAGAGCGGCCGAGGTCTATGAGCACGCGGAGCTGCAGATCCTGCACGGCGCGGGCCACGGTTTCCAGAGCAAACCGCTGAAGGAGTCCAACGCGAAGCTGCTGGAGTTCCTCGCTGCACATACAGAGTGAATACAGGCGGAAGATCGACTGTACATATACAGGCAGTTCTTGCAACAGCAAAACGATATACATTCCAAAAGGAGGAAAACAAATGAAAAAGGGAACCAGAATTCTGACACTTGCACTTGTCTGCATCATGATGATGGCGACGCTGGCCGGCTGCGGCTCTTCCAAAGGATCAGGCATCTCCAAGCTCTTCGCGGGCGGATCCGCAAACCTGATCGAAGAAGTGGGCTGGTACAACAGTGATGTCTACACGCTGAAGATCAATGCGGACAACACCTACGAGCTTACCTATCAGGAGCATCGCTTCGGAACCACCGACCCCGGCATCAAGGGCCTCCGCACGATCATCTACAAGGGAAAATGCAGCTCCGCAGCATCCGCTGACGGCTGGGAGACACACGTTGATTACACGCTGGAGCCCGCTGAGAGCATCTTCTTCGAGCAGCATGAGAAGGGCTACGGCCGTGCGAAGATCGCCGGACATTGCGTGATCGACACCAACAACTGGACACCGGAAATGACCGCGCTTCTCGATCCCGAGAACAATGCGATGACTGCGCAGGATTTCCTCGGCCAGTATGCGGAGACCCTGGTTGTCACCGTGGAAGATCCTTCCCTCGATCCCGAGGATTCCTCTCTGGGATACAGGGTCATCGAGATGCCTGCCCTGAAGCTCATGGCGGAAGAGTGATCATCGATCTCTTCCGGATCTGTAAAGGAGAATAGCAATGGACAAGACGAAGGTGAAAGGAAAAGGGCTGTGGACAGTGCTCTCCGTGCTGTTCACCCTCCTGTTCATCCTCTCTCTGGTCGCCCGCCCGGTCACCAACAACTACGAGGGCATCATCAACATGGTGCTCGGCACGGAGTCATCCAAGGTGATCGGAGATCCCGGTAAGGACTACTTTACCGCGGATTATACATCTGCGGAGCAGGTGGAGGAAGGCAGGAAAGTCGTTGAGAGCATCGTTGCGGGCGGTTCGGTCCTTCTGCTGAACAGAGAGCAGGCGCTTCCGCTTGCGGCGGATGCCCGGATCACGCTGATGAGCATCAACGCCGCCAGGTTCGTGTACGGCGGCACCGGCTCGGGCGGTATGAACACGTCCAACATCGACTCGCTGAAGGATGCGCTGGAGGCAAAAGGCTTCTCCGTGAATCCCACGATGTGGAGCTTCTACACGGAGGGCAAGGGCAGCGAGTACGGACGGACGCAGGCCTCCGGATCCCTCAACAACTATGTTTTCAACAATGAAGAATTCAAAGTGAACGAAGTGCCGCTGAGCGCCTATTCCGATGCGGAGTGGGATTCGGTCGGTGAGTACGGAGATGCAGCCGTCGTCGTGATCAGCCGTGTCTGCGGTGAAGGTGCGGACATGCCCTGGTACGGCGCGGGAGACGGCAAAGGCAATCTGCTGGAGCTCTCGGACGAGGAACAGGCGATGCTCGGCAAGCTGGCAGAGCTGAAGCAGAGCGGAAGCCTGAAAAAGATCATCGTCCTCCTCAATGTGGCCAACGCGGTGGAAGTGGACTTCCTCGATCCGAAGATCTGCGGGACCGATTATCAGATCGACGCCTGCATGTGGATCGGCGAACCGGGCCAGGGCATCCGGGCGATCGGAGACCTCCTGAACGGTACTGTGAATCCTTCCGGCAAGCTGGTGGACACCTATTGTTATGACAACCTGACATCACCGGCCCTGCAGAACGCACATGCCACGAGCTACACGAACGCGGCGGAGAAAGGCCTCGCGTTCAAGTCGACCAACAACGAGTATTATGTGGCTTATCAGGAAGGCATCTATGTCGGCTACCGCTATTATGAGACCCGCTACGAGGATGTAATCCTCGGACAGGGGAACGCCGGTGCGTTCGACTATGATTCCACGGTGGCATTTCCTTTCGGATACGGCCTGTCCTACAGCGATTTCAGCTATGGCGATCTGCAGATGGAGGAGAGCGGAGACGATCTGGTATTTACCGTCGACGTGACCAACGATTCGGACGTGGAAGGCAGGGAAGTCGTCGAGATCTTCATGCAGTCCCCTTATACGGACTATGATAAGCAGAACGGGATCGAGAAGGCAGCCGTTGAGCTGGTCGGATTCGACAAGCAGACGGTTCCGGCCGGGGAAACAGTGACTTTCCGGGTGACGGTTCCGAAGACCGAGCTGCGCACATACGATGCGGCAGGCGAAGGGACGTACATTCTGGATGCCGGACAGTACTATTTTGCCGCAGGAAACGGCGCACATGCGGCGCTGAACAATATTCTGGCAGCGAAGGGCGCTGACGTCGAAGGCCGTACCGGGCTGACGGCGGCCTATACGGTCGCGGAGCAGGACAATGAAGTTTTCTCCAAGGGTGTGACCGGAAATGAGATCGTGAACCAGCTGGACCATGCGGATCCCAACCGCAGGGAAGGCGAGACCGACAGCATCGTCTACCTGACCCGTTCTGACTGGGAAGGCACCATGCCGAAGGCGGAGATCACAGAGAAAAAGTACAAGGCAGCCCACCAGATGTCCGCGTCGGACGACATGGTCGCGGAGATGAACGCGCAGTACCAGAAGAACACTTCCGGAACCATGCCGACCTTCGGCAAGGAAGGCAAGCTGAACCTGGCGCAGTTCATCGGCGTGCCGCTCGACGGTTCCATCGAATTTGACGGCGGGACCTACACGTGGGATGATCTTCTGGATCAGGTCACATTCAATGAGATGGCCAAGGTCATCGGCCAGGCGTACCACACGACGACACCGATGAGCTCGATCTCCAAGCCCGGGACCAAGGATGAGAACGGGCCGCAGGGTATCACCGCCACGCTCACCGGCGGCGGATCCTCCACCAGCTATACTTCGGAGGACCTTCTGGCGGCAAGCTTTGACGGACAGATCGCCGAGAACATGGGCCGCTCTGTCGGCAATGACTGCCTCCTTGCAAACGGACAGCAGTATTCCGGCATCTACGGACCGGGCGTCAACATCCACAGAACACCTTACTCCGGACGAAACTTCGAGTACTACTCGGAAGATCCTTTTATCTCCGGAAAGACCTGTGCCGCTGAGGTCAGAGGCATCCAGTCCAAGGGCGTGTATGTCTACATGAAGCATTTTGCCCTCAATGATCAGGAGACCGCCCGTGACGGTATTGCGGTCTGGACCAATGAGCAGGCGGCAAGAGAGATCTATCTGCAGGCGTTCGAGTATCCGATCGTTGAATCCGGCGCCTACTCGGTCATGACGTCCTTCAACCGCTTGGGCTGCACCTGGACGGGCGCGGACAAGGGGCTCCTCACCGGCATTATGCGCGGAGAATGGGGCATGCCCGGATTTGCACTGACAGATTTCTCCAACAGCAACAACTACATGGATGTCCTGAACGGTGTTATGGCAGGCAGTGACGCATGGGACTGCAACGACGCTGCCAAGTGGACAGCCAAGCTGATGGAATACAAGGATGATCCGAATGTCGTCTCCGCGATGCGGGAGGCAACGAAACACATCCTGTACACCGTCGCAAATTCCAACGCCATGAACGGCACCTCCGCCAACATGCAGGTGGTGGAAGTGACCCCCTGGTGGAAGACAGCCATCCTGGCACTGGAGATCGTAACAGGCCTGCTTGCAGCACTCAGCATCTATAAGCGTATCAGCATCACCAAGAAGGCCCGCTGACGACATTTTCCATATTTCCCGTAATCATAATTCATAAGCAAACACCTCAAACACTTCAATGCCAGGCGCCCCGCGGACACAGAGAACTTCTGCGTCCGCGGGGCGCCTGGCTGTGATCGGACCGCGCAGGGACCGCGCAGGGGACGGTTCTCCGGTAAGTGGTAAATAGTGAGTACCCCGCAAATAAAAGGGGCTGTGAAAAAAGAATAGTCCACAAAAAGAAGGACCGCGGTTCATAAAGAGCCTGCGGTCCTTCTTTTTGTGTTAAAATTTAACTTGCGATGCAAAGAATATCTATAGAGTCCTTGATTATCTTGACAGGATGTTCCCTGAGAAGGCGCCGGAACTGAAGCGGTATAACACGATCTCTTTGTTTGCCTTAATTCTGGAAATACTTCCAAACTACAGTATCAAAGGCAGAGAAAACGACATTGCCAAATGGTTTATTGATTTTGAGTCGAACCGTGCAGAAGATGAACTCAAGGAACCTGAAGAACAGGATCCACGTCTCGTCGTATATCATGAAAGAGTCTCTCATTCCTCGGACTCGGAAGATTCTTTGTTGTACAGACACAGCTTCCTGAAGGAGAGCCTTCTGGCGACCGTACCAAATCTTCCTCAAAAGGATCCGAAAAGGACATTTGATGAGGCACAGCGTCAGGTGATCTACAGGCGTGGGAAAGGCATCTGTGCGAATTGCGGTAAGCACTGCGAGTGGAACAACTGGGAAGCAGATCATATCGTCCCTTGGAGTAAAGGCGGAAAGACAGAAATAGAAAATGGGCAGGTTCTTTGTCCTTCCTGTAACCTGGCTAAGAGTGATCAGTAACCTGACTAAAAAGCGCAAGAAGGCCGAGAGCGTCGTTGACGAATAAGTTCAACGGCGCTCTCTTAATATAGACACCGAAACAAAGGACATTTGTCAAAAATAGTTCCACGCTTGGAACTTGCTGAAATAAGGGATGTTAATGATTAACTGATATGACACTCAGCTGCTAAACTTACGTGTCACGTTTCTGCCCGGTTCATTGTCATTGGTTTACAGTACCAAAGGGTGACTTTTCGTCACCCCGGGTGTGTTTTATTGGTTTATGGATACTGGTCCGGATAATCGTCATGACCAGCCGCCAATCGTTGCTTTCGTTTTGCATGGAACGGTGTATCTATGGCGTCATCGTATTCGCCCATCCCACAGTAGGAAAGGTATCTGTCGTAAACGGGATCGCCGCCATACCGCGTGCCCATGTTGCTAAATATCTCAGACCGAAGATATTTGTCATAGGGCGGATTGAGGAAAAAACTAAGCCTGTACCGTGCCCGAATCACTTCCAGCTCCAGATGCTGGATATCCATGACCATCTGGTCCAGAAGGTGGCTGACTTCGTCAATGGTCAGTGTGGGTTCCCATGGGGCACCATGGACATCTTCCCCATAGTATTCATCGCTGCAGGCATCGTTCCTGATCTCAGGATCCTCCGATCCCCATGGGAGATCCTGCGGGAAAGAAGCGTTCTGGTCTTTCATTTCGCGCTCCTTTCCTTGAGCATCTCATCCTCGGCCACATACAGCACCATGTGGTCGTCAATGAGACGTTTCTGCTGCTGAAAAGCATACAGAAGGCTCTTCTCGCAGATGCGGTTGATCACACGCGGGATCCCCGTGGATGAACGGTAGATCTCATCCACCGCCCTGGATGTGAATATCTCCTGGTTCCCGCCGGCATAAGCCAGATGGGAAGCAATGTATCTCTCCGTCTCCGCACGGTCAAGGTGGGGAAGTACGCAGTTGATATCGATGCGCTGACGGATTGCCGCATACCGCTGAAGTCTCAACTTGTCCGTGCGCAGCTCTGTCTGGCCTACGAGGATCAGGGCCATCGGGCTCTCCGAATCGATCTTTGTGTTCAGGAAAAACCGGAACTCTTCAAGGGTCTCCTTATCAAGGAGGTGCGCTTCGTCCAGGATACAGACGACCTTTTTGTTCTGCAGTCCGCGGATCAGCTCGATCTCTTTCTGCAGTTCCACCTTGGCGTCCCCGCGGTAAAACTTCTGCGTACCGCCGAGCTGCTGGATCAGGCCGTTGTACAGCCATTTCGGTGTAAGCTTCGAATCCGAAAGGTAAAGGCAGATATACTGATCGGAAGGAAGCTCATGGATCAGCCTGCGGATCATCGTCGATTTTCCGCAGCCGGGGTCGGATGTCACGACAGCGAGGAGCTGTTCGCTGGAAACATATTTCATGCGGCCGAGGCATTCATCCATCGCCTGCGATGAATAAAGGGATTCCGGCGGCACTTTCCTGGAGAAAGGCGTGTTCTCCATTCCGAAGAATGCTTTGTACATCTGTCACGCCTCCCTTCCGAATCCGGCAAAGGAGATAGCGCTCATACGGTGCTCCTGGTTCTTCTCCGCCTGCTTCTTCAGACCGTCCAGGAAGCGGGATGTTTCCGGCTTGTCCTTCTGCATGCAGGAAGGGCGGACAGGAGTCCTGTCACAGTATTCGGGGATGGCAAGCGGCTTCGCAGTGACCGGCGCCGTCCCCTCGCACGTAACTGTGATCGTTTCCGGTGCCATCGGGTCATAAGCGATCTCAACTGTCTTCCCGGCAAGGGAAACGCTGATATCATACTTCCTTCCATTAAAGGAGAGACAGCCGGATTTGTCGATCTCACGGGTCTCATGGTGCAGGAACGCCTCGGCGACAACGCCGCTGTCAAGGTACTTGAGCATGCGGCTGTCACGGTTCCATTCCTGGGCCGGCGTGATCCCTCCTTCCGGGACGGGCACACCAAGGCTTTCATAGTACTCGCGGATCCCGTCGTGGGGCTTGTTGTGGTAGTATTCTTCCACCCAGACCTGCCAGTAGCCGTTCAGTTCCTCCAGGGACCTTACATTTTTGAGCTTCACCTCTTCAAGGAAGCTGTCCACGGTGGAATTGAACCTTTCCACCAGACCTTTGCTCCATGCATGGTATGGCTTCGCGTGCATGTAACGTATTCCAAGACGTTCCAGCGCCCGGGTGAGGTCCTTTGATACGTACTGTCTGCCGTTGTCCGCATAGACCGCGTCCATCACGCCCCGCCTGAGGATAGCCTTGTGGAAAGTATCCTCAACGATAAGGGCTTCCTGGTTGTCGTACCATCCGGATTCCAGGACGAAACGGGAATGGTCATCGAGCAGCGCGGACAGGTAAGTCTGAACCTTTTTTCCGCCCTCGCCTATAGGCAGCTTTAACCCGTATTTGATATCGCATTGTGCGAGCATCATGCGGTGGGGCTTGCAGAAACGCCTGGATGTGGCATTCCTCGCCTCAGAGTAGCGCTTCATCTGCTTGACGCCCAGGCCTGCCTTATAAAGATAGCGCTGCAGCGTGGAACGCTTGAGGACTCCCGGAGACACCCAGCCTTCCATTTCAAGGATCAGGATGATCCTCGCAACGGAACGCGAAGGGACTTCCTTCCTGAGCTGGATCGCCTGCCCGACGATCTCGTCGAAGTTCTCCGGCAGCTTCTGTGACCGGCGCATCCGGCGGTTCACGGGCCGCAGGCCGGAAAAGCCTTCCCTGCGCCACGCAGCTTCGAGCCGGTACAGTGTCCTTTCTGATACGCTGCTGGTCTCAGCGATCCGTGAGCGGAGCTGGCTCCTTTTGGCCGGGTCAAGGTCATCGGCGAGCAACGGGGAGATCATTGCAAAACGTTCAGACGCCTTTTGGTCCTGCCAGCTGACTATTTCTTTGTTTTTCATAGGCTTTACGCCTCCCTTCTCTGTTGATAGGGAGAGCATAGCCTATATGCGCTCTGACATCGAACCTAAGTCGGTGCAAAGCCAGGAGGACATGACGGTCAGTAGAATGGCTCTATGGAGCCCCCTGAGTTATATATGACCTGATGGATCGTGGCAAGCCATCCGCCCCCGTCCTCGCGCAGTTCATCGAGTAATGAGATCCCGGACTTCAGGAACTGTGTGCTCAGACCCAGGATGCCGTGGCCGACTGCCTTCAGGCAGCCGTTGATATTTGGCGTGTTATGTCTGACCCATGCCTTCCATCCGGCAACCGTGCGGATAGTTGGGCTTGTGATGATATCGTCTCCCGGGTTCTCTGGGTCTTCGGGAACAATAATGTCATCAACGGTATCCTCGATGACATCCGTCATGAAGTGCTTGAACCTGGTGAGCTGTGAAGGGAGACAGCGGTGAAGCTTCTTGCAGTCAGGGTTCTGGCATTTCCTCCGTTCAATCATGACATGGGCTTTTTCGCCATTATATCGTTTCATGATGCGGGAAACCTTATCGCGGTACCTGAGGCTGCTACCACAGATGGTGCAGGAAGGTTCCTCCCCATTACTCTCAACGAAAAACGCCCTTTTCCTCATTGTAAACAAGATCGCAATCTGTTAAGATAACCATGGTTTTATACCATTGGTCTCGGGGATACGATCTTGCAGGAAGGTTCCCCGGGACCTCTTTCTTTATAATGACGGTTGTCATTATAAAGAGCAATCCGGAGACAATCAAGCAGATCTGTTTTCGGCTAAACTAATGGAGCAACAACATAAGGGACAAGTAGAGTTGTGAAACGAGAATATTTGTGCGTTTAAGGGACAGTTATATTTGTCAAAAACCTTTCCGCGCTTCCTGCTTTCCCAATAAGGGACACGTAGAATTGTAAAAACTCTTCCAACACTTTCGGCTTTTTTGAAAAGCAAACTGTTCGAGCCGCCCTTTTCTCATGTGACAGTGGGAGAGAACGGGACAGATCACAGCACGTGAACTGATAGCGCCGGTAGGAGAGCATAAGAAAAGGAGCCTTGCTCCAGATACCGTGACGGTACCGGAACAAAGCTCCTTTTTTAATGTTTTATTGGAATACATAGCTGACAGAGTATGAGAAACAGGCATTATCAAATTGGATGCTTGTTTGAGGTATGAAACAAAATTAACTTCAATCAAGGATTCAATCAAGAAACATTCGAACAACGCCGAAAATTAAGGCTTTTTGGTCTTGAAACCGTTAGAGCTCAACCAAGAAAACAACTTGATTCAATGAAGAAAGCCGTTTGTACAAGGACTGTCACAATTAGGCTTAATAGGCTAATTGAACAGGACTTGATAGTTGCGACCGGGAAGAAGCATGATCTGAGCCGAACATATGAATTAAAGAAGTAAGTTGCCGCTTGGCACGACCATGTTAAGTAGTGACTAAGTAGGGCATGCTGAACGGTGGTCACACCAGCGCCCAGCACCCCGATATTACATCTGTTGTTAGCTGTCTGCCTGTCGGATATGGCCGAATGATGCAGACTTCCAAAAATGCAGACAACAATGAA
>Ga0256405_10005343_pt1 | contig 22399 bp, 14 predicted proteins | sample RumenRJG_02DNA_FD_189096 | JGI IMG/M metagenome (GOLD analysis project Ga0256405, IMG submission 189096) | Bovine rumen microbial communities from Lethbridge, Alberta, Canada - RJG_02 | ecosystem: Host-associated > Mammals > Digestive system > Stomach > Rumen | place: Canada: Alberta... | reverse complement strand
GTCTCCACTTCGCTTGCAAAGGGTTGTAGTGGTCGGAATAAAGTCGGATAGCGTCTTGTAGCGTCGGCAGCGTGTTGTGGACGCGGCGGCAGTGAGGCGGTGGAGCGAAAGTCCGAGCGAATGGATACGGCGTATTCGCCGAGGCTCCATGAGGAGGAGCTTTCGGCCACCGCCGAACGAATCCTTTTCCGCGTGGTTGGAAGGTGGTTGCCGAAAATTGCGGGGAAGAACCCCTTTGACGGTGGTGATTTTGGACGGGAAGCCGCATGAGTTGACAAGATGTCGTAATGAGATCTGGGGCGGCATCCCACGGACTTCTTTCTTTGCGACCTTTGCGTTCTTTGCGGCTAATAAAACCAACAAGGGCGTTGTTCAACTGCGACGCTTAGGATAAAACCGCATTAGCATCTGGATGCGACAGATATTTGCATAGCGGCACAGGTCATAAAAGGCTCGCGTTCATCCGAGTCATATTTTGGTATAATACACGCATCAAGGAAAGACTCAGATGCAGACAGTAACAGACTCATTTGCCGCGGCGGCTGGCAAGGCCAGCTTCATCCGCAAGATGTTCGAGAAGGGCATCGAGCTCAAGCAGCAGTTCGGCGAAGACGCCGTTTGCGACTTCTCGCTCGGGAATCCGGACGTTCCGCCGCCGGAGGCGGCGCGTGCAGTCCTGCACAAGCTCGCCGACGACGCAATTCGCCCGCTCGGCCTCGGCTATTGCCCGAATGCAGGCATCCCCGCGGTGCGCGACGCAATTGCCGCGCATCTTTCGAAGCAGCAGGGCGTTGCGCTCAGGGGCGCCGACGTGATGATGACCGTCGGCGCGGCGAGCGCGCTTGTGTGCTTCTTCAGGGCGACGATCGACAAGGGCGACGACGTGATCGTGCCGAGCCCGTACTTCGTGGAATACGGCAACTACTGCGGACACTTCGGCGGCGTCCTCAAGCCCGTTCCCGCACACGAGGATTTCTCGCTTGACGTCCCCGCGATTGCCGCGGCCGTGACGCCGAAGACTCGCGCCATTATCGTCAACTCGCCCAACAACCCGACTGGCGCAATCTATTCGAAGGACGAGCTTGCATCTCTCGTCGGCGTAGTGGAGCGCGTCAACGCCGAACGCGCCGAGAAGGGCGAACGTCCTCTTTTCCTTCTTTCCGACGAGCCCTATCGCGCGTTCGCCTACGACGGTGCGGAAGTTCCCGCGATACTGCCGCTGTCGAAGTTCGCACTTGTGCTTGGAAGCTTCTCGAAGACGCTTTCGATGGCCGGCGAACGAATCGGATACATTGCCGTCAATCCAGCGCTCACCGCAGAGGACGGCGGCGCGATGATGACGACTCTTACGCTCGTAAACCGCACGCTCGGCTATGTCAACGCGCCTGTCATAGGCCAGCGCCTCGCGGCCGCAATCTGCGACACAACCGTAGACCTCGACATCTACAAGCGCCGCCACGACCTCATGGCGAAGGTGCTTGAGGACGCCGGGATAGAGTTCACGATGCCGCGCGGCGCTTTCTACTTCTTCCCGAAGGCGCCAGGTGGCGACGACGCAAAGTTCGTCGACGCGCTTCTCGAGGAGAAGATACTCGCCGTCCCCGGCTCGGGCTTCGGCCGCGCCGGATACATCCGCCTGAGCTGCGCAGTGGACGAGAAGATCATCGCCCGCTCCGCGGCGGGCTTCAAGCGCGCAAAGGAGAAATGCCAGAAATGATCCTCTCGCTCATCGCATCCATCGTCGTCTCGACAAACTCCGTGACGCTCACCGCCGTCTCGACGGACTGCGGACTCGACGCGCAGATCGAGTTCTTCCTTGCCGGCCCTGACTCGGACCACGACTACGAGTCGATGTTCCTCGCCGAAGACAGCGTGAAGGACATCGCCGCGGCGTTTGAGAAAGCCGGAATGCCGCTTGGCAAGCCGGCGTCGGCCAAAAGCTGCCGCTTCTGGCCGATAGGGACGAAGGTGAAGATGGAGCCGGACTTTTGGTCGCTTGTCCGCGACATGCGCGACGAGCGCAGGCAGCCGATCGTCTGGACGGGCGGGACGAGAGAGCCGGACGGCGCGCCTGTCGCCGCGACGAACATGCCGCTCGCGGTGTTCGCGCTCTACAATCTGCCCCAGTCGCTTATGCAGTTCGACGACGCTCTCGACCAGAGCGCTACATACGGGCGCTTCCAGCCCGCGGTGAAGATACCGAAGGGCGAGAAGCGCACGTTCAAGTTCACGTGGACGGGCGAGACGAACGGCGGGAAGCACGAGATGACGCCCGACTTCCCGCCCGAGATGACAGTCGGCGACGCGATCAAGCTCGCCGGCGCGCTTTCGGAGCTCGATTCGCCCGCGACGAAGGTGAACGGCTTCAAAGACGGGCAGTTCTTCTACCGCGCGTTCCTGCCGCGCGAGAGCTGGCGCGACCGCAAGGAGCGCCTGACCCAGCCATTTGAAGTCCGCTTTGCAGACGGCAGCCCCGCGCTCACGGTCATAAAGGAAGACTGGAGCGATCAGAACGCCACCGATCCGAAGCTTATCGCGGCAGAAGCGACCTTCGAATCTGTCGCGAAAGACGACAGGACGGATACCTGCTTCATCTATGCGCCAAAGTCGATGAAGCTTGCCGACGTCTATGCCGTCTGCAAGCTTCTCCCGAAGGCCGTCGTGAACTGGTACGTGTTCGGCGAATGAGGCATGGAGGGGCGCGAGACAGAACCGCTCGCCGCAAGGATGCGGCCAACGACGCTTGAAGAAGTCGTCGGTCAGGATCACATACTTGGCGAAGGCAAGCTCCTTCGCCGCGTGATCGAGGCGGATCGTCTCACGAACATAATCCTCTACGGGCCGCCGGGCTGCGGTAAGACGACGCTTGCCGAGGTCGTCGCGAAGACGACGAAGCGCAACTTCGTGCGGCTTTCCGGCGTTCTTTCGGGCGTAGCCGACATCCGCAAGATCTGCGAAAGGGCGCGTGACGAGCTCGGCGGAAGGGGAACGATACTCTTCATCGACGAGATACACCGCTTCAACAAGTCGCAGCAGGACGTCCTCCTGCCGTATGTCGAGGACGGAACTGTCGTCTTGATCGGCGCTACGACGCACAACCCGAACTTCTTCATCAACACGCCGCTTACATCGCGTTCCCTCGTCTTCGAGCTTCATGCGCTTGAGCCCGCGGCGATCGCCCGGCTCCTTGAAAGGGCGCTTGCCGACAAGGAGAAGGGGTATGGCGCGACGCCTTCCCGGCTCGACGACGATGCGCGCGACTTCCTCGCCGAAATCTGCGACGGCGACGCAAGGCACGCGCTCACCGCTCTCGAGATCGCGATGCGCTCGACGCCGAAGGGCGAAGACGGCGCTGTGCACCTTACGCTCGACGTGATACAGGAATGCGTCCAGCGGCGACAGGTCCGCTACGACAAGAAGGAAGACGGCCACTACGACACGATCTCCGCGTTCATCAAGTCAATTCGCGGGAGCGATCCGGATGCCGCCGTATATTGGCTTGGGAAGATGCTGACGGCTGGCGAAGATCCGCGCTTCATAGCGCGGCGGCTCGTAATCTCCGCCAGCGAAGACATCGGCAACGCCGACCCGCGCGGGCTCTCGGTCGCGGTCGCCGCGATGCAGGCGTGCGAATTCGTCGGCATGCCCGAGTGTGCAATCAATCTTTCGCAGGCGACGACCTATCTTGCTACGGCGCCCAAGTCTAACGCGAGCTGCATGGCGATCTCCGAGGCGATGGCCGACGTGGAGGCGGGCGCGGTGCAGCCGGTTCCTGAGCATCTGAAGAACAAGCACGTAAAGGCTATTGGAAGCGCAGAGGTCACGGAATACAAGTATCCGCACAACTTTGCGAACCATTACGTCAAGCAGGCCTACCTGACCATACCGAAGAAATACTACAGGCCGTCGCAGGAAGGGTATGAGGCGACCATATCCAAGCGGTTGGCGTCGCTGCCCCGCTGAGCGCTTTGTTTTGCGCGTCATGCGCCCGCCCGGCCGGGAATTTGGTATAATTTCCGCCATGCAAAAATACAGGCTGCTCGTGATAAACCCCGGCTCGACCTCGACAAAGGTCAGCCTCTTCGAGAACGAGGACTCCGTCTTCGAGAAGAGTCTCTTCCACGACTCTTCGGTGCTCCTTTCGTTTCCGCACGTGAACGATCAGGTCCCTTTCCGCAAGGGCGTGATACTCGACATGCTCTCCGCCGAGGGCGTCGCACCGTCGTCCATCGACGCGTTCGTCGGGCGCGGCGGGAGCGCATGCACGCAGCCAGGAGGCATAACGGCGATCGACCAGAAGCTCTACGACGACACCGTCGCGGCTGTCGGCGGCTCCGAGCATCCCGCGAAACTCGGCGTCATGCTCGCCTGGGACTTCGCGCAGGAGTACGGCAAGCCGGCCTACACGCTCAATCCGACAAACGTTGACGAATACTGCGACTACGCCCGGCTCACGGGCATCAAGGGCGTCTACCGCGTGTCCCACTCTCACGTCCTCAACCAGAAGGCCGTCGCCGAGTTCCACGCCTCGAAGCTCGGCAGGAGGTACGAAGACTGCAACTTCATCGTCGCGCACATAGACGGCGGCATAACGGTGTCGGCGCACGAGCGTGGTAAGATGGTCGACGGCAACATGGGTGCCGACGGCGAGGGCGCGTTCACGCCGACTCGCATCGGCTCGGTTCCGGTTCTCCAGCTTCTTGACTACATCGAGGCGCACTCCATCGCGGACGTGCGGCTAAGGTGCTCGCGTGCGGGTGGTTTCGTCGACCTCTTCGGCACTTCCAATTCCGATACGATACACGCGCTTGTCGACAAGGGCGACAAGAAGGCTACGCTCGTCTGGAACACGATGATCTACCAAATCTGCAAGATGATCGGCGAAATGTCGGCTGTCTTGTGCGGAAAGGTCGACGCGATTCTCCTCACAGGCGGGCTCGTCCGATTCCAGGACATCGTCAACGGCATCAAGACGCGCTGCGGTTTCATCGCGCCAATCGAGGTCTATCCCGGCGAGATGGAGCAGGAGGCGCTCGCGATTCCCGCGCTCAAGGTTCTGCGCGGCGAACTTAAGGCCCAGGCCTACAGCGGCAGAAACGTCTGGCCAGGTTTCGGCGACATCGGACTGTAGCCGTTCTCCAAACTCCCAACTTCAAACATCAAACTTCAAACATCAAACATCAAACTTAAAAAAGATGCGGCTCATAGACAGAATACGCGCCAAGGCGAGATCCTCGATCAAGCGCATTGTGCTCCCCGAGGGCGACGAACCCCGCACGATCAAGGCGGCGGAGACGGTCCGCGCCGAAGGTCTTGCAGAGCCGATTCTCCTTGCCCCCGAATCCATCGCGGCAGATGCGCCGCGCCGCGAGCGGTATGCGGAGGCGCTCTACGAGCTTCGGAAGGCGAAGGGGCTTACGGAGGAAGCGGCGGCGAAGCTCGTCTCTGATCCGATGTACTTCGGCATGATGATGGTCAAGCTCGGCGACGCAGACGGCCTTGTCTCCGGCGCGGTTCATTCGACGGGCGACATGCTTCGCCCGGCGCTCCAGATAATCAAGACCGCGCCTGGGATGAAGCTCGTTTCGTCGAGCTTCCTCATGGAGTGCCCGAACCGAGGGATAGGCGAGGACGGGCTCCTGGTCTACGCCGACTGCGTGGTTAACCCGAATCCAAACGCCGAGGAGCTCGCCAACATCGCCGTCGCCACCGCGGATACCGCGCGCAGGCTGTGCGGGATCGCGGAACCCCGGGTTGCGATGCTTTCGTTCTCGACGAAGGGGAGCGCGAACCACGCTCTCGTCGACAAGGTGCGTGAGGCGACGGAGATCGCGCATTCGCTTGCGCCCGATCTGCTTCTTGACGGCGAGCTGCAGTTCGACGCTGCGCTTGTCCCGGAGGTCGCCGCACAGAAGGCGAAGGGGAGTCCCGTCGCTGGACGCGCGAACGTCCTGGTGTTTCCCGATCTCCAGTCCGGAAACATCGGCTACAAGATCACGCAGCGCCTCGGCGGTGCCTCGTGCTTTGCCGTCCTTCAGGGGCTTGCGAAGCCGTGCAACGACCTTTCACGCGGCTGTTCGGCCGACGACATCGTGAATACCATCGCCGCGACCGCCGTCCAGGGCGTCCACTTGTGAGATTCCGATGACGGTTTTTGGTATAATGTAAGTCAAGCAAAGCAAAAGGAGAAACTCTATGAAGAAACTTGTTCTTGTGGTTAAAGACATGAAGAAGTTCATTTTGAGTTGCCTGTGTGCTCTTGCGGCCGTTGTTCTTTCGGCCGATGAGACGGCGAAGAAGCCCGTTGCGGCGGTTTCCGTGGAGAAGCCAGCCGCTGCAGTCCCGGCGAAGGAGCCGATTCGCGTGGCGTGCGTTGGCGACAGCATCACGTATGGCCATGGCGCCTCTAATCGCGCGAAGACGAGCTATCCCGCTCAGCTCCAGACGCTCCTCGGCGACGAATGGTCCGTCGTCAATTTCGGGCACAACGCGCGCACTGCGCTCGACGACGGCAAGGAATGGAACGGGAAGGGCGGCATGGGCTACCGCAAGTCGCCCGAGTTCGCGAAGGCGCTTGCGAGCAAGCCGGATATCGTTGTCTTCATGCTTGGGACGAACGACTCGAAGCCCGTCAACTGGGACGGCAAGTCGGACGACGTCAAGCGCGACTACGCGAAGCTTGTCGACGACTTTCTCGCCCTCGACCCCAAGCCCGTCGTCGTGATTGCAGCGTCGCCGTTCGTCAAGAAGGACTCGTTCTCTATCCGCGAGAGCGTCGTTGGCGGCGAGCTCGTCCCGTGGCAGCGAGAGTTTGCGTCCAAGCGCTCGCTGCCGTTCGCCGACGCATACGCCGTGACAAAGGCGGCCGCCGACAAGTCGTACATCGGCGACGGAGTGCATCCGAATGACGCTGGATACGGCGTCATCGCCGCGGCGTTTGCGGAGAAGCTGCGCGGGCTCCGCGGCGGATTGGACGCGCGAGGCGGAGATGCCCGGAATCTCAATGGAAAGGAACCAAAATGAAGATTGCCACACTTGCCGCGGTCATGGCGGCTGCCTCGGCCGCATTCGGAGAACTTGCCGTCAAGGACGGCGACACGCTTGCGTTCCTCGGCGACTCTATCACGCAGCAGGGGCAGGGCAGCCCCGACGGATACGTCAACCTCGTACTGCGCTCGCTCGCTCTCGATGGTGTGTACGTCAATCCGGTGAAGGCCGGCATCAGCGGGAACAAGTCGAACGACATGCTGGCGCGGCTCGACAGGGACGTTCTCTCCCGGAAGCCGAAGGTGATGACGCTCTCGTGCGGCGTCAACGACGTGTGGCACCACGACTGGAACAAGGGCGTGTCGCTCGAGGACTACAAGAAGAACATCTCTGCGATATTCGACAAGTGCGCTGCGTCGAACTGCCAGGTCGTCGTGCTGACGGCGACAATGTTCGAGAAGCCCGAGATGGAGAAGTTCAAGCACAACGTGATGGTCGCGCCGTACAACGAGTGGCTCCGCGAGGAGGCGAAGCGCCGCGGATATCCCGTGGCGGACCTCAACGCCGACATGTGGAAGGCGCATGCCGACAATCCGTCGGTGAAGCTGACGCGCGACGGCGTGCACATGCTCCCCGCGGGCAACCGCCTGATGGCCCGCGGCGTCCTGCGCGCGCTCGGCATGGCGGAGGACCGAGTTGCCTCGTTCGACTGGGAGAACTGGAAGCCCGTCTGGGTGCTCTGTCGCTTCGACCTGAAGCCCGACGCAGACAAGACCGACTACCTCGCTAAGACGAAGTCCGTCTTGGCGGCGGTCCGCGCCGAGCCCGGCTGCTGCGAGTACCGGCTCCTCGGCGACGCCGAGACCGACTGGGACAAGCCACAGCGCTTCGGCGACCGCACGCTCTGGATGCTCGAGAAGTGGCTCTCTGTCGGCGAGCTCAAAGCGCACCTTGCGACGCCCCACATGAAGAAGTTCGGCCCGTCGGTCGCCCCGATGCGCACGTCGTCCTCTTTCCATGTGCTTGAGGACGTTCTGCCATAGTCTTCCTCATCCTCGGCCTTGGATTCTGATTAAGGCGATTTTGGATGATTCGCCTGCTTCCCCTTAAGAGGGGATGGTGGACGCTTCGGCCAAATGATACAATGAGACCATGAAAAAGGGTCTCTTCCTTCTCGCTGCCATCGCGGCGATTGCCTTGTGCGTCCAGGCGGCCTTCGTCCCTGAGGATGAGCGGGCGCTTGCCGACCGGCTTTTCATGCACTGGCAGACGCACGCGACAGATGTCTACGTGAGGGGCGAGGCGGTTGTCGGCGTAGGGAGTCGCACCGAACTGGTACTACGAATGGGCGGGCTGGGGCACTCTGATGAAGCGAGACGAGTCTCTGGACTCTGCGAAACGGCTGGCCTTCGGCGCAATGAGCCGCTAATTTCCCCGGTGTTTTGCCGCGCGGCGCATGAATGTGGTATAATATACCCAGACTTTGAAAGGAACAGCTTTATGAACAACGACTTCATGGTGTTCTCCGGCACGGCGAACCTGCCGCTCGCGGAGAAGGTTGCAAACTATCTCGGACGTCCGCTCGACAAGATCGACATCAAGCACTTCCCCGACGGCGAGACGTTCTGCCAGGTGATCGACTCGGTGCGCGGGCGCGACGTGTTCGTGATCCAGTCGGGCTCGCCGGCCCCGAACGAGGCGTACATGGAGCTCTTCATAATCATGGACGCCCTGAAGCGCGGCTCGGCAGCGAGAATCACGGCGATCCTCCCGTACTACGGCTACGCGCGCCAGGACCGCAAGGACCAGCCGCGCGTCCCGATCACCGCTCGCCTCATCGCGAACCTCCTGCAGAAGGCGGGCGCTGACCGCGTCATCGCGATGGACCTCCACGCGAACCAGATACAGGGCTTCTTCGACATTCCCCTCGACCACCTCAAGGCCGAGCCCGTGATCCTCAAGTACATCCGCGACCAGCACTGGGCGAGCCCCATCGTCGTCGCGCCCGATACCGGCGGGGCGAAGACGGCCTACGGCTACAGCCGCAAGCTGAAGTGCGGCCTTGCGATCGTCGCGAAGCAGCGCACGGGCGGAGACACCGTAGACGCGTTCTCGGTAGTCGGCGACGTCAAGGGCCACGACGTCATCATGATCGACGACATGACCGCGACGGGCGGCACGCTTTCCGCCGCGGCGAAGATGTGCCGCGACAACGGCGCGAAGTCGGTGCACGCGTTCGTCTCTCACTTCCCGCTTACCGAGAAGGGCGTGGAGCGGCTCATGAAGGAGGTGCAGCTCGACGAGCTCGTCGTCACCGATTCGATTCCGCTCCGCGCGGGTTTCGACCCGGCGAAGCTTCCCTTCAAGCTCACGCAGCTCTCCGTCGCTCCGCTTATCGGCGAGGCCATACGCCGCACCCACCTGAACGAATCGATCAACGACCTCTTCAACCACGAGTGAAGTTGAAGAGCTGAGAGGTTGGGCTTGAAGGTCGTAGTAGGCCTGGGAAATCCCGGTGCGCAGTATGCCAATACTCCGCATTCGGTCGGTTTCGAGGTCGTTGACCGCATCGCCGCCGAGTGCGGCGCGGTTTGGGAGGAGAAGCGGCAGTTCAAGTGCCTCATGGCGCGGGCGACCCTTGCGGGCCAGGCCGTCCTGCTTGTGAAGCCGCAGACCTACATGAACCTTTCGGGCGACTCGGTCGCGCCTGTCGTGAAGTACCACAACGCGACGGCGGCCGATCTTCTCGTGGTCCAGGACGACATCGATCTCGCGGTGGGGAAGCTCCGTATCCGCAAGGCGGGCTCATGCGGCGGACACAACGGGATACGAAACATCATAGAGCGGCTCGGCACGCAGGGGTTCGTGCGGATCAAGCTTGGCGTCGGCAAAGACAAGTCAAACGTGGTGGGACACGTGCTCGGCAAGTTCGATCCCGAGTCGCGCGCAGTCATGGACCGCGTCGTTGAGGCGGCCGCGAAGGCGGCGGCAGCCGTCGTTTCGGAGGGGCCCGACAGGGCGATGAACGCATACAACGGATTTGATGCAAAAATCCCTGTGTAGAACTGAGCTGTTTTTGGTATAATTATGTCTTAAGGAGAAGTTTGTGAACACGATTCCATATAAGACATATCTCGAAGAGAACGAGCTGCCTGAATGTTGGTACAACATGCGCGCGGACATGAAAAAGAAGCCCGCGCCGCTCCTCAACCCCGCGACTGGAGCGCCTTGCACGGCAGAGGACCTTTCGCACGTGTTCTGCGACGAACTTGTCGCGCAGGAGCTTGACGAGACAACGCCGCTTTTCAAGATACCGAAGTCGATCCGCGACTTCTACAGGATGTTCCGCCCCTCGCCGCTCGTGAGGGCGTACTTCCTCGAAGAGGCGCTCGGCACACCGGCGAAGATATACTACAAGTTCGAGGGCAACAACACCTCCGGCTCTCACAAGCTCAACTCCGCCGTCGCGCAGGCGTACTATGCGAAGGCGCAGGGGCTCAAGGGCGTGACGACCGAGACGGGCGCGGGCCAGTGGGGAACGGCGCTTTCGATGGCGTGCGCGTTCTTCGGTCTCGACTGCCGCGTCTTCATGGTGAAGTGCTCCTACGAGCAGAAGCCGTTCCGCCGCGAGGTGATGCGCACCTATGGCGCGAGCGTCACGCCTTCGCCTTCGATGGAGACCGAAGTCGGCCGCCTCATCAACGCCGAGCATCCCGGCACGACCGGCTCGCTTGGCTGCGCGATCTCCGAGGCGGTGGAGACTGCGGTAAAGACCCCGGGCTACCGCTATGTGCTCGGCTCGGTTCTCAACCAGGTGCTCCTTCACCAGTCGATCATCGGCCTCGAGGCGCGCGCGGCGTTCAGAAAGCTCGGCGTGAAGCCCGACGTGATCATCGGCTGCGCGGGCGGCGGCTCCAACCTCGGCGGCCTCATCGCGCCTTTCATGGGCGAGAAGCTGCGCGGCGAGGCAGACTACCGCATCGTCGCCGTCGAGCCGGCGAGCTGCCCGTCGTTTACGCGCGGCAAGTACGCCTACGACTACTGCGACACCGGGCGCATCTGCCCGCTTGCGAAGATGTACACGCTCGGCGCGGACTTCATCCCCTCGCCGAGCCACGCGGGAGGCCTAAGGTTCCACGGCATGAGCTCGACGCTCTCCGAGCTCTACGACCAGAAGCTCATGGAGGCGGTGAGCGTGAAGCAGACCGACGTGTTCGCGGCCGCACAGCAGTTCGCGCGCACCGAGGGCATACTCCCCGCGCCGGAGTCGAGCCACGCGATACGCGCCGCGATCGACGAGGCGCTCAAGTGCAAGGCCGAGGGGAAGGAGGAGACGATCCTCTTCGGGCTCACCGGCACCGGATATTTCGACATGAAGGCCTACGAGGCGTTCAACGACGGAACGTTGAGCGACTACGAGCCGACGGACGAAGACCTCGAGCGCAGCTTCGCAAAGCTGCCGAAGGTCGTGGCAAGGTAATTTAATCCCAAGGAAAAAGACTATGAAAGCGAAGCTGACGGTAACCTGCAACAACCAGACGAAGGCGTATGCGCTCCCCGAGCAGGGAGTGAAGATCGGGCGCGACCCAGGCCAGTGCCAGCTCGCGCTCCAGGATCCGGACGTCTCGTCGCTCCATGCGTTCATGTGCTGCAAGAACGGCACATGGATGCTCCAGGACCTCGGGTCCACGAACGGCACCTACGTGAACGGGGACAAGATCACGACAGTCGGGCTGAAGTCCGGCGACAGGATCAAGTTCGGCGCGAGCGTCAGCGCGAAGATCGAGATCGGGGAGCCGAAGAAGGAGGTCGTCGCGCCGCCGAAGCCGGCAACTCCGCCACCGCCGCCGCAGAAGAGCGCGATCAAGGTCGACAACACGCCCCCGCCCGAGATGAGCGCCGACGACGTCGAGCTCATCAAGCTCCTGAACGAGAAGTTCGCGCTCGCGAAGGAGAACCTTTCCCAGGTCGTCATAGGCCAGATGGACGTGATCGAGCTTGTCCTGACCGCCATCTTCGCGCGCGGCCACGTTCTTCTGATGGGCGTGCCCGGCCTCGCGAAGACGCTGCTCATCTCTACGCTCTCGAAGGTCCTAGACCTCCAGTTCAAGCGCGTTCAGTTCACTCCTGACCTGATGCCTTCCGACATCACGGGAACCGACGTCCTCGAGGAGGACAAGGAGTCCGGCGGCAGGAAGTTCCGCTTCGTCGAGGGCCCGGTCTTCACGAACATGCTTCTCGCCGACGAAATCAACCGTACTCCGCCGAAGACGCAGGCCGCGCTCCTCGAGGCCATGCAGGAGCACCACATCACCGTCGGCACCAAGACGTACAACCTCCCCGAGCCGTTCTTCGTCATGGCGACGCAGAACCCGATCGAGCAGGAAGGCACGTATCCTCTTCCCGAGGCGCAGATGGACCGATTCCTCTTCAACATCATCGTCAAGTACCCGTCCGCCGCAGACGAAGAGACGATCATCCGCAACGTAACTTCGAACAGGAAGGTGAAGCTCGAGAAGGTGCTCGACGGCGAAACGGTGCAGAAGCTCCAGGAGGTCGTCAAGCGCGTTCCCGTCGCGCCGCACGTCATCCAGTACGCGGCAACGCTCGCGAGGATGTCGCGCCCGAAGGAGCCGGACGTGCCGGACTTCGTCAAGGAGCTCGTCGGCTGGGGCGCAGGCCCGCGCGCGGGCATCTCGCTCATCACTGCGGCGAAGGCGTGGGCGATTCTGCACGGCCGCCACCACTGCACGATGAAGGACGTCGAGGCGATTGCGATGCCCGTTCTCCGTCACCGCGTCATCACGACGTTCGCGGCGGAGGCCGCGGGCGTGACTTCCGACGACCTCGTCAACATGCTCCTCAAGGAACTCAAGCCCACTCTCGACCTCGAGATCTGATGGCCAAGCTCTCCCAGCCCTCCTACATGAAGTGGCTGCCGCCGAAGACGACGGCGACCATTTCGCGCTGCGAGTTCTTCGGGCGCACGATGAAGTCCGGTTTCATCTCCGGGCGTCACCGTTCGCCAAAGAAGGGCAACTCCGTAGAGTTCGCGGAGCACCGCCAGTACATGCCGGGCGACGATTTGAGAACGCTCGACTGGAAGGTGCTCGGGAGAAAAGACCGTCTCTACATCCGCCAGTACGAGGAAGAGACGAATCTCCGCACGACGATTCTTCTCGACTGCTCGGGGTCGATGGCCTACGGCGGCGACGCGGCGGCGGAGCTCGACGGGAAGAAGCTCACCAAGTTCGACTACGCGCGCTATCTCGCGGCCGGCATCACCTACATGTTCTCCGGCCAGCAGGACGCCGTCGGTCTCGTCACTTTCGACACGAAGATACGCGAGTACCTCCCGGCGAAGTCCTCTGCGTCGCAGACCAGGCGCATACTCGAGTTCCTCGACAAGTCGAAGCCGGGCGGCGAGACAGACCCCGCGCCGGTAATCAACGACATCGCCGAGCGCATCCCGTCGCGCGGCCTCGTCGTGGTGATATCCGATCTCTTCACGCAGGACGCCGACGCGCTTGTCAAGGCGCTGCACCACTTCACGTTCCGGAAGCACGAGATCGTCGTCCTTCACGTGATGGCCGAGGAGGAGCTCACCTTCGGCTTCGACGGACACGTGCACTTCGAGAACCTCGAGGGGCCCGACGAGATGATGATCGACGCGAAGTCGATCAGGGCGAGCTACCTCGAGCAGGTCAACGCCTTTCTCAAGAAGATCGGCGACGGCGTCAGGAAGACGGGCGCGGACTACGCGCCGATGAACACGAAGATCCCGTTCGACAAGGCGCTCGTCGAGTACCTGTCGCGCAGGCGGAGCGGGGGGAGGTAGGCCATGCAGTTCATAAACATGGCGATGCTCTTCGCGCTCGCGGCCGTCGCGATACCGATCATCATCCAGATCTTCACCCGCAAGAACGCGCGGAAGATCCAGTGGGGCGCGTGGCTGTTCCTCGACAAGACGATGAAGAAGCGCAAGAGGAAGGTGCTTCTCGAGGACATCCTCCTTCTCGCGAGCCGCTGCCTCGCCGTCGGTCTTCTCGCGCTCGCGTTCGCGCGTCCGTTCGTTAGGCCCGATTCCCCGGTTCCGTGGGCCGTCACCATGCCAGTGATGCTCCTCTCGATAGTGGCGATCGGCATCTCCTTCGCGCTCTGGCGCTATCCGAAGCACCGGCTCGTCATGATGGCGCTTGGCATCCTGCTCTTCGTCCTCTCCATCGCGACAATCGTGTTCGAGCGCCAGCTCAACCTCAAGCGCTTCGGCCTCGGGGCGACAAAGGACGTCGTCCTCATAATCGACGGCTCCGCGTCGATGTCGATCGTCAACGACGGGAAGACCAACTTCGAGCGCGCTGTCGAGGAGGCGAAGAAGTACGTCGAGAACGCGCCTCGCAACACGTCTTTCGCAGTGATCATCGGCGGCCCCGTGCCTCAGGTGATGAACCCGGTGCCGATCGCCGACAAGCGCGTGATACTCTCGACGCTCGACCGCCTCTACATCGCGAACGGCACGATGCAGATAGCGGGCAACCTGACCGCGGCGGCCGTGACGCTTGCGCAGGGCCACAACGCCGTCAAGCAGATCGTGATAGTCGGCGACGGCCAGACGGTCGGCTGGCAGCTCGAGGACAAGGAGCGCTGGAAGACGATCGGGCGCGTGTTCTCCTCCCTCAAGACCCAGCCAATCGTGACATGGCGCACGCTCCCGCTTCCGACGTCGATAAGGAACCTTGCCGTCGGGTCGGTCCGCCCGTCGCGCGACATTGTGGGCACAGACCGCGACGTGAACCTTCAGGTGACTGTCGTGAACGCCGGCACCGAGGCGGTCACGCCGAAGAACGTGTCCCTCACCGTCGAGGGCGAGGTCAAGAAGGCGCACGACCTTCGCCAGCTCGAACCGGGCGAGGAGCAGACGTTCACCTTCACCCACCGGTTCACGAAGGCGGGCGGGGCGATAGTCTCGGCGAAGGTTGAGTCGGGCGACGATCTGCCAGCGGACGACGTCTACAAGTACGCGATGCCCGTCCTCGACAGCCTGCGCGTCCTTCTCGTCGACGGCAACGCGGGCGCGCCGCTGATGAAGCGCTCCGCGACCTTTACCGGCCTTGCGCTCAGGCCAGAGATGGCGGCGCTCACAGGCGAGTCGCAGACGAGGGAGTTCCTCCTTGAGACCGTCGTTGAGGACGTCACGACCGCAGGCCAGCGGCGCAACTTCGGCGGCTTCTCGGCTGTCATACTTGCGGGCGTGCGGCGCCTTTCCGACGAGACCAGAGACGCGCTCGCGCGGTTCGTCTCGGTGGGAGGCGGGCTTCTCGTCATGCCTGCGCCCGGGCTCGACGGAAAGTTCTTCGACGAGTGGACGGCCGACGGACGCAAGGTGATGCCGGCTCCGTTCGGCGCCTGGCGCAGGAACGAGTCTGCGCTTGACCCGAACGCCTTCCGCGAGATGTTCCTGCGCTTCCGCACGGGCACCGACCTCGGCACGGCGACGCCAGAGCGCATCGTCGAGTTCGGCGAGGGCTGGTCGTCCAACGCGGTCGTGACGGCGAAGCTGGCCGACGGCACGCCGTTCGTCGTGGCGCATACTCTGGGGCGCGGCATGGTCGTCGAGACGGCGGCCCTATTCGACACGGCGTCCGGCCTCGTCTCGAAGCGCGGGTTCGTGCCGATGGTACACGAGCTAGTATATTCGCTCGCGCGACCCGCGTCCGTCTCGCTCGACGTCCGTCCGGCCGAGGGGCTGACGCTTCTCGTCGCAAGCGGGGCCTCGGGCGCCGAAATTGCCGGAGAGCAAGGCCTCATGGGATACTATTTCCCCAAGCTCGGCTGCCTCGGCAAGCCGGTCACGCGCATGGAGAGCAAGATCGCCTTCAACTGGGGCGGAGGAGGCCCGCTGCCGGACTTCCCGGGGGACAACTGGTCGGCGCGCTGGCGCGGCGTCATCAGGGTGCCCGAGAGCGGCAGCTACAAAATCTGGTGGGACGTGGACGACCGCTTCTGGCTGAAGATCGGAGGCAAGGAGGTCGGCAACAAGACGTACGTCAGGTTTGAGAAGGACAAGCCATACGCCTTCGAGGGGAAGTTCGAGGAAGACGGCGGCGACGCCTATGTCACGCTCAAATGGCAGAAGCCGGACGGCAAGCGCGAGGAGCAGATACCGGCTTCTGTATTCTCCATGAGCGCGGCCGGCGTCGAGGGCGCTGGCGACATCGTGGAGATGACGGATCCGCACGGCGAGACGTTCTACGCCGAGATGTTCCAGGGCGCCGAAGGCCTTTTCCTCAGGATTACTCGAAGCGTCATCCCCGGCGTCTACGCCGTCAACGCCGTCCCCGAGACGCTCAGGGACTCTTGCCGCGGTGTGATGGACCAGGAAGGGCGCATCCGGTTCACTGTTTCGTCGGGGGTCGAGGAGTCGACCATGACGGCGATCACGCAGAACGAACTCTCGGATCTCTGCAACTACGTCCAGATATCCCAGGCGATAAAGGATGAGGATGTCATAAAGGCCATAGGAGGGCAGAGCTTCGGCAAGGAGGTGTGGCGCATCCTCGCGTTCGTGGCGTTCCTCTTCCTCGTCACTGAGCCCGCGATCGCGCGCTGGATAGCGATCAACCGCCGCACGGGCGACATCATCGACACGGAGGGTTCATGGATCAGAACGTAATACGCACCGACCTGCTTCCCGAGTCGATGGCTCTTTGGATAATCGCGCTCCTCGCCCTTATGGGGGTCGCGGCGTGGGTGGCATGCCACTGGGCGGTGAAGCGCTATGCGGCGAACAGGCTGAACGTCTGGTACAGGGCTCTTCTCAGCGTGCCGCTCGGCACCATCGCGTGCTGGCTCGTACTGCAGACCCTTGCGCGCATGATGTTCCTCGCAACGCCGTGGTCGCTGTTCCTCGCGTCCGTAATGGGCGCCGTGTCCGTCGAGGCCGTCAGCGCGTTCTACGGCCACGAATGCGCGCGCGTCCCGCCGAAGACGGCGAAGATCCTTGTCGCGTGCCGCATGGCCGCGGTGATATTCACGCTTCTCGTCCTGATGCAGCCCGTCATAATAGGCGAGCGCGAGCGCACGGTAAAGGAGCGGGTTCTTGTTCTCGTCGACGACTCGGCGTCCATGCACTTCAGGGATACGCTGATGACGCCAGACGAGAAGAAGGATCTCGCCGCCGCGCTCAAGCTCGAGAAGCTCCCCGATGACGGCATGACGCGCGCGGAGATGGTCCGCATGCTGCTAGCGGCAGGAGGAGACGACAGCTTCCTGAAGCGCACCGCCCGCAAGTACGAGGTGGACGTGTTCAGGTTCGGCAACGGCCTTCAGCGCGACGAGTCTATTGCCGAGGAGAAGCCTGTTGACGCGAAGGAGGAGATGTTCCGTTCGGTGACCGACGTCACGAAGGCCCTCGAGCTCGCCTTGAGGGAGGTGCCGGCGGAGGAGATAACCTCCATCATCATGTTCACCGACGGCATACACAACGGCGACGCCGGAGTCGAGTCGATCTCCCGCAAGCTCGGCGGCTACGGAATCCAGGTCTCGACCGTGCTTGTCGGAGGCAGCGTAAAGCCGTTTGACCTCGCCGTCGCGTCGGCCGACTCGCCGGAGTCCGTCTTCCTCGGCGACAAGGTCCGCTTCACCGTGCGCGTCTCGGCGACGCGCGCCAACGGACGCAAGGCGAAGATACACTTCTCCGACGACAACGGCGAGCTCGACGTCAAGGAATTCACCGTCGAGGGCGACGACTGGTCGAAGGAGTTCAAGTTCACCGACATCCCGAAGGACCAGGGCGTCTACGGCTACAACTTCGCCGTGACCCACGTCGAAGGGGAGCTATTCGACGACAACAACGAGCGCAGGCTCGAGGTCGCGGTTTCCGACGACCGCATGAACGTTCTGCTCGTGGACGGCCGCCCTCGCTGGGAGTACCGGTATCTGCGCAACCTCTTCTACGGCCGCGACAAGTCGGTGCATCTGCAGGACTGGCTCGTCCACCCCGACTCGATCGCCGGCATCCAGCCGAAGCTCCTCGAATTCGCGAGCGCGTCGCGCCCGTTCGGCCAGTCTGAGGCGGGCGGTTGGCCCATACAGGACAACGACTGGCGGCAGTTCGACGTCATCATCATCGGCGACATAGGCGAGGACGTTCTGACGGAGGACGTCATCGAGCAGCTAAGGTACAACGTCGAGGACCGCGGCGCGCTTCTCGTCCTCATCTCGGGCTCCGAGTACATGCCTTACTCGATTACGAACCAGAAGCTGCGCGACCTCATGCCGATCGAGTACGAGCCGTCCGCGCAGAGCCGCCGTGTCGCTCCTGAGGACGCGTTCGTCTTCCAGCTCGCGGCAGCTGGCCGCGGCCATCCTGTTATGAACCAGAGCTCGTCCTCCTCCGAGAACGAGGACATCTGGGCCGACATACCCGACTTCCACTGGCGACTTCCTATTTCCGGCGTGAAGTCGGGCGCCGACATCCTCGCGTATGCGAAGCCGAAGAAGTCTTCGGGAGCCGATGACGCCGGCGCCATGGCGGAGTCCGTCGCGGCGACTATCGAGGAAAACCCCGAAGCCGCGCTGAAGCGGCTTGAGGACATGCGCGGCGAGCAGGGGCGCAACGCACTCATCGTGGCGGGCGCGAAGGGCAAGGGCAAGGTGCTGATGCTGATGACCGACTCGATGTGGCGCCTCCGCTCCAAGACCGGCGACCAGCTGCACCACCGCTTCTGGGGGCAGATCATGCGCTGGGGCGCGGGCGAGAAGCTCAGGTGCGGCAACATGTACGTGCGCCTCGGCACCGACCAGCTGAGGTACGGCGCGGGCGAGACGGTGAAGGTCCTCGCCAGGTTCCTCGACGAGAAGCACAACGGTATCGACGGCCTTGATCCCCGCTTTATGGTCCGCGCGCCGAACATGGGCGCGAGAGTGTCTGTGTTCGATGCAAAGAAGCGCCCCGACTCCAACGGCCTCTACGAGGTGGAGATACACGGCTGCACGGTCCCAGGCCTGTACGAGGTGAGCCTCGATTGCCCCAAGGCGCAGGAGCTCCTCGGCCGCCGCTATCCGGCGGACAAGCTGAAGACGAGCTTTGTTGTCGTCACAACCAAGCAGCCAGCCGAGAAGGTCGACATCGCGTCGACGCGCAACCACGTCGAGCGCGTCGCCTTGGCGACAGGCGGCAAGGTCCTGAAGCCGTCCGAGTATATCGCGCTCGCCAGCGATTTCGGCGGCGGTTCGAGACGCATCTCCGACCGCGTCGAGTTCCACCTCTGGTGCCTTCCTCCGCTGTTCCTCATCATCATCGGGCTGCTTACCGCGGAATGGATACTCCGGAAGCGCGCTTCGCTTGCATAATGCCATGAAATACAAGAACATACCGCCACAGATAGCCGCCAAGCTCAACGAGAGCGTGGGTCGGGTTCGCCGCATTCTCCTCGTGCGCGGCACATGCGCCACGCTCGCCGTCTTCGTCGCATCGGTCCTCTCCATAATGGCGATCGACGCGATGGTTACGATCTATGTCTCGTGGGTCAGATGGCTCCTCTGGGCCTGCTGCGTCGCGGCGAGCGCCGCGGTTGCGTGGTTTGCGCTGATAAAGCCGCTCCGCCGCAAGTTCACGGCTGCCGAGATCGCGGCGCTCATCGAACGCAACCACCCCGAACTCGAGGAGCGTCTTTCCACCGTCGTCGAGCTCGCGCAGGCTGGCGACCTGTCGTCGTCCTCCCGTCTCATGGAGGAGATTACGAAGGACGCCGTCAAGGACGTGCAGACGGTTTCGCCCAAGAAGGAGTTCACGGGAAGGACCGTGAAGCCGAGGTTTATCGCCGCCGCGATCGCCGTAGGCATACTCCTCCTCCTGTTCGCGGCGTTTCCAGACGCCACGCTCAGGCTTGCGACGCGCGCACTCGTTCCGTCCGCCGAGGTTGACAACATCTACGCCTCTTCGCTCAAGGTGTCGCCCGGCGACAAGGTCATACTCGAGGGCACTCCCCTCGCTCTCTCTCTCGCCGTCAGCGAAGGCTTTCCGTCTAGGGCGTTCGTCAGGACGCGTCAGGACGGCAGGAGCGAGGCCGTGGAGCGGATGGTCAGGGTTTCTGAAGAGGGCGCTGAAGGCCCCGTGATATATTCGTTCTCCTATCCGCGCGTGACGAAGAGCTTCAACTACAGGATAAGCTGCGGAAGCGCCCTGACGCGCGCGTACAGGGTCGAGGTTGTCCCCGAGCCGAGGTATTCCGAGAGGATGGTCGAGGTGCGTCACCCCGAGTACACCGGCCGCGAACCAGAGCGCTACACGAACACGGCCGCGATAGTCGGCCTCGAGGGGTCGAAGGTCACGGTTTCCGTCAAGCCGTCGCGTCCCGACGTCGAGGGCTCGATTACGCTCCCCGGCGACGTTGTGGTTTCTGGATCCGAGTCGGACGGCCGACTCTCGTTCTCGTTCAACCTCGAGAAGGGCTGCGAAGGCGGCTGGAGCTCGCAGGTGTGGGATTCCCACGGCTTCACGAACCAGATGGAGACGTCCTCCATAACGATTGTCAAGGACATGCCGCCCGAGGCGAAGCTCGTGTCGCCGGAGAAGATGGACCTCAAGCTCCCGGTGAACGGCAGCCTTCCGCTCGAGTACTCCATAAAGGACGACTTCGGCCTTTCGCGCACCACGCTTGAGGTCTGCATAGGCGCTGGCGCGTGGGAGGAGTACAGGCAGCTCGAGCCGGAGAAGTCCGGCGACGTCACGTGGGGCGGTTCGCACGTGGTCCACTTCGTCTCCGGCGGCTTCAACAACGCGGCCGTTGTGCGCTTCCGAATCAAGGCCGAAGACAATCTCCCTGCCGATCTCGGTGGCCCCGGCCGGGCCTATACTCCCGAGGTAATGGTCAACCTCGTGGGCAGCAAGGATGCGAAGTCGTTCGGCCGGCAGTCGCTTAACGCGCAGATCGACGGCGCCAAGAAGGACATACAGAACATCGTCGACCACCTCAAGACGGCCAAGAAAAACTTCGAGGGATCGAGGGGATCGTATGCGAACGCCGAGAAAAACACCTGGCAGCGTTCCGAGGCGGTCAAGTCCAGCGAAAGGGCGCGGTCGGCAATGCAGAACGCCGAAGCTCTTCTCTCCGACTTCATCGACGGCCTTCTCGACAGCCGTCTCGACACGGGGGCCGAGATGTTCAGGCCTATCCTCGACAAGCACGTGACTCCAATCCGCCAGGGTTCGGAGGATGTGTTCCTCATGTCCCGCTGGAATGAGAAGAGCGATGCATGCAAGGCGCTCGCTAAGGACACCGATACGGCCATCAAGGCTTTCGAGGAGGCGAAGCGCAAGTTCGACCTTCTGACCAGGGCTGCCGAGGAGCTGCAGAAGATGCAGGATCTCGTGGAGCGCGAAAAGGCGCTTGCCGAGCTTGCCGAGAAGGGCGAAATCGACGCAAAGACGCTCGAGGAGGAGGAGAAGAAGCTTCTTGAGGAGGTCAAGGATGCCATAAAGGACGACCTCGAGAAGAACCTCGACAAGCAGATCGAAAAGGCGAAGGAACTCGAAGAGAAGGGCAAGGACCTCGCCAAACGCCAGGAAGAGATCGAGAAGAAGGCCGAAGAAGCGGCAAAGAACGGCGACGATGCCGGGAAGAAGGCGGCTGCAGACGAGGAGAAGAAGCTTGCCAAGGACATCTCAGACCTCGCGCGCGAAACCGACAAACTGACAAAGGAGATCGAGCAGCAGACCGGTTCGCAGGAGATGGACGAAAACAGGACATCGGAGGGTGCGGAGAAAGCGACCGAGATGGCGGAGAAGGCCTCTGAATCCGCGAACGACGCAGCGGAGAAGATGAAGAACGGCGACATGGATGGAGCCAAGAGCGACATGCAGAATGTCAAGGATGCTCTTTCGGAGGCGCAGCAACAACTGAACAACGCCCAGCAAAAGATGGGTTCCAAGAACGACGAGTTCGAGCAAAACGCCAACAGCCTCGGCGACATGGTCAAGGCGATGGAGGAGGCCCTTGATGCCGCCAAATCCGCCGCCGAAGCCCAGGAGCGCCAAGGCGAGCAGTCTCAGGGACAGGAAGGCGAGTGGACACAAGGTCAGGATGGCGAACGTCAGGATGGTGAACGTCAGGATGGCGAGCGTCAGGATGGCGAGCAGTCTCAGGGGCAGGAAGGCAGCCAGCAGCAAGGTGATCAACAGCATGGTCAGCAACAGGGCGAAAAGCAGCAGGGCCAGCAGCAGGGCGAAAAGCAGCAAGGCCAGCAGCAGGGCGACCAGCAGCAAGGTGATCAACAGCAGGGCGAAAAGCAGCAAGGTGATCAGCAGCAGGGCCAGCAGCAGCAGGGCCAGCAGCAACAGCAGGGCCAGCAACAGCAGCAAGGTCAGCAGCAACAGCAGGGTCAGCAACAGCAGCAGGGCCAGCAACAA
>Ga0256405_10005342_pt1 | contig 22408 bp, 22 predicted proteins | sample RumenRJG_02DNA_FD_189096 | JGI IMG/M metagenome (GOLD analysis project Ga0256405, IMG submission 189096) | Bovine rumen microbial communities from Lethbridge, Alberta, Canada - RJG_02 | ecosystem: Host-associated > Mammals > Digestive system > Stomach > Rumen | place: Canada: Alberta... | reverse complement strand
GCACAATCTGGCGGCTAATATACAACAAAAATCTCAAATTGTTCCGTTTCGGTCGTATTTTGTTCCGTCTGGGTTTGCTCATCTACCGGATAAAAACCGTATCTTAGCACCATTCAAAATAAAACTAAACTTTTTAAGAATTTATATTATGGATAAGAAGAAATCAATCGAAACATTGGCTTGTAACACAACTATAATTAACTCAATAAAAAAACAGAAATATGGAATCAGTTAAAAAAGTCTACGATTTCTTGGAAGATGCCAAGACATTCTATCTTGCCACTATGGATGGCGACCAGCCGCGTGTACGCCCATACGGAGCGATGTTGTTTTTCGAAGGAAAAATCTACATCATGGCATTCGGAAAGACCAACGCCACACGCCAAATTGCAACAAACAACAAGGCTGAAATCTGCGCATTCAAAGGCAGGACGCTACGCATAGAGTGCAACCTTGTAGAAGACAACCGTCCCGAAGTAGGCAAGGCTCTTGTCGACAAGATGCCTGTGTTGAAACCAGCATTGGGCGAGAACGGCGAAAACGGCGTGATGTACTACCTCGCCAATGCTACAGCCAACTTCTTCAAGATGATGGAGTTGGACGAGACAATCAAATTCTAATTTGCATACACAATGAAAGAACAAGTATTACAGGTCATGCGCAACGCAGGCAAGCCTGTTTCGGCTGGCGATGTAACCAAGGCTCTTGGAGCCGACCGCAAGGAAGTGGACAAGGCTTTCGCCGAACTGAAGAAGGAAGGCGCAATTGTCTCGCCCGTGCGATGCAAGTGGCAGCCAGCATAAACAGACAGCAAGGAGAGTCTCGGCTCTCTTTGCTTTATGCAATCGGCACAAGTCGGCACACAACACAAAAAAATGAATATAACAAACAAGAAAATAAAACAGATGAAACGTTTTTTAACCGTCATGATGGCAGCAATCTGTCTGCTATCGTGCAAAAGTAACACAAGCGATATGAGTACAATTTATGATTTCAAAGCACTCTCAAATAAGGGAAAGGAAGTAAACTTCGCCGACTATAAGGGCAAAGTTCTGCTAATAGTCAACACAGCCTCAAAATGCGGCTTCACACCTCAGTACGACGGTCTGGAGGCTCTTTACCAGAAGTACAAAAACCAAGGGCTCATCGTCATCGGCTTCCCTTGCGACCAGTTCGGACATCAAGAGCCGGGCAACGACGAACAGATTGAGGAATTCTGCCGCATAAACCACGGCGTAACATTTCCGCTAATGTCGAAAATAGAAGTAAACGGCGAGAATGAGCACCCGATATACAAATGGCTGAAGAGTCAGGCTGGCTTTGCCGGATTCGCCCCGGAGCATCCGCTTACAAAGGTTCTCGACGAGATGTTTACAAAAGCTGACAAAGACTATGCTTCGAAGCCAGACATAAAATGGAATTTCACCAAGTTTCTGATAAGCCGCGAGGGAAAGGTTGTATGCCGCTTTGAGCCAACAACCGAACCGCAAGGGACGGAAGAAAGCATAGAAAAGGAACTTGGCAAGTGAAACAGAATAAGAATTCGGCTTAGTGTGGAATCAGGATTTTTTTGTCGTTCAAATACCGTTTCCATGCTAAGCCGAATTACATATTTGTTTACTCTCAAGCATAGACGGATATTAGATAACGTACACGCCATTCTCGTCTGGTTCTATTAGCCATTTGCCGTCTTTGTATATCGGCTTTATTGGGTCTACATCGAAGATGAAATCGCCGAGTTTTTTTCGACGTCGATATATTTCGTCAATTTCTGAAAGGGGAACTTTCGCGCTCGGCATTTCATACCGCATCGCCCCATCTGAAAATCCAAAGACTTTTGCAGCCTCATATGACTCTGGAGATAAACAAAACAGTTTGTCATTACAAACATTGTATGAGTGTACAAAAAACTCAAAGCCCTTATACTTGCAATACACATCAGAATGAAAGCCTCTTGTATGGGCGATGTCTTTTATTGGCAAGAAATTAAGTTTTGTGCCACAACCGGAAGTTATTACTCCAAAGCCATAAGCTTTTGCTTCATCTGCATTAGCTGTTACATATCCCCACCCAATTTTAGGATAATCGATTATTACAAATAATTTTTCCTTCAGAAATGCAAAATTATTGACTCCTTTGATTTTTATTTCCATGTTATTTTGAAATTACTTTTTTAAATATTTTTTTACCTTCTTCTGTTATATCCAGCACCGCCACAAGCGTTTCGTTGCCGTTCTTGTCTATTCTATAAATCTCGGCAGCAGTCATTTCAAAAAAGCCTCCTTTTTCTGGAACAAATTCAGGACCGCCAAGAATATACTTGCCCTCTGGATTTATGCCTCCACCAGTATGGCCATGACCTTTAAAAGGCTCAGGATTATTCTTCAAATCATCGGCAGTATTCGGAATACGCAATTTCCTTATAGCACCATTATCCAAAGTATATCTCATGACATAAATCTCATCGACAATAACCTTTGTCAGCTCTTCATTAAAATATGGAGAGCCACTATAATTCAATGCCAATCCGTAGCAATAGTCCTCAACTGTTCTTAGGTGCATTAAGTCGCACGCTCTCGACATAAAACCGCCTACTCTGGCATCCCAACCACCTGTTTTTGTGTAATTCTCGAAAGCATTTTTGGGTATAACCTTCTGCATCACGGTTCTTTCTGTAATATCAGAAACAGGAATGTGATTTCTAATCCTTGTAATCAAATCGAACTCCTCTTTATTCATTTCTGTAAGCTTTAAATTAGTCAAGTCTTCAGCACGACGTTTTGGAACAAGCCCTACAAACCTTTCCATGCTTATACCCTCTTCGGCAAGCCAATGCGGAAGGCTTTCCATAAAGGAATTGCTTACATTTAGGGCTTCGATTGCGGCTCTGCCAAACAGAGGCTTAATCTTGCCGATGCTTAAAGCCCCCTTGCCTTTATCTATAGCGTCAGACCTTTCAGCAGAGCCGTTGCCGTAGTCCGAAAGGTAGAGGCTGTAAGGCGACGGCATCTGCACAGGATAGCTGCCTCGCGCCGCCATGCGCACCGGTATGACGAATGCCAGCATGAGAGCGAGCACCATATACAGGCTGCTAAAGCGTCTTATACAATCTCCTCGGTTTATCTTTGACACCATACCAAGTTTTTTAGTTGTGTTTAACATATCTATTAAGACTATCATTTGCAAAAATATGGAATATTTATTTGCCATAGACATTTTTCAGCAAGGAATCTTCCAAAATTTTTTTGCATGACGAACAGCCGCCCCATTTATGAATTGTCAGAAGAATTCTCAATTCAATTAAACAATTAACAATTTTTCAACTTTCAAAATCAAAAAAAGTCCGAGAAACGAATCCCGGACTTCAATAAGTGTTGTATAAACAAGTGATATCACTCAGCAATAGTCATTTCCTGAACAATCTGCGGACAGCCGCCGAACTTGTCAATCATAAACAGAACGTAGCGGATATCTACGCATATGCAACGCTGCAACTCGTTGTCGAAGTGAATGTCGCCACTAAGGCTCTCCCAGTTGCCGTCGAAGGCAAGACCGATAAGCTGACCGTCGGCATTGATTACAGGCGAACCAGAGTTACCGCCGGTAATATCGTTTGTTGTAAGGAAGCAAGTTACAAGCTTGCCGTCCTTGTTTGCATATCTGCCGTAATCCTTCTTCTGGAACAAATCCTTCAGACGCTGAGGCACCTCAAACTCATCGTTGTTAGGGTCTTCCTTCTGCATAACTCCCTCGAGAGTTGTGTAATAGCGGTAAGTGAGTGCATCCTTAGGACTGTAGCCCTTCACGTTTCCGTAAGTCATACGAAGAGTAAAGTTGGCATCAGAATAAACAGGATTCTTCTCGTTCATCTTGCACAAGCCACGAACGTAGATTTTGTGCAGAAGGTTAGCCTTGTCGCTAAAACTAGAATAATCGGCATACTTATCTTGCAAGAAACTGCGCATTGACGCGCTGAACTTAAGCATAAGGTCGTTGTTGGCAACCTTTGCACTTGGCTTTGCAAGGAACTTGTTAAGGTTGGCCTCGTTTGCAAGGATCGACTTGCTGTACATATCATCAACAAAGGCGTTGTAGTTGCCCTTGAAGTTCTTCTCGATAACTTCCTTGTAGAATGTAGGAAGTTGCTTTGCCTCCTTTGCATAGAGCGGCAGAAGAGCCTTTAGGACGTCGGCATCCACCTTGTGGTCGTAGTCCTTGTTGTGAATCATATCGTACAGACCGCGTATTTTCTTCTCGAGAGCCTTACCCTCGTCTGTTCCCTTCTTGTCGGCGTATGCAGAGAAGAGCGAAACATCATCCACCTTAAACTCGATGGCACGGCGGAACTCGACAAAAAGCATCAGTTCGCGGTAGAATGGACCGTAATCCTTCATCAGAGCATCGATGAGGCTTACAACAGTCTCGTACTCGCTGTTTCCAGCCTTCTCGGCAAAGGTAGCGAAAGCCTTCTCCTGCTCAAGTTTGCCCTCGATAACCTTATTGTCTACGATAGCCTTGTTCATGCCGATGGCATTCTTCCAGTAGTTTGCGCTGTGAGCGTACTTGCTGGCATACTTCAGGGCGATGCTTGGGTCGGCCTGCATAGCCTCCTTCAGCACACGCTGGCGCTCGGTACGGATAATGATTCGCGGAGTGTTCTCGCTATCCATTCTCACCTTAATCTCGCTTGCTGTAAGATAACGCTCGGTACTGCCCGGGAAGCCCATAACCATGGCATAGTCGCCCTCGTTAAGTTCCTTTAGGGAGATGGCAAGATGCTTTGGGCACTTTAGCGGAACGTTGTCTGTGCTGAAGTCGGCAGGCTCGCCGTTCTTGTCGGCATAGATGCGGAACATAGAGAAGTCGCAGGTATGGCGAGGCCACATCCAGTTATCAGTCTCACCGCCGAACTTGCCAACGCATTGTGGAGGCGTTCCGACAAGGCGCACGTCTTTATAAATCTTCTTTATGAACAGATAGTAACTGTTTCCGGCAAAGAACGGAAGACACTCGGCTCTGTAGCCAGCCTTGCCCGAATACTTGCTTGCTGCCAGTTTCTTCTGTGCGAAGGCTCTGAGCTGCGAAGCCGTCATGATGCCAGAGGCTGACTTCTTGTCCTTCATCTCCTTCAGTTCGTTCTCAACCTCTTCGGTTACATCGGTAATATCTACGATGAAAGTGAAGGCGAGGTTCTTTGTTGCCAGTTCCTCGCTTCTCGACTTAGCCCAGTATCCGTTCTTCAGATAGTTGTGCTCGTCGGTGCTGACACCCTGAATGGCATCGAATCCACAATGATGGTTAGTAAGTACCAGTCCGTCGGCCGAAACAACCTCGCCCGTACATCCTCCTCCGAAGATGCCCACACAATCCTTCAGCGAAGGCTTGGTAGTGCTATACACGTCATCAGCCTCAATGCGCAGTCCGCATTTCTTCATCTGGTCAATTACATGCTGCTCCTTCATCAGCTGGAGCATCCACATACCTTCGTCGGCCTTGGCACAGAGTGTCATCGCCAACGCAAAAATTGATAAAATAACCTTTCTCATTACATCTTGTTATAAATATTTGGCGCAAAAATATAAAAAAAACTTAAATTTTCTGTTATTCTTGCAATAAGTATGAATTTATTTACAATTTATCCAAAATGGATATTATTTTTGCAGTAGAAACAAATACTAATAATTTATATATGCACAAATTTTTAATGATTTTAGCGGCAGTACTGATGCTCGCCTCTTGTGCAAAAAAGTACAAGATTGAGGGGTCGTCTGCCATATCTGAACTTGACGGAAAGAAAATCTCCGTTAAGGTTATCAAGGATGATTCGCTTGCTACCGTGGCAACCGGTACAATGGCGCACGGCAAATTTACCGTGAAGGGACAGATTGATTCCGCCACTATGGCAAACTTGTTTATCGGCGAGGACATAGTAATACCTATAGTTCTGGAAGAGGGTGAAATCAGCGTTGACCTGAAGGCTGAAGACCTTGTTTGGGGAGGAACAGAACTGAACGAGACGCTTTATAAGTTCTTCAAGAGCCGCGACTCGCTTCAGACTCAACTTAGAGACATACAGAAGATGGAATACGAGATGACTGTAAACGGCGTTGACGAGCAGACTATAAACCAGCGTCTGATGGCAGAGATGCAGAAGGTTTCGGCAAAAGAAGACGTGCTTACGACATCGTTCATCAAGAGCCACTACAACGATGCACTTGGCGTGGGCGTGTTCGTGATGCTTCTGAGCAACATGCAGTACCCTGTTATGACTCCGCAGATTGAGGATATTCTGACAACTGCCCCAGATGCGTTTAAGCAGCACAAACTGGTAAAGAAATATCAGGAAGATGCAAAGCAGTTCAGCGAGCAGCAGAACCTTGCAAAATAACGATTTCTTAATTTAATACAAACAGAAGTGGCGCAACCTCGCATGAGTTTGCGCCCTTTTTTTATGTCTCGTCCCCACCCCAAGAGGCAATTTTCAACTAAAAAATTGTCAATTATCAATTGTCCCCACAACCGCATCAGCAAAAGACTTTCTCGAAATGCGCACCTTCTCGACAGTAAATTCAGGAATGTTGTAACTCCATATTGATTCGAGTTCGGCAAGAGGATTCTTCTGCGGCAGCTCGAAAGCCTTGCGCGCATTTCCATCGGCATCAATATAAGCCATGTACAGACGGGTGAAGTTGCCGTCGCCGCGGCGACTCGTAAAGACAATCCACCTTCCGTTAGACGACCAGTTGTGAAAACTCTCTGCCCTATCCGAATTGGCTTCTGCAAGCGCATGAGTCTCACCCGTTGCCAGATTCGTAAGGAACAAATCAGCCTCGGGATGCCAGATATGGAACACACCGTATGGTGCTTGCCCTGTCAGCAGCCACTTGCCGTCGGGACTGATGCGCGGAAGCGTTGCGCTGAGGCTGTCAGCCGATGCCATCAGAACAGGCTCGGGCTCGCCAAGCGAAAGAGAATCGGGCGAAAAACGGCGGCGGTAGATGTTGTATCTTATTTTGTCGTACTGCTTTACGAACTCAATGCGCGCCGTGTCCTTGACGGCTGCAACGCTATAATAGAGCCATCGCCCGTCGGGACTCCACGTCGGGAACACCTCAAGATCGAAAGGCGTATCGGTAATCCTTATAACCTTGTCTTTCTTTACGTCGTACAGAACAAGGTCGCTCTTGCTGTCCTGCACCTCTATTTTGGCGATGTTGGCGGTGAAGAAATTCTGCATCGTGAGATTAGACGAATATGCTATGACATCGAACTTAGGATTCCATGCCGGATATGCGCCGCCCATAGGATTGCCCTCGCGCTTGAGGTTTACCTTTCTAACCGCGCCATCTTCGGCAATGAGCGTGCCGCCAAAGCCCTCGCGAACGTGCATCTGCATCTTTGCCGTGTGATAATTCTGGAACGAATGGCAGTTTACGCAATGCGACTGCCCCCGAACCTCTCTCCATTTGTTGTTGTAGACCTCGTATTCGGCAAACGACGTGAGGTCGCGCTGAACGATTCGCATCTGGTCGTACATCACATACGACGGCGGAATCTGGCGGTACGCTACAAAACTGTCTATCTGCTCTTTTGCAACATAAACACAGAACAGCTTGTAGCCCTTCCACTCGCCGCCAGAAGATGCAAAGACCTGAACCTTTATGCTGTCGCCGGCGGCTTCGGAAAGCATCTTTCGCCATTCGTCTATGTCTATTTCTATCTGACCGCTTCCGCCGCACTCCATCGTTTTTCCGCCGTGCGAGAATCGCGCTACGCACTCGTCGGCATCTTTCACGACAAAATTCAGAGGCGCGATGTTCGAAGGAACGGTAACGCCTGTATAGTCGGGCCAGATGCGAGCCTCATCGCCCGTAACCTGACAGTTTTCGGGAACACGGGGCAGCGACGTGCAAGCCCCTATCATGAGCACACAGACTAATAAGTGTGCAGCGCTTCTGAAGTTCAGAAATTCCATTGGACTTTTCTTGTTGCTGGTAAGTATCTTATTATTAACTTCTCTGGATATCCGTTATCTGATGTGAGTATGTCGCGCTGAGCCTGCCATCTCTTTACATCACGAAATTCGGGATGAGCCGCAATCGCCTCGGGATGACCAACGAGCGCGTTCATTTCATCGGCAAAAGCCGAATGGAACATCGTTGTGCGCAGTCGGGCAATGTATCGGCGGCACAAATCCCACTCGCCGTTGAGCATGGCACAGCGCAACAGCATACGCAGTCGGCGTGGCGAAAAGCCGAATTCGACGGCATTCTCGAAACTCCATCGGTACGAATAGTTTGGCATTCCGAAGGCGTAGTAAACCACGTCGCCGCCAGTATGCGCCATGTGAACCGGCGGATTCGTTATCATCTGCGGACGGTAGCCGTCGTTCGGATTCAGCAGAATGGAATCCGAAGGAGCGTGCTGGCATATTATGGCAGCATCGCGAAGCAACTGCATCTGTCTTGTGGTGGTGCGATCAATCCCCAGTTCGGAATCTATAATCTTCTGCCACTCAGCCTTTTCAACATAAGTTGCCATTCTTAGTTCGGCACGGAAGCATGGGTTGTGATAGTTCATCAGAAAGCCCCAGTTTAGTGCCGCAACGACTGCCGCAACACTCACGCCAAGCGCGATTTTATCGGACTTAGCAACGAAGCGCGAAAAGGCAAGAACCGCCACGACGAGGATGCCGATATAGAGCGGCATAAGCATAGATGACGGACCGCCCTCGAACAGATTGAAGTGAGGCATTCCGTTGAATGGCGTGAGCATCAGAATCCACGCCACCGAAATGACGGCAATCATCATCCAACGGAAGAAGGCGTTACCAATCTCGCCCACCTTTCTGACAGAAGCCGAGAAAGCCGCAACCCACAGCAGCAGAACAGTTCCGAAGAACCAGTAGCCGCTTAACTGAAGCGTGTAAATCCAATAGCCTACTTGTGTTATCGAAACCTGAATGCACACAACGAGCACGACTATCAGCGGACGCAGACGAACTGGCACTCTGAAGCCGTAAGCAATGCCAAAATACGACATCAGCCACATAGCGAGCATTATTGCAATGCCGAGGTACGGATAGTAGAAAAACTGCGTAAGAAACGCCGAAAGCCACAGCAGCAGACCAAGCGGCTGGGCTATGCACTTTCCAAAGTGCTCGGCTGTTGAGTGCCACACCGTGAAGTCTTGTGCGGCAAACAGCAAATCGGTCTGCCATACGCAAAGCATCAGTGCCTCGAGCACGATGAGCGCAACACAAGCGTAAGAGATTGATTTTTCGATATTTATCTTCATTATCTTATTTCACAACTATAACAAAGCCACCACGCGGCTTCATTTCTATTTCATTTGGAAGAGACTGGCCTTTCGTGATGTTCCACGGATTTCCGTCGGCAAAAACAGTCACGTCGCGTCCTAACTTTTCGAGATTCTTGGTGCTGAACTTCGCCGTGAAATCCTTGTCCGTGCCGTTAATTCCGGCGATGTACCAGGTACTGCCCTTTCGGCGCGCCATGACAACATATTCGCCCGGATAGCCGGCAAGAAGTCTTGTCTCGTCCCATGCTGTTGGCAGTTCAGACAGATAGTTCTTGACCTCGGCAGGCTGTGCGAGGAAACTCTCGGGGCGGTCGGCAAGATGCTGGATGCCAGACTCGTAAAGTGCAGTGAGAGCCAGCTCGTGAGCGTGGGTCGTGATGTGCGGATGCTGCGAGTCGGTAAAGGCGCAAGGCGTGTAGTCCATCGAGCCTACGACGTTTCGGGTGAAAGGCAGGGTTGCGTTGTGGGCAGCCGCCTTGTCGGTAAACGTAGGCACGTTGTTGTACCATTCTGCTCCGTAAACGCCCTCGGTGCTCACAAGGTTCGGATAAGTTCGCTGCCAGCCGCGCGGAAGCGTTGCTCCGTGGAAATTGACAAGCAAATGATGCTTCGCCGCGCTTTCAAGGAGTTCAATCATATACTTCATGTTCAGATTGTTGTCACCCGAAAAGAAGTCTATCTTCACGCCCTTCACGCCAATTTTCTCGCACCACGCAAACTCCTTCTCGCGGTCGTCGGCATTGTTCAGTCTGAACTTCGGTCCCGGCGCGCCGTTAATCCATCCTACCGACGAGTTGTACCATATTATCGGCTTCACTCCGTTGTCTGTGGCATATCTAACCGCATCTTCTACCGATTTTCCATCCTTGAACTCGTCCCACTCGGCATCAATCAAGACGTAAGGAAGTTTTAGTTCCTTTGCCATGTCGGTATATTTTTTGATGATGTTAAAATCGTTAGAACCGTGATTATAAGCCCAATATACCCACGCAGCCACACCCGGTTCAATCCACGAAGTGTCGTCTATTTTGCAAGACTCAGAAAGCGTTGTTACGAGGGTCGATTCAACCACATCGGCAAGTTTTCCGATGAGGACGGTCTTCCAAGTGCTCATCTTCGGAATGTTCACGTTCTCGTCGGCAACGATGGTGAACTCGCCCTTCTTGTCGGTACTGTATAGGCAAGATGCCGCGTTGTCCTTGTGAACATCGGCCTCTGTGAGAAGCGCGAAGACTCCGTTGCCGTACTCGAACAGCGACGGAAAAGCCCATCGGTCGCCCTTCTTCGTCAGTCTGTTCTTCGGAAAAAACTCCTCGTAACTGTCAACCCATTTCTGAAGCCAGTTGTTTGTAGCCGATGCAAAACTTACGGCAACAGGCTGCTCTCCGTTGAAGTCCATGCTGGCGCGGCTCATCAGTCTGAACGCCACGCCGTCGTTGTATACTCGCAGAATCAGGCTACCGCCCGATGCGAGAGAGTACTGATATTCAACGCCTTTGGCTTGGCACATCTGCCTTTTGCCAAGAAGCATCTGATATTTTTCGTTTACGTTTGATTTTCTCGTCAAGCCAGAGATGCCCTTTACCTCGGCAGAGCAGATTTGCTGCCACTTTCCGCCGTCGCGATACGATATTTTTATCGAATCGCCCTTGGCTGTAGCCTTTATTTTGCCGTTTGGCGAGGTCTGTGCGCCTGCTCCGGCAGAGACGCAAAGGATTAGCAATGCTGTTATTATTTTCTTCATTTTCTGATATTTAGACTATTCAAAATTAGGTATCAATATAAAAGATTGAAATCTGTGCGACACGTTTTTCAGAAGTCGCACAGATTTCAACGGAACTTATTTCAATACAACCGATTTGCTGAAAGTAACCTTGTAGGTATAAACCTTCAGTTCCTCATCGTAAGCCGACATTTCGAAGCCCGAAAGTTTCTTTGGCGAGCGTACGAATATGGTGCGAGGCTCGCCCGGCATTACGGTATTTGTTATCGTAGCCTTCGACAGTTTGCCTTTGTGCCAGTCAATGTCTACAATCAGTCCGCCCTGCGCTCTCAAGCCCTTCACGCTGCCGTCGCTCCAAGCATCTGGCAATGCAGGCAGAATGTGAACAAACTCGTCGTTGCATTGCAGAAGCATCTCGGCTATGCCTGCCGTAGCACCAAAGTTGCCGTCAATCTGGAATGGCGGATGCGCATCGAACATATTCGGAAACGTGCGTCCGTCGGGATATTCACGCTCCTTGCCTTCGTTTGGCAGAAGTCGGAGCATATTGCGCAGAATCTTGTAGGCATGGTTTCCGTCGAGCATTCGCGCCCAGAAGTTAATCTTCCAGCCAAGACTCCAGCCAGTTGCCTGATCGCCGCGCTGCTCGAGCGTTACGCCAGCCGCCTTCCACAGTTTGTAAGTCTCGAACGGACTTATCTGCGACGACGGATACAAGCCGTACAGATGCGAGATGTGGCGGTGCTCGTCCTTAGGGTCGTCAATATCCTCGCGCCACTCCTGAAGCTGTCCATACTGTCCCACCTTCATCTTAGGAATCTTGCTAAGAGCCTTCTTCAAATTCTTGCAGTAAGCCTCATCCTCGCCCAGCACCTTAGCCGCGCGCAGAGCTTGCTCAAGCACATCGGTAGCAATCTGGTTATCCATTGTGCAGCCGGCAGTTACGGGCGACTGTTTGCCCACTCCGCCGTGCTCTGGCGAAACTGACGGAACAACCAGAAGTTCGCCGTCGCGCTCTACCATAAAGTCGAGGTAGAAATCGGCTGCGCCCTTCAGAATAGGATAATATTTGCGAAGGAAATCGGAGTCGAGAGTGTAGAGATAATGCTTCCAGATGTGGGTAGAAAGCCATCCTCCGCCGTTAGGGAACATGCCCCAGAATGCGCCGTCTACCGGACCGGCAATGCGCCAGATATCGGTATTATGATGAGCCATCCATCCGCCGCAGCCGTACATCTTTCGGGCTGTCTCTGCGCCGGTAACGCTGAGGTCGGAAATGAGCGAGAACAGCGGTTCAACGCTCTCGGTAAGTCCGCACACCTCGGCTGGCCAATAGTTCATCTCGGTATTTATGTTGATGGTATATTTCGAATCCCACGGAGCATTAGTCTTGTCGTTCCAAACGCCCTGAAGATTGGCTGCCTGACCGCCTGTCTGCGATGATGAGATGAGCAGGTATCTTCCGTAGTTGAAGAGCAGCGCACAGAGCGAGCCTCTGCCCTCGCCTGCAACATGCTTATGGTCTACCGCCTTGTAATAGTTTGCAAGTCGCTCGTTGGTTGGCAGGGCGGCATTGGTTGCGGGCTCTTCGCCGAGAGTAAGCTTTACTCTGTTATACTGGTTCTGATATTTTGCAACGTGACGCTTCAGAAGCAGGTTGTAATTCATCTTCTCGGCAGCCGAGAGAAGTTCGTCGTTCTTCTTGTCGGCATCTCCGCTAACATCCTTGTAATTAACGAAATTCGTTGCCGCACAGATGAACAATGTTGCCTCTGTCGCATTTTCGACCTTCAGACTGTTGCCCGATTCGCTTATCTTTCCGTCGGACTTAACGTCGGCACGGCATTTAGCCGTCAGAGCCGCCTTCACGCCTTCTTGGTCAACGCCCTTCACCGAAATAAGCAGCGAGCCGTCCTTTGCCTCGGCGGTAGATGCGAGCTGGCACTCATGACCGAGTGCGAAACTTAGCGCGCCCTTCTTGCTCGCCTTTATGTGCATAACCACAATGCCGTCGGCAAGCGAAGCGAATGTTGTTCGTGTGTACTTAACGCCGTCTATAGTGTAAGAAGTGGTGTTTGTCGCGTTTTTCAGGTTCAGTTCGCGAGTGTAGTGCTGCGCCTCGCCCTTTGTTCCGAAATCGAGTTTCAGACTGCCGAGAGTAAGGAATCTCATTCCGTGAGGACCTTTTATAAACTCGCGGTTTATTAGGTCTTCAGCCTGTTTTTCCTTGCCTTCGAAAATTAGGTTTCGCACCTCGTTAAGGTAATAGATGCTCTGGCTGCTGTTGTTATTGTGCGGACCGCCACTCCAGAAAGTCTCTTCGTTAAGCTGAATCCGCTCTACGTCCGTTCCACCATAGACCATGGCTCCCATACGGCTGTTGCCCAACGGCAGAGCCTCGAGCCAGCACGATGCCGGCTTATTGTACCACAAACGCTGGCTGTTGTCGGTTTGTGCATTTACCGATATGGCGGCTGCTATGAGCAACGCGCCCACACACATTTTTTTTATCATCATCTGAAAAAAGGTTACATAATAGCTAAAACTATGCGAAGATATAAAAAAATGACAAAAAGCACAAAAAAACTCCTGCAAATCAACGAAGAAATGCAAGAGTTTCTTTTATTTCATAGCATATTGCAACGGAATCATCTTCCGCCGCCACCGCCACCGCCGCTACAGCCGCCACCGCCGCCACTCGACGACCAGCTGCTGAATCCTGACGATGACGAGCTTCTGTTATGCGCATTTATCGAGCTCGTAGTGCCTGTATAGATAACGTCTGTCCACACATCGGTAAATCCGTCATCGGCAAGCTCGAGATTCTTGGCAAGCGCCGACATTTCCAGATACTCAGGGTTGAGTTTCTTCATCTCTGCCCTAACCTTGTCGGCAATACCGAAGAAATGGGCATAAATCATATAACTGTCCCAAAGCTTCACCTCCATTATTCCTCGCTCATTAAGCAGAGAGAAATCTTCGAGGAAAGCCTTCAGTCCGAACACATCGGCTCCGTTCTTGTCGATATATTCATCATCGGCATCTTCTTCCAGAGCATTAACGATTTCCTTTACCATTCCGTAGTGGCTCTTTCCCCACGCTTCAAACTCGTTTGGCTGAAGGACGAGGTCGCTGCCCGATGCTTGCGTGAGCACCTTCAGTACCTGCTCGCAGATTCTGTCGTCGCCCTCAAGTTCCTTGCTGACGCGCTTTACCGGACGCTCAATCTTCATCATGTCGGTAAGCTTGCCCTTCCAGTTTTCTTTCACGATGGATATATCGCCTCGCGAAATAAGGCGGAGAATGATTGCACCGAGAAGATGCTCTTCGTTCATGTTGAAGATATACGATAGTTCGTCGACCAGACTGCGGTTCTTGACTAGCGTCCACTCGGGATTGACCTCGCGGCAATATCTGCCTTTGGCTATGCCTATCCGCTTACGGCGATAGTACAGTCTGAGCGGAGCAAGCGAGACAATCCACCACAACGCCACAAGTATTCCCCACAGAACGTACAGCAAGAAGTTGGCTAACATACCTGCAAGGAATCTTGCCACCAAGCAAAATGCTACGAACACAACGGCTATAACATAATCCCAAAAATCCCAGTCCTCATCGTCGCTGGAATAATCGCTGCCGTCGAGTGCTTCCTGCTTGCGCTGCGCCCATGTCTTGTCGCCCTTCATTTCCGGCTCAAAGATGCCTTTGTCAAACTCAAGCATCACGATTATTCGCTTGCCGTTGCCAATGGTCTCGCTCGGCGTTACAACGATGCAACTGTCGCCAAACTCGATGCGACCCTGATGTCCGAAAGCCCATCGGCGAGTGTTTGCCTCGGAGATGTTGATTGAATCATCGGGCCAGATGGTAACGCAGGCATTCTCGATGTCGCAGTTCATGTCAACGAAGCAATGGTTGAATCCGTCGTTGGTATCGTAACTCTTCACAAGATTTGTGAGAACGTAGCTCACTACATACTGATGTCTGCCGTATTCGCCAAATCCCCAGCAAATTTCATCGCCGTTGTTTATTCCGCACTTTCCTGCCTTTTCGTCGCGACTGGCATCAACGTCCCACGAGCCGAGCGTTGTGAACTTCTGAAGGCCATTTTTACCGGGGATATAGCCCTCAACCTGAAGGTCCTCAATCCTCATGTCCGACTGGGGCTTGTGCTTAACGTACCACTCGCTCTTGGCATCGCTGTCGTCAAGGTCGATGTCCCAACGCTCTTCGATGTAAGCGTCTCCGTTGCGATAGAGAAGAACGTTTATTTCGAGATTCTTCACTTTGCTTGCCAGAGCATTCAGAGGCAAAAGGACGGCAAGCAGAAGTGTCAGGATTATTGCCTTACTTCTTAAACACCTCATCTAAGTTGGGATAAGCTTTTTTCTTTGCGTCGTCAACAGTAAGATAATCCTTCTCGGTGAAGTGCAGCATAGATGCCACGATAGAAGAAGGCCACTGGCGAACCAAGCGGTTCATCTTCGTTGCAGTATCGTTGTATATCATACGCGACATGCAGACGTGCTCCTCGTACTTGTCTACGCCACTCATAGCCTCTTTGTAAAGGTCGGCAGCCTTCAGGTCGGGATAAGCCTCGCCAATGGCAAGGAGTCTGCCAACAACCTGCTGCATGGCACTCTGCTGCTCGTCGATAAGAGAGGCTGAATCGACCTTCTCGCCTCTGCGCTGCTGGATAACATTTATAAGTGTCTCAGACTCGTGCTTTGAGTACTGTGCAGCCATCTTTGCCAAGGCAAGCAGGGCATCCCAGCGTGAATTTAGCTGAACCTCAATCTGGCTGAGTGCATTCTTGCACATCTCGTCGCAACTAACCAATGCTCTCTGCGTGCTTACGAAATAGAAAAGCACTAACAGGGCAACAATTCCAATCACAATTAGTGGTGTCATATTTTTTTGAATTATTTAGATTTATAGATGTTTTGTGTAAATCAAAGATTTCGGACGAAACAAAGTCCGCTTGCGAAAATACAACAAATCTTTCTAAACCATTGCAATAATATACGAAAAAATGTACAATTCCGACAATAAAATTGCCACCGCCACCACTTTTTATTATTTTTGCAGCCGAAAAATACAACATTTTTACATAAGCAAACATGATTAGTATTCTGATTACCGGAATTTTGCCAGCCCTCGTGCTGTGGCTATACATCAACTGGCGAGACCCTCAGCGCGAGCCTATCGGCAAACTTCTGAAAGCCGTGTTCTGGGGAATGGCAATCTGCATTCCCGTGGCATTGGTCGAGGAGATTGTAGGTGCAATTCTTTTTGCCGACGGTGAGTCGCACTCGGTTATTGGCGGAGTGGTTAACGCCTTTTTCGTGGCTGCCATTCCCGAAGAGACATTCAAGCTTATTGCCCTATGGATTGTGGTGCGCCACAACAAGGCATTCGACGAGTATTTCGACGGCATAACATACGCCGTGAGCGTGGGACTCGGCTTTGCCGCCTTCGAGAACATCTTGTATCTCTTCGATTCCGAAGACTGGCAGATTGTGGGCATCATGCGCGCCCTTCTCGCCGTTCCGGGACACTATGCCTTTGCCGTGCTGATGGGCTATTACTACTCACTCAGTCACTTCGGAATAAACAGATTCCGCAACAGCATAATGACGATAGCTGCACCTGTGTTTGCGCACGGCGTCTACGACGGAATTCTGATGGCATCAGAAGGTGTTTCGGAGGATGTTGCAGCCGGAGTGGGACTCGTGGCATTCGTTGCCGTGGTAATCTTCAGTTTCAAACTGCAAAAGAATGCTTTAAGAAAGATTAAAGGTCTGATAGAAAAGGACAAAGAGCGGTAAAAAACCATTACCGTTCTGCCGAATTTTCACGTTCGAACTCCGTTCGCTTGCTACCGAAGGGACGCAAGAATTCCCACCGCTGAAGAAAACATCAGTTTTTACAATAACTTTTTTTCGCACAGCAACAATGCGAGTTGCGAACTCGCGATATAATGATGCTGCAAAAATACGAATTCGGTAGAACAAAGGGGAGCAAACGCCCACAAGTCGAGCGACAAATTCGGCAGAACAAAAGATAGTTGCAATTGCAGACGCTGAAAGCGTCTCCGCTCAGTAACCGTAGGTCGGAACGACCTGCGGAAAAGCCACCAACCAACAACAAGCACTCTGAAGGAGTGCCCCATCTACTGCAATACGATGCACTTCTTTTGCCAGCATTTGAAAAACGAGAGCGGAAAAACGAAAGGTTTGATTCTTCGTTTTTCCGCTCTGTTGTTTATTTTGCAAGGATATGCCTTTATATAGTAGAAGCACCTTGCTTTGCCGAAAATCTGCTACTTTAGTTTTTCTGACAGATTGCTGATGTAATCTATCAGTTCATATAACTTTTCGTTATACATAACTCGGTCGACATCAACAACTTTATCTTTTATCAGAATTTCGGTAGAGTCTTTATGTTCTACGGTTATCGAGAGTTTACCCTCAGGCTTTATCTTGTCTTCGATGTGGTAGAACTGCGCCATGTCGTTGCCGTTGTAGAACATATCGTCGAGGCGAGTGAGGCAGAACTTCAACACTTCCGCATCCTTTACCTTTTTGTTGCCAAACGCTATCTGCTTTCCCGAAATAGTGCAACTCAATGTCTTACCGAGACTGTCGGAATATTCTATCAGAATTTTCTTCTTTGCATATCTCTTTATTACATCGGTCGGCTCGGCATAAGTCTTGTTTTTGTAGAACTCTTTTACTTTTATCATTCCAGACAGATATTGATAAAATCCGGGAGAAATGAATGTACCGTATGGGTGACAACAATCTGATGTTGGGTGTGGGTCTGATAATCCCATCCACATATCATCCGAACGAACAAAAAACCTATATGGATATTGCCAGCGTGGCTTTTCTTGATTATCCTTTATATCAAAGGATATTAATTCGTGTCCGTCGAAATTTCGCATCAAAACAGTTATTACGCTTTCATTCTTCTTGAAATTATACATTTCATACTTGTAGAAGAAATTCCTTGTTATAAACTGTGTTTCCTTTTCATTTAGAAATAAGGTGTCTGTATATTGAGGTCTAAAAATTCTTTTGACTTTTTCCCCATTTTTGTTATAAAGCAGTCGTCCACACTTCTTGTTGTCAATAAAAAGAGTGTCATCTTTTGTGGAAATCTGCGCCTTGCAACCTATTTGGGATGTAAAAAGCAGTAACGACAAAAAAATTATGATTCGATTTTTCATGTATATATTCATTTTTTAGGATGTATTTATTCGTCTTGGGATATCGTGTTATATGGCTGGCTTTATAATGTGTATTTGGCTTATGGTCTGTTCGAGTCACCTCTGTATTCCCCCGAGTCGTCGCCCTTTATGAAATATTTTTGATACGAATCTGGAACAGTAACAAGAACTTTATAATATTTTCTTTTTTTAGCATCCTTAAGAATTGTTGAAGCATCTGGAACACGATGAGTCTCAAAAAACACATAAAAACGAATGTTATTCCGTTTTATATCTTTGATAATTGCTTTATTTGTATCCTTCCAATTTCTGTTTACGCTTCTTGGGGTTGTTAAAACTTTTTTAACAATTCCGCAAGAGTCAGTCTTGAAAATGAATTCAAATGGCTTACATTTCCTTTTTGCAATATCTGTCAAAGTGGCATCATCTATATGATGTTTCATAATGCCATATAACACCTTCGCATTTTCAAACCTATATTCCCGATTTGTCGTCAGACGACTTTCTTGCGCTGGCACACAGACCGTGCAAAGAAACAGCATTATAAGAAGTAAGATTCTCATATTTATACATTTTTGGGGATTGAAGCCCTTTTTGCCTGCATTTTGAAAAAACACCTCAATTAATTCATTAATGCAGCCAAACTTTTGTCTGATACCAATGATGTTACCCAAACGGCAATGGATGCGTAACTTCAAATTTCAAGCCAAGTGCACCAAGTATTCTGAGAAACATTCCAGCTCCAGGTTCCACGCTACCGTTCTCCACACGCGAGATATACGATTTGTTGGAACCTATACGTTGGGCTAATTCCTGTTGAGTAATCTTTTCACGTTTCCGCGCATCGCTGATAATCTGACCAACACAATATGCATAAGCCTCTTTGCGAAAGGCTTCGCGTTCTGGTGTTCCAACCTTGCCAAAGCGTTCGTCCATCATGGCATCAACGCTCATTATATTATTTTTTTTCTGCATAATATTCTTTTTTTAATTGTATAGCCTTGTTTATCTCTTTTTCCGGTGTCTTTTGTGCCTTCTTCTGAAAGCCGTTGAAGAGCATAACCACGTTACCCTCATCAAAGATAAAGAATACTCGAAATATGTTTCCGCCTTGTTCTGCACGAAGTTCAAAAATCTCTTCACGAAGATACTTTACAAACTTGGCGTTTACACGTTCCTGAGTCTTCAGCATATCAATGACGTAGAAAACCTTTCGGGCTTCTGCATCTGCGAGCGACTGTATAAAGTCTCTGAAATAGTTTTTGTATGCTAATATTTTTCTTTCAGCTTTCACGTGTACAAAGAAACTAAAAGTTTTCAAATCAAGCAACTTTTCCAAAAAGAAAAATGAGAAATAAGCAAATACATTCTTTAACCCAAATCGGTCGTTAGAAGTATATAATTCCGTGGTTAGGTTTGTAAAAACTTGAAAATAAGCCACTTGCAAAGTCGTTTTTCTAATGGCGGTCATTAGAAAATTCAATTTGTAAAGCATTTGTTATCAAGCAATTATAAAAGCAACCACGAAAACAGTCATCCTAATAACCGATTTGGGTTTAATACTTAGATGTTTCTCCATAGATGAAGGTTCTACGGAGGAAGAACGGAAAAACAGCGGAGTTTCTTGCAAGGAAAGTCCCATGTTCTTGGGGTGAAAAATCAAGAGAAGAAGAAATGGGGCTTTCGACAAAATAATCTTTTCATTTTACTATATTGTTATTTTTAACTGTAAGTGTTTCAGAATCATTACTTGCTTCTTATATGAAATGGTTTAGAGTACATTATCTTCACCTTTGGTTTTTCCTCTTTTTCTATAACGGGACAAATATTGTGCGTGCTTGTTTCGATAATGTATTTTAGACGGTATGTCTGTTGCTTCCCAAATAGCAGAAGTCTTTTATCTACAATCCAAACATCTGTTCTGCTGCTTGTAATTGGTGTTGTTGAATTCGAAGAGAAATCAAGTTTGCTCAAAGGAGTTACTAATATATCATCTATTATTTCAGAACGTTCGATTATGTAATTTGGATAGAAAATATCCTTTAAAACCGTAACCCAATCATTATTGTCGGTACTCATTTGTAAGGATACCGAAAATTTCATTTTTTGTTTCTCCATTAGTTTTATGAGTGAGACCTAAAACCGTCCCCACCGTTAAACCACTTTGTTCTACCGATTTTTCTGTCATTCGCAGAATTATTTTCGACTTGAGTAGAACCCGTTTTGAAGTAAGACTTTGCAAAGAGAGGACTCTCCTGTTGATACATATTCTACAAACCAGTCGTCCTTTTTCTTGTAATACGGAGCATCTGATATAAAAGGACGATCAAAAGCATTCACCTTACGTCCGCTTTTCCAGCAATACACATATCCCCACTTCATTTTCAAGGTATAAGAATATTCAAAATGTCCTTTCCCTTTATAGCTCTTTACGGCAGGCATGGCGTGGTCTGAAGATTTTGGATTTTCGAAACAGACCTTTCTAATATTACAAGTGTAGACACAACATTCCTCATCTGTCTTAACAAACTTGCGGCATCGTACTAACTGATTTAGAGCATCGTAGACACATTCGTATTCTACAATTTGACTGTCATACACATAAGTGTCGTAACTGACGGGCGATTGTGGAAACTCAAATTCCATTGTACACTCATTAAACTGAGTGTTTCCGACATTGTACTCAACATGCCTGTACATTTCACCCCTTTCATTTCGAGTAAAAGAACCAACAATGCTTGTGTCGCAGTTTTGTAACAATTCTATCATAGATATTTTGTTATGCTTTTCTGAAAAAGCAGAAACTACACCACATAAAAAGAACAACAATGGAAGAAAAAACTTTAAGAAAATATTATTCACCTTCTTCATCATTTTTATTTTTATCTATTCTATAATTATGAATATCAAAGCATTCTAATCGCTGCCAGATTACAAATTCGGCAGAACAAAGGAGGACTGCACCTTGAGAACATTAGAAATATTTATCTCGAAAACACGTCATTAAGATCTATTTCCTTTATAAAATCTCCTTTTGTATCATAGTCCATATGTATATTATATACCTTATTCTGCATGACTTTTTCCATAATAACTGAGCACATAGAATGCCACTTCTTAAATACTCCATCGGGCGTATCACCAGAAATGAAAATGTCGAATCCTCTATATACAACATGTCCGAATACAAGCCATTCATAAACCTTATATCCTAAACCATATGTGGATGATAAATAATTGAACACATTAAACAGATGTTTTTTTCTTCAATATCGAAGTGATACAGAACTACTTTCGCCCCCGAATATTTGGTACTATAACGTGACTCTACATCCGTAAGCATTTTGTCTAATAACACAGTATCCAACACCTCATAATTATGACATTTAAGAACCATAGAATCCTTATATGTTGCGTCATAAAAGAATCTATTTACAGCATTCGATCTAAATGGAATGAATACTAATAATAAAAATAACAAGGGCTTCATTTTTATTGTTTTTTACATGCTTTATGAGGTGATACACGGATATTAAATATAGTATCCTTACCTACTTTTGTTTTTATCATTTCTCCGTTACCATGTCCCGAGCCGTCGCCCTCGCCATAGAATGGCAGAGGTAAGGCGGTTCAGTCCGGCGTAGCTGAACTTATATCCGCTCTTTGCAGCCGACGCGCCGTCCTGCCACTGCATACTGATTATGTTGCCGTTGTAGCGCAAGTTTTTCACAATTTTGAATTGGTGTTTTACGGTGGTAAATATACACAATATTTTCATATTGAAGTCTATTTCTGACAATATTTTGAAAATAAAAGCGAAAAAAACAGATTCTACGTTAAGTCGAATTTCAATTTTCAAAGATAGCCAACCCTTCATCGAACCTTAGACGAACCTACCATCTTGCTCCCCCCTTACTATCCCCTTACTACCCCCTTGCTATCCTCTTACTTGCCTCTACCTTGAATCTATGTTGCCACAATTTTTCAACTCTCAAAAAAAACATTATCAATTGTCTCTAAGTTTGCAGATGATTGCGGCGCAGCCGCACAAGAAAGCAAATTGGTCGAGAAAAACAATAGCAATTCAAGACAGTTTCTTACCTTTGTCGTTGTAAGGAAGAATCGGTCTGTCG
>Ga0256405_10005341_pt1 | contig 22408 bp, 20 predicted proteins | sample RumenRJG_02DNA_FD_189096 | JGI IMG/M metagenome (GOLD analysis project Ga0256405, IMG submission 189096) | Bovine rumen microbial communities from Lethbridge, Alberta, Canada - RJG_02 | ecosystem: Host-associated > Mammals > Digestive system > Stomach > Rumen | place: Canada: Alberta... | reverse complement strand
CAAGCCCGTCCCCTTTGTCGCTGCGCGACATCTCCCCACACTGTGGGGAGTAACCCCACAAATAGCCTCAAAGCGCTTCGCAAAGGGTGAATTGAAAAACAGTCCAGTGGACTGTTTTTCAAGAGGGAACGCCTTCACTTGCAAGGCGTTCCCTTAAAAAAATAGGTTTATTGACAAGCTGAGCCGCTGCTATTGCAGCGGCTTTTAGTTTTTATAAACCCGAATATCATAGTAAAAAACGGGCTGCCGAAAGCAGCCCCTACAACTATCTCATTAAAATAATATCCGCTATATCGGAAGCCTTCTCTGCGATATGATCGGCTCCCTCGGCAGCCAACTCAGCTCGTCCGCGGAATCCCCACGCACAGCCAATACTCTCGATACCTGCGTTTTTAGCCGTCTGCACATCAACATTGCTGTCACCTATCATATACACATGATTCTCCTCATCAGGCAAGGCTGCAAATATCTCGATAAGTATAGCGCTGTCAGGCTTTGCAGGTCTGTAGTCAACTCCGCCAAGCACCTTCACGAACTTTATCTCAGGCAGCAGTTTATCTACAATTTCCCTTGCTACGTCCTCGGGCTTATTGGTAGCAACTGCAAGAACAACTCCGTTATCCCGGAGCTTATCAACAGTTTCCTTTATTCCGTCATAAAGCTCGGTCTTGTCAAGATAATGCACGGAATAATACTCCTTGAAAAGCTTATAAAGCTCCATTATCCTATCCTTTTTATCATCGGGAAGAGCACGTTCACAGAGCTTTTTCACACCATTTCCCACCATTTTCTTATAGGCTTCGTAATCATGCACAGGATAGCCAAGCTGCTTCAGTCCATAGTTTACAGCATCGCCGAGGTCGGCAATAGTGTTTGCAAGAGTGCCGTCAAGGTCAAATACAGCTGTTATCATTCTCTCACTCTCCAATCAGACCGCGGATCTCATCAGGTGTAAATACATACTCTTTGCCGCAGAAATGGCAGCTCACAGAAGTATCCTTTCCCTCATCTGCTATTGACTTCAGTTCATCCTTGCCAATACTGATGAGCACTTTTTCTGTGCGCTCACGACTGCAATCACACTTATATACTGGGTGAGCAGTATCAAGCTCGTTCGGCTCAAGACCGTCCAGGAGCATATTTGCTATCTCCTCAGGAGTTATCCCCTCGTCCAGCATTGCCGAAACAGGGCGTATCTTAGCCACATTCTTCTCTATGATATCAATGCACTTCTCATCTGCAAACGGAAGAAGCTGCACCAGAAAACCGCCTGCCGATCTTACTGTAAGATCAGGATTTACAAGAACTCCGAGGCTGCAAACTGTAGGTATCTGCTCACTTGTAGCGTAATAGCTTGCGATATCCTCTGCTATTTCGCCCGAAACAAGCGGTATTACACCGACATACGGTTCTTTTAGTCCCATATCCTTAACAACGGAGAGAGTTCCGTCCCTGCCGACTGCGCCGCCTACGTCCAGTTTTCCCTGCGCATTCAGCGGAAGCTCAACAACAGGATTGTTTACGCAGCTCTTGACATTTCCGCGGCTGTCCGCAACTGCCACGAGCTGTCCTGAAGGACCGCCTCCGTCCACACGAAGTGTAATGCTGTCATCGTCGCCTTTGAGCATATAGCCCATGAGCGAAGCTGCTACTGTAAGCCTTCCAAGACCTGCCGTAATGACTGCCGATGTCTTGTGTATACGCTCTATCTCAGAAACTATATCCTTTGCATCAAGAACCTCCGCAAACGCTGAACCGTCCGCAGATATCGCCCTGTATAAATTACCCATTTTCCTTATCCTTTCAATATTTCTGCCCGTTTCTTATACATCTTGCCGCGTAAACAATACGCTGTGAATCGGGTCGCGGCGGTTCAAGAGTATCATCGCCGTACTTCCCAAGCAGTTCAAAACCGCATTCACTGAGCAGTCGCTCGATATCCTCTTCGCTGTAAGCCTTCTCCGAGAAGCCGTCAGAGCTTCGTGAATAAAGTCCGTTTTCCTCCAGCTCAAAAAACTCCAGCTGCATTTTCACTTCAAGAGTTTCATCGTCGAGGGTATTCTCCCACACACAATAAACGTGTTCGGTTTCGTATGTAAAGGTATTGTTTGCAAGTATTTCACGGTGCTTATACGGGGTATTCACATCGAATATGAACAAGCCGTCCTGCTCCGAAAAGAAAGCGACCCCTTCAAATACCTTTCGTACATCGTCGAGGCTTGCAAGGTGATTTATGCTGTCGAGGGCACAGACCGTGATATCGACTGTGCCGAACATATCGAGCTTTCGCATATCCTGACAAAGGTACTGTATATTCGCCCCGCTGTCGAACTTCTTATCAAGAGCTATACCAAGCATCTCGTCGGAATTATCAACACCGATGACATCATATCCCAGTTTCGCCATCACCTCAGAGATACTTCCTGTACCGCAGGCAAGGTCAAGCAGGATATTCTCCTTAGTTTTCTTAAAACGTTGAATTATGCCGTGGAAATATTCTCCACGGCATCTATAATCGATATTTGCGGTAAGTTCATCATAATACCGCGCAAAAGCACTGTATCCGCTCATAAAATGATTCCTTTACTACAGTATATTTAAAGCAGAAACACTGCTATGATACTGAATTTATTCTTCTTCATTCGGAGTCTCTGCCGAAGGATCTTCCACAGGCTGTCCGAGACTGTCCTCAGTTCTGCTTGAGCACACATTACCGTTGCCGTCATAGGTGACATAGGTTATGAGGATGACTCCATCCGCGTTGGTATACTGATGAACAGATTCGATGAGTACAAGCTGCTTCTGAGCATTCCATTCATAGGTCTTTGTCTCATACTCTATCTTGTCGTCATTTTTCCAGCATACTTCAAGCTTATTTCCTATTTCGTTGAGATCAACTTCATATTTAAGTGCATTGAGCTCATTCCACGGAGAGTAAACTCCTGTTTCGGGATCGTAACGGTAATACTTGCATACCGTATTCAATCCCTCTTCTTTTTCATATATACAAAGGTCATCGTAATTATCGCCGTCCAGATCCTTTTTACGGAAGAAATCTGTTATCTTCTTTGCAGGATCATTTTCGAGCTGTTCCTGAATATATGAGGTATCAACATTGAGAGTCTGATACTCTCTCACTTTATTGTCGCTGTACTCTCTGGTAACGCCGAGCTTATTCGGTGTATTACTGTCAAAGCTTAAAGAAACAGAAGAATTGTTCTTTGGGTCAAATGACGGATTCTGAGTAGCTTCCTGTGTTTGTTCCTGAGCTGTTGTAGTATTTGTATGGTTAGTATTGCTTCTCGGAGCAACGGGAACGGCTCTGGTAGTACCATGCACTACATTATTTCCGCCCTGTGCTCTTGTAGCAGGCTGAACATTTGCCTTTTTGATCTTTACAGTAGTCGTTCCTGATACCTTTTTGCCTGCAAGCATGGTAGTGGTATGCGGATCCTTCTTACCGTCAGAAGAAGCTTCACTTTCGGAAGTATCATATCCTTTTGAAGCAGCCTCAACGGTACCCGAAACGATATTGATGGGTTGGTCATCAACATTCGTATCGCTTACCTTTCCACAGCCTGTAAGAAGCGCAAGCCCGATAACAGGAAGAAAATACTTTTTCATATTGTCACCTCAAACAACTTTCTTTCAATTTCAAGAAGTCTTTGCCTGAACAACTGCTCTGACGGCAAAGCATATAGGGGCGGAGTATACCGCCCCTATTTATTACTTATTTGCCATATCCTTAGCTTTGCAGCATTTCTTATACTTCTTGCCGCTTCCGCAGGGGCACGGATCATTATCGCCTATTTTCTTTGAACGGAGCGGTTCGTCAGCAAAGCTTCCGTCACCTGCACCTGCATTAGGAGCATCAGGCTGAGCAACCTGCTCGCGCTCAGGAGCTTCATTTGTCTGGAGCTTAACTGTGAGCAGCATACGGATAGTATCCTCGCGGATAGAATCTACCATAGCATCGAACATCTCGAAACCTTCGTAACGATACTCGATAACAGGGTTCTTCTGACCGTATGAACGGAGACCGATACCCTTCTTGAGTTCTTCCATATCGTCGATATGTGCCATCCACTTTGTATCAACGACCTTGAGAAGGATAACGCGCTCAAGCTCACGCATAACCTCTGCACCGTACTCATTTTCCTTAGACTGATATATCTCTCCTGCCTTTGTGCTGAGAGCGTTAACGATATCCTCCTTTGAAACGTTTTCAAGCTCGCCGTCCTCGAATGTAAGGTCCTCAGGTCCGATGAGCCAGCCGAGGAAGTGATCCTTGAGTCCGACAAGGTTCCAGTCGTCCTTAGATTCATTATCAACAAGGTAGGTATCAACTGTTGAAGAAATAAGATCTTCCATCATCTTGAGAATGCTCTCGTGGAGGTCTTCGCCGTCGAGCACCTGAGCTCTCTGCTTATAGATGATCTCACGCTGAGTATTCATAACGTCGTCGTAGTTGAGGACGTTCTTTCTGATGCTGAAGTTCTGACCTTCTACCTTCTTCTGTGAAGATTCGATGATCCTTGTGAGCATCTTGCTTTCGATAGGTGTATTCTCATCGACATTGAGAGTCTTCATCATATTCTCGAGGCGGTCGCCTGCGAAGATACGCATAAGGTTATCCTCAACAGAGAGGAAGAAGCAGCTTTCACCCTCGTCGCCCTGACGGCCTGAACGTCCGCGGAGCTGGTTGTCGATTCGACGTGATTCGTGTCTTTCTGTACCGAGGATATAGAGACCGCCTGCTTTCTTTACTGCAACAGCCTTCTCCTTTACCTCAGCGTTAAACTTATCATAAAGCTCGCGGTAGAGCTTTCTTGCTTCGATGATCTCTTCATTGTCTGTATCAGCAAAGCCGATAGCCTCTGCTATGATCTCCTCAGGGATCTCACGCTTTCTCAGCTCAGCTCTTGCAAGGAATTCAGCGTTACCGCCGAGCATGATATCGGTACCACGTCCAGCCATATTGGTAGCGATAGTTACAGCACCGTACTTACCTGCCTGTGCAACGATCTCAGCTTCCTTAGCGTGCTGTTTAGCGTTGAGCACCTCATGCTTAATGCCCTTTCTCTTGAGCATTGCGGAGAGGAGTTCTGACTTTTCGATAGATACTGTACCGACGAGGATAGGCTGTCCTTTGTCGTGGCACTCGATGATCTTATTTATGATAGCGGCATACTTGCCCTTTTCTGTAGTATATACCTGATCGTTATGATCTATACGTATAACAGGCTTATTTGTCGGGATAGAAATAACGTCGAGCTTGTAGATCTCCTTGAACTCGTCTTCCTCAGTCATAGCAGTACCTGTCATACCTGAGAGTTTTGTATAAAGACGGAAGAAGTTCTGGAAAGTGATAGTAGCAAGAGTCTTTGACTCGCTCTTGATCTTAACGCCTTCCTTAGCCTCGATAGCCTGATGAAGACCGTCATTGAAACGACGCCCCATCATAAGACGGCCTGTGAACTCGTCAACGATAATGATCTCGCCGTCCTTTACAACGTAATCGATATCGTTCTTCATAACGCCGTTAGCCTTGATAGCCTGATTGATGTGGTGGAGAAGGGTCATATTCTCAGAGTCCATAAGGTTTTCGACTCTGAATGCCTGCTCAGCCTTCTTTACACCGCGCTGTGTGATAGTAGCTGTCTTAGCCTTTTCGTCGATAATATAATCAGCAGTATCGTTGATAGACTCCTGATCCACCTTGTCGTCCATTTCGACAACAGTTGTTGAAGTAAGAGTCTTAGCGAAACGGTCAACGATAGCGTAGAGGTCTGTAGACTTATCTCCGCGTCCTGAAATGATAAGAGGAGTACGTGCTTCATCGATGAGGATAGAGTCTACCTCGTCCACGATAGCGAAGTTAGGAGCACGCTGTACACGATCTTCCTTGTGAGTTACCATGTTGTCACGGAGGTAATCGAAGCCCAGCTCGTTATTTGTAGCATATGTAACATCGCAGTTATATGCTGCGCGGCGCTGATCGTTGTTAAGTCCGTGGAGGATACAGCCGACTGTAAGCCCCAGCCAGCGGAGCACCTTACCCATTTCCTCAGCCTGAGTCTTAGCAAGGTAATCGTTAACGGTAACGACATGAACGCCGAGACCTGAAAGTGCATTGAGGTATGAAGCTACGCAGGCAACGAGTGTTTTACCTTCACCTGTCTTCATTTCAGCGATACGTCCCTGATGAAGAACGATAGCACCGATGATCTGTACAGGATACGGCTTCTTTTCGAGAACACGCCAAGCGGCTTCTCTTACGGTTGCAAGAGCCTCGGGGAGGATATCGTCGAGAGTCTCGCCGTCCTCCAGTCTCTCCTTGAATTCTGTAGTTTTTGCTTTAAGTTCAGCGTCAGAGAGCTTCTGATACTCTTCATCAAGTTCAAGTACTTTATTTTTAATAGGCTCGATACGCTTCAACTCACGGTTTGAGTAAGCGTTCGCACCGAAAATATTTTTGAATAAACCCATGTTTGCTTTCCGCCTTTTCAAATTTTAATAGTGTAGGTCTGATACTACTATAAATACACATAATATATTTTACAACAAACGACACTGTTTGTCAATACCCAATAAAGTTATTTGAAGTACATTTCAAGCCTGTTCGCTCTTTTTTAAAGCTCCTCAGCGCCATGACGGTATCACTGCATATACCTCATCTATGTGTGCTGAATACAGTTTTTAATATACTGTTTTATATATTAAATTAAATATGCGTTGACGTTTTGATATTCATATGATATAATATAACATATCTTAATATTATAATTGTTTATCAATAATTCCTCTTGTATTGCATATCCTGCTAAATATGGAGGGATTTATATGAGCACAAAAGGTGATATAATGAGAATTAAATGGATAGAATTTGAAAACTTAAAAACCGGATTAAAGATAGAACGAATTAATTTTTTTGAAGATGTTACATTATTAGTGGGGTTATCCGGTGTAGGTAAAACACAAATATTAAATGCTGTATCGTATTCTTTGGCGTTAGCAATGCGCCATATAGTACTTAAGCCTTATAGTGCCACAGTTGGGATTGATATAAATGGATATATATATGAATGGTCATATAAAATAGAAGCTAATCCTAATGATGATATAATTATTGAAAACGAAAATGAATATATCATTACTAATGAAAAGCTAACCAAAAATGGTGATATTGTATTTGAAAGAAATACTAATTTTGTAACTGTTAATGGGTACGAAAGTGTTCCTCAGCCTAAAAAAGACGAAAGTCTATTATTACAATACTCCGATGATGATAAATTTGAACCGCTAATTTCCGGATTACGAAAACTGTATTCAATCGAAATGGAATTGGAGGTTCGAGGTGGAATAACAAGTGAAAGCTTTAACGCTCTAAAAACCCGTGTTTATAATTCGATTCAGAAAAACAGCAGTATAGACTTCAAATCATTTAGTCATTTGCCAGTTATGCTTAAAATTTACATTGCTAAACGTTATTATCCGGAATTATACCTCAAAATATTTGATGCTGTAAAAGAACTATTTATGGAAATCGAAGAATTTGATGTTGAAGAAGATGTTTCAAGGGAAATGTATCTTTTATGTATGACAGTATATGGGAAGAAACTAATGCAACAGGATATATCTAACGGAATGCTAAAAACAATTTATTATATAGTTGAATTGTATACAATGTCTGATAATTCGCTGGTTATGATAGATGAGTTTGAAAATGGTCTTGGAGTAAATTGTATTGATCTTCTATCCGAACTTCTTCTAACTGAACGTAACGATTTACAATTTATCATAACAAGCCATCACCCTAAAATCATCAATTCTATTCCAATGGAAAGATGGAAAATAATTGATAGAAATACCAACATTGTTACCAATGCAGGATTTGATAAATATGGTATTGGAAATAGTCAACATGATGCATACTTTAATTTGATAAATCGTTGGGAATTTGAGGGCAAAATATAATGAATTATTACTTTTTGCTTGAAGATTCAAAGTCGTTTATAAAAATACTACCTAAATGGCTTGAATATCTTGGATTTGGCTGTACTCGTGTTCCAGACATTAGTCAAATTGAAACAAATAATTATATTTTACAAAGCGGACAAGGAGTAATTCAACTTGTAACAAAAGCCTTATTTGATACAATTGATACAATACAACAATATCCAAACAAAATTGATAAACTTGTAATTGTTTTAGATGCTGAAAACGAAACTGTTTCTTCAAGAAAACAGCAGGTAAAAGATAAAATAGCTGAAAAATATAACATTGGCGATTTAGATTTTGAAATTAAAATTTTTGTTTGTAATTGTTGCATTGAAACCTGGTTACTAGGAAAAAAAGGACTATATCCTCAACCTTCAGAAGTTATTCCATCTTCGGAAAACTACCAGTATTTTTGTAAGCATTTTGAACGTCATTATTATCATTATAATATTGAAGCAAAAGATCCTGAACTTATGTTATTGCCAACTGAAAGTTCTGAAACAAAAGCACACTATCATTTTAGTTATTTTCATGACTTGTGTCTATACAATTACCTCACAAAAAAAGAACCTTTAAAATATTCAAAATCCAAACCACAACTTGCTCTGGAAAAAAACTTTTTCGATGGATTAATGGAGCGTATTAACACTACCGACCACCTTAAATCATTAAAAGAGTTTATTGATTTTTTAAAAACAACGAATAAATATAAATAACAAAAAACAAGATTTATCTGCGTATAGAATACCATCATCACTATGTATTGTAAAAAATCGTTTTATATGCTATAATCAGATCAGGTGATAAATATGATAATGATATCCATGCTTGATATAGACAAGCGCGAACTGCACAACCATGCGCATAAAATGCTGCGCGAGTGCCTGAAACTGCGCTGCGTTGAATATAACGCAGAGACTCCCATAATAAAAGGCGAATACGGAAAGCCTGCTCTTGCAGAGCGCCCCGATATCCACTACAACATCTCTCATTCAGACGGCATAGCAGCCTGTATGGTCTCGGACTATGAGTGCGGTATAGACTGCGAAAAAGTCAGAGCGCTCCGCCCGAATGTCATGAAGCGCGTTTTTTCCGAAAATGAGAAAAAAATGATGGAGGAAGCTCCCGAAAGCGAAAGAGACACCTTGTTTTTCCGTCTCTGGACTCTCAAAGAAGCTTTTGTCAAAACCATAGGCATCGGCATTTCATATCCTATGGAAAGTATTGAATTCAGCTTTACGGACGACGAGATAATATCAAATCACGATGAGTGCCGTTTCTGCCAGTACACTATCGACGGCGGAAAATACATAGTATCCACCTGTGAATTGAGATATTCCCCTGAAAATCCCATATTATAGAACTGCGGCAATTCTGTTGAATATGCTGTTTCGGAGGCTTTTCAGCTGTGCAAAATAAATAAAATATAAAATAAAATTCGTTCAATTCGGGAAAATTTTCGATTTTACTTGCATTGCCGCTCATTTTAGGTTATAATAATTATAAGCTTCTTGTTTGATCCATTTGCGTTTCACCTGAAGTATTCTACAAATCGGGAGGCTGATATTATGTTCGATAAAACCATGACTTTCTCCGTCAATGAGGACAGAGAAGCAGAGCTAAAAAAGAATCTGACGATAATCTATGATGCTCTTACACAAAAGGGTTATAACCCTGTAAATCAGATAGTAGGCTATATTCTTTCCGAGGATCCTACATACATCACAACTTACAACAATGCAAGAAGTCTTATTCGCCATATCGACCGTGACGAGCTTTTACAGGTACTTGTCAGATCATATCTCAATGAATGATAACAATAAATAAAAGTTTAGAGCGCACCACTGTGCGCTCTTTTCATCGGTAAATATAAAAGCGCAGCAGAATTATTATCTGCTGCGCTGTTTTTATGCTCCGTAAGGTCTGAAACATATGTTGAGGTCAACATCTCCCTCGATCCCCGGTATCCTGCCTGTATTTGAATACTGCCATATCTTGAACTCATAGTAATACGAAGGCTTGTCATTATACTCAGCAAGCCAGAAATCGTAATCCTTTATTCTCGGAAGATCAAGCTTATGTGTAGCTGTTCCCGTATTCTGATAGATCATCGGAGTATATCCCGAATCCTTCACTCTCTCACAGAACGATACGCAGCAGTCGGCAAGTGCTTCAACACTCACATCATCTGTACGTGCGTTGTCATGATAGATAAGCTCCCAGTCATAAACAACAGGGTATGTAATGTCGTACTCTGCCAAAGCATCGATGACCGCATCCGCCTCTTCAACAGCTTCATCAGCAGTCGTTGCCTGTGAATAGAAATAAGCGCCTACCTTTATACCTGCTTCTATAGCACCTTCAAGATTCTGCTGAAAAGCCGAATCGTATTTGACTTCGCCGTCACCATATGTACGATATCCAACACGTATGAACGCGAAATCTATTCCTGCCTGCTTGACCTGCTCCCAGTCTATCTCGCCCTGAAACTCCGAAACGTCGATACCTGTAGTTGATATCACCTCACCGTTTTCGCTGTAATACGCATATCCGTTGCGCATCGTCAGATTATTCAGATCAAGAGTGCTTGCAGGAACGTCCTGATATACAGGAGCAAATATCTCGCCGTATGTACTGTCGTGCATAAGTATCTTTTTGCCGTCAAGCTGATAAAAAGCCTCCTCTTTCTCTATTACAGCCCGCCTGCGGACTTCACCTTTCGTCTTTGCATTGGCAGGAACTGCTTCCCTGCTTCCTCGTATAAGTCCTACCCATATCAACGCGACGAAAAGGATAAGTATTATTATTGCTTCAAGAATAGCTATACTCTTGAATTTAACACGTTTTTTGTTGTCTGCCATTGTTTCCTCCATTTGTCTTAAGGCAACACCGCACAAAGACCGCTTAACGACTTTGTACTAAATCTGCTTGCATATTTTCCGTCATCTTGCACATAAATCTCTTGACATACGACAGTATGCCTGCAAGATTTCTATACAATCTGACGAAAAATCTGTCGGCGCATCTTTAGCACAATCTCTGTGCGGTGTTGCCTTATTTTTATCTATATGTATATAATACCATATTTATCTCTCGTTGTAAACATTATTTCACATGAAAATCATAACAGTTTCGTCACATTGCAAAGCTTTCACAAAATTTTCAGAAACATGGTATTGACAAATGCAATATTATAGTGTAAAATTAAATTGAACTCAATCAATAAATCTTTTCATTTTCAAAAAGGAGGATCATTATGGATTATACTTATAAAACTCAAATGGTTTGCGCACAGGAGATAAGCTTTCATATCGAAGGTGATGTTATCACAAATATATCTTTCTTAGGTGGCTGTAACGGTAACCTCAAGGCTATCTCAAAGATCGTAGACGGCTGGACTGTTGAACAGATCGAAGCTAAACTCAAAGGCAATACCTGCGGAAGAAGACCTACTTCCTGCGCAGATCAGCTCTGCCTTGCAGTTCGCGAAGCCTACGAAAAACAGAATGCATGAGGTGAAAAATGGGCAGATATGACGCTCTGAAACTGGAAAATCAGCTCTGCTTTCCACTCTATGCCTGCGCAAGAGAAGTAATAAAGAAATATACTCCCCTACTAAAAAATCTCGACCTTACGTACACTCAGTACATAGCAATGCTTGTTTTGTGGGATAAAAAAAACATAAGCGTCAAGGAACTCGGAAAACTGCTGTTTCTCGACTCAGGCACTCTCACGCCCGTACTGAAAAGCCTTGAAGCAAAGGGGCTTGTCCGCCGTTCAAGAAGTACCGCCGACGAGCGTGTGCTCATTGTTCAGTTGACTGATAACGGCGAAGCCCTGAAAGACAAGGCGGTCTGCGTTCCTGAAAAAGTCGGCAGCTGCATTGCCCTTGAACCTGATGAGGCTAAAGAAATGTACAGGCTGCTTTACAAGCTGCTGGATAGTGATAAAAATTGATTGTAAAAGCATATCTTCAAAACAACTTAGGAGGAGATCAAAATAAGGCTATATAATCGAGATTATTGTTCAAAACCAAACAATGAAGAAATGGAACAATTAGCAATTATTCAAAAAGAAGAAAAAGGAAATGGGCGCTACGGAAGAATAAATAAATATCGCGAGTATCCAGAAGCATATCGCCACTACAAATCTCTCTTTCCTAATAATCACGTAGAATTATTTGATTGGCAAAATACAGGTGAAATGCCTGAGTTAACAGATGAATTTGATAAACTGGTTCATAATCCATCAACAACAGAGCGAGACTTACTCCATTTCATTAACCACAAACCTGCTTATTATATTATTGGTTCTTTACTTTTATACCACAATTTTGGGCATCACGACGCATACATCTTCCCTGAATTCTCTATCGGAAGCGGCAAATACTATGCCGATTATTTAATTATAGGAAAAAATTCTGGTGGCTACGAATTCCTATTTGTCGAACTTGAAGCTCCTAACGGTCATACGATACTTAAATCAAACGGACACGCAGGACAAGCAACACGTTTAGGTTGTAATCAAATACTTGATTGGAAACGAAATATAGCCTCAGAATTTTGCCTGCTTACAAAAGAATTCACGAAACAAAGTAAACCAAATACGGAATTACCTAATGAGTTTGTAAAGTTTGATTCAACCCGTTTTCATTACTGTGTCGTCTCTGGGTTAAGAAAAGATTATCAAGATACAACATATTATGATAGAAGATTAATTAAATCAGAACAAAACATAGACATTCTTCATTATGATAATTTAATTGATTATTCAAAAAAACTGGAAACAAAAAACACATTTTAAAAGCGATAATTTTATATTGAAAAATGCAAATTCAAAAAAGGAAGCAACTGTCCATGAAACGCGTTGAAAATATCTCAGAAAAAGAGCTGAACAAAATCAAACGCTTGATCGGCAGCGCTTTTGTCACAAATGAACTCTTTCGTGAATTCGGCAGCCCCGATGAACGAAGAACTCTTGTACTAAAGTATATGTCCGCTTACGTAGATTATGTTTACGAATCAAAATCTCTTTTCTCTTCTGATGACGGTATCGGCTTTATCGGCTTGCAGTACAGCAAAAATGCACCTGTTTTTCCGCAGATAAAACTGTTATGCCGCCTCTTTGTCAGGATCCCGTTCACAAAACTAAAAAAGCTGCTCGTTTTCGTAAAACAGATTGCAAATGGAAATAAGCACTACGCTTCAAAGCCGCACATCGATATTTTAATGGTGGCTGTGGACAAAAATGCTCAGGGCAAAGGCTATGCGACAAAGCTTGTCAGCTTCGCAAAACAAATGGCAAAACGTCAAAATGTTCCGCTGCTGGCTGATACCGATATGAAAAACTATGCAGAAATGTACAAGCACCTCGGCTTTGAGCTGTACAACACAAAAACTGCTTCAAACGGCGTTACAAGACACAACCTTGTGTGGAAGCCGTTTGCTGATATCTGAATCCAATGCAATTACAGCTCTGTTTACAAATATAAAAATTCCCGAAAGAACTGCCTTTCGGGATTTTTTATCAATATCTACTTTTTCCTGTTTACAAAGTCGCTGATGCCCGAGAATATGGTCATGGCTATCTTACTCCTGTACTCCTCGTTGTTGAGCATCGCCGCTTCATCCGGATTTGAAAGGAAGCCGCACTCCACCATTACAGTCGGATTCTCACTGAAATAACACAAGAACAGCTCCTTGCCGCACAGCTTTATCTCACGCTCATTTTCGGGCTGCAACAGCTCCTTAAAACGCCCCTGTATCGCTCTCGCAAGCGACTCGCTGGAACTGTTGCTGGCTGAATAAAACATCTGCGCACCACTATATTTGGGATCTGTGAACTGGTTTTGATGTATCGAGATGCATACCGCATTGCTGTTTTTATTGAACACTTCAAGGCGATTGTCCATATCAGAGCTTTTCTGTGCAGCTATGCCCTCTACTCCCTCGTCATGTATCGACCTGTCCGTATCTCTGGTGACCTCCACCTCGTACCCGTTTACTTCAAGAATGTCCCTGAGTTTCAGCAGTATATCAAGATTTATCCCCTTCTCGGGAACTCCCTCCGCCGATGTACAGCCGCCGTCTATGCCACCATGGGGTGGGTATGTCTTAATTAGTGTCAGCCCAACCTTTGCCCTTCAGACCAAAATGAGCTTGACATAAAAAAGTGAAGCGCAAATTCTCTTAATATTAGAGAATTTGCGCTACGATATCATATGCATCAATTATCCGAGCCTTTTCTCATTTCGTAATTTCTTTTCGCTGTCCTGTATATCAGATAGCCTAATATTGCGCCGAGAGAATTGTTTATGAAGTCGTCTATATCAGCAAGTCCTCGCCCCGTAATATATTGCATTGCTTCTATTACAAGTGAAAACAAGCTTCCTACCAAGACAGTAGATAATTCCGGCACTTTCAATTTACGAAAAAAGCTGCAACAATTTATCGGAAACATAAACCCAAAAGGCAAGAAAAGAAGTATATTCAGAAATATCTGCCAAAACCACTGCATATGCGTCGTTCCGTGCAAAAAGTAGTCGTACTGCCTGAACGGCACAAGCACGATCTCATGCTTGCCAGAATATCGCAAGATCAATGTTTCGCGTACTATGAAAGTGAATGTAATAACAAAAACGATATAAACGATAAATACGATCAGCCTTTTAAGTCTCAGATTATGTGTTTTTATCGTTATCACTCCGCTTTCGTTATATCAATACATAACTTTTCCTTCTGCAACTGCTCTCAGATGTGATCCATACGGACTTTTACCGTATGCTTCGGCTGATTGAAGAAGACCTTCCTTATCGATCCAACCGTTTATATATGCTATTTCCTCCGGAGCTGAAACTGTTATTCCCTGTCTGTTCTGCACCATTTCTACGAAGTTTGAAGCTTCGAGCAGACTCTGCATCGTTCCCGTATCGAGCCATGCGAATCCACGGCCAAGAAGCTGAACATCAAGCAGTCCGTCGCCAAGATACATATCATTCAGCGTTGTTATCTCAAGCTCTCCTCGAGCACTGGGCTTTACCTGATTAGCTCTGTCACTTACACCGGCAGGATAGAAATACAGACCTGTTACAGCGTAATTGCTTTTAGGTTCTTTCGGCTTTTCTTCGATAGAAAGTGCCTTGCCATTCTCATCAAATTCAACAACACCGAAACGCTCAGGATCAGAAACGTAATAACCGAAAACTGTCGCTCTTCCTTTCTCTTCAGCATTAGAAACCGCTGCCTTTAAAAGATTCTTGAATCCATTGCCGTAGAAGATGTTATCACCAAGCACCATTGCTCCTGCATCTCCGTTAAGGAACTCTTCGCCAATAATAAACGCCTGTGCAAGTCCGTCAGGTGATGGCTGAACCTTATAGCTGAGATTGATGCCGTACTGACTTCCGTCACCTAATAATGCCTCAAATCTCGGTGTATCATCAGGTGTACTGATAATCAGGATATCCTTGATACCTGCAAGCATCAGCGTTGACAGAGGATAGTATATCATCGGCTTATCATAGATCGGAAGCAGCTGCTTCGATGTTACTTTAGTTAAAGGATAAAGGCGTGTACCACTTCCGCCTGCAAGAACTATTCCCTTCATATTGATTCACGACCTTTCAGAATTTAAATGTATCTTTAAAACCAAGCCACTTCTGGTCTTTATCAGAAAGATTAAGCTTTGTTCCGTCTTCGAGTGTATAGCCTTCTGCGCTTGCGCTTCCATTGTATTCACCTACAACGCCCACGCTCTTCCAGTCAATTCCTATTTCGGGATCGTTCCAAGCCATGCCGCCTTCATCGTTCGGGTGGTAGAAGTCGTCGCACTTATAGCAGAATTCTGCAACATCACTGAGCACGAGGAATCCGTGTGCAAAGCCCTTTGGAATAAGGAACTGCTTCTTATTTTCCTCAGTAAGCTCAACACCGTACCACTTGCCATAGGTCTTGGAATCTGTACGGAGATCAACTGCAACGTCATATACGCTTCCCTTGATAACTCTCACAAGCTTTGTCTGTGGGAACTGCTTCTGGAAGTGAAGTCCGCGAAGAACTCCTTTTGTTGAGCATGACTGATTATCCTGCACAAATACAATATCAATGCCTGCTTCTTCCATATCACGCTGGCTGTATGTCTCCATGAAATATCCGCGGTTATCGCCGTGAACTGCGGGTGTTATCACGCAAAGTCCTTCAATACCGCCTACATTTTTTTCTACTGTTATCTGTCCCATTTTAACAAATCTCCTTAATATATCTTAAAACTTGATCCTGCCATGTCGGAAACAACTAAACTCCATTTTCAACAAGCTCGGAATTGTTTGCAAACATTATACGAAATACAAAATTTAAACCTGTAAAGGCAGTTCTGCCTATACTAAATATCTGCTCAACAACTAAAAATTGACTTTATACGTTTTTAAGGTCAATTTTTAATTGTCGGTATGTGAAATAATATTGATGTATCTAACATCAAGAGATGTGACGGGCAAATCCCGTAATAATACAAGGAATTTGCGCTCACCGCACGAAGTTCAGCAATAACCGACTATCGGCGGCTATTGAGAACACATCACTTATATTCTCATAATTATAGGGTGATATATACGCATCACATTGGATACACCTATCACCCTATATTATAGCAGTTATACAATTGAAAATCAAAAGCCGCTTCTCACCCGTTTTTTCCAACAACCACTACTATCATAGTTTTTACGATAATTTTAACATCCACAATAACTGATCTTTCTCTGACGTATTTTCGGTCGAGTTCTATCTGTTCGCTGAGAGTAAGGGAATTTTTTCCGCCGATCTGCCAGTAGCATGAAAGCCCCGGCTTGACCATGAGTCTGTCACTCGGCAGATTCCTCTGTTCTTCTGCAATGAATGGACGAGGACCAATTATAGCCATATCGCCTTTCAGAATGTTTATAAGCTGAGGAAGCTCGTCTATGGAAGTAGCACGTATAATTCTTCCGACCCTTGTAATTCTTGGATCATGCTTGATCTTGAAGTTTGCACCCTTATCCTGATTCTCCTTCATAAGTGAAGCCTTCAATTCTTCGGCATTGATCTTCATCGAACGGAATTTATATATTTTAAAAGGTTTATTATCCTTGCCAATACGTGTCTGCTTAAACAAAACAGGACCGGGATCATCTATGAATATTGCGATCGCAGTCAATATTAAAATTGGCGACAATAAAATCAAAGCAAGCAACGAACAAGTAATGTCCATACCTCTTTTAACAATATTATATACAGGCTTACTATTATAGTCAAGACCCGTATAAAGCTTAACCGACTTATCATTCTCTTCTACATATGTAGCATTCATCTGATTTCCCTCCAAACTTAACCAATTTCACATAAATAAACTGATAATAAATAATGATATCGGAATAGATTTCAGACAATGCAGCGCCATTTGCCAACAGCAAAAGGGACATTGTCATCACAGAAAAACGACTTGCAAAAGCCATTTGATGACGATATACGTTCCTTATTCATCATTGTGCATTGCGTTGTACCTAAAACAAGCAATTCTTTCATAACATATGCCCCCTAAAAAATATTATTAAGTTTTTACGAGAAATAAAAAATGCAGAACCTCTGTACCTGCATTACACAAAAAGCCCCAGATACAGAATTTCCGGCGTACAAGCGCAGCTATCCAATATTCTGAAGCCAAGCATTATGAATTATAAATATAAATATCATTCAACGATAAACCATACCGTCCCATAAATATTATAAAGTCACTTCGCAATGACCCGCTTATCAAATAAGCACACATCTAATACATATTCCCCATAAAAACATTAATTCAGCCCTGCCATGTATATTATCCGCCTAGTAATATACTGCCAAAAAAGCTCTCCCCAGCTTTTTTGCATTGGCATGATATGCGAAAACGTTTAGTGGATTAAGAGTTAAGTACTTTTGAATTTTAATATAATATAGCAGTTATTATCTTATGATATCCTTATGCAAAAAATTATATTCTTCTTGCATAATTATTCAACTGCCAGATTTAAGCCGAATCTTGTCTTTCAATATGTCACATTATAGCATAAAACTGTACTATATGTCAATATTCAAATAATATTTTTGTCAAATACGAACAACGTCGAACTTAATTAAAGTCCGAATTTATATATTATTTTTATATCCGCATATCTAATGAGTAATATCATTTTTAATTATTACGAAACGTAAATCAAAATATCATTTAACTTGTATATTTTTAGGCAAAATTCACACTTTATAGTGTGACCAATTTTTTTAAATATATTAGTTGTTTAAAATGTATTAATCTTTTTCCGCGATCACTGATAGTTGGGAGCGCTCCACTTTTTTTATAAAAAAAATTCATTATGCATAAATAGTCATTGATTTTCCGTTATCATAAAAAATAGTAAAATCGTGACGATTCAATAATTTAAGTAATCATATGTCATAAACATCTGAAACTGCATTTTTTTAGGGCAATACCGCACAAAGATTGTGCTGAAGATGCGCCATGAGATTTTTCGTCAGATTGTATAGAAATTCCGCAGGCATACTGACGTATGTCAAGGGATTTCTGTGCAAGATGACGGAAAATATCCAAGCAGATTCAGTACAAAGACGTCAGGCGGTCTTTGTGCGGTGTTGCCTTAGTGTAATGGTCCGATCAAAGTTGCAATTTTCTTCAACAAAAAATAGTCTGCGCAAAATGCACAGACTATTTTCCCGAACTTTCCCCATAAGAAATGCTCGTTTTATACATTATTTCAAGCGATCGAACTTACAATGCCCAGGAGATACTCCTGTATTTTGAGTGCATCGTTAGAAGTTATGCCCTTGACATTGGTGTCAACATCACCGTTGATGAGTCCCTGAGTTGTGATATGGTTATCATCAGTTCCGTTCACACCGTATTTATTCGGATTTGCAAGAGACTGCATAATTATAACTACATCTGACATATCAACGCCGCCGTCGCAGTTTGCATCGCCTGCAAGTGTGACTGTCTGAACAGGTTCAACTATCGGAAGCGGATCTGTCTCAAGCGCACGGATAATGATATAGTTTACATTTATAGCCTTATCAGCTGAGCGGAAATTAAGCTCAAGCTTGCCATTCTTGACAACAGCGTTGCCCTTTGTGGCAGTTTTACCGTCTGTTACGCAGTTCTGAGCAACGATAGACTGATCGTCCTTGCCATAGTTTGCGTATACTGTCGGATTCTTGGAACAGCTCCACGGATCGCTGAAGCACATTTCTATCTCATACTTTCCGTTTGGCAGAGTGAATCCATAGTCAAGATGACGGTCGATATTATTCTCGTACTGATTCTTTGTATAGCGGAATGAAGCAGTCTTGTCTCTGTTATCTGTGGTATTATACTCATCACACCATGTATTTGCAGTATACAGACCGCTGCTCTTTGAGCTGCCGTTATACTGATCTGTAGCGTCATCGATAAGTCCCCACTCAGCGCCTGTGACCTCATCAGGGCCGTAAAGCTGCTCTGTAACGCTGTTGTAATAGCCGAGCTTGTCCTTGCCTGTTGTGGTATAGTTCACATGGTCGCCGCAGTCAACGAAATAAGCGATACTGCTGTCGTAGTCATAAAGCGGCTTAACGGCTTTCATATAGATGAAATCGCACACCTTTGCGGATTCCTTATCATCGTTTGAAGAGAATGTAACTGTAAGAACATCGTAATCTGTTCCGTCAGCGGTAATAGCTTCAACATTCTTGTCCATAACCTCGGCAGGAATTATCAGGTCAACGTCATAAACGTCCTTATTGCCTGTATAATTCAAAGTACCTGAATAGAGGATAGTATCGCCGACAACTACGCGGATAGACTTGTCGTTGTCAGCCTTGCGGAACTTAACAGTCAGGACAGTATATTCAGCATCCTTATCAACAGCCATGCGGTAGCTGAAAGAACCGCCGCTCTTAGCGTAACGGTAGGTACTGTCGTCGGTAATGCCCTGTGTATTTGTCTCCTGCATATTGTGGAGGTTGTCGTTCTCGTACTGTCCGTAACCGGGCTGAACAGTATCGGTAATGGTCTTCTTTGAACGTGCAGGTCTGTCAACAGCTGTACTGCTGCTCTGGAAATTCCAGTAAATGCCGTATCTCTGCTGATACTGTTTGTAATGCGGAGTAAATGTGAGAGTATGATCTGTGCCCTTCAGAGTGAACTTCAGCGAATTGCTGTCCTTTACGAGATGGTCGTTGATGTCAGTCATGAAGGTGCTCACTGTTGTATTATTATCGGAAATACGGATATTTTCGGAAGGAGTTATCTTCTCCTTAGGAATAGTTACCCACATACCTGTCGAGCCTGTCTGCATATTCTCCTTGCCAAGCTCTGCACTCAGAACCACAGGACCATATTTAAAGCCGTATACTGTATTCTTGTCAGGAAGTGAGTAAGCCTTTACAGCCTCGGGGATAGTTACCTCTATCACGTCACCTGACTTGAAATCACCTGTTACCTGTGCATAGCCGTTGATGCTCTTATATGAGTATCTCTCTCCATCGACCTTTACCGTCATATTGCCTGCTTTCCAGTCAGGGATACGGAAACGGAAGTCAACAGCGCCTGTGCCGTCTATAGTGAATTTTGAAGTATTTCCGTCAGGGATAGAGCTTTCCTGAGTGATCTTCATATTCTTGTCAGCCCAGTTGAGGATAGAGCTCTGATACATATTGACATAAAGTGTATCATCGCCGTGCATATATATGGTATCGCCAAGCTTTGTAAAGCTCTCCATACCACTTCCCGTACAGCACCAGAAGTGATCGAATGCTGAGCTGTACACCTTGAAATAGCCTGTAGCCATAGGCTGGAAGTAAGTAGTCATACCTGTTTCGGGGTTCTGAGATGAGAGAATGGAATTATAGTATGTATTCTCATAGAAATCCATATACTTACTGTCGCCTGTTATCTTGAACAGCTCACGGCTCAGCTTTAACATATTGTATGAGTTACAAGTCTCGCAGTTGCAGTTTGTACGCTCTTTGTCGAGAACGTCGTCCATACCGAAGTGTTCCCACTCGCTGTTACCGCCTGTGATATAGCTGTGGTGAGTATTTACCATATCCCAGAAAGCCTCAGCGTATTGCAGATAGCGTGAAGCATCTATCTTCTCGCCGTTTACTGTCTTGCCGTCAAGAGCTATATATCGCTTGAGAGCGCCTATGAACTTAGGGATAGTGGTGTTTGCGTGTCTGTTGTTGAGAACATTTGCACCACCCTGAAGAACTTTTTCGTGGAGATTAGTCTCGTCAAAGTAATGAGCAGCTACTGCGTGATTGTCCTTGCCTGTTATCATGTACAGCTCGTACATACAGTCATTCATTCCGCCGTACTCAATGGAAAGAACGGTATTGTGCTTCTGCTGGTTCCATGTCTTGCATCGGTTGTACACCCAGTCACCCAGATCAGAGCCGAGGTCCTTCGCGGTAGAATAGCCTGTAGCATTGTAGACATCAACTATACCTGCAATGAGCTTGTGCATAGTGTACCACGGCACCCACGCTTCACTGATGATGTTTGATTTGCCTGCTTCAACGTTGTCAAACTGTACCTCAACGCCTGTACCGTTAGGGTGAGAAGCTGCCCATATAAGTCCCGGTCTGCCCTTTGAGTTTTTCTGACACTCACGCATTCCGTCAATGAGAGCCTTCATCTTGGAAAGCAGTTCCTGACGCTGAGAATCAGTAAGCTCGGGGTGCTGGTATGCCTGCGCAAGAGCTGTAAGGTAGTGACCTACAGTATGACCTGCGATATTGGTGTTTTCCCAACCGCCGTAGCGTTTAGCTCCCCAGGTGTTAAGTCCTGCATTTTCGCGGAAGCCTGCAAGAAGTCTGTTATTGTCAAATGACAGCAGATATTTTATCTCTTTGCTGAATGCATTTGTACAATACTCGTCAGTCATTGTAATATCTTTCAGACTGAAATTGCGGATGTTCATGTCGTCTGCCACTGCAGCAGAAGCCTTTGGCACAGGTATAGCTGTGACGGTCAGAAGCAATGCAGCGGACACTCCCAGTGATGTCATGCGAGAATATATTTCTGTTCGCATATCCAATTCCTCCTTAGATTAAATATCCGTTATTATTTTATATCATTATTCTCTTGATAACAACCCACAAAAATACGGAAAAGGTTGAATATATTTCTGTCTTTTCGCCCAAAATCGAGCAGTATAACAAATCAAGCATATTTCAAAAACTTTTATGCAAGTATCACTTATGTGCTGTTCAAAAACTTTAGGCAACACCGCACAGAGATTGTGCTAAAGATGCGCCGACAGATTTTTCGTCAGATTGTATAGAAATCTTGCAGGCATACTGTCGTATGTCAAGAGATTTATGTGCAAGATGACGGAAAATAT
>Ga0256405_10005340_pt1 | contig 22419 bp, 21 predicted proteins | sample RumenRJG_02DNA_FD_189096 | JGI IMG/M metagenome (GOLD analysis project Ga0256405, IMG submission 189096) | Bovine rumen microbial communities from Lethbridge, Alberta, Canada - RJG_02 | ecosystem: Host-associated > Mammals > Digestive system > Stomach > Rumen | place: Canada: Alberta... | reverse complement strand
TGCTAAGGATTTCTATATTACGTTGTTTGGCGACACTAATATAGTGATTATCAATGAGATGTGCAATATTTCTCAAAGAAATCAACCTTAGCATTTTTTCGTTTTTAGCTACTTGCGAAACTTAAATTTTCAAGCATTTCTTTTACTTTTATCATTTGTATCTCTAACAAATGATCTGGATACAAAACCTGCACTTCTTCATAGCTTATTCGTTTATGCAGATTTCTGGAAATAAATGACGAAACATTATTTGAAGCCTCATCATAATCCATACTATTCGAAATGTTTAGCCCTAAAGGATATCTTTCTATCATCCGATAACCAGAATCCTTATTATAGTAGAAATTAATGATGGGCTTGCCGGTAGAAATCAGTTCAGTAAGTTTACTAGGCGCCTGCAACTTCACGGTATTGCACATATTAATAAGAACATCCGCCCTCCCCAAAAGTTCAATATACTTGTCACGGGAGACCAGACCGTCAATATGTATATTCGAAGGATACTCTTGTCCTAGCATCTGCCTAATAAATCTGTCACCTGCCACATGTAGCTGTAAGTCGGCATCTTTTACTCGAGAGAACACTTCTAACATTGTTCTCGGATTTCTTATTTCATAATAAAGATAGCCGGCATAAACCACTAATGGACGGCTATTTGTACCACTTGCAACATTAAGAGGTTTATCCAAAAGAAGAAAAGGCAAGGTCAAAACTTTATCTGGACTGATATGATAGTCATATAATAAATTCTGACTCATCTCCTCTGTGGTTATGCAATAATCGCAGGTTGAATAAACATCCTGCTCGACTGCAATTGCATGAGCCATCTTTCGCTTTTCAATGATATTTACCTCATTGTAGGCCAATGGATCGGTCGTATAAGTTATCCATTTCACTTTAGGGTGAAATTTCTTAAACTTCAGTACAGATGCATGGGTATAGAAATTGAACGACACACTGATAATGACATCTATAGGATTGGCTGCGTGGATTTTGCTCAAGCCTTCAACGTAAGGTCTAACAAGCGATGTTTCGTAAGGTTCTTTAGAGATAAAGGACTTTAAATAGCGTAGCCCCCTGTATACATTGAACATCTGTTTTGTAATCCATTCATTACGATGCTCTTCCTGGTTCGTCTTGATTAGCGACAGGAATCTGTTGGGAATACTATTGATGTAATTAATCTTGATGCCGTCCTGTACAGTTGTTTTAGTGTAGTGTATATTTGATGGGGGACAAATCACTTCAACCTCATTCTCCTTCGCCAATTCCACAAGATAGTGCTTGGCGCACCCAGCAGGAGGCACCATGTATGGATAATAATAACCGGTTACTACGACTATGTGCATTTGTGAAATAATTAGCTAGTGATTGTTTTGATTGTTTTTTGAGACTGAAGCCATGTCATTAATGGCAATATGGTAAATACCATAAACCAAGTTTCCCAGTTACTCATGTTTTTTGTGAACAACATAAATAATGCTGCAAAAACGCCTAAGACATAATACGGTCGAGCTTCTTTACTAATACGTTTCTTTATTGCTTTGAACTGAAGGGCAATAAAAACAATATACGGGATCCAGCCAACTAAGCCCAAACTAGCCCATCTGTCAAAAATTGCAGAATGATCACCTGTCTGCTCATTCGTCCCTAAAATTGGATGCTCTATAATTTCATCAAATGTAATATCATATCTAGACTCACGGGCAGCAACACTACCAGTAGCAGTCCCGGAATCGGCAAGTTTTTGGATATCAATCAGTTTATCAATATAAGAGGCATCTTCTGCTGTGGAAAATAAATCAGATAGTGGTCGAAGAATGAAACTAGGACTGATTATTATAGGGAGAAAAATAATACCCACAACAGCAAGCCTAGCAATATTATCCTTAATTGATCCCTGCCGAACGATGAGTGCGAGTAACAACATGAGTATTGATAAGAACAGTGCCGTGGCAGCATAGGAAATAAAAGTGATAATAAATACTGCTATCAACACAATTCCCCCCAAAAATCTCTCCCACGTCGGGTTGGATCGTTGCCTGATTACCATCACCAAAGGGGGAATAAGTATCGGCAAAGCATGAGGCAACTGATATGTTGCGAGCCCGCTCATATAATAAATACGAAGGTCATCGAGTTCGCCCAGATTAGTCATATATACAGTATTACGAATAATACCCGGAAATTCTTGCTCAAGAATAAACGAAGAAACAGAATAATATGTAATTATCGCCAGTATTAGATAAATCAAAACCTTGGCAAACCTTACATATTTTCCCGCGAAAACATAATATGAAAGTGTAGAGGTAAAAAACAATATGGCGATTTCTTGAATAACGTCTCCTATACTATCGAAATAACTATCACCTGCCAAGAAATTCAAAACCAATACTACTGCATAAACGACAAACCAAATGATTGAGACGTCCCGAAGTCGATTTTTCGTAATAAATAAAAGCAACAGACATCCAGCAAGAAGAACACCAACTGTATATAATGGTGGAAAGAACACGTTCAGTTGTTTGAATGTCAGAAACAGGCATACAAACAACAAGACGATATCACAAAAACTTATTCTTTTAATTGCATTGTCTTCCATCACCTATTCCATAAATAATGATTATACTATCTACACTTCCTTCTCAACAATCTGGCGACAATAATCCAGTAATTTATCTACTATTGCTGCGTTGCTATACACTCGTTCAGCATAAGCTTTACCATTAGCAGCCACTTGTTGTGCCTGCTCTGGATTCTCCAACACAAAGAGCATTTGCTTTGCCAATGACTCCACATTCTCTACCTCTGCAGCAAACACGCAATGTTGCTCTTTATTGATAGCTTGGATCCCTGGCAAATCGTAGACTATTGTTGGCATTCCCATATACATTGACTCTCTCACCGTGCTATTTACCGTAGTTATTCCTGGGACGAGCGCTGCCCTAGCTTTGACCACATTCTCAAACGTTTCTTGTATCTGCTGGTAAAAACCGGAAAAATGAACACATGTTTCTAAGCCAAGGTCTATAACCAAATTATCAAGAAAATGTTTATACTCTTGAGGGCACTTCCCTATTATATTTAGACTCACGTCCTTCTTATTCTTCTTGACTAATGACAGCGCTTTAAGAACGTCTTCGATACCTTTATTGACGGCGATATGCATCGCGAAGAATACAAAATCATATTCTTTCTTTTCTGGAATCTCTACGACTGGGCGGTGTGAAGGAAATCTTACGGGGAGTATTACAGCATTCGGATTGACTTCCTTAATCTTATTAATATCTTTTTCTCCAGAAGTACAGAAATAGCGAGCGTGACGAAATATCTCTAATTCCATCTTACGCTTATATGGTGTGGCAAGCCCCGCTTCAATTCGTTTAGGATCGTTCAGAAGAGTTTGTAGAATGACATATACTGGCTTATCTTTTATATCAAGAACGCCTAAAGCATAGTAAGGATTCTCCGCGCCACACATCAAAACCAAATCAGGGCTGATGCCTGCCATGATTGCAGCTATTTTTTTTCGATTATTGGCAAAATTGTTTTGCTCTTCAAGATGGAAACTCTTATCAAAAAAAGTATACACAACCCCCTTATTGCACTTGAAGAAATGATAATGGATTCCGTTTTGATCATAGTCTTGACGGTTCCGTTTCATTCCCCAATGAGGCGCAACAATATGAAACTCATATTCAGGATGCTTTTCAAACTCTTCTATATAATCGGTAACCCATATCGCAAAATCCTCATAAAGGGTTTTACCGCCCTTCATCTTGTACACAAATCTGCGGAGCGGATAGGTATGGAGGTCCAAATGTGCCCTCACTTCAGGGTTAGAGACATGACACAAAAAAACTATTTTCTGTTTCTCCATAAATATGTTTGTTACGGTGTTTTATATTTGATTATTCTTTTTCTAATGATCTGCTTCATGAATGCTAACGTCTTTACTTTCTCATCATCATTTAGTACCACATAATATCCCAACAATGCGCACAATCCTATTCCAACAACACCAGTTATCAGAACCCGCCATATCGATGACGGCATAAGTAAAGTAACTCCATATAGAGCGCCGCTAACTATAATGGCCAAAGTCAGACATGGGAGGAATGAGTCTTTGATAAAGAAAGATATCTTGTAATCATAATACCTTTTTGCCATAAACAAATTCAACACACACTGGCACAAAGAAATGAAAATGGTCACATAGAGAGCGGAATAGAAATTGAATCCCAACTTGAAGAACAAGTATATTAAAAAAACATTTAAAACATAAAGAGAGGACATCCATATCTGCTGTTTAGTGATATTACCCGTTGCATGGACTCCTTGATACAAAAAATAGGTAAAAGACGAAATATTTATATTGACGAGAACTAAGATAACAAGAGCAGAAGAATTCTCTGGTGGTGTTTTTAACCAAAGTTTAAGTAAGAAATCCACTTCAAAGATAACAGGCAGCGTCAAAAGAAGCATCATCAACGCCGTTATTTTGGTCCCAAAGCTAATGAGCTTAAACATCGAATTCTTATCACCAGCCCCATACGAAGCCATCATCTGCGGCACGATAGGCTGCTTGATATTGATGACAAAAGTATTGATAGCATTAGAGACTTGCGTGGCTATAGCATATGCCGCATTTACAACTAAGCCAAAAAACAAGTTTATCAACATCACCAGGCCCTGTTTTCGCCCGAATTCCGCAAGAACTGTAATCAAGAGGAAAGAAATGAACTTAAGCATCTCTTTGATAAGGGTACGGTCTCGGCATGGTCTATTGTGCGATTCTGGAAATCGGCGTGCCATAAAAAAAAGTGAACCAACATAGTAAAAGGTAACGCCCAAATTTAGAATCGCTAAAAAAATAAGTTTATCGAAACTAATGATATAAAGCAGATACAACACTAAAAGTCTTAACACAGCCTGCACGATCTCCACTATCGCCATTTTATCGAACATTTCCCTCGCTTTTAATAGCGCATAGTTTGGCACATTAATAATGGTCAATGCCATGGATAAAATGCTTATTTGAAAAACCACTTGAGCAGCAAACATCCTCTCGGGAGGAATATTCATCTTGTGGAGAAAAAAGACTGCAAAGATTTCAGCGATAGCTACAGTTATTACAGCCACAATGATATGTAGATATACACCCACGCCATAGATACGTCCCAATCTTTCTTCATTTCCTTTACCAATCTCTATATTGAAGAACCGCTGCACAGCAGTTGCCATTGAAACATTCAGAAAGGAAAAGAGTGAAACCACACTACCTACAAGATTGTTTAAGCCATAATCATTCACTCCTAGCACCTGTAATGTTACACGAGCCGAGAAGAATGAAATAACCATCGTAATGATGGTTCGCACATACAGTGCGATTGTATTCTTAGCTATCTTTTTGTTGTCAACTGCAAATGACATCACCTATGCTATTAATCATCCTTATCATCAGGGCAAATCATCCCTTTCCGATGAAGGCCTTCCACCTGATTATTAATCAACCTCTCTGCCCTATCATTCATTATCTTGGCAAAACGCTTTCTTGGTGATAATATACCCTCACTCCAGTTCCCATCATGGGTAAGCACCTGAAGATGCTGTACTTTCTCATCATTCAGTACATCTTCTAACCTGTCGAAACGCCAATATCCAAGGCTGTCACCACAATAGTTGTAATGTTCCTTAAAAAAAGAAGCATAAGAATTAATTAATCCTCCATACCTATACGCCAAACAACTTTGCGTAAAAGGCGTGGTATTATGGAATGAAAAAGTATCAACTACAACACCCATATTGGTCTCGAAATAGTTTTTGTCTATCGTGATATAATCATTCAGCTGGCTCTCGTCAGTAATCCCCCAATATGCGGAGTCGAAATGGAGACCGACGCAATGTCCTAATTCCTTAATCCTATGAAAAATATCACGATAATGAGGGTCAACGATATTATAAAATGTGCTATGAAGTTGAAAGAAGTAAGTTGCTTTAACACCTATTTCTTCTTCAATTAACGCCATTTTCAACGCTATATCTGGTTCGAACTCTACATCATGCCGCCAGATTACATCTTTACGTTCCGGCACAAATTCATCTTTATGGAGAATGAACCGGAATCCTCTTTCCACAGCCATTTGGACTAAACGTTTGTAATTGGCAAGCGTAAAATCGTCAAAATGGTATTTCTCTCTATTTGTCATATTTACAACACATTTATCATTCTCAAATATTCGGGCCACTCACCCATATCCTTCCAGGAATGTTCACTTACAGGGAAACAACCTACACGCCCACCGCGAGCCTGTACTTTCTCCATCAAGTGTGTGATATGGAAGAACTCACCTTGTGGTATTTCGTCTATTAGTTCTGGGTTAAGGATATACACACCTGTGTTAACCTGATAAGTTTGCTCTGGCTTTTCCTTCAAGGCTGTCATCAGACCATCCTCACCTGTCTCAATCACGCCATAAGGAATCTTGAAACTCTTCACCATCGTCACAATGGTCATATCATTGTGATTATTTACATGGTAGTCCCAAACATCGCGGTAATCCTGCTCGTTGATGCTATCACAGTTACTGACAAAGAAGGGAGTTGTTATCTTACCCATCAGTAACGAAACACTGCCTATTGTACCAAGGGGTTTATCCTCCATAAAGAACTCTATGTCGTACTTATGGTTAAGCTGACTGAGGTAGTATTTCATCATGTCAGCCTTGTAATTGACAGACATATAGAACTTATGGCAGCCAATACTCTCAAATTGATCCATGATGACTTCAAGGATAGTTTTGTCCCCAACTGGCACAAGCGGTTTAGGAATTACGTTTGTGATTGGCTTCAAGCGTGTTCCCTTACCGCCTGCCATGATAACAACAGGTAAATCAATCTTAGGGCGCAATTCAGTCTCCTCTTTTTCGAATAAATCACGCCAAAAGACAACATCTGAAAGCTCACCTTCTGCATCCAATATTGGCATACACTCGGCACGCAATTCAAGCATCTTTCGGCGAATAATCTCCATAGATTCACCGACGTATGCAAATTTTTTGTTATGGCGTACCACTCTTGAAATCGGAGTTTCCAATCCAATGTTCTTTACTATAGCACGCTGGATATCGCCAATGGTTAAAATACTAACAAAATGCCCCTTATTAAACACAAAAAGCATTTTAACCTTCTGTTCGTCCATCAACTTAAGTGCTGTCAAAAGGCTCTCAAATGAATCAATGCTCCGATTCTCAATTTTTGACTTATTCATTCGAAGAAAGTATCTATTCTGCCATTCTCAAAAACTTCGCAGGATTGCCCACCCATATCTCGGAGTCTCCCACATTCTTAGTCAAAACACTACCCATACCAACAGTCGCATAGTCACCAATCTGAATATGCTCTCTAATACTACTGTTCAATCCGACATGCACGCCAAGTCCAGTATCAATATAAGCACCAACTACAGCTTGAGAAGCCACATGATTACAAGGTCCAAGGTTAGTATTGTGTCCAATTGTTGCACCTGTCATAATAAGTGTGCCTAATCCAATGTGAGCAGCTGCAGAAATCATTGCATATGGCATAATAACAACTCCGGGTTCTATTTGCACATCAGGAGCAACATAAGCTAAAGGATGAACGAATGTGGCAAGGTTATCTTTGTTGAAACCCAAATCTTTAAATAGTTGCAAACGCTCTTTTTGTCCATCTATTCTATAGATAGTGTAGATAAACTTATACCCCATCTTCGTGTATTTCTCAACATTCTCTCGGCAGGTTTTTGCGACAACAGGGTATCCTTCGATATCCGTTCCTATTTCAAGACGATCACTGAAGTATCCTTCAACTTCTAAGTTACAAACGCCTCGTTTCTTAGCATCCAATATAGCCTGTGCGATAACGGTTCCGTTACCAACACCGCCCATAATAATCACTTTTTGCATGTGTATCCTAATTTATTGATTTTACAATATATAGTGTCTTCCAAATCTATCATAAGCTGCTCTATCCAGATTCTCTCTATCGTCAGGATGAGCAATCGTAATCAACTTCTTTGCTCTCTCCTGCAAAGACAAACCTGTCAAGTCAACCGCCCCATATTCCGTTACAACCCAATGAGCGTCAGCCCTAGGAGTAACCACTCCCGCTCCATCATCAAGAATAGGAACAATCTTACTTTGCCCATTCTTTGCCCTGGAAGGAAATGCCGTTATGGACTTCCCTCCTTCTGACATGGTGGCACCTTTAACGAAGTCTAGTTGCCCACCAGTACCTGATATTATTCTTGTTCCAACAGAATCCGCTGAAATCTGACCCGTCAAATCTATCTGAACTGCTGAGTTAACGGTCACAACTTTCGGATTCTTTGAAATGATGTAAGGGTCGTTCACATACCCTATATCCATCATCAGAATACTACGATTGAAATCTACGTATTTATAAAAATCTTGTGTCCCAAGCAAGAAGGACGCAACGACTCTTCCCCTATCTATCTTTTTATTAGCTCCTGTTACAACGCCAAATTTCATCAATTCCAAAATACCAGCGGAGAACATCTCTGTATGCACTCCCAAATCTCTTCTATCGCGAAGAAAGAATGCTATTGCATCCGGCAGGGCCCCGATTCCCATCTGAAGGCATGAGCCATCTTCAATGAGTTCAGAACAATTCTTTCCTATCTTCTCCTCAACTTCTGAAGGAATCATTGAAAGATGGTCTGGTAGAGGTCTATTATCCTCAACGAAGAAGTCAAAGGTATCTACCGGTATAAGTGCATCGCCAAAAGTGTGAGGCACATACTTGTTTACAACTGCAATCTTAACCTTCGCAACTTCAAGTGCTGCAACAGAGCAATCAACCGAACCGCCAAGTGACACGTATCCACCCATACCAGGAGTTGATACCGACACCATTGCTACGTCACACCTAACCGCTCCCGACCTATACAATTTCTGCGTATCCACCAGATGAACCGGAATATAATCCGCAATACCAAGGTTTACATTCGGACGTACTGTGGGCCCAATAAAGAAGGCCTGGTCAAAGAATACGCCTTTGTACTCCGGGTCTGAATACATCGCAGGCCCTTCGGTATAAGAATGGTGGAAGTGAATATCCTCTAATTCACCCGCATCAGCACGGCGGCACAGTGCCTCAATTAAGATTTGAGGCACGTGCCCAGCACTGCTGATATGGATATGGTCGTGAGACTTGACAGATTGTACTGCCTCATCTGCACTGACAAACATCAGAGGTCGCATTCTCTATTCTTGGGGAGTCTTCCAGCAAATCATTTCGTGTTTGGCAAGAATGTTCTTTGCCATTCTCACCATAGGAGGGCCAATAAACTTACCGTCCTTTACGGCTACGCCATTGCCCTCACGAACAGCTTCTTCTGCCAGTTCAACCATTTCGGTAGCCCATGCTACTTCTTCTTCGGAAGGTGAATAGTACTGATGGACAATAGGCAGCTCCTTCGGGTTAAGCACCAGCATTCCGTCAAAACCGAGTTCCTTACCAAGAATTACTTCTTTCTCAAGATCTTCAAGGTCGTGAACCTTGATGTGTACGGTATCAATTGGAATGATGCCTGCAAAACGAGCGGCATTAACTATGGCATTGCGGGCATAGAAGATGCTCTTACCGGCATCGTCGTGCTTGCCGTGAGTATCGGACACATAGTCCTCGCACCCAAACGCAACAGCGACAACGCGAGGAGACGCCAAACAAATATCCTTAATGTTTACAATGGCTCCTGCCGTTTCAATCAGAGGGATAATCTTGAAAGTTCCAACGGGAATATGCTTTTCGTATTCAATGGTTTCAAGCAGTTTGCCTACAAAGTAGATATCTTCCCCACAGGTTGATTTGGGATACATAAAACCATGAACGCCTTCAATGGTCAACTGCGTGAGGTCTTTGAGCAGTTCTCCGCTCTCCCTGTCGTTGATTCGGGGGAAGATCAGTTTCCCGTTGAGGTCATCCCTCTGGACAAAAGCCTTGATGTTGTCGCGTGCCAGCTGCTTGTCAAATACAGGCACAGAATCCTCCACATCCAACAGTAACACGTCAGCATCACGACGCACAGAACTGTCTAACAGCTTCTGGTTATGCGCAGGAACAAACATCAGGCTGCGCATCAGGTAATTTTCGTTCATACTAAAATGGTTTAAATATCTCTTTTCTTTACAAGAACGTTGCGACGGAAGGAGATAACATCCTCGCCACGTTGGTTATACCCTATGGTCTCTACGTAAATGATACCACGGTCCGGTTTTGATTTTGACTCTCTCTTGCTAATGATGCGGGTACGGGCATATAGTGTGTCACCGATAAAGGTTGGAGCCAAGTGCTTGATGTCCTCATATCCAAGGTTGGCTATAGCCTTTCCACTGATATCAGGAACAGTCATTCCCACAACCAACGAGAACACAAGCGTCCCAACCACCAACGGTTGTCCATGTTGGTTGTGGCTCGCATAATCAACATTAGTGTGAACCGGATGATGGTTCATCGTTAAGAGAGAGAAGAAATTGTTATCACTCTCAAAAATAGTCTTTGAAAGAGCATGCTTTATCTCAGCACCCTCTTCGAACTCTTCAAAATATAATCCTAAGACTGATTGGTTCATACCGCTATTGCTAATTGTTATTACTTTGCCAATACAATATCTTTGATTGCTGTCTCATACCTCTCAAACGCATCCTCAATAGATATTCTATTACCAGCTGCTAGAGTCAGATGGCCATAACGATTAAGACTTGAGGTGATACGATTCACAGTATGACCTTCTTTTAGAGTGAACGAGAAATCAACTACATGAGGCCATGATTTCACGAATTCTTCATTAGGTGCATGGTTTATTACATTACCCTCTTCAAATGAAAAAAAACGTACTCCAGAGTATTGTACCGCCTTAGGAGCGGGATTGATTGTTTCACCCAATGAAATCTTCAGCAGTTCATCTTCAAGGTTTACTCCTGTTGAAAGTGGTGTCAAGGTTGACGTGATGTAGTCACCACCCAAACGAGGGCTTGTCTCAATTACAAAGATTCCACGTTCGTTAATCTTCAATTCTGTATGAGAAGGACAATTCACAAAGTTAAGTGCCTTGCCTATCTTAGCTACTATCTCACGTATATTCTGTTTGTTCTCCTCAGAAATGTTCGCCGGCTGGATATGACCTAACTCCACATTGTAAGGGAATTCTGTGGTCTTCTTCTCTGTGAATTGAATCACTTCATCTTTGCCATCATGATGTAAACCCTCAATGCTATATTCTGGGCCTTCTATAAACTCTTCAACAAGCACAGAATCAAGTTTTGAGTTTTCAAGAGCCTCATCAATACTTACTTTCAGTTCTTCTCGGTTGCGGCAAAGCTTTACTCCACGACTGCCAGAATTATCGCGAGGCTTTACAATCACAGGGAAGACCAAACCCTCAGCCTCCTCCACTTTAGAGATAAGACGACCTTGTGCATGGGGCACTTCACCAAGCTCAAAACGCTTCTTCATCTGGAACTTGTCGGTACTCCACTGAGCAGTCTCAACTGAGTAGAACGGGAAACCGTATTTCTCAGCAATACGAGCCATCATCACAAGAGGTTTGTCTGTCGCAGCAGTCACAATGGCATTAATACCGTGCTTCTCAACAACTGCACATGTCCCTTCATAGTCCTGACCACCTACCACCTCAAAAGCATCAACATCATCTTTGCAGAAGGCATCCTCGCAAGGATCAATACCTACCACAAAGAGTCCCATCTTGTGGGCTCTCCCAATAATGGATTTTTGAAGCTCTCCACAACCAAAAACGAGTATTTTCTTACTTGATTTCATCGATGGCTTTAATGTAGGTATCGCAAATGAAATCTATTTGCTCATCGGTCAGTGCCGCATACATCGGGAGTGTAATCTCATTATCTGTCACATACTCGGTTTGAGGCAGTACGGCACCCAGTTCCTTATATGTTGAGAACCTATGAGCAGCAGGATAGTGAACACTGGTCTGAACACCAGCTTCGTGGATGTATTCACGAATCTTATTTCTACGCTCCTTTGTTGAGTTCAGCAGAACTGTAGGCAGGATGTAGTTGCTCACGAACTCAGTGTTATCTGCAAAAGGAACCACCACACCTTCAATCTTGCTGAGACGGTCAATGTAATGCTTACGTACCTTAATACGGGTTTCCAAATCTCCAGGAAGTTTCTTTAGCTGTTCAATAGCAATGGCAGCACGGATGTCATCCATACGAAAGTTATAACCCAAGCAGGTAATATCATATTCCGTAGCATGGCCGCTTGCACGCTGGTAGCTCATGGTACTCATACCGTGAGAACGGATAAGACGGGCCTTCTTCTCCATCTCCTCGTTGTTGGTAATAAACATACCGCCTTCACCGGTAGAGATGTTTTTGTTAGAGAAGAAGCTGAATGCTGCACAGTCACCAATAGTTCCGAGCTTTTTGACCTTGTACTCAGAAAGGGGACCATGGCAAGCATCCTCAACCACTTTGAGATTATGCTTCTTGGCAATGGCCATAATCTCATCCATCTTAGCAGGGAAACCAGCCATGTGAACAACGACAATACCCTTTGTCTTGGGGGTTATCTTACGCTCAATGTCAGCAGGATCAATATTGATGTGGTCAGGTCCAACAATATCAGCAAACACAGGGGTTGCCCCCACATAACGGATGCAGTTACAAGAAGCCGCAAAGGTGAGTGAAGGACAGATCACCTCATCACCAGGGCCAAAGCCGCAAACCATACAGCAAACGTGAAGGGCATCAGTGCAGTTGCTCATAGAGACTGCATACTTGACCTTCCACATATCAATAAACATTTGCTCTAACTCGGCATTCTTCGGGCCGGTAGAAATCCAGCCGGACTTAATCGTATCATACGCTGCCTGAGCCTCGCGCTCGTCGAAGTTCAGATTAAAAAGAGGAATTTTGTATGCCATATTGTATATCTATTATTTGTTTCGTTCTATTTTTTTTGCCGGATTGCCCACCCAAGTTTCTCCCTCAGGAATGTCCTTGGTCGCCACTGCCCCCATTCCAAGGATACACTTTTTGCCTAAATGGATATATCCGCGAACTGATGCGTTAGGTGCAATCCATACATCATCATCAATCACATTGCCACCAGAAACGTTTACACATCCCGTGATGGTTACGTTTTTGCCTATGATATTATTGTGTGCTATGTGACAGAGATTGTTGATCTTGGTATAGTCACCAATTATCGTATCGGAGAGTGCTCCACGGTCAATGCAAGTGTTAGCCCCGATTTCCACAAAGTTACCTATAACGAGTTCTCCAATCTGAGGGAAACGGAATTTATTGCCTTCTTCATCTCGTTCAAAACCAAAACCGGCACCACCTATAACTGCTCCAGACTTCACGGTACAATCATGTCCCATTTGTACGCCATCATAAATACGCACATTGCTATCAATTTCGCAATTTTCGCCTATCGTCGCTTTTCCAATCACCGTATAGGCTCCAATCCTGACATTCTCCCCTATTTTTGCTTCGGGGTGAATAATCGCTGTGGGATGAATTCCCGGCTCTGGCTTTTCTACAAAGAAAAAGTTCCCAATCTGTGCAAGCGCCATCTTTGGTGTTGTTACACGTATTAGCACCTTGCCCTCTATTGGACTTATAGTCTCATCCACTAGGAGCACACGCGCTTTACTTGCTTGTGCTATTTCCTGCTTATTCTCTTTCTTTGGGTTAATCCAGTCAAGGGTTGTCTCATTTACATGAGCTGCATCAGCAAGGTTATCAATATATATAGATTTCTGATTATCTTCTGAGACCCCAGTAACTCCAAGAATACGTTCGCCTAAAAAAGCAATTATCTCGCTTAAATATACTCGTTTTATTATCATGTACGCTATATTGTTTGTCTTCAGAAATGAAATCGATTATCAACCCATTCTATCCCAAATGAACAGAAAATTCAAGGTGCACTACATCTTTTGATCCAGATTCTTTCCCTTCTCTTCGTGTTCAAAATTAGGAATGAACTCCTTAATGGCATCTACCACCTGAGCCTTGGTAAAGCCATCCTTAGCAAAGATAGCCTCAAGTTTTTCAAAGAAGCCATTCACTTCTTCCATTTCATGACGTGCGGTTCGTTCTACCACGCCAAGCGCTTGGAAGCGCTGCATGTCTATCTTCTCGCCAGGCACATAGAATTCCTCGTAGGCTTTTTCGCCAGTGGTGTCAGAGCCAAAATATACAGTAGGATAATGTTTATCATCCCAACCAAGAGCAGCTGCCTTGCGCTTTGCTTCATCGTCGCTGCTACATGGATCTTTCACAAGCCCGTTAGCGGTAACAAACTTGTCGCAAATACTGCTGAAGGTCAGCATCTGGTCTTCACCTAACTTCGGGAAGAACACTTCCCCGCCGTTACCCAGGATACAGGCGAGCATACAAATCTGGCCGCTCTCCTCCGGACTCACGAAGTAACGCTTCACATCACTCGGAGCAGCAAGCGGCTGCTTCTTCTGCAAGCGGTGAATCCACCCGTCCGGCAGTGAACCGTTGCTAAACGCAACATTGGCAAAGCGCGCAGTCGTCACCTTGAAGTACTTGTTATATGTCATTACAAGATCTTCCATTATGCGCTTGCTGGCGCCCATGATGTTTACGGGATTGGCAGCCTTGTCTGTTGAAACGCAGAAGAAGTGTTTCGGGGGGTAAACCGTCAGCAAGTCCATCAATTTCTTTGCCTTGATGTCGTTGTTTTCGATGAGTGCTTGCACGCTGTAGCGATCCTTCTCACTTCGCACATGCTTGTGAGCACTGAAGTTCGCCACGATGTCGAAGCCCTTTTCTTCACGGAAAATACGCTCAAAAATAGGATCTGCAAAGTTGAGTGTGTAGCAGCGGAACTCATCGGGGACGTAGAGTCCTTGTGTGCTACGAACGTCACGCACAAGTTCAGCAAGTCCGTTTTCATTGAGGTCCACCACGACGACACAGGCCGGCTCGAACCGCAACACCGCCTTGATGAAGCTGGAACCTATAGAACCAGCACCGCCAATGACACAGACCTTCTTTCCCTTGATCTCCGCCGATAACTGTTCCTTGTTAGCCTCGATGTCGGCGGCAAACATACTGACCGGACGGAAGGTCACACTGTCGGAAATAAATTTATCTAGATTGAACATATCACTTATTTCTTCCAAATCATCTTATTGACTATACCCGCATAGCTTTGGATGAGCTTGATCACCTTCGTAGACACATTGTCGTCGGTATATGCAGGAACAGGGCAAGCATCATCTCCGTTTTCATGCATAGCGACGGCTAACTCAACGGCTTGGCATACAGCCTCTGATGTTATACTACCAATAGTGAACACGCCCTTGTCCATAGCCTCTGGGCGCTCTGTAGAAGTACGGATACTTACAGCAGGGAACCCAAAGAAAGCTCCTTCTTCAGGAACAGTACCGCTATCACTTACCACACAGAAGGCATTCTGTTGAAGTTTGTTGTAGTCAAAGAAACCAAGGGGCTTATGCTGGATAACCTTGTCGTTGAACTTGAAACCTCTCTTTTCAATCATCTTCTGGCTACGAGGATGGCAGCTATAGAGTACCGGCATGTTGTATGTCTCAGCCATCGTATTCACGGCATTCATTAGTGAGAAGAAGTTGGCTTCAATGTCTATGTTTTCCTCACGGTGGGCGCTCAAGAGAATGTATTTGCCTTTCTCCAAGCCTAAATCCTCCAGCACTGTGCTGGCCTCAATCTGAGGAAGCACGTCATTCAGCACCTCTGCCATGGGTGATCCCACTACGTATGTATATTCAGGCTTCACACCCGTATCAAGAATGTAACGCCTTGCATGTTCGCTATAGCATAGATTGATATCGCTCGTGACATCCACCACGCGACGGATAACCTCTTCAGGAAGGTTCTCATCCTTGCAACGATTTCCTGCTTCCATGTGGAAAATAGGTATCTTCAGACGCTTGGCACTAATCACACATAGGCAGCTATTCGTGTCACCAAGAACAATAACGGCATCCGGTTTTACTTCTGCCATCAATTCATAGCTCTTGGAGATTACATTACCCATGGTTTGGCCAAGATTGTCACCAACCACACCCAGGTAGTAATCTGGCTCACGAAGGCCAAGGTCTTTAAAGAACACCTCGTTAAGGGTGTAGTCATAGTTCTGACCAGTGTGAACCAGCACCTGATCAAAATACTTGTCTGCTTTCTTAATGATGGCAGACATCTTTATGATTTCGGGGCGTGTGCCCACGATGGTCATCAACTTCAGCTTTCTCATATCGCTTACAGGTTATAGTGAGGATATAATTCTTTATGCTTGTAAATCCATTCAGCCATTTCAGCTACCATCTGCTCATAATCAGGTATGCGGTAGTTGAAATCCCAGTTGGTACGCTTAAGGCTCTTGTCAGCGTTGACACCATCTATGGGGTTAATCTGAACACGGCCGCATCGTAAGTATTTATTGAAGAGTTTCAGGAGCTCATACTTTGAAATGTCTGTATCCGGCACTGCATTTACAAGACCGTGAGCACGTTCTTTGGCTGCAGCTTCCATAGTCTTGGCCAATTGATAAGTACACTGGCCTGTCCACATGGCTTTGGTGTAGCCATTAACTACAGGATGTTCACCGGTGGTGTTATTCATGAACCAGTTAAGCAGACCAATGCCCTTCGGATTGATGTCTGCTCCAACAATGGAATTCCTCAAGGAAAGGTTCTTGTCGTCATCAAGCTCACCCAACGCCTTGCTGCGATCATAGAAGGTCTCGCCATCACGGAGGTCATGTTCAGTGTAGCTGCCCTTCTTGCCGGAGAACACACAGTCGGTAGTCATGTGGATGACCTGGGTGTCTGTTCCCTCGGTGGTCTTAGCCAGGAAGTGCGGGAAGTAGCTATTCAGGAAAGCAGCAAGTGCGTGGTTATTCTCTGCGAACTGATTAAGAACACCTATGCAGTTGATAACCGTATCATAGTTGCCGTCTTTGATAACCTTGGCTATGTTGTCGGTATCAAATGCATTACCTGCAAAGCTGGGGATATAGGGTGACTCCCTTAAATCAAAGCCATATACATCATGGCCCTGTTCTTTAAGATAGAGGGAGATTGTATGGCCGGCCATGCCATTACAACCGCAAATAAAGAATTTCATACTATGCGAGGTTTTCTATTCCTTTGAGTTCGTTCTGGATGTATTCAAGAGAGAGGAGTTTCTCCTTGACCTGCTCGACATTGAGACGAGTGGTATTGTCGGAGTTGAACTCAGTGAGAATGTTGCGCTTCTCGTTGCCTTCCGTGAAGTACTTGTCATAGTTGAGGTCGCGATTGTCAGCAGGGACACGGTAGAAATTTCCTTCATCGATAGCCTTAGCGCACTCTTCATTGGTGAGAAGGGTCTCGTAGAGCTTCTCGCCATGGCGGATGCCGATGACCTTGATGTCTTCTTTCTTGCCGCCAAAGATTTCGCAGACGGCCTCTGCTTGAGTCTGGATGGTGCATGCCGGAGCCTTCTGTACAAAGATGTCTCCACTGCGGCCATGCTCGAATGCGTAGAGAACGAGGTCTATGGCTTCATCAAGGCTCATAATGAAACGGGTCATCTTTGGCTCAGTGATGGTGATAGGGTTGCCTTCCTTGATCTGTGATATCCACAGCGGCACGACGGAGCCTCGGCTACAGAGGACGTTTCCATACCTAGTACAAGCGATCATTGTGTCTCCGGAGTAACGGCTCTTGGCAACTGCGACTTTTTCTTCGATGGCCTTGGTGATACCCATTGCGTTGATGGGATAGGCAGCCTTGTCGGTGGAGAGGCAGATAACAGCCTTGACCTTTGCATCGATAGCAGCCGTGAGGATGTTATCAGTACCAATGACATTGGTGTAGACCGCCTGCATGGGGAAGAACTCGCAAGAGGGTACTTGCTTGAGAGCAGCCGCATGGAACACGAAATCTACGTTGTTCATCGCTGATTTACAAGAGTTTAAGTCTCTCACATCACCGATGTAGAACTTAATCTTATGTGCAACGTCCGGATACCTTGCCTGGTATTCATGACGCATGTCGTCTTGCTTCTTTTCGTCGCGGGAGAAGATGCGGATTTCTTTGATGTCGGTGCGGAGGAAGCGCTTCAGGACGGCGTTTCCGAAACTTCCAGTGCCTCCACTAATGAGTAGGACTTTGTCTTTGAAAATGGACATAATATGTTGATTGTTAATATTTTATCTTTTAATTAACAGAGCGACCGCAAGCGCTATCGCAACAACTACCACGATAGATAGTGATACTATAAGCCATTTGATTATTTTGCGTTGATGAGCATTCTGCTCCATTACATCACCTTGAAGTTTCTTGTGATCTTCATCCTTATCGGCCATATCTTTTTTCAGTCCTTCAATCTCCTCCTCCTTCTTGGCAAGTCTTCCTTTTGCTTCTGAGAGTTCTTTTTCCTTCTTCTCGGCCTCGGCTACTTTTCTTCTTAAGTCTCTCAGATTATCAATCATTTCATCGACGTTCTTGATATCTATGAATGATATTACATCTTCAGTAGAAGAGCTACAGTATGGCGTGAGGTATTTCTCTGCTTCGGTTAAGTTTGCGTATAGGTTCTTCTGCTCTGATTCGGACAGATTCTTCTGTTTTAGTTCTTCGTACAAGGACTTGACCTTTCTGGATACCTCTCTGGTCAACACGGCCTGTGAGCGGGCGACGATGTCGAGAGAAACAGGAATATGGTTGTTTGTTAGCTGTTTGTTCAGTTTGAACCAGAAGCGGGAGACCAGGAAGTCTATATCGGTAGCAAGTGTTACGGATTTTGTGTCGGGTCTGGCGGCCATGGAAGCACCTCGTCCGATGCGACTACCTGTGAGGAAAATGTATCGGCACTTCTCAAATATGTTAACGCTTTTACCTCCACGAAGGCCGTTAATGATGGTATAGACTCTGGAATAATAATCAATCTTGCGTGTCTTGGTATCGTCTTTCTTTGGATTGTATTCTTGAGCAATCGATGTTACTGTAGGTTCATCGAAAATGATGTATCGGCGATCGGTTATGTAATTGTCGTAGTTTTTATCGTCATACTGAATTTGGTAGGTTTCTTTGATGGCGGTGTCGATCTTTGCCCGATGAGTGTCAACATCAAAGATGGTAGGAGATTCGCTGATGATTTTTACGAGTGCCTTTTTGGATGGATCAGGAGCACCTTTTGTTTCGATGTAACTCTTGGCCGAGTTGAATAGCGAAAGGTAAACATCGCGAGTATCCTTGAGGTACTTTAATTCAACAAGATTGTCTTGTTTCTTTGTGCGACGGCGATAAGATTGGTTGATTTCCTTGACCAAATCGTACAGTTCTTGGAAAACGGCTTGAGGATAGGAGTCGTTGTATCCGGCACAACTGAATAAGAATTCCGTGTCGAGGTATATGGTCAGTTTGTCCGTCCAAGCTCCGCTGTTGCCAGCGGTATCGGTATAACTGAGACCGTTGTAACTGATGAGACCGGAGGAAAGAAGATCTATCTTTTGACGTATATCTCTGGATTCTTGATTGCTGGCAATGAAAGCAGCGTAGAGATTGTTCAGTTTGGTATCTTGTATACTCCCTTCTACAAGGTAATCGGCAAAATGGTCTTTGATTAGTTGGTCAGTATAATCATCGGTTTCCTTCTTGACGAAGTCTATTAGAGCAGTGAAGAGAGCGTCGTAATTGGCAATCAACTCCGAGTATTCTTTTTCTATCTCGTCCTTGGGAATGCGTGAACAGGTGAAGGTCCCTTTGCTTAGTGCAAGTCCTTCAATTCTGTTCTTACATACGGAGTTAATGACACCTATTGGGATGTCTATCTGGTACAGTTCTTTCAAGCCGGACTGAATGTCGGTTGATGTGAAACTGCCGTATCCTTTTTGGGCGATGACAGCGGATATGTATTGGGCCACCAGATCGTATGTATCTTGGTTGTTATTTCGGTATATACCGAAGAGTGCGATGGAGGCTAGGAGGTTGTTTTTCATTGAGCGCTATTCTTCGTTATAGTCAATGAGGCCGTAAGGCATTTGGTCAAAGGACTCGAGTTCACGGATTTCACCGGAGGAACGAACGCTGAGGACTATGATTCGTGCAGCTATGGTAAAGGTGAAGACATAGTAGTTATGCGGATGAGCGACAAATGAGTTCTCATTACCCGGATACATTCCTTCGATATTGATAATCTTGAATGTGTGGGCATCCATCATATCAAAACCAGAGTCGTCTCCGTATTTGTTAGCCAGATAATCAATGGCAAGCATACCTGCGGCATCTTGGTCAAGCGATACCAATAGGTCTTTCTTGATAAGGCTTTTGAGCTTATCAATGAGCCATTCCCATCCTTCGATGCTTTTCTTCAGGATTCCCGGGCCCTGGAAGAGAACCCATGCAACATTGGCGAATGTGGTCAGCAATACTATCCAATCGGCACCGGGGCCGATGTTGACGTATTCGACTTCATCGGCATCTGTTAAGCCGTATGCACGATTGATCTGCTCTCGTTCTCCTGAGGTTTGGTCAAGAGAGAGCTCGTCATCTAAAAAGCCTTCGGGTATGTTAAGGAGTACTTGCACTGATTTGGAGGTTTGGTTTATGTTGCTTATCTTTGTTGTGCGAAAGGAAACAATTTTAATTCGCGGAATTTATATGATAGTTTTTGGTCGAATTTTCTCGGGTTGGTTTTTTGAGCGATTTAGCTCTTATCGGATGTTTCGTCGTCGGGTGTTCAGGTCTTCTGGGTCCGGGGTCGGGCGGGGGTCTTCAAGGGTGTCCAGGCAGGAGGACGTTTGTGTTCGATTGCGTTCGGTTTCTTGGAAATTTCTGCGATTTCCTTGAAACGGGGCTTTTAAGGCTCGGAAAAATTTCGTAACTTGCGCTTGGTTTGATGCGTAAAGGCTTGGTTTCTTGCACAACCGGCTTCTGTTTTACGCACAACGGTTAGGTCTTTAAAATGTCTGGCGGCGGCGTTGCAAATTTGTCCAATGATGTCCAAATCTGAGCTTGTTGGGCCGTGGTTGAGCGATTATCGTTATCGAACGCACGTATTGAATTGTAGGTCAAGCAGTTAGGGGGCTATGCCACCTTTTCCATCGGGAAGAACTCGCAGCTCGGCACCTGCTTCAGCGCCGCAGCATGGAACACATAGTCCACACCCTTCATCGCATACTTCAGCGTGCTCTTATTGCGCACATCGCCGATGTAGAACTTGATCTTGTTCGCCACCTCCGGCATCCGCGCCTGGAAGTCGTGCCGCATGTCATCCTGCTTCTTCTCGTCACGGGAGAAGATGCGGATCTCGCCGATGTCTGTCTTCAAAAAGCGGTTCAAAACCGCATTGCCAAAACTGCCTGTGCCGCCTGTGATCAACAGGACTTTGTCTTTGAATAAACTCATTTATGATTTGCTTTTATCTCAATTAATTATCGGCACAATCGCCTCCATCAACGCTTCTAATCCCTTATGCGACGACGATACGAAGTAGCCCTTGTTCATGCTACACACATAATCCTTTATCTTGACGTGGTATTCATCATCGCTGGTGTCATCGACAATCGTCTTGATAAGTCTGGCCAGGTCCTGCCCTATATCAAGATGGACAAAAATGAGACATCCATCAGCCACGAATCAAGAATTTGGCAAGTTCCTTTACCGCTTCATTCCGGATTTCATTCTTCATCTTTGCACCTTACACCTCGACCGCCTGGATCATCTCAAGCAGCTCTCGGGCATACGCCCTCTCGGCTTCATTCAGGAATCCTCCCGCCGCCCATACATGCTGCGCCAACTGATTTGCTAACCCATTGAGCCGCATCGTCTTCCCCATCAGCCATCCCAACCTGCTCGACTTATCCATTGCACTCCATTCAGAATGCAGACTGTGTATTTCTTGAAAGATGATATTCTTCATAGTTCTTTACCAAGGATAACTGCATCAAATTCTCATCTTCGCTATCGCGGACTTATGGGAGAATAGACATGATCAGTAGTTATTTCCTAATTGACAAAATCCTCTATTCCTCGCACGATTTCATCTATGCAAGGAATTATTCGCCTGACCGGCCTCCTATCCAAGAGGCCCTTGCCGGACGAATGGAGTATCTATTCCAGATACTTTGTAAACCTTGCAAAGATACGAAAAATATTTGACTTAACCTGCCGTTTTGAGTTATAAAGAATAAGCGACCGGAACATGGGGCATGTTCCGGTCGCGGGCTTCGATATTTAGCTAGTCAAGCCTGCCAAAGCCCCTCTACGCGACCGCCGCGAGAGCTGAGCAACGGCAGGCACTTTTGTTTTCGTTTCCAAATATCACATTCTCGAGGCGTCCAACCAGCGTCTTCAGCCAGGAGACA
>Ga0256405_10005339_pt1 | contig 22424 bp, 16 predicted proteins | sample RumenRJG_02DNA_FD_189096 | JGI IMG/M metagenome (GOLD analysis project Ga0256405, IMG submission 189096) | Bovine rumen microbial communities from Lethbridge, Alberta, Canada - RJG_02 | ecosystem: Host-associated > Mammals > Digestive system > Stomach > Rumen | place: Canada: Alberta... | reverse complement strand
AACGCATACTACAAAGGGATATGAGTTGCTTAAGGATATAAGCATTGTGCCAGAGCTCGCAGTAGGTGCATTGACCCACCACGAAAGGCACGACGGAAAGGGTTATCCCAATGGACTATCAGCTGATGAAATACCGTCGGTAGGGCAAATAATCGCAGTAGCAGATTGTTTTGATGCAATGTATTCTGACAGGCAATATCGTAAACGCATGGAATTTGATAAGGTACTGTCTACAATTCGAGAAGTCTCCGGAACGCAGCTAAATCCTGAAGTGGTTGATGCGTTTTTCAGGCTTGTTGAAAAAGGTGAGATTAAAGCCACAAAATAGAAATATACTTTAGAATTTGCTACAGGGAGATACAGACAATGATTAAAATTCTATCAGATAGTACGTGCGATCTTTCAAAGGAACTAGTTGAGAGATATGATCTTGGTATTATTCCTCTTTACGTAAGATTGGGGGATGAGGAATACCAAGATGGTGTAAACATTTCTCCTGAAGAACTCTATAAATGGTCTGATGAGCACGGAGAGACTCCAAAGACAGCTGCTCCCAGCATTGAGGACATCTCAAAATATCTGGATCCTGACAGCGGCGATGAATACATCATTTTTACAATCTCGTCTTCAATGTCTGCAAGCTTCAACAATGTGCGGCTTGCAGCTGAGAGTCTTGAAATGTCTGACAGAGTCTATGTTATCGATTCTGCAAATCTTTCCACTGGAATTGGCCTGTTGGTATTATATGCAGCTGAACTTAAAAAAGCAGGAAAGTCTGCCAAAGAGATAGTCCAGGAAATAGAGAATACCAAAGGCAAAGTACGCGCAAGTTTTGTGGTGGATACCCTAGTATATCTCCACAGAGGAGGGCGCTGCTCTGGAGTGGCGGCTCTTCTTGGAACTGCATTAAAGCTTCATCCACGTATAGCAGTAGCAGATGGAGCCATGCATCCAGAAAAGAAATATCGCGGTTCCAGCAAGCGCTTTGTGCTTGATTATGTAAAAGATATGGAGTCTGATCTAAAGAATGCAAGACCGGAGCGAGTATTCATAACCCACTCTGGATGCGACAGAGAAATAGTTGAGGCGGTAAGAGATTATCTAAGTAGCCTTGGCATTTTTAATGAAATTCTTGAAACCAGAGCAGGGGGCGTTGTTTCCTCTCACTGCGGCCCCGGAACTTTGGGGGTACTTTTTATCGATAAATAGCGGTAATTAAAAATATAATATCAAAGGAGATAAGACGAATGGATAACAGGAAAATTTTGGCTGTTCCAAAGATATGTACATATATTGTGATATCAGTTTGTATTTTAGGAATAATACTGGGTTCGTTTTTTGATTACAGTATCAACGTAGCACTGGCGAACAAGACTGACATTGGGGCCTTTTTTTCCACCTATGGTTCATACTTCTCTTACTGTTTATATCCTGCAGCAGGGATGTGTATCTTTAAGGGTCTAATGAAAAAAGGCGACAAATTTAAAATGCTGGCGTGGGTGATCATGGCAATCTCATACTTTATGGCTGTTTATTACAGCAATAATTACAACGGATCAAAGGTAAGAGAGCTGTTTGGTTACACAGCTGGAGATTCCTCACCACTTCTATCTGTAATAAGTTGGGGATTCTGGGTAATACTATATTCTTGGGTTCCATTTGTCTGCTACCGGATATTTGATGATGTAAGTCCTGACAAGCTGATCATGACAGGCGCTGCTATTCTGATAGCCGGGATTGCAGCGGATAATATAAACCTATGGCTCAAGCAGGTGGCATCGAGACCAAGATATAAGTATCTGATAACACTTGATGATCCTATGTCGGAGTTCAGGAACTGGTGGCAGATGGTTCCGAACCTCGCAGGCTCAAATGACAACTTTAAGAGCTGGCCCAGCGGCAACATGACCATAGCAAGCATGATGTTTTCGCTGCCAATGCTTGCTGATGTACTCAAGAAGCGTTCAGAGTTTAAAAATATGTTCTGTTTTGTCCTTGCAGCATGTTTTGTTGTTCTTTACGGATATAACAGAATACACATGACAAATCATTTTCTGTCTGATGTATGTTTTGGAACACTAATCACTTATATCATTTACTCAGTTGTTAGCACAGCATTCTTAAAGGTTGTGAATAGGGAAAAACAAGGGTTCATGTAGACTGTCTTACAGAGGACGGAATACTTGTCAGGGTCTATGTGACTTACGATGAAGGATACGGGTATACATCTGCATTTGGATATGACATAGACGAACTGTTCGATGGTATGTTTTACGCGGGGTAACTTTTACTCTGATATGACAAAAATGTATTACTTTATACAATGCTATTTTATCCAAATTAGCACTCTCGGTTGACGAGTGCTAATCATGGTGTTATAGTGTTCGTAGAACAAAGGAACAGAGAAGACCATAAGGACTTAAAGGTTCCAATGATCTAAACCCTCCGTCCCATTGCTCATTAACATAGATAATGTTTTTGATGCAAAGGAGGTATGTATTATGTTAGCACCTAGTATTTTTGAAGAGAATTTTATCGACGATCTGTTTGGATTCCCAATGAAGGAATTTGACGACATGGAGAGAAAGCTCTATGGAAGAAAAGCAAACAGGATGATGAAGACCGATATCAGGGAAAAGGATGATAACTACGAAGTATCAGTTGACCTGCCGGGCTTCAAGAAGGAAGAGATAACAGTAGAACTTGATAACGGTTATCTTACCATCAGCGCAGCAAAGGGCCTTGATAAGGACGAGAACAAGAAGGGCAAACTTATCCGTCAGGAGAGATATGCAGGATCCATGACAAGGAGCTTCTACATTGGAGACAATGTAGAGAAGGGCGATATCGAGGCAACCTACAGGCATGGCGTTCTGACACTTACAGTTCCAAAGAAAGCCCTGGAAAAGAAGATCCCGGAAAAGAATCTGATAGCCATAGAAGGCTGATAGCATAAGTTTTAACCTAGTCTCCCGACACTCATATAGTGCCGGGAGATTTTTTAATGAAAAGATTAGCATTCAGTTACAATTCATTCACATTGCTACATTCTGATCCTTGCAGGGTTTTGATAAACTGAATTAAAATGGAGAAACTATAAATGAAATATGAACGCACCATATGGTATTTGATTCATAGGATAGTCAAAATTCATGTATAATAATGAGTAACAATATTAGAAAAAGGAGTCATCACATGAAATTTATATCCTGGAATATAGATTCAATAAATGCCGCTCTTACAGGCACAAGTCCCCGTTCAGACCTGAGCAGACAGGTTCTTGATACAATAGCAAAAGATAATCCTGATATTATCGCCATTCAGGAGACCAAACTTCCGGAAAATGGCATGAACGCCAAGCAAGAGGAGGCTTTAAAAGCATATTTTCCTGATTATGACTATGTATATGTTAGTTCAAGGGAGCCAGCCAGAAAAGGTTATGCTGGAACTATGGCATTGTTCAAAAAAGATATCAAGTTAACAGCCAGCTTTCCTGAAATAGGCGCTCCTGATACCATGGACAGCGAAGGCCGAATGATAACATTAGAGCATGGTAAATTCTTTTTTAACCTTGTATATACTCCTAACGCAGGAGATGGTCTAAAAAGGCTGAAAGAGCGTCAGGAGTGGGACGTTCAGTACACAAAATATCTAAAATCCCTTGATGAAATCAAGCCCGTTATATCCTGCGGAGATTATAATGTAGCTCACGAAGAGATAGATCTTGCAAATCCAGACAGCAACCACATGTCGGCAGGCTTTACAGATGAAGAAAGAGCCGGTTTTACCAATCTTTTAAATGCAGGATTCACCGATACATTCAGGTACGTGCATGGCAACACTCCAAATGTGTACTCCTGGTGGGCTCAGCGCATCAAGACCAGCAAGATCAATAATTCAGGCTGGAGAATTGACTATTTCCTTGTCAGTAACAGGATAAAAGATAAGGTTACAAGGTCAGATATGCTGGATTCCGGAGCACGTCAGGACCATACTCCAATAGCACTTGAGATTGAGTTATAAATATCGTGCGAGAAAACCCCTTCCGATGAAGTCGGTTGTGGGATGAATCGCACTAGCTTTTCTTTTTGTATTTCCCCGTCTTAATGTATTTGCGTTTGTGTTCCTCTGTTCGTTGATCTTCAATGTATTTTTTGACAGTATCAAGAGAAACACTTCCGGTAGTGGCACAGAAGTAACTTGCACTCCAGAAGGGTGAATCTCCCCATAGGTATTTCTCAACGTGTGTTCTATATGTATTTCTCACTTCTTTGGACAGCTGTGATCACTTTCTTTCTGCGCTTGATAGTAAAACTAAATTCTACATAGCGAAAACCTAGGGATTATGCAGATTTTAATTCTACTTTTCCTCTCTTATCAATAGTTAAAAATTAGTATATAATGCCTTCATAGTCACATTTTTTGGTTTTTCTGCATGCCTAACAGGCATCTGGGAAAAAGTGTGCAGGACTAAATTCCACATGCCTTTGGTGAAAGACTAAATTCTATGCAGTGAAACTTGCCTGTGTGATCTATGGTTTTATTTTACTAATGCTGGTATCAGGGTTACATCATCTGCGGGTATCTCCTTGAGACCTAATGCTTGGTGTAGCCTGTTATCCAGCAGTAAAAGCGATATCTCATACGGACTGTGTCCGTTCAACATATCCCTTTTCTCGCTGTTGATGTGGTTAAGAAGTAGCAGTGTCTTTGCATCGTCAATCTTTTCGAAAGAAGACTTCTTAGGCAGTACATACCGGATGTACTCGTGATTCTTTTCTAATGCCCCTTTTTGATCTGAACGATTAGGATCACAGTAATATATTCTTGTTCGGATTTCGCCATACTGGTCAGCTTCAAGTATCTCAGGATATTGGAATTCGCTGCCGTTGTCGGTAAGTATTACCTCAAAGAGTTTTTGAAATAGTTCTATACCAAGTGTTTCAGTTAAATAGTCAAAAACTCTAAGAACCTCCGCCTGAGTCTGCTCTTTGAGCAGGAACATGAGCATAAGGTTACAGTTTCTGAACAGCATAGTCAGAAAACAGGGTTTGGTTCCTTTCCTGCCTTCAACAGTATCCATTTCAACTATGTTTACCGGATGCTCTTTCTCAATGAAAGCGAGAAAGTCTTTGTAAGTGCGATCTTTTCTGAATGCTCTTTCCTTGATTGGTGTTTTCGTGGAGCTCTTGCGCTTTTTATACTTAACCTTGCGTCTCAGATCCATGTTTTTGATGTCAAAGAGACCTTTGTCGATATATGTATAAATCGTCCTTTTGGAGCAATTAAGATCATCTGCATGCGTTACATAAATATGAGCTATAGACTGCCCCTTTTTTATCAATGGAGTAAGGATTTCATTCATTTCCTGTATATGACCAGGATCTTGATTTACGCCTTCTCTACATGATACAAGAAGATCTTCATATGAATCTTGGGCATACTTGGATGAGTACATCAGATGCTCTAGATTACAATTGGCAATCTTATAGCAGCCATTACATACATATGGTGGTCTGGACAACTTGGGACACTTACGTGGCTCATAAAGCTTACAAACATCAGCACAACGATACTTTATACATTTTACGCAAAGTGTCTGACATTCATTGTCGCCGCACATATGGTACATTTTGCAGATGCTTGCTCTTGGGTTGTTAGGATCATGATTGTTGGCACACGGAATAGGTGCAAAGTTTTTTGACTTCCTATCAGCAACGTAGGAGTGTTTTCTGACCTCCTTTGATATGGTGCTGGGATCTTTATCGATTTCTCTGGCAATGGCTCTAAATGAATCACCATTGTTAAGTCCCTGCTCTATCTTGTTCCTTGCTGATAGATCCATATGCTTTTGATTGCCTTTGGGTCTATTATCATTCATCTTATCTCTCTTTCTACACAGGCAGGCAATCAACTGCCTGTCTATAATACAAAGAGATAAGAGAAAATATAAGTGAAAATTTATCGTGTAAGACTTATTTCTACGTACGTAGAATTTGGAGGTGCAATGTAGAATTCAAAATAGCAATTAACCAACCGTCCCCGTGTCTTATCCGTCCCCCTTGCTATTGCGAACAAATGTTTGTATAATGGTTGCAGATAGATTATTAGGGGTATTTTTATGCTAGATTTTTTACAGGATTTAAATGAATCGCAGCAGGCAGCCGTTACTACAACAGAGGGCTATGTGCGGGTTGTGGCTGGAGCTGGAAGTGGCAAGACCAAGGCTTTGTCCAGCAGATTTGCATATCTTGTTAATGGGCTTGGTATAATGCCAGGTCACATTCTTTGTGTTACCTTCACCAACAAGTCAGCAACTGAGATGCGCCAGAGGATACATATGCTTACTGGCGACAATGATACAGGCTATATCAATACCTTCCATGGATTTTGCGTTTCAGTCCTTCAGGAGGATTCTCATGCTGTTCAGTATCCCAAGAGCTTTATGGTATTGGACAATTCAGACATCGATGACATCCTTAAGATCATCTATGAGGAGAGGGGACTGTCCCTTCGAGACATGACCTTTGGAATGGCAAGGGACATGTTTGAGATGCGCAAGATCTTTGAAGAGCCTGAGTACTATATCGATATGATAGGTATGTCACCTGAGGTCCTTAAGGAGAAATATGACAAGGCCACAGAGGTTCGTGACATTCTATTTTATGGATATCTCTATCAGGAGAAAAAGTGCTTTGGCCTTGATTACAATGATCTTATCAAGTTTACACTGTATATCTTTTCCCGAAATGAGGACATTAAGCTCAAGTGGCAGAAGCGCCTTGAGTATATCATGGTCGATGAGTTCCAGGATATTGATTCGTTGCAGCATGAGCTTATGGAGGTTCTTTCTGCTTATCACAAGAATCTTTTTGTGGTTGGTGATCCTGACCAGACTATCTATACCTGGAGAGGTGCCAACGTACATTTTCTCTTGGATTTTGACAAAAAATTCCCTGGTACCAAGACCATCTATATGAATGAGAACTACAGGTCCACGCCGCAGATACTGCGGGCTGTCAACTCTCTTATAGACAAGAACAGGGACAGGCTTAAAAAGGAACTTGTTCCGACTCTGCCAGACGGCGATAAGGTGGTCTGTCACCTGGCTCCGGATACAGCTGATGAAGCCGATTATATTACCGGAGAGATACTGGCTCTTAAGGGAATGGGTATTCCTTACAGAGATATGACCATCCTTTATAGGGCCCACTATGTCACAAGGACAATTGAAGAGGGACTTTTAAAAGAAAAGATACCCTATACCATATATTCAGGGGTTCAGTTTTTTGGCAGGATGGAGATCAAGGATGCCCTTAGCTACCTTAAGATGATAGTTTACAGAGATGATATCTCTTTTCGAAGGATTGCAAATGCCCCTAAGAGAAACCTTGGCAAGCGCCGAATGCAGTTTTTGGAGCAGTATTCAAGGGACAAGGGATGCTCGCTCTATCAGGCCCTTAATGAGAACCTTGACGCTGAGATCATGAGAGGCACCAAGGCCAGAGCATTTATTGATCTTATTGAGAGCTTCTCTGAGAGCTATGAAGGGAAGATGGTGTCTGAGGTGTTTACAGGAATCCTTCACGAGAGCGGCTATGAGGAGATGCTAAGGACTGAAGGAGCCCAGGAGAGGCTTGATAACCTGGCAGAGCTCAAACAGGCAATTTTTGAATTTGAGACCAGTTGCGGCGAAGAAGTTGGGCTTGAGGACTATCTTAAGCACGTGGCTCTGTTTACTAATGCTGATTCTGACGCAGGAGCAGGAGATAAGGTCAAGCTTATGACAGTACATGCAGCCAAGGGGCTTGAGTTTCCCTATGTATTTTTGTGTGGTATGAACGAGGGAATCTTTCCTTCCCGCAAGATCCACACTCTTGAAGGCATGGAAGAGGAGAGAAGGCTTGCCTTTGTCGCTATGACAAGAGCCAAGAAAAAGCTCTTTATAACAGAGGCTGGAGGAAGGAACTTTGAGGGCATTCCAAGATATCCATCAAGATTTATCCTGGATATTGATAAAGAGCTTTTGGAATTTACCGACGGCGAGGTGGATGAGCTTTTAGTGTCGGCAAGGAAATTTATCGATAATGATTCAAGGCACCTTAAGGGCGCTGAGGAACTTAATCTCCTTGAGCCTGGCACAAGGGTGTTGCATGCAATACTCGGCAGTGGCATAATACTTGAAGTTAACTCCTATGAAGAGAGTTATCTTATTAAATTTGATGAAATGGAGACTCCCAGGCAGATTTCTTTTAAAGTTAATCTAAAGCCTGAATGATTTGTATGGGTAACGATCAAGAGTACTACGACCGCAGCAAAAGATATAAGCCGGTTAATATACCAGCCGCAATTTTTACATTTGCTTTTGTTTTGGCTATATGTGGACTTTTCATGGTAGCCATTTTCTTTCCTGAACTGTTTGGAGGTAGTTCAGAAGGAAATCTTTCTGTCAATGACAACTACAAAAATCTGAAAATAGAGTTTGATGATGATGAGACTTTTGCCTCTTCCTTAACCTATCCTGAAAGGGATACACCTACATATAAGTGGGCGGCAGCTGCAACTTCCATATATCCGTTCATGAGCTACGGATATGAAGAGTACATTGGAGGGCAGATGTTAAACTCCGCCGAGATCGATGACTGCAAGACATTTCTTGAAAATGCCTACAAGATAAGCGATCGTGATTCTGCTAAAAAAGTCATCGACAGAATGCTTAAGTATGGGCACAGAGCAAGATACAAAAAGTTCCTTAAAAGCGATAAGACTGTCAAAAAGGCCATTGACCTTATAGAAAAAGACATGGGTAGTGACCTTACTTATGAAGATGGACTTGAGATTACTGAGGAATATTTTAAAGAAAATGGGATCAGCACAGATGCTTTTGACAGAGTAAAGGGCTCGGCCCTTGCCTTTCTTAGATTTGGTGACAGCGGAATTGATGGCTACGACTACCTAAGGCTTATCAGAGTGACCCATATGTGCTTTAAGTGTGGATATCTTAGCCAGAGAGAGTACATGCAGCTGATAGGCAATCTAAACGATGAGCTTAGAAGAGAGTATAGGAGCTTTAAAGAGATCCATGAGTGCTACTTCTATGGCGAGATGTTCAGGGTGGGAAAGGCTGCTGACAACAACAAGTATATATTTACAGATATTAAAAATGGTATTGCCAAGATGGAGAAAAAGGGTTACTACGATGAGATAGAGCCAATGTTCTTTGAAAACGATCCCCACACTTCAAGCTACTATCAGATGGCCAGGATTGAAAATGTAGAAAAGTTCAGCGAAACAGAGCTTTCTGATAATCTTGAGGATTATACTTTTGAAGTTAACGGTATTGTATATCAGCTTCCTGTAACCTATAAACAGCTAGTTAATGGCGGCTTTGAACCGGACTCTTCAGGAGATACCATTATCCCTGCCGGGGAAGAATTTTACTTTGAGGGATATTACCTTGGAAATGAGTATAGCAAGCTGGACTTTGGTGTTCTTAATACCCTTGATCACGATGCGCCTCTTTCAGAGCTTCAGATCACTTTAGTCAACGGCAATATCTTCAGGTGGAACAAGTACGCGACCTACCCCTACAAGATAGCTCAGGGCATAGAAGTTGATAAGTATTTTATCCAGGATGTGGAAGAGAGATTTGGTGAGCTTTCTATACCTGAGGATCACGTGGAAGAAGTTGGCGGTGGCAAGATGTACTACTATGAATATCTGAACTTCCTCGAAAATTATCTCTCGATAAGTGTTTTGTCTTTTCGGCATAAGTCAAGTTCCATTTTGGACTTGATCTTTCTTATTCTCCATCACCTACTGATGTTTCACCCAGAAATTCCAGTACTTCTTCCAGCGAACGTCCACTTTTCTCGTATGCCCGCATAAGTTCTTTTCCTTCAAGTTCCCGTTTTTTCTTAATAAGTCTGTTAAGTTCCTCAAGTGCTGCATCATACTTCTCTTTGGTCTTAATGACCAAAGATTCTGCCTGGGCTATCTTATCATCTATCGTAACTATTCTTCTTGCCATATTCTCATCCTCCGATCACTGCTTAAGCTCAGATGCCAGTTCCCTGGCCTGCTTCCTGACGTTGTCCGAGTTCATTCCGAACGCTTTAAGTATCGCTTTCTGTGTTGCACTTACTGCATAATTAAGCCGATACTCTCCATCCGGTGACTTGATCATCTCTATCTTCTCAAGTTCTTTAAGAGCCGCCGGAACCGTCATGTAATTCGCTTTGCTTTCAGCTTTTCTTGATTCATCCCTTAAACAGGTATATATCCTGTTACGGATTATGAGTGCAACAAACTCGATGAGTATCTTTGTCTCCATCGATTCATCAGTCTGTATCCTCATACTCCTGTTACCGAGATATGATTTATCACCTTTGAAAAGCTTTTCCGATGCATCCCTGCTCTTATAAAGATCGAGTGCATCTTCCGCAGTCATCTTTTCAGATGAAATGATAACAAAATATCCACACAGTGCTATCTCTCTGTCTATGACATCTTTTCTCTCCCTTGCAACCATGAATTTCTCATCCGGCTGCCCCTCATGATAATATATCAGGTCAAAATACCTTTTGAAATCTCCCCCGGGCTTTATATTCTCACCCTGGTGTTCCTTGAGGTATCTTGCCATCCTGTCAATCTTGCTTTCTATTGCCTCACGCTCTGCGCTCTGTTTTCTGTCGCTATGGTACAGGTGAAAATATCTTTCTCTTTCATCCGTTCCAAACAGCTTTGCCCTTACAGTCATACCACTCACTTTGTATGAGCGGATACTGTATTCCCTAGACTGTTCAAAGCTTCCTTTACGGCTCATGACCAGTCTGCTGACTATATCTTTCATGCCCTTGACCATGATCAGGAAGTCATAGCCATGCTTATCCATATATCTTATGTTTGGCTCACTGAAGTACCCCCTGTCAAGGATGAACCCGACATTTTTGTAGCCGTAACCCGCCGCCTTCCCAAGCATGCACTGCAATTGTGCCACATCATTTATACTACCCGGGTACTCCTCATAAAACAACGGTTCCTCATTATTGTGATCGTACGCCACTGCGTAATTGAAGATCGGTTTTCCCTGCTTATCTTTCTCGTGTCCGATCTCGGCCAGCTCTATATCTCCGGCCTGACAGTGTTTATTGGTCGAATCATAGGATATGTAGATCTTATCCTTATGTTTTCTATGGGCATTCCATTTATCCTGAAATTCTATCTGTTGTTCAATGGTGCTCTTTGCAAGGAAAGTTCCGACCTTACTGTCACTGAATATCTTCATCTGCGGAGTGAACAGCGGATGGCTCCACGCATAATCAGGATAATACTGGCTTGCATTATTCTCAGTCAGTATGCTGTATGCTGCAAGATCGAGGAATAGCCCACCATCATTCCCAAAGATGGAATCCGACATCTTATCCAGCTGATACTCGGCTACGATCTTCCTTATGATCAGATATGCCCCGATATGCTGGCAGCTGCTGCGCCCCGGAACAGCATCTATCTCCTCGGGAAGCTCTGTATCCGGAAAGAACTTGAAGAAGTTTGCATTGGGGTACATCATCCCATCGGACGCATCATCGCACTTGCCTATGGTAGTTGCTTTGGGTACTGTGTACTGCTTTTCGGAACTGTAATTCCTGTCAAAAGTGTAATAAACATATCGTACACCCTTGATCTTTTTTACGGTGATCCCTTCAGTCTCATTCGGGATCACTACTAGATATTTCTCATACATGGCAGCCTCCATAGAGAGTTAATTATCTCTCTATTATCTTACCATGTTTTCAGTGCAAAATCAAGCGAAATCCGCGGAAAATCGGGCTTTTTCGAAATATTTCTCTCTCTTCTTGGCTGCCGAGAGTTAATTATCGTGGAAGTTCACATTTAAAAGTGACACAATACTATTTCCTTTTGGAAATCTCTTAATATCATCCTCAGAAGCGCCTCCTGACTTTATCAAGACAGCGAAGTAAATAAACGCTGCAAAGAAAACTGAAATCAGAGTTGAAAACAGATTTATAAAGTATGGACTTCCCATAAACAAACCAAACACAAACTCAAAGAGCTTATATATTCCAAAGGCTGCTGCTCCCATTACTATAGAAGCAATAGATGGGAACAGATATGTCTTTTTAAAATCATTAACAATAGGAAGATTTCTCTTCATAACTAAATTGTTAAGAATACACATCACCAGAGAGTACAGGATTGTTACGATGCACAGTGCCACGTATCCAAGGTTAGTATAAATAAGAAGAAACGAAAGTAGTCCGCTCTGAAGGATAAGGGCCAGCGCCGCATTAAGTACAGGTGCATTGACCTTACCAATACCCTGAAGAACTGCATTTGTGACAGTTGACAGTGAATAGAATACTACAGTAATTGCAAGGAGCATCAAAAGAAATGCCGCCTCATCAAGGGACCTCTTCTGTGGGAAAAGTATCATCATAACTGGTCTTGCCAGAGCAAAGAGACCAACAGCACATGGAATAGATATCATAAGGATGACTCTTGTAACTCTTGATACTGTAACTCCAGCCTGCTCCACATCACCACGAGCATAGGTAGTTGATACCTCTGGAATCATGGCAGCTGCAGCTGCTGATGCCATTGCGATAGGAAGGTTTGTTATGACCATTGCCTTTCTGGCAAAGATTCCATACTGATAGGCGATCACACTCTCATCTATTCCCTTGTAGTGGAACAAGATCCTGCTAAATAGAGTTGAGTTTAAGAATGTTGATAGATTATAGATACAGGTACTTAAGATAAATGGTGTTACTATCAGAAAGATCATCTTGATGATCTCTCCATTTGCCATATCCTCATGAGTGTCCTTTTCAAGGCTCTCTTTTACTCTGGGCCTGTTATATCTGTAAACCAGGAACATAAAGATAAGTGCTACCAAAACGCCGGAACCAGTCCCCACTGCACTACCTATTGCTCCGTAGACAGCTCTTTTCACAGGATCCTCATCTCCTGCTATCCTGGTAAGGATAAGTGCTCCGCCAATACTTACGATCGCATTGAAGATCTGTTCAATGAGCTGAGAAAGGGATGTAGGGATCATGGTCCTGTGGGCCTGGAAGTACCCCCTTAAAACACCAAGAAATCCAAACAGGAATATAGTAGGAGCAAAGAATCTAAGTACTGTTGCACTCCTTCCTGTGACGAATACAGGCGCAGCAAAGAAAAGCACAAGACTTCCGATGCCTCCAACTACCGCCACATAGATAAGGGCGCAGCGAAAGATCCTGTGGGCGTTGCGGTACTCTTTTACCGCAAGCTTACCTGCTATTATCTTACTCATTGCAGATGGGATACTATAGGAAGAAACTAATAAGACAATTGTATAGACCGCGTAAGCCGCAGCATAATAGCCATTACCCTCATCTCCGATAATGGCTGCCAGCGGGCTACCATAAAGAAGGCCGATGATTCTTGATATTATGCCTGCAATAGCAAGAATACCGGCCTGCACAAATAGTCCCTTTTTGGAATTATCTACACCTACGCTACTATTCATTATGGATTAAATAATTGTTATGGCCTGAGCCAGTCGTACATCTCCTGATATTTTTCAGCAGAAACCTTCCATGAGAAGTCAACTGCCATTGCCCTGTCAATCATCTTGTTCCACTCACGCTTCTGATCATAGTAAACATGCTCAGCCTCTCTGATGGTTCCAAGCATCTCGTGGGCATTGTAGTTAAGGAAGCCAAAGCCGGTTCCTGTGCTCTCAAACTTGTTGTATGGCTCTACTGTGTCGATAAGTCCGCCTGTCTGTCTGACAATCGGTATCGTACCATATCTTAACGCCATCAGCTGAGAAAGTCCACAGGGTTCGAACAAAGATGGCATCAAAAATACATCTGAAGCAGCATATATCTTGTGGCTCATAGGTTCTGAGTAGTAGATATTAGCTGAAACCTTGTCGTTATACTTCCAATCAAAGTGCCTAAATGAGTTCTCATACTGCTCTGCACCTGTACCAAGGACAACGAGCTGGATCGCATCCTGGCAGAGCTCATCAAGAACGTAGTTAATAAGGTCAAAGCCCTTCTGATCAGTAAGTCTTGAGACGATACCGATCATCATCATCTTGTCATCTTCCTTAAGGCCAAGCTCCTTCTGGAGAGCTCTCTTATTCTTAACCTTCTCCTTGCGGAAGTTGATGGCATTGTATTTATATGGAATATACTGGTCAGTCTCAGGATTGAACTCGTCATAGTCAATTCCGTTGACAATACCTCTAAGGTCGCTGGCCCTTGCCCGAAGGAGCCCATCAAGCCCTTCGCCGTAGAACTCAGTCTTGATCTCCTCAGCATAGGCCTTACTTACAGTGGTAATGGCATCTGCGTACACAATACCGCCCTTAAGGAGGTTTGCATCCTTGTAAAGGCCAAGCTTGTCAGGTGTAAAGTAATAATCTGGAAGCCCTGTGATATCCTGAACCTTCTTGATGTCCCATTTACCCTGGAACTTAAGGTTATGGATAGTCATAATGGCCTTGATACCTCTATAGAACTCGCTGCCCTGGAATCTCTCCTTGAGGTAAACAGGGATAAGTCCTGTCTGCCAGTCATGGCAGTGAATGATGTCAGGTCTAAAATCAATTACAGGCAGAATGGAAAGAGCTGCCTTTGAGAAAAATGCAAACTTCTCAATCTCGAAGATAACGTCGTCGCAATAAGGCTTCATGCCATTGAAATAAAACTCGTTATCGATGAAATAATACTTGATTCCATCAACCTCAGCCTTAAAGATACCAACATACTCATTTTTCCAATGAAAATCCATGTAAAAGTTGGAGATATACTCCATTTTGTCCTTCATGGGCTGACTGATACACTTGTACAGCGGAAGGATAACTCTTACATCGAAATATCTCTTATCAATGTTCTTGGGAAGGGAACCTACAACATCTGCAAGTCCACCTGTCTTAATAAATGGTACGCCTTCTGAAGCTACAAACAGGATCTTTTTCATCTATTTTGTCATCTCCTTATTATTGCGTTCTCACATACTCATATTAATAGCTTACATTATTTGAGTCTGCGTGACAACGCAAATTGTTCCTGTGACACTTTGGCCAAAACGTTCTGTGTTTCTGCTGTTTTCCCTAGGAATCCAAACTGTTTTGAGAAAAGAGCTACTCCGCAGTGGAGCTTGCCGCCGCAGCGCCTTTTCATTGCCCTGTCTATCTCGATCAGAATGCTCTGCATAACCTTGTCCTTAAGTCCCCAGCTCTCAAGGTAAGCTATGATCTCATCGCAGGTGGCACATCCCATGAGTATCTTGACCTGGCTTGATGTTCCTCCAACAAGAGCTGTATGGGCGGAAAAGATTTCTCTTCTGCCGTCCGATGCAACTGAATTAGTGTTCATTATTCCTGCAGCAAGTTTGACCAGCTTTCCAACATTTCCAACAAGCAGGATATTCTGTACTCCCTCTTCCACAGCGCAGTCTATAGCCTGTCCAGGGAAGTTATAACAGCTTACTGCTGTTCTAAGGTCAACATGAAGAGCTTCATTTATCTCTTTTGCGCAGTATTTACCAGGACTAACCAGTAATGATCTGACTCCAGTTCTTGTCTGGGCTCTGATCTGCTCATTGATGGATTCTGAGATCTCTCTCATATGTACATCAGGTATAGAGCCGTATGCGCCAATGATCTTGATACCTCCGGAAAATCCGCTTTGAGGAGCAGAGTTTCTTGCGGCGATCATCATACCTTCTGGACAGGATACAGTGATAAGCAGCATCTGTGCTCCATCCGACATCTTGCAAACGCTTCCAACTGCGTCAAATATAAGGGCTCTTGCATCCTTCTCTATAAGTGGTTCGCCCTTACCGATGCCTGGCTGCTTAACAGCTGCAACGCCAACACCTTCTCCAGCCTTTAAAAAGAGATTGCCATAGCGAAGATCAGTAGCTGATCCCTCTAAAGCCTCTCTTATATCTGCAAGTCTTGACACCTTAACATGAATATTGGCTCTCTCCCTGATGTCAGGAGCCATTCCGCCTTCCATAGTACAAATATATTCGCAGGACTGATCTGAGCAGCTTTCATCCACCCTCTGGACCATGTATGTCCTGGTGGCTCCATTCTTGTGCTGGATCGTCACATTCTCATAGACAATCTTAAATATTAGCTCTGCTGTAGCTGCTCTTGCTGCCGCCGCCACGCAGTCACCACTTGATATAGGGCTGAGAGTAAGTCCTGTAAATCTGTCCATAAAAAAGCTCCTTCTTTGGGATAAGATAAGCTTAATATATAATGCGTCACATTAACAATATATCGTAACCAGTTATTTATTATTTCGAATTACTTTATTTTTTCTTTAGAAACCGTCCATATTTTGTCCAAATTTAGTCGGTATTATATAAACATATCAGAAGTAACATACTTCTGACTCCCCCAACAAAACTTTTTTCATACCGGGTCAATCGGCTCCCCACTGATTGACCCCTCCTCCCAAAACTTAAGCACCTTAAAGGTGCTTTTTTTATGCGGGAATTGCGGTATCTTCTATTTCTTTTGTCTCAGAAGTCTCAGATATTTCCTTGGTTTCTTCTGTGAGAGCCTGATCAGTCTTTCTAGGGCCACGAACGCCAAAGCTTCCGTTGTATCTAAGGTCTTTTAAGATCTTTTTGATGTTCTTAAGTTCTTTTTCCATATCTGATGCACTGGCGCAGATGACAGTTGGTACGCCGCTGCCACTAAACTCAACCTTAAGGCCACAGTCTTTAAGTGCCTTAAAAGCCTTAAGTTTATCTGTTGTGCTGATCTGCTCCAATTCTTTTTCGTTCTTATTCATATATCTTGTGCCTTTCTTTATTTATAAACACAATATATCATATTTTAGCAAAAATTTCATCAGCCTTAAAAAAATATTCAAAATAAAGTTAAGTTTTTTCATTACCTTCCGATATATCTATTGAGAATAAAAATTCTCACTCCCCCAACAAAACTTTTTTCATACCTGGGCAGTTTAACTCCCCATTAAACTGCCCTCCTCCCAAAAAAATCTTGTGAAAACACACACTAAAAAAGAAGGTGACCCTAAACACCTTCTTTTTTACTGTCTTTATCTATTTACTGTGTAGGCCTTCACAAAGAAGTCCTTGTCATCCTGTTTCACCATTGAAAGTCCATCATCTGAAATATAGTAGCTGTTTCCACTTGCTTCATAGTTGTTGTGGATGCTGCCCACCAGGTTTCTCCACTCATCGTAGTTGGGCTCTCCCATCATATCTTCAGCCTCTTCAAAGGGGAGCCTTAAAGATGTTGCTGGTCTTATAAGGATAAAGAACTTATCTCCCTTTTCAAGTGGAACTTCATCATCAAGCTCAAATGTGTGATATCCTGCGCTTATGGCTGAAATCTTCTGAGATATTGCAGGTACATCCTGATTTGTAAAGGTTATGCCTTCCTCTGTCACATCAGGATTAACATAGATATCAAGCTCATACTGCTGATACAGATCTATGCTCATAAGGCCAATAGCCTTAAGATCCTGACTTCCAGTAGCTTCATACAGCATTCCGTATGGGTTTTTGGCACTGGTGTAGGCTCTCATCATGTTCTCAGAATCATCCAGGCAGCTTACAGTGTTGGTCAAAAATCCAGCGCTCTGATAGTTGTTGTCATACCAGTTGTCATCTCCTGGCGCCGCCACCTCATAGGCAGCCGCATTGCTGACATCAACTGTCTCGTCATAATATGACAGATAAAAACATCCTTCCTTACCGGAACTTGTACCCCAGCTGTTTTTACAAAGCCATGCTCCATCTCCTTCTGGAGCAGTTCCAAAGTTTGATGCGCTATAATCGTCGTCCCATCCAATTATAAGGACCTCGTGGTTGGCAGTCTCAGCTTTTTCCCCACCGAAGGAAGAATAGTTATTTGAACTGTGGTTTTTCCAGTACTTGGAATCAGCATTGATACCTATTGTTGCAGCACCATGTTCCATGATCATCTGCTTAACAAGTGTATTATTGCTAAGCTTGGCAGGCATCTGATCTACAGACTGCACATGATATAGGCTTTCATAGGCATCTGAAGGTGCATCTGCATTATCAGTAAAGATATATTTTGCCCCGTAGGTGCTCTTAAACTCGTCATCTCCAGTCTCAGCAACAGGCCCTTTCCAGGCTGTCAGCATACTTATGACAAAGTTTGTTACGCCGCCGCAGTCGATATATCCTGTATCATAATCAAAAAGCCATGCATCCGGCTCTTCATCCCTGTTTACAAGTTCGCGGTAGTCTCCGTCAATAGTTCCATTAAGGGACCCTTGAGCCTTATGAAGGTTATAGTAAGCAAGATGCTTTTCCGAAAGGTCGATGTCTTCTGGCTTAAGATCAGCATGGTGCATTAGAAGATCACTCTCAACAGCTCCAAGTGCTGCAAAGGTCCAGCAAAGTGAAGTGTAACCCTGATCCTCAACCTCTGTCACATAGCACTTTCCGCCTACGTTCCTTGAATCATATTCAGATGGGATCTCTTTTTCTGAAAAAGAATCGATATCAACCGGGATAACATCAGTAAAATCCTGGTTACTATAGAATGCGCCAATGTCGCCATCCCCAATCTGGACGGCTTCCGGCAAAAGAACCTTTCTCACCTGCTCAACGTCGCTGGTAAGAGGATTATTGACTGTCTCTGATACTACGCTGCTGATAAAAGAACTTCCACCTGACGCAGCTGCAGTCTCCTTATCAACACTTATATTGTCCTCTGGAGTTCCAACAAGGCCCTGAAGATCTTCATCTGCATTGTAATCAGAAGTAGCCTCATCTCTCCTTGATGAATTGGAAGTAGCATTTTTGTTTTTTACAACTATAAAAGAAACCGCTCCCACTATCACTAAAGCAACAACTATGACAACGATAGCATTTCTAAGACTTTTCTTCACTTTTCCGCCCTCAAAGAATCAGATAACAGTTGTGTTAAAAGAACCAAATATAGACTGGGAAATATCCCTGGCAAAGGACTCATAGTCGATAAAGTGAATACCTTTTTTCCAGCCATCTATAACTCTGAGCATTGGAAAGAGCTTGTCTCCCACGCGCCAGATGCTGTAGCCACACACAACAACAGTGTGATCCTTGTAAAAGCCCCTTGCAATATTCATTATAACAGGTCTTCCTGCAGAAATTTCTTTAACTACGTGTTTTTCAAAACTCCAGACATAGATTCCTCTGCATCTGGCCTTGATGCCATATTCCTTGAAAGCCTCCCTCGTAATACCGGCGATAAAAAATGGAATAGTTCCTCTCTTATCAGTATATCCATAAGCCTCTGCAATATCCTCAACCTGCTTGTATAGCTCATGAATATCTGAGGGAATCGTATCAAGCCCCAGAGTCTGTCTGTAATAATCCATTACCCTTGTAACAGCCACTACGCTGCAGTTTCTAGTACGCCGACCGCTTATCTCTTCCATTGACATCTGGTTCATAAGAAGGGTCCTGCCTCTTTTCACAAGGACTCCCTTCTCCCCATACTGTTCCATCAGATATTTAGAAATATTCTTAATGCCGCCATAAGGTTGTTTCATAGGATAGTCATTTCCTGATCAGTTATATGGATAAAGCTCTCCGCTTAGAAGTACAAATTCTTTGCCACTTGTATCTACGATACAAATGACTTTTTCGTTGTAATGCGGGTAGCCAAACTCTTTAATATCTATATCATATGACTCTATCGTATCTACGCTGTCATAGACAGAGTACAGCTTTCCCTCTTTAATATAATAGCACTTTCCATCCTGAGGATTCCATTTGAAATTAAATAATTTGTCCGATAATCCGTTAGCTACTTTAACAAGATCCTGTCCTTTCTTGCAGTAGTAAATTGCGGGATCGCTATATACTTTAAACCAGACTTCATCACCACTATCACTTACAACTTTATCATACAGAAAACTTCCCTCTTCAGTAATTGCGGTCTCTACCATATATGTTCCATCGTAGTCTGCTCTATAAAGAATGCAGTCTTTTTCGTAGTAGCAGACAGGTCCGTTCTCTCCGATAGTTGGTGCGATAGCATGCATACCGTCTTTGCTTGAGGCAATAGGGAACAAAACCGGAGTATCGCCTTTAAGAGCGAAGTAATTTTCGTAGTCATAGATGACAAGTACATCTGAAAAGCTGTCAGTATCTATTATGTAATGTCCAAGGCTCATATCAGTCCTTTGCTTTTTCGCATTGCAGACATTGTACTCCATATAAGAGCTGTCAAAGAGAGGAAGCGCAACGGTATCTCCAGCTTTATAGTATTTTACCTTGCCAGGCTCTTCAAAGAGTATCTGCTTGCAATCTCTGTCGAAAAAGGCATTGTAAGCATATTCTCTGCTGATCTTGATGGACTGCCCTCTGTTGTAGCAGTAAATACCGTCATTTTCATCTATAGACTCAAAATAAACTGTGTCACCGTCATTGGAAACAGTTATAGGGGTTGTTCGAAGACCACTGTAAACAAGTTTTGGTTCTCCACCTATCTTGCAGGTATAAAGCTCTTTTTCAGTAATGTAATTAAAATAGGCAACAGTCTGTCCATCTGGAGAAATAGCCACATGATTAAGGTTGGTCTCTGCAACCTTAGTTGCACTGCCAGCAGCTACATCATAGATATAGACATCTCTCATGTAGGACTCTGAAAGCATGGTGTAATAGAAATACCCGCCTTCGTAGCACATGCCTGCACCTTCTACATTTTCAGTAATGATCCTGATGTTCAGGTCTGCATCTATGTAATAAAGAGTCTTATCCTTTAACACAATTGCTTCTGATGCATCCACATTCATGGATATAGGCAGTGACAGATCGTCTTCATTATAGAATCTGTCTAATACTTTTCCTTCTGAATTATATAGATATGTCTCTGTGGTATGGATTGTAGTACCTGTATAGGTTCTTGTATTCTGAGATTTGTAAGCGTAAGGCTTGTTACTGACAATCTTCTGATATGAATCAGGACCTTCGCCTGCAACATCATCTCCTGTCTCTACATCTGAGATGTCTTCACCTTTGCCATCTTCTTCAGGATTTTCCTTAACATCTCTGTCTATCTCAATTCCAAATGTATCCTTAAGGGTATTATTAAAGGTCTCATCAACCTTAGGATTTACAGCAGTAATAAACTTATATCCCAGCGTAGATGAAACAAGCATCAAGGTTGCGATACCAATCCCAATTATTACTCCACCGCTATTTTTCCCATTATTCATACATAAAACTCCCTAAAAAACTCTTTTCTCAAACTACGATATTATATAACAACACGTATCAATTGTCAGTAGCTTACTAACATAGTAAAATACACAGAGAACAGGAAAAAATATAGTTTACTTTTCCGATTTAAAGTGTTATAGTATTCCACGACTGTAAATTATGGAGGAACAATTATGTCTTTCGATTATATACAAAAACTGCCAACTCCAGAGGAGATAAGATCAGAATTCCCCTTAAGCAGGGAACTTACTGCCCTAAAAAAAGAAAGAGACGCCATGATCTCTGACGTTTTCACAGGAAAAAGCGACAAATTCCTTGTTGTGGTTGGACCTTGCTCTGCTGACAACGAAGATGCTGTGTGCGACTACGTCTCCCGCCTTGGCAAACTCAATGACAAAGTTAAGGATAAGCTGATCCTTATCCCAAGAATATACACAAACAAGCCACGTACAACAGGCGACGGCTACAAGGGTATCACATCTCAGCCTGATCCTGAAGGAAAAACTGACTTCCGCGCAGGTCTTGTTGCCATGAGACACATGCAGATAAGAGCTATTGAAGAGTCAGGGCTTACCGCAGCAGACGAGATGCTCTATCCTGAAAACTGGGGATACATCGCAGATATCCTCTCCTACGTAGCAATCGGTGCCCGCTCTGTAGAGGATCAGGAACACAGAATGACAGCCAGCGGCTTTGACGTTCCTGCTGGTATGAAGAATCCCACCAGTGGAACTCTTTCTGTAATGCTAAACTCCGTTTACGCAGCTCAGCAGCCCCACACCTTCGTGTATAGAGGCTACGAAGTATCAACCAACGGAAACCCTCTTGCTCACTGCGTTCTTAGAGGTTCATCCAACAAGCACGGACAGTCACTGCCCAACTACCACTATGAGGACTTGAGCCTTCTTTTAAAGCTCTATGAGCAGAGAGAAATCATCAATCCTGCTGCTATCATCGATGCCAACCACAACAACTCTGGCAAGCAGTTCAAGGAACAGATCCGAATTGTAAAAGAGGTACTTCATTCAAGGAATTTAAATCCAGATATCAAGAGCCTTGTTAAGGGCGTCATGATCGAGAGTTACATAGAGGAAGGCTGCCAGAAGATTGGCGAAGGAATCTATGGTAAATCCATTACTGATCCTTGCCTTGGCTGGGAAGATACAGAAAGGCTC
>Ga0256405_10005338_pt1 | contig 22425 bp, 45 predicted proteins | sample RumenRJG_02DNA_FD_189096 | JGI IMG/M metagenome (GOLD analysis project Ga0256405, IMG submission 189096) | Bovine rumen microbial communities from Lethbridge, Alberta, Canada - RJG_02 | ecosystem: Host-associated > Mammals > Digestive system > Stomach > Rumen | place: Canada: Alberta... | reverse complement strand
GTTCTATAGCTTGGAGTTCCTTTATTCTTTTGAATTCTGCATCTGTAAATGAATGAAAAGGTTCATCTGTATAGTAATCACCAAAATAATAATTTCTAAATTCCATATGACCTTGACCAGGTTTGCCGAGCCAATTATCAGTCAATTCTCTTGCTTTTTCAATTAATTCTCTATCATCAGTTATTTCAGGATAACCACGTCTATTTATTACGTCTCTATCTCTTCCAAATGACATGTTATTTCTCCTTTTCTTTATTCCTCTATTTCTAAAAGTCTTGGATTGTAAATATAATACTTACTAGAATATGAAGAAGGAGGCAGAAAATAGCCTGTAAGTTTAACATGTTTTCCTTCTGCAAAGACAAGATCTTTAGCAATCTTTGAATCATATTCTGTCATGTCAGCATTAAGAGTTGCATCATAGACATACTTATTACCTTCACCATCTTCAAATGTAAAAGCATCGTGATTCTTTCCCTTATAATAGTCTGTATTATATACAGAAATAAGTTTAAGAACTTTTGTTTCTCTTTCTATTTCAATTCTTGTACCCTCAGGAGTTATAAAGAATTTTCCCATATTACTTACCCTCATCAAGTAACTTTTTAAGTAAATCTACATTGATTCCTCTTTGTTCTCTGAGTTCTGCTTCGAGATCAGCAATTTTATCTTCTAATTTTGCAATTCTCTTTTCATAATCTTTGTTACTTGTACTACAATTACAATTGCTGCTACAATCACAAGCGCAAGCACCACAATTTGATCCATCACAACTAGGCATAATTATTTATCTCCTTTTTTAATTTCTAGTTTCATCATGTAAAGAATTACAGCTTTCAAAATATCACATGTGTAATTCTTATTGATTTCCTTGTTATTTTCTTTACATCCACCACCACAAATATCAGCAATTGAGCAATTCTGACATTTTTCAGGTAATGTAAAGTTATAACCCAACTTATACTTATTTTGTTTCTTCAACTCACCAATTATATCATCTGTATCAAATATGTTACAAATTGGTTCCTTATAAATAGTAGTTTGACAAGGATAAATATCACCATTTACAAACACTGTAATTAGTTTTTCACCTGCAGTACAACCTTCATAAGTTGATGTAATTTTAATATTACCAAACTTAAATTTGTTCATAATATCATAATCATGAGCATAAAGAATATCTAATACTTGGATCATTTTTGATACAATTACATTAAGGTCCATTTCACCACAGAAAAAGTGGTCAAGATAAACTCCCCAACTAATATTTCTTTCTGCAATCCATTCAGCAAGTTTGTCAATGTCATCAAAGCTATTTTTATCAATTACAGAAGAGATTTCAACCTCTTTTCCTATTTTTAATAACTTATCTATATTTGCTTTTACAACCTCAGCTGAACTTTCTCCATTATGATATGGTTTTGAATATGAATAACCATCTAAAGAAACACCAAAACCAACTGGCATGTCTCTGAAGGCATCTATCATGTCATCTGTCAAGCAAGTAAGATTAGTAATAACTGAAACAAAGCCTTTGCCTTTTGAGTCTTTTAAGAACTTATCAATATGTGGTTTCCATTTCTTATACATAAGAAGTGGCTCACCGCCAGCAAGTCTATAAATAACAAAGTCTTTTTCACCTGATTCTAACATTTTTAAGAATACTTCATTTACTCTTTCATATGTCTCATCAGACATTTCTCTACCATCTTGCTTTACATAACAATATGGACATTCTAGATTACAATTTGTTGTGGTAAAAATCCACGGTGATATGTATTTACTACTCATTTTTAATCCTCATCTCGTTTTGTTAAAATTTCTTCCGTTTTTTCGCCATTATCATCAGTGATTCTGACTATTTGTAAAATCATCATAGGAGTTTTACATTTTGGACATCTCTGATATATTGATATTACATCCTCAGAGGTAACCACAATTTCTTCTTCTCTATGACATTCTCTACAAGCAAGGTTTACTCTTAATTTTTTTCTAATCATAAGTACCTCCTTATTTATTCTGCTGGTATAAAATCATGACATCCACAATACTTACATCCACAAGGCTCCATATCTTCATATGAATCAAAATGTCTATAATAAGGATGTCCACATTTACAGAGTTTATCTTGAGGATAATCTGGGTTCCATTTTTTAATTTTAATAAAATATTCTAAATAAGGGTTATCTTTAGAACCTGCTTCGTATGCAGTTATTTTTTCACCCCAATGTCCAGTAATTTGAACTTCTTTTCCTAATTCCATATTATACCTCATTCATCAAAGTTTATAGGGCCATTTGTAACATAGAAATAACCAAGTGAACTACAATGTTCATCACATTCTAGTTCATCCGGATCATAAACATAATATATTTTATCTAACTTAGCATGCTTGTCTTTTTCTAGTTCAGGACTATATAATTCTGGGCTCATAGGATCACATGCATACAAAGCATCTATAACTATCTCTTCAGTATCATCTTTTATTTCTTTGACAAACTGTTTACCACCACATGTTATAAAAACTACATTCATGTTATATTCTCCTTTAACTTAATCTTTTTGAAATATAATCTTTTCCGGGACCGAATTTTTCCTCAATTATTGACATAAAATCTTCATAATCCTCTAATTCAATAATATTTACTGGATTACTAAATAATGCTCTTGCAATTTTTTCTGGTACTGAACTATGCCTACAATAGATTTCACCATTTTTTACTTTTAAGGCTATTTCTTCAATTCTTTTATCTTTACATTTTATATGACCTACACCTGCATCATATAATTTTTGAATAAATGCCGCCATATCTTCTTCAAAGAGCTTAGGATCACAGTCATACCAAACATAAAAGTCATTAAATAATGTATTTAATGGAGTATCATTATTTTCAACTACTAACTCAACTTTTACCGGTACTACTGGTTCACTATTTGCATCAAATACAAAAACATGACAACTTGAACTATTAGTTTCAAACATTTCACTTCTTATAGTTATCATATTTAGTTACCTTTCTCAATTACATCATACTTTTTAGGATCAAAATCACTTGGATCAGGTACATCATCTCTATTATCATTACTTATTAAGACATAAGAACCTACACCAAATAAAAATCTATCTAAAAGTCTTCTACTCTTAAATAAATGCTCTAATGGTATTTCATAACTATGATCTATATAACCATCATTGATAAATCTCTTTTCATCATAACCATGATAATCTACTTCTATACCTTTTTCCATAAGATATAAAACAAATTTATTAACTTCCTCAGGACCTCTATCAAGACAAGCCTGATACATATAATTGATTGTATCATTTTCAACTTCAGGTCCCCAACCATATTCTCCACCAGTTAGATATACTTTAGTAGGAAGACATAAATCACAATCCTTTGGTATAACTAATTCATGTACTGAAGAGCTATTGGTTTCAAATGTGCCTTGTCTTATTTGTATCATGTCTTACTCCTTCTTACCAATAAAAACTGGTCCAGTCATTGTAATCTCTGTAGGTACATCTTGTCTAGAACCATTCCAATCCCAGTCAAATACAGGAACATTTTCATAGATAATTCCTTTTTCTTCATTAACAAAAATAAGTGTATCTCCCGACCTAACCGTCATTTGAGTACCATTATCACCACAATATATTTTAGTATCTGGCTTATCTGTTGATTTTATTGTTATTTTACCATATACAAACTCTGTAAATGTAAAAAGTGTTTTATTATCCATGTTATTCATCTCCTATTTCTTTATTTGTTTCGCATTCATAATCAAATGTGTCCATTATGATTTCATATAAGTCTGTGCCCTTAAAACTATATATGCTCTGAGAAGGTTCATTTTCAGGATTACATTCACTTATAAAACTAGCCGGAATGTCCGCTTTGTATACACAAGAATTTATATCATCATAGTATTCACATCTATTATTCCAGTCATAATCTATATTATATGGATCGAGCATATCTAGATTTATTTTAAGCATTACGATTTCATCAGGACACTCATCTGCACATTCAACATAGGCTTCAGCTGCTTCAGCATCAAAAGCTAAGAAAATCTTACCTTGTAATGCTTCTACACCAATCTCCTCAGCAAATGCATGCTTAGGCGGATTTATTAGCAATCCATTTTTCATTATAGAATCTAGATTTTTTCTATCTGTTGCGTGATATAAATACATATTTTACTCCTTAAATAAATCTGCTTGGATATTTTTCCTCACAAATAACTTCATCAACTGAAATATCAATTATTGGAATCATAAGAGAATTTTCTTGAGCATATTCTACCAAACCATCAAGTACTGTATCATTTTTACAGTCCTCATTGAGAACTGCTTCATATTTATCAATCCAATAATCATTTGGTTCTTTTCCCCAAGATGTTTTGTAATATTCTCTTTCAACAATATCAAGACTCATATAAATGTCGCCACTAGCCTCAATCTGAACCGCTAAAGCATCTTCATTTAAAGTTTTTGTACATTTTAAAATTGTTATGTCTTTCATGTAACCCTTATTATTAGCCCAACCTTTTAGAACATCAATAAGTTCTTTTTGTTGTTCATCATCTATCTCATCAGCTAATAACTTAACTGTAAAACTTATTTTACCATCAGCATAGACAATCTTATGATAAAATTCATCACAAGAACTACTATTAGTTTCCCATATTTCATGTCTAATTTTTAACATAATTCTTCTCCTTTGTAGTTAAATATTCCACTTTCTCGGAAACATTGACAATTTACATAATGAATTTTTATTAAAAACACAACTTGTATAATCACAACGTGAGCCATGATATTCTTTATCACGAGCACAATATTCGCGTAATTTTAACATATATTTATGTATCATAAGAGCCTCATAATTTTCAGATTCTACATAAGTATTATAATCATCTAATTCTTCTTTATTATAAGTTACTCTAGTTTCTTCAAATATATGTAATGAACAACAATTTGATTCACCATGACTAAAAGGACAAGTTTTACAACTCTTTTTATTTTCTTCAAAATCAACACAATAATTTTTTATTATTTTAGCATATTTTATAAGCATCTCATCATCATTCATCTTTTTCTTCTCCTATAGGTTCCCAGGCACTTGGGTACCCACTTAATCTACATTCTTTACCTTTATTAAAAATACAATTTGTGTTGTTGCATTTATTACTAAAATCTTCTTTATCGTCTACACAATATTCATGTAGTTTAAGCTTAAGTTTATGTATCATAAGTGCTTCACTGTTATCAGGCTCTACATAAGCAGTATATTTATCATCATTTTCTTTATCATGAGTTATTTTAGTGTTTGAATGTAAATATAACAAGCAATGGCCTTTTCTTTCAAAAGTACATCCACTACACTTATGAGCTTGATACCCGTCTTCACAGTAATTTTTTACTATTTTTGCATATTTAACTAACATTTCTTCATCTGGTGTCATATTAATTTTACTCCTTGTTCTGTGTCCAATAATGAGGATTTGCTAATAATTTACAGTCACCATATTCATATTGAGGACAATAATATGCACAATTCTTACATTTTGACATATTTGTAAAATTTTTAGTTACTTCTTTACAGTGTTCCCTTATCATTTTTATATATTTATAAAGCATTTTTTGTTCTTCATTATCTTGGTCAATATAAATAGTATTATTATAACCACCAATGACCTCTTCTTTAGAGTTAACCCTTTGAAGATCAAAGTCTTGACATGCTAAACAATATTGATTTTTACCAAATAAACATTTAGAGCAACTATTTTGTCCTGTACAATAATTCCTAATTATTTCTACATATCTAATTAGCATTTCTTTATCATTATCCATTTGTTTCTCCTCTAGGAATCCAGCGACATGGATTATCATTTAATTTGCAACGGTTTTCTGGTATATAAAAACAACATTTTTTGCATTTGGTTCTATCTGTAAAGTCTTTTGTTACTTCTCTACAATATTCTTTTAATATATTACGATACTTATAAAGCATCATTTTTTCATCATCTTTAGGATCTATATAAAGAGTTCCATTTTTACCTTTTTCAACTTCTTTTTTAGAATCAACTCTTCTAAGATCAAAAGCTTGACATGCTAAGCACCAACCGCCTTTTTCAAACATACAATTACTGCGATCACAACCACCATGCTCAAGACAATAATCACAATAATCTTTAAGTATTCTAGTATACTTAATCATCATTTCTTTATCTGTATTCATAGCCATGATTATTCCTCTTTCTTTGTTCTCCAATTTTTAGGATAATCTCCCAAGTTGCAGAGATTATCTAGTTTTTCAGAAAATATACAGCCTTTACATTGTCTAGCAACCAGGCTTTTTCTATAATCACATGAATTGTTTATTATGTTATGTATTTTAACCAACATAGCTAATTCATCTCTATTTGGATCATTGGCATCAATATAGATAGCTGCTTTATTGCTTTCAAAAGCTTTTTCAAATTCTTCTTTATCTTGATAAACAAAAAGCGTATTATGAAGTGAGGCTAAGCAAAAACGACCATTATGTTGCTTAAATACACATTCTTCACAATCATTATTTTGGTCTAGACAATAATTTTTTATCATCTTAACATACTTAATTACCATTTCTTCATTTTCCATAACTTAACCTCTTAAGGTATATAGAAAAACATTCTATATGTATATTTATTATCCTCTATTCCAGTAACTGAAGTTGTTGTTCCAATTGACTCAAGAAAGTCCTCTAATGTAACATAAATAATTGCTTCCTCAATTTCAGTCTCAAACTGAAGTTCTGTATCTATTTTAATCTTCTTGTCCTCAAAAGTTAACTTATATTTTAATATATCTGCACCAATTATTTCAATTGTAACAGGTTTTAATAATTCATTTATCACTTTTGGGTCTTTTATATTATTTTCTATCTTTTCTTTAAATTCATTATAGTTCATAGATAAGCCTCAATCTTTCTTACTAAAGGTAGATCAGCAGGAAGCCAATCTACTGTATATAACTCTTCTTTACTTAACCATTTTGCATCACTGTGCTCATTTAAAGTTAATGAACCTGACAACACTTCACAAAGAAAACTATCCATTGAGATATGAAATTTATCATAAGTATGCTTACTAGTATTTTTATAATCATGCTCTGCAGTATCGATATACTTTACTACTTTAATAGAAGTACTAAACTCTTCTTCTATTTCTCTTTTAATAGCATCCTGTGGATCCTCATCAGCCTCTATCTTACCACCAGGAAATTCCCAACCACCAGCAAACTGGCCATGTCCTCTTTGTGTAGCAAACAAGTATTTCTTACCATTCTCAGTTTTTGTAATAGCCGCACAGACAACTTTAATTCCTTTTGAGATTTCATCATTGTCATCTATCCAAATACATCTTCCGGGTTTTAATTCATTATTTTCAACCCACTCAGTATCCATTGTAATAGGTTTGTAATCTTTGAATTCTATAGTGCAGGTTGAACCATTATCTATAATGTTTCTAATTGTATATAACATAAGTTGTTCTCACTTTTTCAAATATTCTATTAAAGTTTTTGCTTCATTTTTCTTATCATTGACATCAGTGTCAATTTCATTTTGTAATTCAAGTTGTGATATAATTGATTCATAATAATTAGCTAGTGGAGTAAGAAAATTATCCTCTAGCCATGTTTTGCCATAATTATCACTTAAATATTCTTGTACTGCACTGAGTTCCATCTTAGCAGTTCCACCATGAACATAATCAAAATCATTTTGAACTTGATCACTATTAAAGAATTTCATAAATCTTTCAATAAATTCATTATCATTTTCTATATTAAATCTTGACATAATAGTTTTCTCCTTATTCTAATACTAAAGTTGCTACATTATCGTCTAGTTCTACTTCATAATTTAATATAAACTTTTCACTATAAGGACATTTTTTAATAAAGTCTTCATAAGACATTTCTGCTTTATGATGTTTATCATGATAATCCCATTTTGTATCAAATATCATATTAAAAGTATCTTGCCAAGGATCATTTGGCCAACTACTATCGTATTTGTCTAACATTCTATATATCGTTTCAGACCCATCATTATCTACTTCAATTTTAATTATTAAGTTTTCTTTATCTTTAATGTCTTTGATTTTCATTATATACCTCTCCAATAAAAAATAATGCTAAGCCATTAAGACTTAGCATTTTCCACTTCCATATTATTATTAAATAGCCTTTTACATATTTTTAGTAACTTCCCAGAATTTCTTATGCTTGTAATCAATAGACTCTAATACTCTTGACATAGCTACATAATCCTCTGTCATCATCTTATCAACCAGTCTAATGAATTCCTTCATCTTTGAATCTGATTTTTCATCTGTATACATATAATAGTGACCTAAGAAGCTATTAACTTCATCTAAAAACTCACCTTCATATATATCCATTTCTTCAACTTCAAAACTAAGTGTATCTGGATAGTATTTATAAATGTAATAGGTCTTTTCCATTATTCTTCTCCTTATTTTATCCTGCATGAACATGTATAGTCTGTCCAGATTTGATCTGATAGTAGCAATACCACCAGTCTACACCATCAATTTTGTAATCTTTATGAGAATCAAAATGAACTTTTTCTATTTTTGGCTTAATTGCCTGAAGCACCTGATAAGGTAAGAAACAATAAGAGTCATTTAGTATTTCTAAATTAAATTCAAGCCAAGGTGTATCTGGTGCTAAAAACATAGAGTCTGAGAAATCAGTTATTTCATGATGAATAAATCTTGTCTTTCCAGCTTCTCTATATTCCTTAACTTCTTCTGGATCCTGTTCAACTACTCTTTTATGAAACTCTTTCTGTAATCTTCTTATAATCTTATCAATTGTTACAAAGATTCCCATTACATCAGTAATTTCACCATCATAGCAACCTTCTTCATCAATTGCTATACCCTGAGATTTGATAAACTCATCCCACTCATCATAAGATTCACCATTTCCAAAGATCTGAAAATTATCTAAGCTAACTCGATAACTCATTATTTACCCTTTCTAATATTATTATTGATACTGTTAATTTGTTTTTCACTTAACTGAGAAATATCAAATGGATCAAAAGTATTATAAGGCTTAGGTATATTATGCTTATCCCATAAATCTTCTAAGCAAGCAGCATATCTACACATATGTTCATCTCTTTGACACCAATATGTTGATCCTTGACATACATAGCAGGGATAAGTTCTTCTTCTAAGTTCTACTGAAGCTTTAACATAAGGCATATGCCAGAAAATTGATTTCTGCAAATCAGTACAACCATCTTTATGAACAATAAAGCATTCACTACATTTAGGAGCTGGACATAGATAAACACAGGGCTCAAAACCAAATACCTGAATAAACTTTTCAGCATGAGTAGGCTTTTCTATACAATCAGCTACTGTGCTTTCTGGCTGAACATATTCCTCATCCCACCATTCTTCTCTATGAACTCCAGTAAGAACAACAGGAATAGTAATAACACCTTCAGGATCATTTGTTCCATAATTTACTTCTTTGCCAGGAGTAAATCCAAAAATGTCCTCAAATTTTTCTCTATTTGTCATATATTTTTCTCCAAGTTGTTTGATATATTTATTATATTATAACTAAATAAAGCTTGTAAACAACCTGTTGACATAAAAATAGGTAGCATTTAAGCTACCTATTTGTTTTATAATCTAAATTCACCTGCTTGAATTAGTCTTGGTAGATTGTGAGCCATTCTAATTTCTCTATTGGTTCTTTCACAATCACCTAATGTGATTTCAAATTCTCCATCTTCATCATGTACAAATATTCTATAATCATGATTAAATAAATCTGTTGTACATGCTAAAACTTGAGTTGTTTTTATTGGAGAAATACCTTTTCTTATAGCTTCATTTACTTCATCTAGACCATCAAATCTGTTCTCATTGATTTTATTATAGCCACATAAGTATAAATGAAATTCCTTTTCCATTTACTCAAATCCTCTCATCTTTCTTACCTCTCTGAACATAGCATCAAAAGAATCAAGAGCATCAAACATTTCTGTTTCCATAGAGGAGACTGCAAATTTGTTATTTACAGCATCATAGAAGTATGTAAATTCTCCTTCTTCTCCCATATGATAAATTTCCCATGCTGCATCAGAGACTTTCTTTCTCATTTCAAGATCCTCAAGTGCTAGAGCATCAAATCCAAAACCATTGTAATTTGCTTTATAGTCATATAAATGATCTCTCAAGAAAGCAATGTTATTGTCTACTTCTTCCTTGTTTTTATTGTAGTATTCTACACCTCTACCCTTATGCTTAAAGCCAAGAATAAGTAATTTGAGGTCATTATTCTTAAGATTTTCAATATCTTCTTTTGAAAAACAACCATCAATAACATGGAGAACTACATTGTTAAGTTTTTTAATATTAGGAATCAAAGTAGGATCAGTTGAGTCAGTTAATGAAATACCAATACCCCAAACTAATTGATTATCTTGCCATGCCTTTAATCTATCTACATTTTTGGCTAAATGTTTCTGATTTATAGTCATATTTACAAAGACACCTTTGCTCTTCATCTTTTCTAAGAATTCATCAAGTTGAGGATGAGAACAATCATTGGCATTTATGGCCATTTCAGTACCTGCATGAACTGTATCAAAAATAGGATTTGAAAGATCAGCATGTTTTCCTTTAGTGGTGCATCCTAGATAACAATATTCACAGCCACCATCACAAACAGTAGTAATAGTGACATCATTACTTTCTGCAAATGAAGGAGTAAGATTATCAAGATCATTATATCTAATCTTAGTTCCGTCATCATATATCTTTACATTATAGTTTCCATTTGTATACTTTGCTAACAACTTAGGCATTATCTAAATTCCTTTCTGTCATTTTTAATATTTATTATATTTAAGATTTCAAGCAATTAAACTTATTTTTTCTTTCTCTTGAGATAAGTTTGTACCATTGCTTCTTGAAGTTTTTCATAATAATCTTCATCTTTTATTGTTTCATCAAAAGTAGTAATGGCTTCCTCATAAATATCTTGATAAGTATCAAGGTCAATACCATACTTTTCAAGGAATTTTGTCTTGTACTCTTGCCATTCTTTTTCTCTTTCTTCTTCTTGCTTTCTTATTTCAGCAACATGTTGGTCCCACTTTTCCCATCTCTTAAGATCTTCCTCAGTGTATACTTCTTTTGAAATGCAGCATTCATCCCAAGGAATCTCTACATATTCATCACCATCACATACAACTACCTCATAATTAGGATCCTTTACCTTTTGTTGAATATAATAACGATCTCTGACATTGATTCCATCAGGACCATCACCTATTTCATCACCCCAACTATGCCATTCACTGAATGATTTACAATCTTCAGCAAACATAATAGCAAGTCTTAATTCCTTCATTTTTAATTCTCCAGCATTAAGATTAGGTGAAACAGGCTTTCCATCAACATAGATTTCTTCTACACCAACAGAGCCTAACATTGCTAAAAATTTCTCTTCTTCATCATCACGACCTGAGAATATATAAGCACGACTTACCTTATCATCATAGTCACGTGAATCAATATGAACAACCTTTGGAATCTTAATAGAATCTGGTTTATAAACAGTTACTGTAAAAGTACATGCAGAAGAGCTATTTGTCTCCCATAAATTATAACGTACCTGAATCATATTTAATCTCCTTTATCTTTCTATATATACATGAATATAGTTTTCATAATCACTACGTTTTTCTTCATAGTCATCATCATCACAATCAATAATATTAGTTCCAAAACAAAAAGCTTCTAATTGTTCTTCTGTCATTCTAAATCTATTAAGCATACGATCAAATCCAGGCATATTTTCACCTTCATCTTCAATAACTATGCCTTTTGATTTTAAGTATTCAATAAAAGTATCACCATAGTCATAATTATCTGCCAGTTTAAAGAAATATCTAATTCTATCTTCTGTGCCAGAATAAGTAGCAGTGCCACCTGAATATAAAGTTATGCTTGCAGGTATACTTGTTTTAAGACCTGTATTAGGTATAAGAAAACTATGACAACTTGAACTATTTGTTTCCCACTGGCCAACTCTCATTTGTATCATAATTGTTTCTCCTCATCTTGTTTCAAAGTTTATACAATCTCTTTTAATTCTATCTGATTCCATTGGATATTTCTTTTTGTAATAATTCCAACTATAAGCTTTTTCTTGTGGTTCTATTTTTCCTGTTATATCATAAAATTTGTTTTCTATCTTACAAATAAAATGATTTTCTATAGGTAAGTAATAAATCTCACCAGCATAAACATCTTTTAATATTATTGCAAAATAATAACAATTGCCTTCAGTAAAGACTTCTTCAAGTTCTTGTTTATGAATAAACTTGAATTTTTCTATAAATTTATCTACTTTCATCATATCTCCTTAAAATATACAAATATTCTTGGATTCATACATGAAATATGTGCAGTTTCAGGTCTTGTTTTTACTTTCATTTCTGTAACAGCACCTCTACCAAGTCTTCCATAAAAATCTCCATTAGAATAAGTTAAATCTGAAAAACATGGTTTAGTTGGATCACTTGATATAAACTCAATATTTAATCTATCTACCTCATCACATAATTTTGCCACAACTTCATTTTTAAGATATGTTAAAAACTTTTTACTTTTAAGTAGCTTACCAACTATTTCTTCTTCATTATATCTATCTATACTTAGATAACATCTCAGATTAAGATAATTTCCAACTTCACCGACCTTAAGATTTATTTCATGTTCTTCGCCTTTATATTTATATGTAGAATCAATTTCTACATAACAAGTACTTCTATCTAAATAACTTCTGAATTCACTATTAGATTGTCTGTCCTCGAAGAATACTTGATTCAAATTTGTTTGTATATCTACATAAATTATTGACATAGCATTCTCCTTATATTAGTCTAATTACAATTGCATCATAATTTCCGTCATAGTCTATTTCATTAACTTCATATGAATCAAAATAAGAATCTAGAGTTACTTCAGGATTAAGAGCTTTCATTATTTCCCAATCTTGACTAGTAATATTCATACCTTCTTCCCAAGCTAAAGTCCAAATATAAATATCAACCGATTCAAACCAATTATCAACTTCTTCTGAATCTGTATAAGGGCAACCTATATCAGCTAATACTTTATCAAATATTTCTTCTGATACAGAAAGTCTATAGTCATACTTTATTTTAGTTTTGATTTCTTTAAATGTCATAATGGTTCCTCCTTAATAAATAGAGTTATCATCATAATAATCTCTAAATGCTTTTACAACTGCATCATTAGTTTTCTTTAATGCATCTTCATAATCTCTAGCATGAATAGCCTTTACCCATTCAGAATAACTATCATATTGAGAACTAGCAACAACTCTATCATTGCCATCTCTTTCTATAAAAAAATGCACTGCATTAGGATATTCTTCAAAGAAACCATCTGTTATCTTTGTTTGTCTCCATTCAACCTTTGCAGTATTCATATTTCTTCGTCTAACTTTACCCTCAGATGTTTCAATTTTGAATGGACCAAATTCTGTTTGATATACTTTAACTCTTGTAACTTTTAACATAATTAGTTCTCCTTAATTATCTTGACTATGTATAGTTAGTCTCCCATTGAATAGTCATCCACAGTGATATTATTATTTGTAACCACAAAGCTATATGAAGACACTTTCTGGTCATTTTCAAAGAAGTCGACTCTGTATTCTTTATTGAGCTCAACTCTATCATTATTAAAGAAAACAGAATCACTTACATAGTCATAGTCCTGACTATTAGTATACTTTCTAACCTGATCCATTATACTAACTGAATCAGTGTCTCTTATTGATATAACTAAATTAGAATGAGCTCCTAAATGAATAATCAATAACATAACTATCTCCTTTATGGCTTCTCTATATAAATTTCAAAGCCTCTACCATAATAACCATTTCCCTCATCACCATATACATCAATGACTTTTACTCTTCTATCCTCAGCAATGACAAAAATTTGAATAACTTCATCATAGCCTCTTTTGTCATAAACTAATTCAACATCAGTAATAGCATTATCGCATTTGTTTAATTCTTCTAACATATACCAGCCACTACCACAGCCTCCACAACCTTCATTAGAAACTATTCTTAGTACTGTACCGTCATCTAATGTCATAGTTCCAGACATTTGGTCAATTATATGTACCTCAACAATCTTTTTGTAAAGTAATAACTTTTTAATTTCATCAATATTTTCACCATCAATACGATCTCTCATAATATTTTCTCCTTTAGGCACGCATACAATGACTTTCACACTTATCTAATTCTTTTTGTAATTTTTTATCTAATGGCAATGAATATAGTTGAGTTCTACGACATTCCATAAAAATCTTAACTACTTGTTCAATACTCTTAAATGCTTCTAATACTACTTCTGGAGTATAATAATTTTCTAATTCAGGTACAACTATATCTAACATTTCATCTTCATTAACAAATCTTCTAATATTTCTGTAACCAATTTGAAATATTTTACAATTTAGTTTTTCAGCCCAACCAGTTAAGTTAGCTTCTTTACATTTTCTAGCATTCAAATGTCTAAAAGTTTCACATACAAATGGCCCACATCCATGTCCAAGATCATGTACAACTGTTCTACCATTATATTCATAAGATAAAATTCTTCCAAAATCATGCTCATATAGTTTATTACAATATGGACATCTTACAATATCTTTAATTCCAAGCATAGAATACCTCCTTTATTAAACAAAATGACCTACCTATAAAGTAGGTAAGCCATTTTTCACATCCTTATATTATTAAATAGACTCTCACCTAATTATAAATGTATAAAGCTTATTTACAGGTAAAAATAATATAGTATATAATAATATCACAATACATCTCAAGGAGTTAAAAAGATGAGTATATATGATCTTAAATTTGTAGTTGGTATAAACATTGTTTATGCAATGCTTATTGCATTTTTCTTATTAATTATATCACTTACTCTTTTGGTAATAAGTTCTACAAATCATAATTTACTGAGAACAAAATTCTTTAAAATTTACTCTGTAATTCTTACTCTTGTGGCAGCTGGTCTAGCCATAACAGCTCTTATTATTGGTGCTGGAGTCAAAGAAAAGAAATATACCAATGAAGAGTATGTTCTTTCTGATATGATTATTGAGCATGAACCAAGAGTAATAGATGAAGAAAATATCAAAGAAGATTATCTATCTAAATATTCAGGCTTTGGTAAGAGTGAATGGATTTACCACAGAAAAGCTGTAGATCCTGAAGATAAATTTAGAAGAACAAATTAAGGTAGACTAACAATCTACCTTTTTCTATTTACATAGGTATTTTTTATTATTATAATATAATAAAAACTCAAGGAGAGTAATTATATGAGTGTTTATGATACAATGACCTCAGTAACAAATGGATGTTTAATAGCTTTTGTTGTTTTAGCTGTTCTTCTTATCATTACTGTTGTAATTTCTGCAATTGGATCAGTGTATTGGTGGAAGAGTAGTATTCCTATTGTTATTTTTGCAATTGTTGGTTTTCTTTTCATAGTTTCAGCTTTTGCAACTATAATTTCTGTTTGTGTTGTTAAAGAAAAGAAATATACTAATGCAACTCATCATATAGAACAAATGGCTGAAGAGCATGAAGCTAGAGTAATAGAAAAAGAAAATCTAAAAGAAGAGTATATATCTTATTTTGAGGGTTATGGTGGAACAGAATGGGTTTATTTCAAAAGAGCACCTGACTCAGAAGATAAATATAGAAATTAAAAAATAAAGGTAGAGTAAAAACTCTACCTTTTTTATTTAGAATTTATAACCATTTTCTACCATAGTAAAGACATCATAGCTATTTTCTGTGAATTCAACACTTATCTTTCTAATATATCCATCTTCACCTGTAAAATACCAGCATACAAGAACTGTGCCGTCTGGGTACATTCCATAACACTGGAATGCATCTCTACCTGAAATCTTTACTCTTGCTCCAGTTACTCCAATAGCACCACCTTGTTCCATTGAAGCCATCTGTAATTTTGTCATTTCTTCAGCTGAGTACTTTGTATTAACTACAAAAAGACCAATAATAGCACCATTATCTATACTCTGAACCTGTTCATGTTCAATGGTCTCATCTGAAAATCCACCAGCCTCTTTGAATGGAAACCAGTTACCTACTAAGGTAATAGTACCGGTCTTTTCATTACCCACTACAGATACTGTTCCTTTCATGGATCCAGAAGGCTCTGTGGTTCCCTCTGTGGCCTCTGTGGTAGTTTCTATAATAGTTTCCTTAGTTGTTTCCTCGGTGGTCTCTCTAGTGGCTTCTGTGGTGGGCTCTGTTGTCCACTCAGTGGTCTCCTCAGTGGTCCACTTAGTTGTCCATTCAGTTTCATATTCATAGTCATCATCATATTTGTCTTTATAATTACTTCTATGAGTCTCTACTGTAACAGGACCACTAAGAACTATGATTAAACAAATAGTTGACAAGATAGCTCCTGCAATACCAAAGCCTTTACCTCTCTGTTTCTTAACTGATGCTAGTATTATACCTACAATAGAAAGTACTAAACCAGGAAGTACAAACACAAGTAATGTAGTACCTATATCAGAATCTGGTGAAAGTAAAGACATACAAGCTATTACAGCAATTGTGCCATCAAAGACCATAGAGAAAATAAAGCCTAATAAACATAGAATACTAAGCTTTTTAGGTTTAGGTTGATCTGCAACTAATTGCTCTACCGGGCTTAATGGTTGACCACAATTTGAACAAAATTTTACTCCATCATTATTTGGAGCTCCACAATTTGAACAAAACATCAATTTTCCTCCTAAATAATAAAGGTGGTTATTGAAAACCACCTCTTTTTATATTATTAAATAGTCTTTTAGTTTATTCTTTTTTATTATAAAAAAATACCTAACTAAAATGTTAAAAGTTAACGCATAACATCTCTTCCAGGTATCAAAAATATAAAAACTTCTTCTTCATCATTGGATAACCTATCAATGCCGCGAGTTTCAAGATTTTTCTTTATTGTTTCTATGTCTTCTGTTTTTAATATTGATTTACATATATTTACAGGTACTCCAACCAAAACTGATAATTGTGTGGCACAAGCTGCAATAAAATCATCACATATCATTGTTGTGCTTGTTTCTTCATTTATATTTCTTGATACAATACAAAACCATTGTTTCATAAAAGCCTCCTGTTACTTCATTTTATCTGAAATTCCTAAATTATCACAAAAATGCTCTATAATTATCTTTTCAAAAAGATAAGCAATATCTTTATTCATCTTTTCTTCAATATTACCTGATTTCCACTTGTCATACTTAGGTACTCTATGAATTTCAGCAATGTAACCATCTTCTATATTTCTATGTGTTTCATTTGTAAGCACATTAGCATATATATCAAAATATTTATAACCACCTTTTTCCCAAGTACTAGATTGTCTTGGAGATCTTGGTGATCTACGTTCTATTCTATATGATACTTTTATTGTAGCTGAACCTAATTTTATATCAATTGTAGCGTCAGTAGATTCATCAAAATCAAGTTTTTCTATATCATCAGAAGATAAACCAATTTTAAGTTGAGATGCTATATTGTCTCTGAAAGCTGATTCCTTAAGAGCAGCCTCACGTTCCTCTTCTCTTACTTTAGCAACTGATCTTCTTATGTTTAATTTTTTGGTACAAATTAACTTCTTGACTGTTGCTTTTCCATCTATATCATCAAGATCATATGTTTCACTACGACCTACACCTCTAGAAGGATCACCCCATGCCTGAACTGTTGTGGAAACCATATAACCACCTGTACATACTCTATGACCAGTAAATTTAGCATAGACCTGTATTGTAATTTCACTATCACAACTACAGTTCTTGTCTAAAGCAAGTCTAATCTTCTCTAATTTATCATCAGACAAGACAATATCATAGTTAATTTGGTTGAATATTTGTTTATCAAGTTCATCACCCATGCTCATGTCAGTATCATGAGCCTCTTTTACAAAGAAATTAACATCTGCAACACTATTATCTATTCCTGTAAATGTAAGTACAGATCCTTCTAATTCACAATCAATATCTTCTAAATGAAAAATGTCATTTAGTTCTTGTTTAAGCTCATCGTCATCATAAGTATTATCAACATCATAAAATTCAATAGAAATCTTAGCCGTAATATTATCTATATAGCCTTTTACATTATGATATGTCAAAGCATTTACATTAGAACTGTTTGTTTCAAACATGTTATATCTTATATTAAGCATGTGTGTTCTCCTTATTTCTCAAATACTTCATTAAAAAGGTCTTTATTTATTTTGTGAGATTTAGTATCACTAGTTACATAAGTGCCCTCTTTAATTAAATATACATCAGATTCATCTTTTCTAGCTAATATATAATTAGTATTATCTCCAGGAATTATTATATCTATACCAGCAGTTGTGATCTCTTTAATATATTCAAGGAATTTATGCTTAGCATTTGAACTATCAATAGTAATGTTAAAATAACCATAACCATTGTCCTTAGCTTTAAAATTATATTTATCATTTAGTATAGATAATACACTATCAGTTAATTCTCTATTTTCTACGAGTTTAGTTTCAATATCTTTATATTTAACATAGAAATGACAAGAAATAGTAAAAGTTACTTCATCATTATTTAGGTTTTTCTCAATCTCATCTATAAATTCATCTAATGCAAAATAATGATAATCTGTTTCTGTTTGCTCCTTATAAAAAGCAGTTAAGCTAGAATGTGTATCTACAGTTTCACCAAATATATTGATTTCTGATAAACGACTATTATCTAAAAAGAAATAAAGTTTTCCCGGACGTGCTTTAAGATGATATAACTCACCACTATCTTTAGGCTTAGCTACAACATGAACATAATTATTTCTCATAGTTCCAGCTGTCCAACTACTATATTCATAGTCCTCACCTACTTTAAAGTCAGGAACCTCATTAACTGTAACAAAACTGTAACTATTTGTTCTTCTACCCTGAGCAGTACCACCCCATTCATAATGGTTACTAGTACCATTGTTGTAATATCCAGAGTCAGTGTTCTTTATATTTACTCCTTTTTCTTTCAGATACGTCTTGATTTCTGATTTTGAAAGATTAGTAAAATAATAATGTGTGGTGACCTGAAAAGCATCCTGAGCCCAGCCAGAACTGTATGTAGAACGTACTATTGCACAATAAGGATATGCAGTCTTCAATCTATCAGGAGTCATATCTGATAATGTATCTAAAACATTATTCATATCAAGAGTATCTTGTTGTTCTTTAATTTTTTCTCTCTTGGCTTTTGCTTCAGCCTTTTCTATGACATTATTATGCTGAGTAGTCATTATTTTCATTAAATCATTATAATCAAAATAATGTAACTGTAATGGCTCATCTTTAATATTGTTAGCCATAAAATTCTGATAAAAAGTAAAGCACATTAATTTATCATTATTTTTAACTAATTTATTGTTTGATATTAGATAATCAAAAACAGCATGCTCTAGAAGATTAGCTTTTCCAAGATTACTTGCTAATTTGTATAAGTCATCAGTATTTCTGCAGCAAGCTTCGTACTTTGGGTTAGTATAATAAAAATACGCATAACTAAATGCTTTATTAGCATCAGTAATAGCTCCTACATTTAATTTATTTTTTAAAGTAGCAAGTCTTTCTTCACATTTACTATTAACTGCATAATTTAGTATAGCACGACTAGGATCTCTCCCTAATAATAGTGCTTCTACGAATTCCGTATCAGTTGAATCCATAATGTCCTGATGCTCTATTAGATAGTCATATAAAACTCTAGTAGTTAATTTCTTGTCAATAAGTTCCTCATAGTTATCAGCTATTATTTCACTTTTCTTAATTTTTAATGATTTTAAGAATTCCTCTTGTTCAGGTCGTTTCATGTAATTAATTCTCCTTTAATTCTTTTACATAGAAATCTACTCCATAAGTAGGTATTCCATGTAACTTTTCCTTTTCTTCACCAACTTTACAGCCAGCTTTCTCATATATCCAATTTTTACACCATTCCACAAACTCAGATTCTGTCATATGTATTATTTCCTCTATGTTAGGAAGAAATAAGTTTAGTGTATCTTGAGTTGTTAAGGCATAGTCATACATTTGAGTAATGGTTGCTTTTATTTCATATTTAGTTAATACTATTCGTAGTTCATTTATATATTCACTACCATAATCACAGGTTTCACATCCACGATATGAACTCTCATCTGTATAAATATTTTCTATTCCGCCATCGGCTAACTTTAATAGCATATTTATCTCCTATTAATATTCATCAAAATCATTATCTTTTAACAAAACATCTCTCATTCTTCCTACAGTAAGTTTTGCATTGGCATCATTACTAAAACTATATACTTCTATTCTGACCATATCAGAATCATCATACTTTTTTTAATTCTTGAATTAGTTCTTTTACAGTCATTCCACTCATAATTTTCACCTTTCATAAAAAATACCTCAGCACTAAGGCTAAGGTATTGTTTCTCTTCCACTATTATAGATAAATAGCCTTTGTATAAGCAAAGCTTATTTACAAATAACTAAATTTATGATATTATAATATTATAATAAATAATTAGAAAATGCATATTATTAAGGTATCATTATGGATAAAAAAGACACTATATTACAAATATTAATGCATTCAAGTAAAAATATCTTTGCAGTAATAACAGGAATGAGTTGTACTTTAATAGCATTATATTTTTTAAATGAAATTAATGCTATTGCAATTGATTTTGAGTCTATTTATATGCAACAAATATTTACCTTAATAATGGGTGCAGGAATATTTGGTTTTCTATTGTTAATTATACTTATGGTATTATTATATAAATTTGAAAGGTAGAGCATTAAACTCTACCTTTTATTTTACTTCAAATCAATATTTCCTATATTTATAGCAAGAATACTTAATCATGTATATTATTTAGCCTCTCGGTCATAATATAAATAACCAAATTTATTTATTTTGCTATCTAAATATTCAGTATATTTTTTCCAAATAATATTTTTGTCTGTAGTATTATTTTCTTCCGCTAATATATTATAAACATTACCTAGATAAAAATCCTTATCTAATGTAAAATGACATTCAGTAAAATAGATTATATTATCTTCTGCTGATTGTCTATCAAAATCTTGTCTGTTTATGGTAAGAAATGCACTAAATCCTCCACGGCAATGACCATAAGTATCATCATTAGCTTCTAAAACACCAGCACATTCAATTTCTACCATTTTATCATTGTAATCGATATGTTGAGTTTGTAATCCCCATATTTTAATATCTTTAATATCATTTATAAAAGCACCACCAACAGGCCACATTAAATTCATAATATTAACCTCCTAATATTATATAACTTCCCAATATCTTTCTATGGCTCTTTTCATATTATCTACTCCAACTGGATTCATAGAATGGAAATGAAATATAAAGTGTTTATTCTTATCATGATATGTTTCTATAAGCCAATCTACTAATTTGATAGCATCTCCTCCATCAGAGGCATATTCTCCTAAATCATGATCTAAGTCAAAATAGATGGTCTTAGCGTCTTGATTTTTTAATACTAATTGTTTAGTTTCATTAACAGAGTGAGTTCTTTCATAATCAGTAGGAGCTTCTCTTATGTCATCTAACCAAATTTTTATGTACATATTTTATTCCTTTATAGTAATATCCTCTTTGCTAGTTTCTAATGGTGTAAATACTAAATCAGACATTTGATTTACCATTTCAAGTCTTCTTTTATTTAACATTTCCATAATTGATTCTCTAGCCAATTCATCATTTTCTTCAAGTAAGAAAATTTCACCTGATGCTTTCACCTTATTGACATGATAGGTTGAATCAATTAAATCATCCTTATATTTAAATATTACATGTACTAAGTCATCATCAACTGATTTTCTTTTAAATAAGTCAATGACTTGGTTATTCCATGCAAAATAACATTTGGTTTTTATAAAATGCCTAGTATCATTATTATCTAAATAAAAGTCATATAAATAACCTGTTTGATTATTAGCTTTACCAAGGTCAATTATACTTTGTCTGTATTGGTTATAATCTTCATGTGTAAATTCTGGCATATTTCAAATTCCTTTCATTTTTAATTAAATAGATTGTAACTTAGATTTTATTTTATTAAGTATTTTTATATTTTCTGGATATATATTATAGTTAGATAATATATAATCAATTTCTGTGATTATGTCTTCTGCTAAA
>Ga0256405_10005337_pt1 | contig 22426 bp, 22 predicted proteins | sample RumenRJG_02DNA_FD_189096 | JGI IMG/M metagenome (GOLD analysis project Ga0256405, IMG submission 189096) | Bovine rumen microbial communities from Lethbridge, Alberta, Canada - RJG_02 | ecosystem: Host-associated > Mammals > Digestive system > Stomach > Rumen | place: Canada: Alberta... | reverse complement strand
GTGGGATTCGGGGGGGGGAGAGGGGCGGAAATGAGGGGGAAAGGAAAAGCCCCGCCGGACCGTTGTCCGGCGGGGCTTGCTGGGGTGTGTCAGCGGCGGGGGTTCTTGGGGAACCAGCCGCGTTCGACGCGTTTGCGCTGCTGGAAGAGCTCGACGATGGACCAGAAGCAGCTGAATCCGAGTACGCCGAGGAGGATGCTCGGCACGATTCCGGCAATGAGCGCCGAGCCTGTGCAGGCCGCCACTCCCGCCAGTGCGAAGAGGGGCCAGGAGCGGGTGCCGAGGTAGTATTCGGCTTTGATGACGATGGGATGGAAGACGCCGATGATGAGGAAGGTGGCGATTCCGACGATGAGTCCGTTGAGGTTCATGGGTGGTGGTGTTGGGGGTTATTGTTCGAGGTCGCCGGGGCGGATAACGAGGTGGTTGGTGGTCATGCGTATCATGTAGGTCTGGACGATGGCTTTGAGCCGGCGTAGCATGCGCTCTTTGCGCTCGGCCTGTGTGGGGTCGGCAAGGAGGTTGCGGCGCTGGAGGGGGTCGGCGGCGTAGTTGTAGAGTGCCGTGGGCTCCTGGCCGTCGAAGAGGAGGGTGTAGTCGCCTTCGATATATTGGTAGGTCTCGTTGCTGTAGTTGACGGCCCAGGGGGTCTCGCCGGGGTCGAGGACGTTCTTGCCGAAGGCGGGGAAGGGCTGGTCGTAGCCGAGGATGCGGAGGAGGGTGGGCATGATGTCGATCTGCTGCATGACGCCGGGGAGCTTGCCGGTGGGCAGTTCGCCGGAGGGGTCGTAGATGGCTATGGGGATGGAGAAGGCGCCGACAGAGGTGACGCTCTCGTCGTATTGCAGCTGGTTGGTGTGGTCGGCCGTGAAGACGAAGATGGTGTTCTTGAACCAGGGCTGGCGGCTGGCGGTGGCGAAGAAGTGGCGCAGGGCGTTGTCGCTGTACTGGATGGTGCGGTGGATGGGCAGGGGGCCGCCGGTGTAGACGTTCTGGTAGCGCTCGGGGATGTTGAAGGGGTGGTGCGAGGTGGCGGAGAAGAAGCCCACCATGAAGGGCTCCTGGAGGCGCTCGGTGATGGCGGTGGCGGTGAACTGTAGGAAGTCCTCGTCCCAGATGGCCCAGTGGCCGTCGAAGTCGCTGCGGCCGCCGGTGCGCGGGTCGTCGCAGTACTCGCTCATGCCGATGTACTGTTTGAATCCCGAGCTGCGGGCAAAGGCCTGGAAGCCCATGGACGAGTTGGGGGCGCCGTGGAAGAAGGCCGAGCTGTAGCCCTTGCCGCCGAGGCACTCGGCCAGGCCGCTGAGGTCGTTGAGCGACGAGGGGGTCAGGATGAAGGGCTCGACAAAGAAGGGCACCGAGGAGAGCGACGAGGGCATGGCGTCGATGCTCTTGCGGCCGTTGGCGAAGGTGTGCTCGAAGGTGAGGCTGTGGCCGAGGAGGGAGTCGAGGAAGGGGGTGTAGGAGACGAAGGGCTCGCCTTTGGTGTCGAGCAGGGGCTTGCCGTCGGCGTCGAGGTTGTAGAAGCCGAAGTATTCGCGCGAGAAGCTCTCGAGGATGAGCACCACGACATTCTTCTGTCCGGAGACCATCGGGACGGTGTCGGCGTCGGTGGGGCGGTGGAGGGGGGTGTAGATGGCGGCAAGGTCGGCCTCGGGCATATACTGCGGGTTCTTGAAGGGGTGTTTGCCGATGGTGCGGATGATGGAGAAGGGGGTGTTGAGGACAATGGAGGCCTGCTGGGGCGAGTGGACGTACTGGTTGGCGTTGGAGATGGTGATGGGGCGTGTGTCGCGCGTGAATCCGCCGCGCATGGCGAAGATGGAGAAGGGTATGGCCACAAGGAGGCCCAGGGAGTTGGCAAGGTAGTATTTCAGTCTGGCATGGCTGAGCGCCGGGGTGTCGGAGTGGGAGTGGTCGGGCTTGAGGTAGAGGAACCAGAGGGCGGCTATGAGGGACACGCCGAGAAGGACGAGGTACCAATGGTTGGCGACCTCGGTGAAGAAGATGCCGCCGAGGTTGCCCTCGTTGCTGAACTCGGAGAAGAAGGTGGAGGTGGTGCGTCGGCCGGTGAATTGGGAATAAACGGCATCGACAAGGTTGATGCTGAGGCCGAGGGAGTTCACCACCACGAATATCCATTTGCACATGTTATGCCACCAGCGGCGCTCCTTGAGGTGGAGGGGCAGCAGCATGAGGATGATCCAGAGCCAGTTGGTGTAGAGGATGGCCGAGGAGTCGAAGCGAAGGCTGCCGGCGAGGAGTTCGCCCATGGAGAGCTGTCCCCAGTCCACGGAGAAGAGGTTCCAGTTCTCGAGGACAAAAGCCACGCGGGTGACCATATAAAGGACATAGACCAACACAAGGTTGAAGAGTACGGCAACGACGTTGCTGTAAGGGGATGCTTTTATTTTCATTTTATGTTTTTTTTATGCTTTATTATTGGATTGCTTGATAAACTGATTCAGAACTGGAAGTAGATGAAAGGCTGGAGGTCTGCGGTGACGAATTGGTAGAGCACCACGGCGAGGAGTATGACGACGAGGGCCATAAGCCAGAGAGGCATCTGGGCGAACCAGATGCGGTAGCGCCGCTTGAAGCGTGTGGGCAGCCAGTGGACGAGCATGCCAAAGGCGAAGAGGATGAAGACGTAGGAGTAGTTGGACAGTATCTCGGGTATCTGGGCGAGGTTCCAGCGCGAGCCAATGCGGTCCACCATCATGGAAGCGGTGTTCCAAGCGGCCTCGTTGGCTTCGGCGGGGTCGAGGTTGGAGCCGGAGCGGAAGAAAAGACGTGTGAAGGAGATGAAGACAAAGGTGATGAGGACGGCCCAGACGGAGGAGATTTTGGTGTTGAGGGAGGATATTTTTTTGATGCGGCTCAGGAGGAAGAGGAGCAGGTAGCCACCGAGAAGGACCTGGAGGCAGAAGGCAAGGAGGTTGATGAGGGGGCTTTGGGTGAGGTAGGAAGCGGCGGTAAGGGCGGAGGCGAGGAGGAGGAGCGTCAGCAGGCGAGTGCCCCAGGAACGGTCTTTCCACCATTTGTAGACCAGGATGCCGAGGCCGTTGAGACCGCCCCAGGTGATGAAGTTGAACGAGGAGCCATGCCACATGCCGCCGAGGAGCATGGTGTCCATGTTGTTGACGTTGGTGCCGAGGGTGCGACGGTGCGAGGGGCGGAAGGCCAGCAGGAGCAGCACCACGGCGATGATGGTGCAGACGGCGACGGTGAACCAGAGGTTGTGTAGCCGGAAGGCGGCGATGAGCAGGATGGTGGCAAGGATGAAATAGGACGTGAAGCCGGCGGTGCGGTTTCCGCCGAGGGGTATGTAGAGGTAGTCGCGCAGCCAGCGCGAGAGCGACATGTGCCAGCGACGCCAGAAGTCGGTAGGGTTCTGAGCCTTGTAGGGCGAGTTGAAGTTGACGGGGAGGTAGAAGCCCATGAGCATGGCCACGCCGATGGCGATGTCGGTGTAGCCCGAGAAGTCGGCGTAGACCTGGAGGGAATAGACCATGAGGGCGGAGAAATTCTCGAAGGGTGTGTAGAGCGAGGGATTGTCGAAGACACGGTCGACGAAGTTGACGGCCAGATAGTCGCTCAGCACCAGTTTTTTGATCAATCCGTTGCAAATCCAGAAGACAGCGATGCCGAACTGGCGTCGCGAGAGGAAGAAGGGCTTGTAGAGCTGGGGCACGAACTGGTCGGCACGCAGGATGGGGCCGGCGACAAGCTGGGGGAAGAAGGCGGTGTAGAAGCCGAAGTCGAGGAGGTTGGAGACATGGGGTATTTTCCGTTTGTAGACGTCGACGATATAGCTGATGTTCTGGAAGGTGAAGAAGGAGATGCCCACGGGGAGGAGTATCTTGAGGCCGATGCTGTATTCGGTGCCGAAGGTGGCGTTGAAGATGTCGGTGAAGAAATAGGCATACTTGAAGAAGCAGAGCAGGCCCAGGTTGAGCACAACGCCGATGGTGCGCATGGTTTTGCGCCGGGTTTCGGAGAGCGAATGGTCCATGCCGATGCCGAGTATCCAACCCAGGAGGGTGGAGAAGATGAGCAGCAGGACGAAGAGGCCAGAGGTCTTATAGTAAAAGACCAGACTGAAGGCGAAGAGGTAGCCGTTGCGGAGCACGCGGCGTGCGGGGTCGAGGCTGCCGTCGGGTTGGCGTCGCTGTCGGGCGACAATGAGTCCGAAGAAGAGATAGATGATGAGGAAGAGCACCCAGAAGTGAATCTGCGTGAAAAGCAGTGGATGATCGTCGTTGAAGGCGAAAAGCGATGCGAGGTATGTTAGAATGTCGGACAAAGTGATATTAATTGCTAAGTGGGTTGAGGAAATCTAAGGGATTGCTGAAGGAGTCGGGGGTGGTGTTGGAAGAGGGTTTGGTGTTGGTGCGTTTCTTGGTATAGGAGGCGTAGGCTTCGAAGAGGGCATTGTAGAAGAGGTTGCCAATGAGTTCGTAGCCAGCCTGGGTGAAGTGGACGCGGTCTTTCTGTGCCAGTTTGGCCTTGAACCATTTGTCCATGGATTTGAGGCCACCCATCACTTCGAATTGGTCCCATACGGCGCCGTCGGTGTCGTCGGCCAGGCGGTAGAAGACCTCGCGGGCAAGGAAGCCGTTGCGGTTGACCTCGTAGCGGTTGCGGCGCAGGCGGCGGAAGCTGTCGTTGTTGGTGATGAAGACGAAGGCGCAGTCGGGGTTGATGATGCGGATGGAATCGATCAGGGCCAGGTAGTTGGCGCGGAAGGCAGCGGTGTCAAAGTCGCGGCCGGAGGCGTCGTTGATGCCGATGCCGAAGATGACCATATCCGGGCGCAGCATACGCAGGTCGCGGGTGAAGTTCTGGCAGCGCAGATAGTCGGGCACGGCGGCGCCGTTGACGCCGATGGAATGGAAAGAGAAGCCCGAGTGGCGGTTGTCGAGACAGATACCGGTGAGGGTGAAGTGTTCGCCACGTTGGCAGGGAAGGACGACAGAGAAGGTGTCGGTGGGTTGGCTGAGGTTGAAGACAAAGCGGTCGGTGCGAGCATCGGCATAGGAGGGATAGACGTTGCGGTCAGCTATGCGCAGCTGTGGCACCACGCCTTCGTCGGAATGGCCGAAAATGATGATGCGCGAGGTGTTGTAGCGGACCGTCGGCTCGTTCATCTCAATGGCAATCTCGGTGAGAGAGTCGTTGGCGGTGACAGCAATGCCGCAAAGCCCCAGCGGATAGGTGTGTTCCTTATAGATGTTTCTTGTGAGGGTGACTTTCTGTGAGCAGTGCACGCGGTAGTCGCGTGGATTGTTGCATTTGGCGGCGGCAGAGTAGGGAAATACCATGCCGCGTCCTGCCACGAGGCCGGGATAGGCATGCATGAGGTTGGTGCGGATGGTGTTGCTCATGGTGCCAGCCTGTACATGGGACCCCCCGATGTGGACAATGTTGATGTTGCCTTGCTGGGTGGTGGTGACTCGATGCCATTTCTCGAAGAAGGTCTTCATGGATGGTGATGCTGCATTGTAGCGCAGGTCGTTGGCGTCGTACAGGATGAAATTGTATTGCCTCGGAATATCCACAGGTTGTGGCTGGGCCGTGCAACAGACGGCGAGGAGCAGGAGAGGCGTCAGCAGGGCAAGGTGTTTTTTCATAGGGGCAATTGTTCTTTGATGTTCTCTTTCAGTCGACGGCGCAAACAGTAGAGCCGGTAGTTGTCGGCGAAAGCCTGTGCCAGTCGTGAGCCCATGATTTCAGCTCCGCGGGATGAGAAGTGCACATAGTCGCTACCGGCAAGTCCTTGACGGTTCCATTCCACCATGGAGTTCCATCCACCCATGGCATGATAGATGCTCCAGTAGGCGGCACCGTGGCGGTTGACGGTGGCCCGGAGGCTGTCAACGACGGTGGGCAGCCAGGGGTATGTCTGGAGGGTGCCTTTCTCGCGGGTGCTCATGTCCGAGGGGCCGATGAAGAGTATCTTGGCTTGCGGGCAGCAGGAGCGCACATAGTCGATCTGGCGGCCAATGGACTGGCAGTAGGTGTTGATGGACTTTTCGCTCCGCAGGTAGGGTACGGAGTTGCCGCCAAACTGCATGATGATAATGCCCACGTCGAGGGCGTCGTAGGCTTGGGAGAGCAGGTCGCGGTTGACGAGGGTGAACTGCTGGCCAGAGCAACCTCGCATGGGGATGTTGTCCACCGCCACGCCAGGGCCGTCGTCGACGGTGACGCAGTAGAGGTCGGCACTGCCGGTGGTGCGCAGGCGGAAGGAGGTCTGCGGCGTGGAAGTCCGGTGGTTGATGGCACCCACGCCAGGGCTGTCGTAGGTGTCGGAGAAGGTGGTGTCGATGCTCTTGTTGCCGAGGGAGAGGGTCAGCCGCTCGCCACGGTTGTTGAACACCAGCATCACACGCGAGAACTGCTTCACGGCGTCGTCGACCGACGAGTGTGTGGCGGCCTTGATGGTGAGTGTGGTTTGACCGTCCATGCGGAAACACTGCATCATGGGGCCGTAGTTGCCCCGCGAGCGTGTGACGGTGCTGTCGCCGAAGGAGGAGAGGTGCGTCAGGTTGCCACTGGTGCTCTGGTGCACGGCGTAGGTGGGGATGATGGTGCGGTAGGGAATCATGCCGGGACCGCCGCCGCCGAAAGTCTGCTGCATGTAGGAGCGCAGCTGGGCCGACATGCGGTCCATCTCGATCTGCGAGTCGCCGTAGTGCAGTATGCGCACCACGCGATCGTTGTCCACTGCTCCCTCGGCCGCCATCCAGAAGGCATCGAAGAAGGTGCTGTCGGGCAGCCAGAAGCGTGTGTCGCTGCTGTCGGTTTGGCCTTGGTAGTAGAATATGGAATCGGCCAGCTCTGCCACCTCGGCGGGGATGGTGTCTTCTATCGTCTCCTCGATGGTTATTTCCTCTACAGGCTTGTTAGCTTCGGCAAGGTCGTGGATGGTAGGCAGATAAAAAGAATGCCCTCCGACGGTTATCCCGTCGGAAGGAAAATAGGTGCAGATAACTGCCAGTGCGGCAATGATGCACGCGAAGAAAATCGCTATCTTGCCGACTTTCATTTCTTCTCCAGTGCAGATATGCGGTTGGCCAGTTTTTCAATGTTACGTACCAGTACCTCCACTTTTCGGCGCTTGCTGGCCTCCATGGCCGGGCTGCCGAAGATGGTCTGGTTGCTGGCTACGGAGTTGGTTACGCCGCTCTGGGCGCCGATGGTCACGTGGTCGCCCACGGTGATGTGCCCCACCAAACCGGCCTGGCCGGCGATGATGCAGTTACTGCCCACCTTGCAGCTGCCGGCAATACCTACCTGCGAGGCCATGGCGGTGTTCTGACCGATGACCACGTTGTGGGCCACTTGGCACAGGTTGTCGACCTTCACACCCTGGTGCAGGATGGTGGAGCCCATGGTGGCACGGTCGACGCAGGTGTTGGCACCCACCTCGACGTTGTCCTCCAGAATGACGTTGCCTATCTGGTCAATCTTGTCCCAGCCGCCGTCGCCCGTGGGGGCGAATCCGAAGCCGTCGGCTCCGATGACGCAACCTGCATGCAGGATGCAGTTACGGCCAATCTCCACACCTTCGTAGATCTTCACTCCGGCGTAGATAATAGTGCCATCGCCGATTTTTACGTTGTCGCCGATGGTGACGTTGGGGTATATCTTCACATTTTCGCCCACGGTGCAGTGGCGTCCCACCACGGCGTAGGGTCCCATGTAGATTCCTTTGCCGATCTTCGAGCCTCGGCCCACATTGCTCTTCCACGAGCGTCCTTTGGGAGCCTTGCTGCGCTGGTTGAAGGCGTGGAGCAGTTTGGCTACTGCCATGTAGGGATTGTCGACGCGAATCAGGGTGGAGTTTACCGGATGCTCGGGCACGAAGTCCTTCTTCACAATGACAATCGACGACTGCTTCTCGTAGATATAGTGCGTGTATTTGGGATTTCCCAGGAAGGTGATGCCGCCTTCTTCTCCCTCCTCAATCTTGCAGGGCTTCCACACACGGGTGTTTTCGTCGCCCTCGACGGTGCCCTTTACTATACGGGCCAGTTCTTTTGCTGTATATTGCATGTTTTATTCTTCAAATTCTATGATGCCTCGCTGGCGTGTCACGCGCAGGTTGGTCATGTTGGCGTTGCTTGTAAAGCCGTCGCCATAGGTGATGCGGTTGCCGTTGACGGCACGCACACTGTGGTTCGAATAGATAAGGTCCTCGTCCGAGCGCCACACGATGTCTTCCAGATAGACCGTATCCCCGTTGGTGTAGTCTATCACCACCACACTGTCCTTCGCCGTCAGAATGTTCTTGTCGTCATACGATATGGCCTTGTCGGCGCGGACAAAGGTCTGCAGATTGCGGTCGCTGTCGTAGAAGCGCAGTTCCACTCCGTTGGGGTAGATGGTGCGTGTGTCGGGAGTGCGGTATTGCACAATGCGTGGTGCATCGAGTTCCAACTGCAGTTTCCCTTCGCTGCTGCGCCAGATGTGTCCGTCGAGAATCTCTTGGTCGGGACGCTGCTGGCGGTCGAAGCGGCTGATATCCTTCATGTCGTTGGAGCAGGACGATAATATGAAAGACGAAAAAAGACAAACGAAAAAGCAGCTTACGCGGCCATGCCGCGTAAGCCTGTTTCTCATTTCTCTTTGTTCAGTTCTCATTATTTTATCGTTCTCACCACTGTCGATTCGCCGATCCATCCAGGCACCGTGAAGCGGTTGCCGTTCTCCAGGCCGGCCATGAAGGCATCGCCCTGTTTCGGAAAGCGGGAGCTGTAGGCGCTGATCAGGCGGTTGCAGGCCTCGACGTTCTCCTCCGAGGAGTCGACACTCTTCGATTTGACCAGTTTGTCCACTGCGGCCCAGTACACACTGTGTCCGTTGATGTTGTCCTCTGTGGCGCTGGAGGCGCTGGAGGCGTACATGCTGGCAATCATGCGGTAGGGTTCACCCTTGGTGCGGTCGGTCTCGGCGGCGTTGTTGTAGGCCGTGCGGGCGGCGCTGTAGCTTCTGGCACCATTGTAGGCGTGGCCGAGATAGAGGTAGGCTTTGTATTTGTCCTTCTGTGTGGTGACACCTTCCACAGCATCCTTCAGGTATTCGATGGCCTTGCTGTACTCTTTCTTCTGCAGGCACATCTGGCCCATGTTGAGGGCGGTGGAGGGTGTGGGCTCCAGGCGGTAGAGGTTCTCCGTGGCCGAGAAGAAGAGGGGCTGGCTGGTGCAGCCTTTCTTCGACATGATGTTGGTAATCTTCTTCAGCAGGTCGACGTTCTCGGGGTCGGCCTCGAACTTCTTGCTGTAGATTTCCACCAGTTGGTCGCAGGTGGCATAGGGCGAGAAGGCAACCTCGACATCGGCGATGTAGCCGCGGATGGTGGCCGACTTGACGCTGTCGTCCACATATTTTTGCAGCTCGTCTTCCAGTTTCTCGCTGGCAATGTCGTAGTTGTCGACCACCAGCGTGGGCTCGGCTTTGCCCAGGCGGACGTAGTTGATGGTGGCTTCCATATATTTCACCAGATAGGAGGCATCCAGGTCACCTTCCATTCTCACGGCCTGGTCGTAGAGGGCGTAGTAGCGGTCGATGCCGGCTTCCTGCAGGAGCTCCTCCAGTTCCAGGGCTTTCTTGGCCGTCCACTTGGGGGCTTCGCCGTAGTTGGCAATGCGGGTGTCGTACATGTTCATCAGCTCCTCAATCAGGGCCTGGCGCTCTTCTGCTGTGGCGGCCTTGGCAATCATCACCCTCATGATGTTGGCGCCGTTGATGTAGAGGTTCTTGCTCTGTTTGGGACATTTGGCTACAATCTCTTTCCACATGGGGTAGGCGTCCTCCAGATATCGGGGGTCCTTCGATGCTTTGAACTGGTTGATGTCCTCCTGATACATTGATACTGTTCCGAGCATCTGCTGCTGCACATCTTGCGAGCAGCCCCAGTTAGGCATCTGTGCCGTTGCGCTGGCGCCCATGGCCGCCAGAAAGATTCCAATCGTCAGTGTTTTGATCGTTTTCATCTCTTACTGTGTTTTTATTTTTGTTTTTTTTCGTTCTTTTCTTTTTCTACTTTAGTGCCCCTTGGGGATGCTTTCTTGCATTCCCGGGTTTTTAGTTGAATTTGCGTTTGGCAAACCAGCGTTCGCAGGTGCTCACTCCGATGCCGAAGGTGAAAACGTTGCGTTGCAGCAGGTCCTTGTTGCCCACGCTGCGATAGCCGGCGCTGAGAGTAAGCAGCGATTTGCCCTTGCGCATGGGCAGCGTGGCTCCGAGGCCTGCGCCCCAGGCATCGATGACCTCCGAGCGGCCATTGATGTTCAAGCGCATGGCGCCCTGCTCCATGTTGAAACCGATGCTCCAGCTGATGCGGCCCCAATAAGAGGAGGCGTCCATCGAGCCGGTCTTTTCAAACGCCAGTGCATAGCGGCTGTAGGGGCCGTAGTCGAGGGTGCTTTCGCCAAAGATTGGCGGCGTTATTCCCTCGCTGTATTTCATGCCGGCCCAGCCGGAGAAGGTCACGTCGGCAGCCACCATCCAGCGCTCGTTGCGCGCCAGGCTCACGCCTATGCCTATGGTGTGGTCCTGCTCCAGCGTGCTCTCGAAAGTCGACGACTGCCCCGCTGCGGGGAAGATGGTGTCCACCGGCGTCTGGTACGGGTCGCCGCTATGATAGGTATTGACCCTCACCTCGTCGTCGATATTCATGTTGCGGTAAGGCTTGTAGGTGATGCCCACGCCAAGGGTGTACTTGTCGTTCAGCGGCTCCCAATACTGCACGCCGAGGTCGAACAGCAGGTCGCCCAGCTTGGTCTGCTTGTAGCGACACTTGTTCATGTAGTGTGTGCTGTCGGTGCCCTGGAAGTCGTAGAGCAGTGCGCGGTGGATGCGCCCTGTCAGGATGTTGACGTTGAAACCGGCCTGCAGGCGGCGGCCCTCGGCCCCGTCGCCGAGGATGTTGAAGGCGCTGCCGACGAAGACCATGCTCACTCCGCCGTTGCCGCTGTAGATATTCTTCATGGACGTGTTGGCCAGATAGGTGCTTTCCCACACCGACTCATATTCCACCGTGCTGTAGGGCAGCAGTCCTGCCGCCGCTTTCCACCATTTGGTGACGGGCAGGGCGAACATCAGGTGGCTGATGTTGCCGTCGGCGTCGTCGGCATGGTCGTTGTTGTTCTGCAGTCGGCTCACCAAGATGGTGGCGCCCATGTCGAATACAAAGCTCTCCATGCCTATCGATCCATAGGAGGCGGGGTTGAAGGGGTTCACATAGTTGCTGCCCGACAGCGTGTAGGCCACGCCGCCCATGCGGTTCACCACGGGCACCGTGTAGGGCAGGTCGGTGAAGCCGATGCCAAACTGGGAGTAGGGCATGTTGAAGCCGTTCTGGGCGGCAGCACCGCCTATCAGGCCCATCAGGCCCATCAAACCCATTATAAGTCTCTTATTTTTCATTGTTTATCATTATCTCGTTCAGTCCTATCATTGTCAGGTGGGGCACATGCTCCCAGCCTTTGGCGCCCGAAGCCATGAGGCGCTCGGCGTCGCCGCCGGTGAGCAGCACGCGCAGGGCCGGGGCTTTCTCCTTGTAGAGGGCCACGTATCCCGCCAGGGCCAGGAGTGTGGCTCCCAGCGTGCCGGCGAGGATGCTTTCCTCGGTCGAGCGTCCCAGCACGGGGGCCCGCTCCACACCCTCGAGGTCTATTAGCGGCAGCTTGGCCGTGAAGGTATGCAGCGCCTGCAGGCTCATCCTCAGGCCCGGCATGATGGCTCCGCCGTGGTAGGTGCCTTGGGCGTCGACGAAGTCCACGGTGATGCAGGTGCCGGCGTCGATCACCAGGCAGGCCTCGCCCGGGTGCAGTCCTGCGGCGCCGCAGGCGTCGGCCACCCGGTCGGCCCCCAGGGTTCCGGGGGTCTTGTAGTCCAGGCGGATGGGCAGGGGCGTGGCGGAGTGGAGGGTGGTGTACGAAGAGTGGAGGGTCTCGAGGCGCTCCAGGGTCTCCCTGACATCGCCGCTGGCGCACACCATCACGTGCCCGGCCCGGGGCAGCAGCTCCTCGGGCAGGCCGTAGCCGTGGCCCGTAAGCTCGCGTCCTTCGAACGAGGCCCACTTCGTGGCGGTGTTTCCTATGTCAAATGTCAGGTTCATTGTTCGGTTTTTTTCTCCTCGTGTGCGTTGCCTTTCTTGTTGTAGAGGTTCATGGTGCGGTCGATGCCCTGGGTGACGAAGCATCGCACGGCATCGCAGGCCTGGTCCACGGCGGCTTCGACGCGGACCAGGTCTTCCGGCGGAAACTGTCCCAGCACGAAGTCCACCTGGTGGCCGCGGCCGAAGTCGCTGCCCACGCCCACGCGCAGGCGGTTGTAGGCCTGGGTGCCCAGGTGCTGCTCGATGTCCGTCAGGCCGTTGTGGCCGCCGGCGGCCCCCTGCTTCTTGATGCGGATGATGCCGGGGTCCAGCGCCAGGTCGTCCACCGCGACCATCAGGTTCGGCAGCTCTATCTTCTCGGCCTGCAGCCAGTATTTCACGGCTTTGCCGCTGAGGTTCATGTAGGTGGTGGGTTTGATGAGCACCAGGGTGCGGCCTTTGTGGCGCACTTCGGCGCGGTAGGCGTGGCGCTCCAGGCTCCAGCGGGCCTCGCCCGCTTTGGCCAGCGCATCCACCACCATGAAGCCCGCATTGTGGCGTGTCCCTTCGTATTCGGCACCCACATTGCCCAGTCCCACTATAAGAAATTTGCTCACAGTGTCTTCAGTTGTTTCTTTACAATCTTTTCGTTTCCAGTATGATATAAACTTACCCCAAAGGCTCATCTCATCAAAATTAGAGTGCAAAGATACAAAAAAAATATATTTTAATAATAAAAAAACGGAGAAATAACCTATTTTAACACCTACCGAACCCCTACCCGATACGTGCCCGATTCGGCCGTTCTTATATTGTTTTCATATTGTTCGCATATTGTTTACATATTGTTCTTATATCCTGGATATAGGAACAATATAAGAACAATATGTAAACGATATAAGAACAATATAAGAACGGCCGTATTGGATACGTATCGGCTACGGTTTTGCCCGGCGATAGGATCCGTAGCCGAAGCCGAGGCCGAGCTGGAGGTACAGGCCCCAGCCGGAGGGTTGGCCGACGATTTCGGAGAAGGTGGAGTGGAGGAGGGAGAGGCGCGCCGAGAGGTCGAAGTCGCTGCGGCCCACGCGTGCGCCGTCGAGGGCGTCGAAGCTCATGGCGTAGCGCCACTGGAGGAGGATGCCGCCGCCGTAGGTGCCGGTGGAGACGGAGAATTCGTCCTCCTCCTCGCTCTGGTCGAGGATGTGGAATCCGCCGGCCACGAAGGGGGTGAGCGACCAGTGGCGGCGGTCGACGAGGCGGTAGCCGTATTCGAGGAGGATGCGGAGGTCGGTGGCCGGGCGGTCGGTGTAGAAGTAGCTGTCGGCGGTGAGGACCTCGCCGCGCAGGGGTGCGACGCCGAAGCCCAGGTCGAAGGCCATCATGTGGTGGCCGTAGAGGGCGGCGCAGAGGAGGGCGAAGTCGATGCTGGGGTGGAAGCAGTCGGCGAGGGAGCCGTGGAAGGAGCGGTGGCCCATGAAGAAATGGAATTCGCCCATCCAGCCGAGGCGGAGTTCCGGCAGGCTGTCGCTGGCGGGCGTGAGGGGCCCGAGGGCGGTGTCGACAAAGGACTGCCATCGGGCGAGGGCGGCGCTGTCGGTGCCGTGGTGCGAGAGGCTGTCGAGGGCCGACAGGCGGCGGACGAGGCGGTCGTCGGCAGCCTCGAAGAGCGACTGGGGGTCGTAGTAGCCTTCGTCGAGGCCATTCTGAAGTTCCTGGCGTGCGCGCTCGACGAGGTCGAACTGCTGCTGGTGGTAGCGCAGGCGCGTGGCGTTGCGGCTGCCGGGGAGCATCCACGAGGAGTAGGGCTTCAGGGAGCCCCAGGCCTTGAGGCGCGGCAGGACGATGTGGTCCACCGTGTCGTAGACGTGGCGGTAGCCGAAGGAGAAGTCGGCGAAGCTGCCGTCGGCCTCGGCGGCGGGACGGCCGCGGAAGTCGCCGTAGCCCAGGGGAGTCTGGCTCCAGGGGCGGAGCCGTTGCACATGTCGCTGCGCCACGGCCGGCAGGGCGCTGCAGGCCAGCAGGAGGGTGAGGATCAGGAGTCGTTTCATAAGCCTTGAGTATTGGTTTGCCAGATGCGCATCATCGAGCGGGAGACGCGGTCCTGGTATTCGGTGGGTGTGATGTGCCATTGGATGGAGTCCGCCACATGGCGTCGCAGGGGTTCGGGGTCGTCGACGCCCGCGGGCGTGGGCAGCAGACGCCAGCAAAAGCCCTCGCAGCGCAGGCGGCCGGGGTAGATGCCGCTTAGCTTGTCGTAGGCATACTGCGTGAAGTATATCGGCCGGTGGTCATTGTTGTCGTCCAGCAGCTGCATTACTTGGCCGAAGCCCGTGAGGTTGATGTTGTAGATGTCGATGTCGGGGCGCCGGTTTTCGACATATTTGAGGTACCAGAGGGGGAAGGTGTCGTTGTCGCCGAAGGAGAAGAGGATGGCGTCGCGGTCGCAACTCTGCAGGTGTGCCATGGCGATGTCGTGGACCGAATGGCAGTGGCTGCGGTCGTGGTCGGTCCAGTTGCCTACGGCCAGCAATAACGGTGCGAGGAAGAGGAGCGATGAGAGACGGGACTTAAGAAAGCGGGCTGTTATTGAGGCGCTGCCGAAGGCTATCCAGAAGGCGAAGGCATAGAAGGAGAGGACGTAGGCGTAGTCGCGCTCGCGGGGTTCGTAGCAGGGGTGGTTGAGATAGAGGTTGAGGATGATGCCTCCGAAGAGGAAGAGCAGCAGCAGGGCGCGGAAGTCGCCCCGTCGGCGCCGCCGGTGGGCAATCAGGCCCCACAGTCCCAGCAGGAACGGCAAGGCGAAGACCACGATGACGTTCCAGTGGTCGTTCAGGCGGCCGATGAAGTTGTACATCAGGTAGCGGCAGTACATGTAGCCCAGCTGGTAGGTGAACCAGTACTTGGTGTTGTCCCAGAAGGAGTGAGGGTCGCCACCGCCCCAGGCGGGCCAGTTGGCGGCGTCGCGGTCGCGCCACTGGCGGGGATAGAGCGGAGCTTTGGCGTACTGTTCGCGCTGGAAATACTTCTTGAAGTCCTCGCAGGTGGAGGGGTGGCCCTCGTTGATGGGCGGATTGGCGGCGGCACGGATGGGGATGACGGCGTAGGGGGTGAGTCCCAGCAGGAAGAAGAACACGGCAGGGAGGAGAATGCGTGCGTGGCGTGGGCGGAAGTCTTTGCGGTTGCGCAGGATGATCCAGAGGAGCATGGGCGTTGCCAGCAGTGTCATCAAGTGGACGCAGATTCCCAATCCCAGCAGGAAGGCCACGAGGATGAGCCGTCGGCCGTCGCCACGCTGCTCCCACAGCAGGGTGAGCCACACGGTGAGCGCGCAGAGGAGCATGGCCATGGCGTAGACTTCGCTCTCGACGGCGGAGAACCAGGCGGTGTCGCAGAAGAGGTAGCACAGGGCGCCTACAGCGGCTCCGATGAGGGATTGGCGCCTGTCGAAACGAGCCCTCTCCAGCAGCAGGCGGGCGCTCTTGAAGAGCAGCATCACCGTCAGCGAGGCACAGAGCACGGAGACGAGGTTGCTCAGCGGCGCCACCAGCTGTGGGTTGCCGAAGGAGAGGAGCATGAAGCAATGGGTGACGAGCTGATAGAGCGGCGCTCCCGGCGGATGGCCCACCTGGAGGCTGTAGCCCGTGGCGATGAATTCGCCGCAGTCCCACCACGAGACCGAGCGGTCCATGGTGAGGAAATAGACCAAAAAGGAAAAAGCAAAAATGAAAGGCCCTACCAGTTGACCACCGACTTGTTGAAGACGTCCTCGCATAGTTCAGTAACGATTTCGGACACCAGCGAGCTCTCGACGGAGGAGAAGTCGCGCGAGGCGGCATAGTCGCGGTAGCGCGAGAAGGACTGCTCGAAGCTGGCGTCGGGGTCGACGGTGTTGGTGAAGCGCACTTTGATAGTGACGGTGAGGCGGTTCATGGAGACCTCGTCGGCACTGGAGAGGGCGGCGGCACGGATGTCGTAGCCGGTGATTTCGCCTTCGAGGTGAAGGTCGCCACCTTCGGAGCTCATCACGTCGAGGGGTGTCTGGCTGGAGAACATCTGCATCAGCTCGTCGGTGAGTTTCTGGCTAAGCTGGGGGTTGACAGTGGCGGCGTAGTTGGGGAAGGTGGCGATGGAGATGGTCTTGGCCCCCGGCGGTATGGAAGCGCCGGTGAAGGAATAGCCTCCGGAACAGGCTGTCAGGGAAATGAAGAATGTAGAAAGAAGAATGAAGAATAGGCTGGCGGCGGACATCCGGGCAAGCCTGTTTTCCATTGTTCTTTTCTCCCGTTTCATTTCAATAGTCTCTTGAGTCTTCATCGATGCGTTGTTCGTCTTCGAGTTGCCAAAGGAGGAACCCGGACTCCTGCTGGATATAGTTCAGCACGGCTATTTTGGTCATCAGGTCGGGTACGGCGGCCACTTCGCTGATCAGTGCGTCAATCTTTTCTTTGAATTTCAGGTCCATGAGGTAATGCTTTTAGTTGTTGATTCTGTTATAATAATGCCACCAGAGCTCGGGGATTTCGTTCTCCATGGCGCGCTGGTAGTCGGCATAGCTGCAGGGGATGAGGGTGTGGCGGAGGTAGCGTTCGCGGCGTTCCTCGTCGTTGCAGGGCACCTCCATCCACCAGCGGTCGCTCTTGAGGCTTTTGTAGAAGACGAGGTCGAGGCCGTGCTCGCGCATCTCGACGGTGAAGCGCTTGTACGACTGCTTGTCGCGGTGGGGGAAGTCGTTCTGGCGATAGTAGAAGCCCTCGATGAAGAACCACACGGCGTGGGCCAGCATGTGGGCTGTCTGGCCGTTGTGGTCCAGGGCAGGGTTCATTTCGAAGATGCCGAAGGTGGAGGTTTTGTCGCTCATGCCGGCGAAGCGTGCCAGTTGGCATATCTGCTCGCCGTAGAAGCCGTGGGGCGAGGGGTTGGCGTTGGCGGGAGCGTCGCTTTGGCGCACGGCGCTGATGTCGACGGCCACGACGTCGCTGTAGCGCACCAGAGGCTCGGCGCCGACCATGGAGGCCTGCACCTCGCCGAGGCGCTTGGTGCTGAATTTCAGCTCCTCCATGAGGTCTATCATCTCTTGGCCGACGAAGTAGGTCTGGTAGCCAACGTTGACATAGTCGAAGAGGTAGTTGGGCTGCTGAAGGATGATGTGCTGGAGGTAGTTGCTGGAGTTGATATCGTCGCCGCCTTCGAGATTGAAGCGTGAGTCGACGGAGCAAATGTTGATGACGCGTCCGAGGACCTCGTAGGCCTTGTAGATGGGGAAGACGAGGTCGTCGCTACCGCCGAGGATGACAACAGTGACGCCGGCTTCGAGCAGCTGGTGCAGGGCCTCGATGAGGGCGAAGTAGGTGTCGCGCTTTTCGGCGCCGGGGACTATGTTGCCCAGGTCGACGATGCTGGTGTCGGCGTGGGGTTTGGCCAAGCGGTAGAGGTAGCGGCGAATGTGGTCGGGGGCAGTGGCGCAGCCGGGGTTGTCCACCGAGCCGCGGTCCTCTTTCACTCCCAGCAGAGCCAGGCGGGCATTCTTCCATTCCGGGAAGGAGCCGACCTTGGTGTAGGCGGCAATGCAGTCGCCCAGCGTGGGGTGGAACTCGCGGCTTTGGAAGTCCACAATCGCTGTGTCGACAGGTTCGAAATAGGTGCTCAGTTCCATGTTGTTTTCACTTTCGTTGCCCTATATAACGAAGCTGCGACTTTTTTATTGTGCAAAGGGGTAAGATAAAAAATCGTTTTGGTGCAATGTTCTATTCTTTCGGCCGGAATCCGACATCCGGTGCGGAAAAAAATTCTTTTTTCTCCCATATCAAAATAAAGTTGTATCTTTGCACTTTGAAATAAATGATGAAAATATAAAAATAAAACAACAACAAACCCTATGAAATTCACCCGTATCATTGCAGCAGGGCTGCTCAGCGCAGCGATGTTCTTCGGCTCCACGGCCGAGGCCTGCACTAATTTCCTCTTCACCAAAGGTGCCACCAAGGACGGCAGCACCATGATCACCTATGCCGCCGACAGCCACACGCTCTACGGCGAGCTCTACTACCGCCGCGCCGCCGACTATCCCGCCGGCACCATGTTCCAAGTCATCGACTGGGACACCGGCACCAAGCTCATACAAATCCCCCAGGTGGCGCACACCTACAGCGTCGTGGGCAACATGAACGAGCATGCCCTGGCCATCGGCGAGACCACCTACGGCGGCCGCGAGGAACTGGCCAAAGAGATTGAGGGCGGCATCGACTACGGCTCGCTCATCTACCTCACCCTCCAGCGCGCCAAGAACGCCCGCGAGGCCATCGTCGTCCTCGCCGGATTCCTCAAGAACTATCCCTACCACAGCGAGGGCGAATCCTTCTCCATCGCCGACCCCAACGAGGTGTGGATCCTCGAGCTTATCGGCAAACGCCAGGGCACCGTCAAAGCCGACCTGGCCAAAAAACTGAAATATAAATACACTGACGGTGGCGTCTGGGTGGCCCGCCGCATCCCCGACGGCTACGTCTCCGGCCACGCCAACCAGGCCCGCATCACCCAGTTCCCCCAGGAAGGCAAGTTCAAGAAAGCCAAAGGCAAAGGCCTCCACCCCGCCATCTCCAGCCTCCACCTCGACTACATCTACGAGCCCGAGGTCGAATGCGTCTACAGCGCCGACGTCATCACCTACGCCCGCGCCTGCGGCTGGTACGACGGCAAGGACGCCGACTTCTCCTTCTGCGACACCTATGCCCCGCTGACCTTCAGCGGCCTCCGCGGCTGCGACGCCCGCGTCTACGCCATGTTCAACCGCGTGGCCACCGGCATGCAGCGCTATGAAAAATACGCCATGGGCGACGCCACCGCCGAGCGCATGCCCCTCTGGGTCAAACCCGACCATAAACTCGACGTCCAGGACGCCATGAACCTCATGCGCGACCACTACGAGGGCACCGCCATGGACATGACCCAGGACCTCGGCGCAGGCCCCTTCAACTGCCCCTACCGCTGGCGCCCCATGGGCTTTGAGGTCGACGGCAAGAAATACATCCACGAGCGCGCCACCTCCACCCAGCAGACCGGCTTCTCCTTCGTGGCCCAGTGCCGTGGATGGCTGCCCGCCAAGGTCGGCGGCATCCTCTGGTTCGGCGTCGACGACACCTACTCCACCGTCTACTGCCCCATGTACTGCGGCATCACCGACATCCCCCTCTGCTTCCGCCAGGGCAACGGCGACATGCTGACCTATAGCGAAACCTCCGCCTTCTGGCTCTTCAACCGCGTCACCAACTTCGTCTACAGCCGCTACTCCGACATGATCCGCGACCTCCAGAAAGTGCAGTCCAACCTCGAGAGCACCTACATCGCCGACGTCCAGAAGTTCGACGCCCGTGTCAAGGACCTCTCCGGCGAAGCCCTCACCCACCAGCTCAACGACTTCTCCGGCCGCCAGGCCGAGAAGATGATGAAGGAGTGGAACAACCTCGACCGCTACCTCCTCGTCAAATACATCGACGGCAACATCAAGAAGGAGAAAGACGGCCGCTTCGAGCGCACCGCCACCGGCATGGCCGTCTTCCCCGAGCAGCCCCAGTACCGCAAAGAGTGGTATCGCATGATCGCCAACGACCACGGCGACGTCATCCGCGAGAAGTAATAATAACATCTCTCCCCCCTCACAACCCCGCTGCGCCGAATTGCGGAAAACCCTTGCCAACACTGTGTTTTCCACTATTCCGCGCAGCGGGGTTCTTATTATGACGTAATGTTAAATCTTGTTAAAACGGCACCCCCTTGTAGTGTTTTGGAAAAAACGCGGTTATAATAGTTGCAGACAGGCCCAAAAACTATGGCAACGACAAACAACAGATACGACGACTTCGACCGCCTCGTGCAGCGCCACCGCTCCTACATCCGGCGCCTGTGCTGGTGGCATGCCTCCGGGCGCAGCGAGGACTGTGCCGACCTGATGCAGGACTGCCTGGCCGCCCTCTGGCACTTCCGCCACACCCTGCGGCCCGACGCCTCCCCCGCCCAGGAACGCCTGTGGGTGAAATACCACTGCCGCAGCGTCTTCTCGCATCGGAAACGCCGGTGGGGACCGCAGTTCACCCCCCTCGACGAGGACCGGCTCCCTGCCGAGGAGCCGCCCGACAACCGGGCCGTCATCGAGGAGCTGGCCTGCAACCTCTCCGACCGCGAGCGGCACATCCTCGACCTGATCCTCGACGGCTACTCGCGCTCCGAAATAGCAGCCCTCTTGGACCTCAAGGCCGGGACCGTGACACAGATACGCTTCCGCATCATAGAGAAAATGAAACAGGAATTAAAATAATATACCACCTATGGACAACCAACAGATAGAACAACTCATCGACCGCGAGGCCGCGCGACGCAGCGCCGCCGACCGCGAGCACCTGGAGCGCCTCGGCAGCGAGCTGACGGCCGACCTGGGCGCCTGGGCCTTCCGCCGCCGCCTCGTGGGCAGCCTGCTGGCCCTCGTGCTGCTCGTGGGCCTGCCCATGGCCTACCACGTCCTCCTCCCCTCGCGCCACGACGCCCTCCTCGTGGCCTGCAACCTCGACGGGCAGGAAGAGGCCGTGCTTCATTGCGCGAACATCATTTTAACATAACAACGACAGTATGAAACGACTATGGATTATCACCGCCGTGCTGCTCGTCGCAGCCATCGTGGGCATCACCGTGTGGCACCTGCTGCCTGCCGGCGACCCCACGGTCAGCGACCTCTACCGGCGCTATGAGCGCCAGCCGGGCGTCCGCGTGGGCTACATCGAGGACTTCCGCCTCGACGACTCGCTCAGGGTCGACGTGGTGACCGTCGAGGCGCTCGACTCCGCCGGATGGCAGTGGATGGCCGCCGAGTTCGCCTTCCCGCCCCTCGACGGGCGCCGCCTCCAGCTCCTCGCCGACGGCAACGACGTGCTGCAGACCTGGCAGTGCGACGACTCGCGCAATTTCGCCTTCCTCTCGCGCCGCGAGAAGGCCCTCTGCATCGTGCAGACCGCCTCGGACCGCGAGTTCGAGCAGGTATTCATGTATCACCTTAAAAAACTGAAAGAATGAACGTCAAGCATAGCTCCCTCCTCGCCGCCCTGTTTGCGGCGTGCCTCGTGGCCACCGCCTGCGGCCCCTCCCGCCACACCGGCCGCGTCTCCGTCGCCCCGCAGCACGACGACCACCATGTCGCCGTCAACCTCCCCGGCCACGAAGACGAGGACCTCCAGCACAGCTTCGGCACCCAGCTGCCCTCCAACACCGTCAGCTACATCGTCGACGGCAGGCAATACTCCGGCGAAATCTCCACCGAGGAAGACCTCACCACCCTCTACCTCAAAATCCTCGGCTTCGCCAAACTGGGCCACAACGTCAGCATCTCCGCCCGCGGCGACAACCCCCAGGGCACCAAGACCGACATCGTCAACTACTCCTCCACCAGCGAGAGCGACGTGACCGTCTGGACCACCCGCATGGTCCGCAAAGGCTACAGCGTCACCATCGACTACGACAAATCCACCCGCACCTACAACTGCACAGCCTTCAAACGGAAATAACCGGTTATCAATTCAATAAATGTTTCACCTTAAAAAAACACAAACACAATGAAAAAAGCATTTGCCATCCTGGCAGTCATTGCCACTGTCGCCCTCGTGGGCTGCAGCAAGTCGAAAGACTGCAACTGCAAGGTCACCCAGACCGTGCCCGGCGGCGAGCCCATGGTCACCAACGTCACCTACACCGCCGACGACGGCGACTGCGACCAGTTCAACAGCACCACCACCGTCAGCGGTATGCAGCAGACCATCAAGTGCGACTGAACGAAGAAGCTCTTGTTCAAATGTTAAAAAGGGCCGGAGGCGCAGCGTATCCCGCTGTGCCTCCGGCTTTTTCCGCCTGCCCCTCGCCCCTGTCCCCACCCCCCACCCGAAACCTACCCGAGACGCCCCTGATACGGCCGTTCTTATATTGTTCTTATATCGTTCTCATATTGTTCGCATATTGTTCTTATATTCTGGATATAAGAACAATATAAGAACAATATGTAAACAATATAAGAACGGCCGTATCTGGGGCCTCTCGGGTCCCCTTTCCAAGGGGGAGGGAGGCCATCGGGAAAGGGGCGAAATATAGTTAAATAATGTTAAAAAATGCCTTTGTGGTAAATTTTTTGGCCTTTTGATGCTATTATATAAGTGAAAAGGTATAATTTTGAGCCCACTTTAAAAAGGGGCATATTTTGAATCCAGTCTGACCAGTGTGGTCATTCTGAGTGAAACATAGCAATCGGCTTCGCAGGTGAATACCTTTCGAGAAATTGCC
>Ga0256405_10005336_pt1 | contig 22429 bp, 17 predicted proteins | sample RumenRJG_02DNA_FD_189096 | JGI IMG/M metagenome (GOLD analysis project Ga0256405, IMG submission 189096) | Bovine rumen microbial communities from Lethbridge, Alberta, Canada - RJG_02 | ecosystem: Host-associated > Mammals > Digestive system > Stomach > Rumen | place: Canada: Alberta... | reverse complement strand
TATACCAAAAAGAGACTGAAAAGTCTTGAAAATACTGACTTTTAGCCTCTTTAATACAGAAAAATCCTCGGCAAAAAGCCGAGGACTTTGTCTACAGTCTGAAAGGGAGCGGTGACGCTCCCTTTTTCCGATATGGAAGAATCGTTATTTGATGCAGTTCATGGTGGCATTTTCTGCGTTTAGCTGTTTTTTGACACGATGTTTCCAAATCATATAAGTAACAATCAGTAAAATACCGGTTGTCAGCCAGGCAGCAGCATCGGCACTGCATACACCCACGTATCCAAAAGGCTTTGCGGCGATCAGGATAACCGCATAACGGCTGAACAGTTCAAGTACACCGCTGAGCATGGGAACCAGACCACGGTCTAAGCCCTGCAGACCATTACGGTATACAAAGATCCATGCCAGAGGCAGCATAAAAATACTTGCAATGTGCAGATACTGCATTGCTGCGTGCAGTGTCTGTTCAGATGGGTTGTGGATGAACCATCCGACCATCGTAGGTCCGGCAAGGCAGCAGAGCAGTGCGGCGGCTCCGGCTGCAAAGAAACATAAATAAAATGCATCTTTCATACCGCGGAAAATGCGGTCATATTTTCCAGCACCGAGATTCTGTCCGCAGTAGGTTGCCATGGCTGTACCGAGTGTCGGCATGGTCTGGGTGGCGATGTTGCTGACTTTGGAAGCAGCAGTAAAAGCAGCTACCACGCTGGAACCAAACACGTTGACGGCACTTTGCAGGATCATGGTTCCGATTGCTGTGATGGAATAGTTTAAAGCCATCGGAATTCCCACAGACAGCATCCGGCGGATCTCATGAAAATCACAATAATAATCTTCGCGTGTGGTCCGCAGGATGTCATGTTTGCGGAACATGACGATGAAACATAAAACTGCGGAAACCGCCTGCGAGAGAACGGTGGCATAAGCGGCACCGGCAGTGCCGAGTTTTACCACAACAATAAGGAAGATGTCCAGAAAAATATTGAGACCGCTGGACAGGATCAAAAAATAAAGTGGTGTCCGACTGTCACCGATCCCACGTAAAATACCGGATGCTACGTTATATGCCATGGTAGCAAAGATACCGGCAAAGATGACCCGGATGTACCCGTTTGCCAGTGTGATGATATTTTCCGGAGTATTCAGCCACAGAAGCAGCTGGCGGGAAAACGCAACCGTAGGAACGGTCAGAATTATGGAAATTACAACCGTTAAAAGCAGTGAAAGTGCTACGCAATGACGGAGAAGCTTCATGTCTTTGGCACCGAATGCATGGGATACCATGACACCGAATCCCTGAGCAATTCCGTTGGCGAAACCGAGAACCAGAAACATCAGGCAGCCCGTAGAACCAACGGCGGCCAGTGCATCCTCCCCAAGATACTGGCCTACGATCACGGTGTCTACCATGTTGTAGAACTGCTGGAACAGATTTCCAAGCAGAACCGGAAGGGAAAAAAGAAGAATGATCTTCATTGGATTTCCGATCGTCATGTCTTTTCTCATAGTAAAATCTCCTTTACCTCTTATTCATTTGCAATCGTAGTCAAAGAAAGAGACTAACAGTAAGGATAGTCTCTTTTCGTGCGGGCAACAGGACTTGAACCTGCACGGTCTCCCACTAGAACCTAAATCTAGCGCGTCTGCCAATTCCGCCATGCCCGCAAGTTTATGTAGTTTTGGTATCTTTTATTAGAAGATACTTTACTAACTATAACGACATTGTGTGCAGATGTCAATTACTTTTTGCTTAAAAAAATGACAAAATTATGGGAAAACTACTTGACGAATAGAAAAAAATATTGTATCGTATATTACGTGTTTTGCACAAGGGCTTATAGCTCAGCCGGTTAGAGCGCACGCCTGATAAGCGTGAGGTCGGTGGTTCGAGTCCACTTAAGCCCATATCCTACAGGATGTCCGGTATGACCGGACATCTTTTTTGTTTTATTGACAAGAAGACAGTATTATAAATAGGGGTTACAGTTCACAGATTGCCCTGCAAACCGTAACAAATAAGGTACAAAGCATACAATACCCATTTTTTGTATATTGACAAAATATTTTATGAAGGTATAATACGAATTATCATTTGTATGATCCATTGAGGTAAACCGGTACGCAAATAATGTCAAAGGGGACATGTTTACGTGCTTTTTTTTTGGAACACTTTAGCGCGCTACAAAGCTAATGAGACAATGAGATAATACGATGAAATTACAAAATACTTAATAAGAGGTAGGAGAGAAGAACATGAGTAAATATCTAGTAAAACGTGTATTGTTAGCGATATTATCAATACTCATTGTAAGTGCCATTACGTTTTTCGTAATGAATCTGATTCCCGGCGGGCCGTTTAATAAGGAGAAAGCGACCAGTAAGGAAGCACAGCAGGTATTGGAGGAACGGTACAATCTGGACAAGCCGATTCCGGAACAGTATGTATTGTATATGAACAATCTGCTGCATGGCGACTGGGGAGTTTCGCTTCACAGTGGCAGAAATATCGGAACAGAGATTTCCAGAAAGTTCGCAGTGTCCGCAAAATTAGGTGGAGTTGCGGCGATTGTTGCAATCATCATCGGTGTGATACTGGGCAGTATCGCAGCGCTTACAAGAAATAAACTGCCGGATCGTCTGATTGTATTTTTCACGACACTGGGTACGGCGATGCCGTCTTTTGTGCTGGCAACACTGCTTTTACTTGTATTTTGTTTAAAACTCGGATGGGTTCCGGTATGGTCTTCGAGCAATCCGAATTATTTGCTCCCGATCATTGCATTGGCGGCATATCCGATGGCATATATCACGCGTCTGACAAAGACAAGTATGCTGGATGCGTTAAATCAGGATTATATCCGTACCGCAAGGGCGAAGGGCGTGCACCGGTTAAAAGTTATTTTTAAGCATGCATTGAAAAATGCCCTGATTCCGGTTGTAACATATGTTGGTCCTATGGTTGCCTATATTCTGACAGGTTCCATGGTTGTGGAGAACATATTTACCATTGGTGGTCTCGGAACCGAATTCGTAACAAGTATTGTCAACCGTGATTACACTATGATCATGGCAATCACGATTTTCCTTGCGGTTCTGATGGTAATTGCAAATCTTCTTACAGATATTGCATATAAACTGATTGATCCAAGAATCACATTTGAATAATGATGGAGGAAGGAACTTAGAATAATGCAGGGAAATGAAGAATTAAAAAAGCGGCAGATGCTGTCCGCACAGATTGATTTAAGTAAATTTAATAAGAGCGATTTCGCCAAGGCAACCGATGAGGAGAAGAAGCAGCAGGATGTCATGGGCGAGTCAACGACATTTTTTAAAGATGGTATGAAACGTCTGAAAAAGAACCCGCTGGCAATGGGAAGTATTGTAATCCTGGTTCTGATTCTGGCACTGATCATCATTGCACCGTTTTTTGTACCATACAGCTATTCGGATATCATTACGGTGGACGGCAAGCGTGACAAGACCGCAGCAAATATGGCACCGTTTGAGTACTCGAAGTTAGAGCAGCAGTACATGGATCGTACCGGCGAGAAACTGTTTCCGCATATTTTCGGAACCGATAACTTAAGCCGTGATTACTTTATCCGTGTTATTTACGGTACGAGAGTCAGCCTTTCGGTTGGTGTGATCGCTGCGATCATGGTACTTATCATCGGACTGGTTTATGGTTCGATTGCGGGATATTTTGGTGGAAAAGTGGATTTGATCATGATGCGTATTGTGGATATTATTTATTCCTTGCCGGATATGCTCATCATCATTCTGCTTTCGGTTGTATTCCAGGAACGGTTAAAGCCACTGATTGAGGGAACCGTCCTTGCAAAACTCGGAACCAATATGATCTCCATGTTTATTGTGTTTGGATTACTTTACTGGGTAAGTATGGCGCGTCTGATCCGTGGACAGATTCTTACAATCAAAAACAACGAATATGTACTGGCTGCACGCTGTATCGGTACCAAAAACAGCCGCATCCTGACTCGTCATATTCTGCCAAACTGTTTATCTGTTATCATTATCACGACCGCATTGCAGGTGCCGAGTGCCATCTTTACCGAGAGCTACTTAAGTTTCCTGGGTCTGGGAGTAAGTGCACCGCTGACTTCTCTGGGAAGTCTGGCAAACGATGCGCGTTCAGCAATGCAGTCGTATCCGTACCGTCTGGTAATTCCGGCAGTACTGATCTGTCTGATCGTACTTGCATTGAACCTTCTGGGCGATGGATTAAGAGATGCATTTGATTCAAAACTGAATTAAGGAGATAAGCAAATGAGTGAAGAAAATAAATATATATTACAGGTAAAAGATCTTCATACCAGCTTTGCTACCGATGCTGGGGAAGTTCGTGCGGTAAATGGTGTCTCCTTTAATCTGGAGCCGGGAAAGACACTGGGAATTGTAGGAGAGTCCGGTTCCGGTAAATCGGTTACTTCCTATTCGATCATGCAGATCCTTGCGGAAACCGGAAAAATTACCGGAGGAGAGGTACTTTACCGCGGCGAGGATATCTCCAAGTGGAACGAAAAGCAGATGCAGAAGTTCCGTGGAGAAAAATGCTCTATTATTTTCCAGGACCCGATGACGAGTCTGAATCCGGTATTTACGATTGGAAATCAGCTGATGGAGGCAATTTTGCTTCACACAGATAAGGATAAAAAACAGGCACGTGAGCGTGCAATTGAGATGTTAACACTGGTTGGTGTCAATGAGCCGGAAAGCCGTCTGAAACAGTATCCGCATGAGTTATCCGGTGGTATGCGTCAGCGTGTGATGATCGCCATGGCACTGGCCTGTGAACCGGATATTCTGATCGCAGATGAGCCGACCACTGCACTTGATGTGACCATTCAGGCACAGATCCTTGAACTGATGCAGGATCTGCAGAAAAAACTCGGTATGGCGATCATTATGGTAACCCATGATCTGGGTGTCATTGCAAGTATGTGTGATGAGATCATCGTCATGTACGGCGGTCGTGTCTGTGAGCGCGGCACAGCGGATGCCATTTTCTATCATCCGGCACATGAGTACACCAAAGGACTGCTCCGCTCCATCCCAAAGGCAGACAATATGAACGAAAAACTCATCCCGATCGGCGGAACTCCGATCAACCTGCTCCAGATGCCGGAGGGCTGTGCGTTTTGTCCGCGTTGTGAGTCGGCAATGAAGATCTGCTTAAAACAGCAGCCGGCGGAGTTTCGCGTGGGTGAAGACCATCTGGCGAGCTGCTGGATGAATGTAAAAGAAATCTATGAAGCACAGGAGGGCGGCAGCAATGAGCAGTGAAAATAAAAACAATGATTATCTGCTGAAAGTAGAACATTTAAAACAGTATTTTCCGGTGCATCAGGGGTTTAGCACCATTCCGCTGAAAGCGGTGGACGATATTTCCTTTGCCATCCGTCCGGGAGAAACACTTGGTCTGGTTGGTGAGTCCGGCTGTGGAAAGACAACGGTAGGGCGGACACTGCTTCGTCTGTATCAGCCGACGGCAGGTAAGATTACGTTTGACGGAAAAGTTCTGTTTGACAGTGGAGAACAGTATGACGAAAGCGGAAAAATGATCGTTGATGCAAACGGAAAGCCGGTTATGGGCAAAAAAGTAGATGTCAATATGATGCCGTACCGCAAGGAAATGCAGATGGTATTCCAGGACCCGTATTCATCGTTAAATCCACGTATGACGGTGGAAGATATTATCGGGGAACCTCTGGATGTGCATAAACTTTACAGAAATAGAAAAGAGCGTCGTGAAAAGATTCTCGATCTGATGGAACTGGTCGGTCTGAATGCAGAGCATGCCATGCGTTATGCACATGAGTTTTCCGGTGGACAGCGCCAGCGTATCGGAATTGCCCGTGCACTTGCGGTAAATCCGAAATTTATCGTCTGTGATGAGGCGGTATCTGCACTGGATGTTTCCATTCAGGCGCAGGTTGTCAATATGTTTGAGGAATTACAGGAAAAACTTGGAGTTGCCTATCTGTTTATCGCACATGATCTGCTGGTTGTACATCATATTTCCGACCGGATTGCAGTTATGTATCTGGGAAAGATGATGGAAATTGCGGATGCAGATGAGTTAAATGCAAATCCAATACATCCATATACACTGAGTCTGTTGTCAGCGGTTCCGATTCCGGACCCGGAGACAGCAAGAAAAAGTCATAGAATCGTGCTGGAGGGGGACGTTCCGAGTCCATTGAAAATGCCAACCGGATGCCCATTCCGTACAAGATGTAAGTATGCAACGGAAAAATGCGGTCAGGAGATGCCGCAGCTGACCGACAGGGGGAACGGTCATATGGTTGCATGCTGGAATAAATAAGGTTTTTTCCCGCAAGGGTGAAACATATAAATAATTTTCAGGAGGAACAATTATGAAGAAGAAACTTGTATCAATCATGCTGGTTGCTGCAATGGCTCTTAGCGTAGTTGCATGTGGTTCATCAAAAGGAAACTCTGCAAAGACGGACGGAACCGAAGCAATGGCTTCCAGCGTAAGTAAGACACCGGACAACCAGATAAGCATTAACCTTGCTTCTGAGCCACAGACTATCGATCCGGCACTGAACTCTACCGTAGATGGTGGATGTATGATCGTAAATTCTTTCGCAGGTCTTTATACCTACGACAAGGACGGAAATCTGATTCCGCAGCTGGCTTCTGATATGCCGGAAGTATCCGATGACGGAACCGTTTATACAGTAAAGATGATTAAATCCCAGTGGAGCAACGGTGAAGAAGTAACAGCAAACGATTTCGTATACAGCTGGAATCGTGTTATTGATGAGAAGACAGCAGCTGATTATGCATATCTGTTCGATATTATTGCAAGAAATGATGACGGTTCACTTGCTGTAGAGGCAACAGATGATTATACTTTAAAAATTACACTGACCAATCCATGCCCATATTTCAATGACCTGATGGCATTCCCAACCTTCTTCCCTGTATACCAGAAGGATGTGGAAAAAGCGGATCCGGACGGAAAGAATCCGGGTAAGTGGTGCCAGGAGGCAGGCTTTGTATCAAACGGTGCTTATACATTAAAATCATGGAAGCACAACGAGAGCATGGTTTATGTAAAGAACCCGAAGTATTACGATGCAGACAATGTAACCATGGATGAGATCCATATCATGCTGAGTGCAGATGATACTGCAACTTATGCAGCATATAACAGTGGAGACCTTGATTTTGTTGATACCGTTCCAAATGATGAGATTTCAACATTAAATGGAAAGAACTCTGATTTCCATATCATTCCAAACCTTGGAACCTATTATGTTGGTTTTAACGTAAACGATCCGATTTTTGACGGAAAGACAGTAGAGCAGGCAGAGTCTATGCGTAAAGCAATGAACCTGCTGATCGATCGTGAATTTATCGTAGAGAATGTAGGACAGACCGGACAGGTTGTTGCAGATTCTTTCGTACCGGCAGGTATGTCAGACGGTAACGGCGGAGTATTCAAGACAGACGATACAAGCTACTATGATGCAACCAAGACAGGTGCAGATCAGGTAGAGGAAGCAAAGAAGCTGCTGGAAAGTGCAGGCTATACATTTACCGACAACGGAGATGGCACATACAAGTGTGATCCGGCAATTTCCATGACTTTCCTGACCAACGATGACAGCGGACATGTTGCAGTTGGTGAATCCATGCAGCAGGATTTCGCATTACTTGGCATCAATATGGAGATCAAGTCTGAGGACTGGAACGTATTTATTGAAGATCGTAAGTCTGGTAACTTTACGATTGCCCGTGAGGGATGGCTGGCAGATTACAACGATCCGATCAATATGTTAGAGATCTTTACAACCGATTCCGGTAACAATGATATGCAGCTTGGAAAGGGTGACAAGCCTTCTGATTCTGCACCAGACTGGACGGATTATAATAAGCTGATTAAAGAGATCCGTACAACTTCTGATTTCTCCAAGCGTGTGGATCTGATGCATCAGGCAGAGGATATGCTGATGGATACCGGTGCGGTAATGCCGATTTACTACTACAATGATATTTATATGTTAAAGTCAAATATCAAGGGCATTTACTCTACCATCTATGGTATGAAATACTTTATGTATGCAACAAAAGAAAAATAAAATCATTCGGATAAAACCGCGATGAGAAACACGAAAACTCCGGGAAAGGCTCCCGGAGTTTTTGCGTTTGGTTAATACAGATTTTTTTTCTCGTGTGACCATTTTTCCGGATGATCCTCATACTGTGCGTTAATCCAGTCAACGACCTGCTGCTTGCCTTCGTTGGAAAAGGGCGCAGTAAAATCCGTTTTGAGGGAATCGTCCGTCAGGGAAAAGATAAGAGGACCGGGCCAGACCCATGCATGAAAAAAGGCGTCCCCTTCCTCGGGGGCTTCCCGTCTGATCAGAAAACGCATGCCGTTGATCCAGCCGGTATAGCTCGTTTTTTTGTAATAATTTAAGTTTAATACTTCGTCAGAGGTTAACATAGTATCTCCCAGTTTCATTATTTTGTAATAATTGTAACACATTTCCATTAATTTTGGTATAATGTCTGTTAGAGTGTTTGAATGAAGGTGAAAAAATATGTTTGGGAGAAATGATTTTGTTGAAAATGTAAAATCTGCACTGGCAGCAGTGGATTGTGATATGGGGGCATTTCGCAGCTGGCAGAAAATGTATGACAAGCTGAAAAAGAAAAAAAGTGAGCAGGAGGATCGCTACCGGCGATGCAGAGAGCAGACAAAGCGTGTGCAGGAAGATGCACAGCTGATGGAACATATGCTTACCACTGCGCAATCGGTAGACGGAAAGGAATTCGGCAGACTTTTAAAAGATCTTCGTCAGATGCAGAACAGTTTTGATCATGAATTTCTGGTCAGCAAAGAAGATCAGGAGTTTCATTCCACGTACGATACGATTCTGCGGCTGGGAACGAAAGCATTGAATGCCCCGGATCAGAAACTTCTGCTGCAGAGTGAAATTGAAAATCTGCTCGCGCTTCTTAAGGAAAATCTGGAAAAAGAGGAACCGGAGATTGCGGCACTTACATTTTATTATCAGTTTGGATCGGATCAGGAATTGGCACAGTTGCCGCCGGCAGAGAAGCTGTCGAAGATTACATACTTATATGAATGTGAGTTTCGGCGACCGATTCTGCAGCTTTTGGAATCAGGTATTTCCGGTGCCAGAGAGCAGAAACATACATATGAAACTGCAACAGACCGTGGCAGCAGAAAAAAATATGAAACGCTGCAGATCTTTTTTGATGAGCAGCCGGAACATATTTTAGAACAGATGATGGAAGAATAAAGAGACAGGAGGATTCTATGGAACGCAGACCATTGCCGGGAGAAAAATACCGGCATTTTAAAAATAAACTGTATCAGGTGATTACCATTGCAAAACATTCTGAGACGGGTGAGGAACTGGTGATCTATCAGGCTTTATACGGAGATTTCGGCGTGTATGCAAGACCGCTCTCCATGTTTGTGAGCGAAGTAGATCATGTCAGGTATCCGGATGTACAACAGAAATACCGGTTTGAGCGTGTGGATGAGCCGATGGAAGAAACCGGGAAAAACGCAGAACCAAAGGTGGAGACGGCGCAGCCTGTTATGCAGACAGCAACAGCGGAAAATGCCGTGACGCCGGAGCAGACACAACCGGAGGTAGAACCGAAACTCATGGAGTTTCTGGAGGCAGACAGTTTTGATGAAAAATATAATATTCTGACGTCCATGAGGGATGTCATTACAGACAGTATGATCGATACGATGGCGGTTGTGATGGATACGGTGATTCCGGAGGGAGATCTGGATAAGAGATATGATGATTTAAGGTATGTGATCCGGACAAGACAGCAGTATGAATTTGCCAACCGGCTGCGTTGATTAACGCAGTCCGTGCCGGCTTAAATAACTGTTGTGATATTTCCCGGAATTTGTCACGTCTTCTCCAAACCAGTCCGGGGCGGTGAATTGCTCAGCTTCTTCGACCGAATCAAATTCCACTTCCACCAGAGTCAGCGGAGCGAGGTCTTTTTCAAAGATATCGAGTTCTGCGGTCAGATGCTCGTTTAAAGGAATCAGATAGCGGGTTTTGGCAATTAAAAGCCCGTCAATTTTCGGAAGCAGATGCCCGTAGGACTCTTTGGTGAGAGGAAGATTGTATTCTTCCCGCACCATAAGCCCATCGCCCTTGTAGGTGAGATAATAATCGTCGTTGGAGCGGCGGATGCGTACGACCGGTTCAGTGCACAGGTAACCCTGTGCTATTTTTTTACTTTCATACTGATCCAGATGATCCGGTAATGTTTTTACAAGATATTTTCGTTCGATTTCCATATGATTTTCCTTTATTTAAAATAAGTCAGCAGTTTCTGTACGGCAATGCTCTGGGGTTTTCCACTGTCTTCCACAATGGTGATCTGGCGCTCCGGAATTTCTTCTTCGAGTTCGATCTCGAAAACCTCTTTGCGCTCAATGGCCGGTCTTGCAATGCCTTCCGGACAGAATCCGATGCCAAGATTACAGCGGACCATCGGAAGAATCTGGTCTGTGGTAGCAACTTCCATATCCGGAGAAAACCGAAGGTGGTTTTCGTAGAAAAACCGGACATACAGATCATTGGTTCCGGTGCCGGCAGAAAGGGAAACAAAGGAAAAATCCGCAAGTTCCTTTAAACTGCGTTTGCGGCTTGCAGTTGTTTTATAGGCACTTCCTCCGATCAGAATGTCGTGATAGCTGCGCAGGGCGGTTTTTCGCAGAGGCTTTCGGATTTCCAAAGGAGAGGTGACCATGGCGATATCAACAAGTCCTTTTTCTAAGGCATCAATGGCCTGTGGCGTGGAATGATTGGAAATTTTCAGACGGACATGTGGATAATCTTTATGAAATTCCTGCAGTTTGTCTAAAAGGTACAGACGCATGGCGGTTTCGCTGATGCCGATATTGATCTGCCCGCTTTCGAGGCTCTTGTTTTTGATAATTTCTTTTTCTCCATAGGTGAGCTGTTCAATTGCAATGGCAACGTGACGGAACAGGTGCTCGCCCTCGGTTGTCAGCTGAATCCCTTTGTGGGAACGGATCAGCAGTTTGCAGTCAAGCTCATTTTCCAGAATATTCATACAGCGGGTGATGTTGGGCTGGTTACTTCCGAGCATTTCTGCCGCGTTGGAAAAGCTTTTATAACGGGCAACATAATAGAAAATGCGGTAATAATCTAAAGTCATGATATTCCCTCCTCATAAACTATCGAAAGTATAATACAAAAATGGCAGGTGAGTCAAATGGAAATCCTCCGATTGTGTGCTTGTCGTTTTTGTAAGAAATTGCTACAATAGATCATAGCAATTACCGAAAAGGAGAATGATAAATATGAGCAGACTTGGAATTTTTATTGCAGACGGATGTGAAGAAGTAGAAGCACTGACGGTTGTGGATATTGTGCGCCGTGCAAAACTTGAAATTGACATGATTTCCATCAACGGAACAAAGCAGGTGACCAGTTCCCGCAATGTGACATTTATGACAGACACGACAAAAGAGGAGGCTGACTTTTCCGCTTATGACGGGATCATTCTGCCGGGCGGTATGCCGGGAACGGTTCATCTGGGAGAAGATGCCACGGTGAATCAGGTGATCCGTGCGTTTGCAAAAGAAGGAAAACTTGTTGCGGCAATCTGCGCAGCACCGAGTGTGCTGGGACAGGCCGGAATTTTAAATGGAAAGAAAGCTGCGTGTCATCCGGGATTTGAAGAAAAACTGACCGGAGCAGAAGTATTCTTTTCCCCGGTAGTATGTGATGGAAATGTGATTACAAGCCGCGGTATGGGAACTGCCGTACCGTTTGGTCTTGCAGTTGCCCGTTATTTTACAGATGATGCAACCATAGAACATGTAAAAGCCGGACTTGTATACGCATAAACAGGTTCCAGAAATTGTCAGCTTTTTGTTCTCATAATTCCTTTGGTTCTGGTCACACTATACTCAGGCACATGAGAACAGCAAGTTGACCCCAAAAGCCGACCTGCCTTCTTGTGTGCAGGCCGGCATTTTTTATGCAGGCATATAAAATACAGGAGGTGAAACACTATGGCAAGTAACAACAATTCATCAAGCGGTACAAACCGTATGGCAGTACCGGAGGCAAAGGACGCAATGAAGCGTTTTAAGGAAGAGGTTGCAAGCGAGCTTGGAGTACCTTTAAAAGATGGATACAATGGAGATCTGACCTCCAGACAGGCTGGCTCTATTGGTGGAGAAATGGTCAAGAAGATGATCATGAAGCAGGAAGAGCAGATGAAATAAGAATCTTAAGGATTCTCTGCGAAAAACAAAACAGCGTATGGCTTTTTACAGGCCATGCGCTGTTTTTATTATAGGAAATAAAAAAACACTTGGCAAATGTGTATTTCGTATGCTATAATGCTTAAATGACTGTGGTGGACGTAGTATGCCTATTTGTGCCATCACGGAAAAAGAAAGATCGTACATGGAATTGATATATATAAGGAGGAAACAATTAAGATGAGTGTACAGGTTGAAAATTTAGAGAAGAATATGGCAAAACTTACCATCGAGGTTCCTGCAGAGGATCTGGAGAAAGCGCTTGAGGCAGCTTATCAGAAGCAGAAAAAGCAGATCAGTGTTCCTGGATTCCGTAAAGGAAAGGTTCCGAGAGCCATGATCGAGAAGATGTATGGTGTTGGCGTATTCTATGAGGATGCAGCAAACGCTCTGATGCAGCAGAATTATGCAGCAGCTGTTGACGAAAGCGGAATTGATATCGTGTCACGTCCGACCGTTGACGTTGTACAGATTGAAAAAGGCAAGCCTTTTATTTTCACAGCTGAAGTTGCTGTAAAGCCTGAAGTTACACTTGGCAAATATATGGGAGTGACCGTTACAAAGATCGATACTTCTGTATCCGATGAAGAAGTAGACGAAGCTCTGGAAAAAGAACGCAATAACAATGCAAGAACCATCAATGTAACAGACAGACCGGTTGCACAGGGAGATACCGCTGTGATCGATTTCGAAGGATTTGTAGACGGTGTTGCATTTGAGGGCGGCAAGGGAGAAAATCATTCATTAGAGATCGGTTCCCACACCTTTATTGATACATTTGAGGATCAGCTGGTTGGAAAGAATGTTGGCGATGAAGTAGATGTAAATGTTACTTTCCCGGAGCAGTATCAGGCTGCTGATCTGGCAGGAAAGCCGGCTACATTCAAGGTTAAGATCAACGAGATCAAAGCAAAGGAACTTCCGGAGCTTGATGATGAGTTCGCAAAGGATGTATCTGAGTTTGATACATTAGCTGAGTACAAGGAAAGCTTAAAGAAAGACTTAGAGAAGAAGAAACAGGATGAAGCAAAGCGTACAAAAGAAGACGAAGCCATCCAGAAGATCATTGACAAGTCAAAGATGGAGATTCCGGAGGCAATGATCGATACACAGTGTGAGACAATGATCGAGGAATTCGCTCAGAGAATCGCACAGAGCGGTCTTTCCATGGATCAGTACTTACAGTTCTCCGGTCTTACCGTAGACGGATTAAAGGAGCAGGTTCGTCCGGAAGCTCTTACCCGTATCCAGAGCAGTCTCGTATTAGAGCAGATCGCTAAGGAAGAAAACATCGAAGTATCTGATGCAGATGTAGATGCAGAGATCGAGAAGATGGCAAAGAATTACGGTATGGAAGCTGATAAGCTCAAAGAGTACATGGGCGAAGGAGAGAAAGAATCCATGAAGAGAGAACTTGCCATTACAAAGGCAGTTGAACTGATCATGGACAATATCAAAGAAAGAGCAAAGGCTAAGACAAAGAAAGAAAAAGAAGCTGAGGCAGCAGCAGAGGCTTAATATCGAAAACTACGACAGATAAGGACTGGTCTGGGAGAATACCAGACCGGTCTTTTGTTCATTGAGGTGCATCGCAGGATGCATGTAATAAATACAGGAGGCGATTTTTCTATGAGTTTAGTACCTTATGTCATTGAACAGACCAGCAGGGGCGAGAGAAATTATGATATTTATTCCCGTCTGTTAAAAGACAGAATTATCTTTTTAGGGGAAGAAGTAAATGAGACAACCGCAAGTCTTGTTGTTGCACAGCTTCTGTTTCTGGAGTCGGAAGATCCGAACAAGGATATTCAGTTATATATCAATTCTCCGGGTGGAATGGTTACTGCCGGTATGGCAATTTATGACACCATGCAGTATATCAAATGTGATGTATCAACCATCTGTATCGGACTGGCAGCCAGCATGGGTGCGTTTCTTCTGGCTGGTGGTACAAAGGGAAAACGTTTTGCACTCCCTAATTCAGAAATCATGATTCATCAGCCTTCCGGTGGTGCAAAAGGACAGGCAACAGAGATTCAGATTGCGGCAGAGAATATTTTAAAGACAAAGAAACGTTTGAATGAAATTCTTGCTGCAAACACCGGTAAGCCATATGAGACAATTGCAGCAGATACGGAACGTGACAATTATATGTCCGCGCAGGAAGCTGCAGATTACGGCTTGATCGATGGAGTGATCACGAATAGATAGTTATGTGGAAACCTCCGGTCATTGCCGGAGGTATTTTTCATTTATAGGAGTAAATAAATTATGGCAGGAAAGAATGATGGCAAAATCCGCTGCTCTTTTTGCGGAAAAACACAGGATCAGGTCGGAAGAATGATTTCAGGTCCAAATGGTGCATTTATCTGTGATGAGTGTGTAGATATCTGCGCAGAGATCATTGAGGAAGAGAATCTGGAAGAAAAAGCTCCGGCTTCTGCAAAGGAAGAAATCAATCTGATTAAACCGGAAGAAATGAAAGCGTTTCTGGACGATTATGTAATCGGGCAGGATCAGGCAAAAAAGGTACTTTCGGTTGCGGTATACAATCATTATAAGAGAGTGCTTGCAGATCAGGAAAATGATGTGGAACTTCAGAAAAGCAATATTCTGATGCTGGGACCGACCGGTTCCGGAAAGACGCTTCTGGCGCAGACACTTGCCCGTGTACTTAATGTACCGTTTGCAATTGCAGATGCTACGACACTGACAGAGGCCGGTTATGTGGGAGAGGATGTAGAGAATATCCTTTTAAAGCTCATACAGGCTGCAGATTATGATGTGGAGCGTGCACAGCACGGCATTATCTATATTGACGAGATCGATAAGATCACAAAGAAATCGGAGAATGTATCCATCACGAGAGACGTATCCGGAGAGGGTGTTCAGCAGGCATTACTTAAGATTCTGGAAGGAACGGTTGCATCGGTTCCGCCACAGGGAGGACGTAAACATCCGCAGCAGGAACTGATTCCGATTGATACGACAAATATTCTGTTTATTTGCGGCGGAGCATTTGATGGTCTGGAGAAAATTGTAGAGGCACGTATGGACGCTTCTGCGATCGGATTTAATGCAGAGGTGAAGTCAAAGTCTGACATCAATGTGGGGGATGCATTTAAGCGTGCACTGCCACAGGATTTTGTGAAGTTTGGACTGATTCCGGAGTTTATCGGACGTGTGCCGATTACCGTATCTTTAGATTCGCTGGATCGCGACGCATTGATCCGTATTTTAAAAGAGCCAAAGAATTCTCTGATCAAACAGTATACCAGACTTCTGGAACTGGATGGGGTAGGACTGGAATTTGAGGACAGCGCAATCGAAGCAATTGCAGATAAGGCATTAGAGCGCAAAACCGGAGCGCGTGGACTGCGTGCCATCATGGAAGCGGTAATGCTGGATCTGATGTATCGTGTCCCATCGGATGATTCCATCAGCAAGTGTGTGGTAGATAAAAAGATGGTGGAAAACAATATTGCTTTAGATGGAGAAGAGATTCTTGGAATTGAGCAGGACCCGAAGAAAGAAGTAAAAGAAGAACTTGCTTCATAAAAAGACCGGATGCGTCTGGAAATATAGGAGCAGATACAAGTGGAAGATAAAATATTGACAATTCCGGCAGTGGCACTGCGGGGAATGACGATTTTGCCGGGCATGGTGGCTCATTTTGATATCAGCAGGGACAAATCCCTGCGTGCTGTCGAGGAAGCCATGAAAGGAGACCAGAAGCTTTTTATCGTCACACAAAAAGATACAGAGAAAGAAGATCCTCAGGGAGAAGATCTGTATGAAGTGGGGCTTCTGGCTGTGGTTCGTCAGGTCGTAAAATTACAGAAAAATATTATGCGTGTACTGATCGAAGGAATCGGGCGTGCAGAGACATATGAATATACACAGACAGCCGATTATATGGAAGCGCGTGTGATCGTGTATGATCAGGAAGACGATGAACAGCTTCCGGAGCAGGCAAAGTCTGCAATGCTTTTGAGTGTGCAGGAAACGTTTGCAAAATATGCAAGAGTACATGGCAAAATCGGGCAGGATGTGATGCGCCAGGTTCAGGAAGAGACGGATCTTTTAAAACTTCTTGATTATGTGGGAAACAGCCTTGTAATCAGTTATAAAAAGAAACAGAAACTGTTAGAGGCTGTCACGCTGACAGCACGTTATGAGGCGGTGCTTTCTTCTTTGCTGCAGGAGACAGAGATTCTGGCTTTAAAGCGTGATTTCCAGAAAAAAGTGCAGGAACATGTGGATAAAAACCAGAAAGATTACCTGCTTCGGGAGCAGATGCAGGTAATCCGGGAAGAGCTGGGAGAATCCAATACAGAAACCGATGCACAGGAGTATGAAAAGAAACTGCAGGAACTTCAGGCTTCCGGGGAAGTGAAAGCAAGAATTCATAAAGAGATTGAGCGTTTTCAGGGAATTTCAGGAAATTCATCCGAGAGTACGGTAAGCCGTGGTTATATCGAAACCTTACTGGAACTTCCGTGGGATGCAGTATCGGAGGATAACAAAGACTTAAAGCATGCGCAGAAGATTCTGGATGAGGATCATTACGGTCTCGAAAAGGTAAAGGAACGTATTCTGGAATTTCTTGCAGTCCGTAATCTGACCGGAAAGGGAGAGAGCCCGATTATTTGTCTGGTGGGGCCTCCGGGAACCGGAAAAACCAGCATTGCGCGTTCGATTGCCCGTGCGCTGGATAAAAAATATGTTCGTATTTCACTCGGAGGTGTGCGGGATGAAGCGGAGATCCGCGGACACCGCAGAACCTATGTGGGAGCAATGCCGGGAAGAATCGTCAATGGACTGCGGATGGCGGGAGTCAAAAATCCACTGATGCTGCTGGATGAAATTGACAAGATGAGCAGCGATTATAAGGGAGATACAGCTTCTGCCATGCTGGAAGTGCTTGACTCGGAACAGAATCATAAATTCCGGGATCACTATGTAGAGCTTCCGGTGGATCTGTCCGAGGTACTGTTTATTGCAAGTGCCAATTCCATGCAGGATATTCCGGGACCGCTTCTGGATCGTATGGAAATTATAGAAGTCAGCAGTTATACGGAAAACGAAAAGTTCCATATTGCAAAGGATCATCTGCTGGCGAAACAGTTTGAAAAAAACGGAGTTGCAGATGGCAAACTAAAGATTACGGATAAAGCGTTGCGAATGGTGATTTCTTCTTATACCAGAGAAGCAGGTGTACGTTCTCTCGAACGGCAGATCGGAGAAATCTGCCGCAAAGCAGCCCGCAGAATCTACGAGGGCGATGAGAAAATGATTCGTGTAACCGGCACAAATCTGGAAGATTTTCTCGGAAAACTGAAATATCGTCCGGAGAAGAAAAACAAAAAGAATGAAGTAGGCATTGTGCGTGGTCTGGCATGGACCAGTGTGGGTGGTGTAACTTTAGAGATTGAGGTGAATCTGATGCCGGGCAAGGGCAGTGTGGTGTTGACGGGAAAACTCGGAGATGTCATGAAAGAGTCTGCACAGACCGGAATCAGTTATATTCGGTCCATCAGTGAAGATTACCATATTGATCCGGAATTTTTCCAGAAACATGACATCCATATCCATGTTCCAGAAGGTGCGGTTCCAAAAGACGGACCGTCTGCCGGAATTACCATGGCAACTGCAATTCTTTCTGCGGTCACCGGGAAGCCGGTACGGGCAGATGTTGCCATGACAGGGGAAATTACACTGCGCGGACGTGTACTTCCGATTGGCGGATTAAAAGAGAAATTGCTTGCGGCAAAGAATGCCGGAATGAAGACGGTCTGTATTCCAAAAGAGAATGAACAGGATCTTGCCGAAATTTCGGAAGAGATCGTTGGAGATATGGAGATCATACCGGTAGAACATATGGATCAGGTAATTAAGGCTGCATTTGTATAATGCAGCCCAAATTCTTTTTGCAGGAGAATAAATATGATTATCAAAAATGTGAATTTGGAGACAGTTTGTGGAATTACAAGTGCGATTCCGGACAACCTATTGGATGAAGTGGCTTTTGCCGGAAAATCCAATGTGGGAAAGTCATCGCTGATCAATGCGCTGATGAACCGGAAATCGCTTGCGCGTACTTCTTCCCAGCCGGGAAAAACGCAGACCATAAATTTTTACAATGTCAATGAGGCAATGTATCTGGTGGACTTGCCGGGATACGGATACGCAAATGCAAATATTGAGATTAAGGCGAAATGGGGACAGATGATCGAAAATTATCTGCATACATCCAAACGGCTGAAAGCAGTTTTTCTTCTGATTGATATCCGTCATGAACCGTCGGAAAATGATCAGATGATGTATGAGTGGATGGTTCATCAGGGATTTGCGCCAATCATCATTGCAACAAAATCGGACAAATTAAAAAAGATGCAAATCCTGCAACATGTGCAAATGATAAAGGATATCCTGCAAGTAGAGCCGGGAACGATCGTTATTCCGTTTTCTGCGGAGTCAAAACAGGGCCGGGAAGAAATCTGGCAGATTGTAGAATCCGTTATTGAACTTCCGCAAGGGTACATCGAGGCGGAAAATGCCAAAAGAGAGGCGAAACAAAAGCAGCCGGCACCGCAGGAACCGAAGAAAAAAGAACGCTGGAAAAAGACAGACCGCCCGGTAGCCAAAAAGACACTTCGAAAAGAACAGAAAAAGAAAGCGAAAAAAAAGTAGAATGAAGAAAAAGTATTTATATACTGCAATCATGCTCTTTGCCATTCTGGTGGCAGGAATGGGACTGACCGGATGGTACGTCAGCCGGACACAGGAACAGACGGATGGACAGGAGCTGACGGTTGTAACTTCCTTTTATCCAATGTATATTGCGGCTGAGAATGTGATCGGGGATGCAGACGGAGTGCGTCTGGAAAATTTAAGCGAGCCGCAGACCGGCTGTCTGCATGACTTCCAGCTGACACCGGAAGATATGAAATTACTGAGCACCGCGGATGTATTTATCATCAATGGCGGTGGAATTGAAAGCTTTATGAAAGAAGTTGCAGAGGCTTACCCGAATCTGAAAATTATAGAGGCCTGTGAAAATACGCAGCTTCTTTCGGAACCGGAAGAAGGAGAAACGCATGAAGAAGAATCGCATGAAGAAGATGCAGAGCATGATCATGAGCATGCTCATGGAGATGTCAATGCCCACGCATGGATGAGCGTTTCCGCTTATGAGACACAGGTGCAGACGATTGCCGATGGGTTATCCGAAGCCGATCCGGAAAGAAGCAGTGCCTACCAGAATGGGGCAGAGGCGTATCTGGGAAAACTGGACGAACTAAAAAAACGTCAGGAGAAATTAAAACAGGAAATTTCCGGTCAGTCGGTGATTCTGTTTCATGAAGCATATGCCTATGTCGCAGAGGACTATGGACTGCAGGTAAACTATCTGCTGGATCTCGATGAGGAACGGCAGGTCAGCGCAGGAGAAGTATCGGATGTGCTTTCTGTTGTCCGCAAGGGGCATGTAAAATACATTCTTGCAGAAGAACTGTATGGAAAGAGTATGGGAGATACGATCCGGAAAGAGTCCGATGCAAAGGTATTATATCTGGACCCGCTGAATCGCGGAACTTACGAAAAAGACAGTTATATTAACGGTATGAAAAAAAACATGGAGATACTTGAGGAGGCATTTTATGCGAAAGATCATTAGTCCGTGTGGATTTCACTGCATCAAGGTGAATCATCTGGGGGTGTGGTTCAGTGAGCAGGAAATCTTAAAAGATGTGAATCTTCATATGCACTGTGGATCGCTGAATGCGATTATCGGAAAAAACGGTGCCGGAAAATCGACATTGATCCGTGCCATGCTGGGGGACATCCCGCATACGGGAGATATTGAGTTTCGGGATACCAAAGACGGACGGATGCAGAATTTAAAAATCGGATATGTCCCGCAATCGATTAACATCGAAAAAAATACACCGGTCAGTGTCTATGACCTGCTGGCAAGCTATGAGTCGAGATATCCGGTGTTTCTGCCGAAAAAACGGAAATTATATGAAAAGATCAAAGAACATCTGCGCATTTTTGAGGCAGAAGAACTGATCGACAAACAGGTTTGTAATCTGTCCGGAGGACAGCTGCAGAGAGTGCTTCTTGCACTGGCGGTGATGGATGAGCCGAATCTGCTGCTTTTGGATGAGCCGGTATCCGGAATTGACCAGAATGGCATGGAACTTTTTTTTAAAACGATGGATTATCTGAAAAAACATTATGACCTTGCGATTATTCTGATCTCACATGATCTGGATTACGTGGCAAGATATGCGGATCATGTAGTGCTTCTGGACAAGACGGTCCTCAGGCAGGGAACGGTAAAAGAAGTATACGAAAGTTCCGAATTTGAACGGATTTTTTCTGCGGGAAAAGAAGAAACATGGATAAAGGAGGATGAGACAAATGATTGATTGGACCTCCTGGATGGATTATGGTTTTATGAAGATGGCATTGGCCGCAATACTGATCATTACACCACTGTTTGGGCTGATGGGAACCATGATTGTCAATAAAAAAATGGCATATTTTTCGGATGCCCTGGGGCATTCCGCACTGACGGGAATTGCTGTAGGAGTGGTATGCGGAATTCCGGATACGAATATTTCCATGGTGATTTTTGCAGTTGTATTCGCGCTGTTGTTAAACAAAATCGGAAGCAGAAGTACCGCATCAACCGATACGATTATTTCGGTTTTTTCTTCCTGTTCGGTTGCCATTGGTTTGGCAATTCTGTCAAAAGGGGGAAATTTCAGTAAATATTCGAGCCTTCTGGTTGGGGATGTTTTAAGTATTACGAAGCAGGAAATCTGGTATCTTGTTATTATTTTTATTGTTACGGTTTTGCTCTGGATCACCTGTTTTAACTGGCTGAATGCCATCTGTATTCACCGGGCACTGGCAAAGAGCAAGCGGATTCCGGTACAACTGATGGATTATGTTTTTGCGGTACTTGTAGCACTGATTGTCATGCTTTCCATCAAGTGGGTAGGTATTCTGATCATCAATGCATTGCTGATCCTTCCGGCGGCATCAAGCAGAAATCTGGCGGTAAATATGCGGGAATACCATGTCTTTTCGATAATTTTTTCCGTTTTCTCCGGTGTAATGGGACTGATTTTGTCTTATTACACGAACGTTGCAACCGGTCCAATGATTGTAATTATCGCATCTGTGATCTATTTTGTGACTTATTTTTTCGGAAGAAAGTGGAAAGAATAACAGGGAGAATAGAATTTGACCGATTGTATTTTTTGTAGTACAATCGGTGTATACAAAATACTGAGGGAATACAAATGGATGAAATAACACTCAAAGCACTTGCAAAAATAAATCTGGGACTGGATGTGGTCCGGCGCAGGGAGGATGGATATCATGAAGTGCGCATGATCATGCAGACCATTCATCTGTATGATCTTCTGGAGATTCAAAAGATCCGGGAGCCGGGGATACAGATTGTTTCCAACCTCTCCTTTTTGCCGGTAAATGAAAATAATCTGGTCTATAAAGCAGCACGGCTGTTACAGGAAGAGTTTGTGCTTACAGATGGAATTTCCGTAAAACTGACAAAGAGAATTCCGGTAGCGGCGGGGATGGCAGGAGGAAGCACGGATGCTGCCGCTATGCTGTATGCGATGAATCAGTTGTATGATCTGGGATTGTCCCGCAGGGAACTGATGAAGAGAGGGGTACAGATCGGGGCAGATGTTCCTTACTGTCTTATGCGTGGAACGGCACTGGCAGAAGGAATCGGGGAAAAACTGACACAGCTTCCGCCGATGATCAAATGTCCGGTGCTGATTGCAAAACCATCCATTTCTGTATCGACCAAATTTGTATATCAGAACCTGAAGCTGGATGAACAGACGAACCATCCGGATATTGATGCACTGATGAAAGATATCCGGGAGAAAGATTTTGACGGTGTCTGTGCACATATGGGAAATGTACTGGAATCGGTTACGATACCAAACTATCCGGTAATTGCAGAGATCAAACAGCAGATGATGCGTTCGGGTGCAAAAGCTTCCATGATGA
>Ga0256405_10005335_pt1 | contig 22432 bp, 18 predicted proteins | sample RumenRJG_02DNA_FD_189096 | JGI IMG/M metagenome (GOLD analysis project Ga0256405, IMG submission 189096) | Bovine rumen microbial communities from Lethbridge, Alberta, Canada - RJG_02 | ecosystem: Host-associated > Mammals > Digestive system > Stomach > Rumen | place: Canada: Alberta... | reverse complement strand
TATGATGATTTCAGAGAGTTTTTAAGAAACAATATAGACTTCTCAGACCAAGGGGTCCTGGACAAGTTTGTGGAAATCTATGCTAGCGTTCCTGAAGACAGCGAGGCTTATGAAGGAATCCCTGAGGTTTTGGAAAGCCTTATAAGTCAAGGAAAGACTCTTGCGATATGCTCCAATCGTGAAGAGGAGAATATAAAGGATGATGTTAGAAGGGTATTTCCAGATATTGATTTCAAATATATTTCAGGATACAGAAAGGGAGTTCCCGACAAGCCTGATCCATACAGGCTGAATGAAATAGTTGAAAAAGAAAATATTCCTAAGGATGAAGTCATTTATTTTGGAGACAAGGATGTGGATATTCTTGCAGCAGAAAATGCGAATATTGACATGGTTGTAGTGAAATGGGGCCAGGGAAATGAAAATGACTACATGAATCCATTTCCACTGAGAGCTATTGATTCTCCAAATGATATTCTTGATTTTATTGAATGAAAATACCATTTTTAAAATTAATTAATACGTTTGTATTTTTTAGTTATTTAAAAAAAGTTTTATTTTTTCAGTTATTTAAAAAGAGCATTATTGGGTTTTATTATTTTCTAAAAATAGTCAATATTAGTTTTTAAAAAAATAGAAAAAAATAAAAGAATTTAAAAAATTCTTTAAAAATTATTTTACCAACTTAAATTTCAATTAAGTTTGCGTATGCATCATAAGCAAATACGATATTTATTATGATACCAATTACATTACCAATTAATGGTAATAAGAAGATTAAGAGTATTTCTACAATTACTATGACGATGAATAATAAAATCCATTTGCCTGTTGGCTTGCCGTCAGTTAATGCTTGTCCAATTCCTGGGAAGAAAAAGGATATGATTGCAGGTATGATTCCACTTTCCATATTTTTGACCTCACTAATTTTTAGAGTTTTTTTTATTTTAAATTTCATTGAATTTAAATCCATTTAAATAAAAATTACTCAAATATAGTTTATAAACACTATTTTAAATATTTATCCTTTTTTTTAACAAAAAAAGAAATATTCTTTTTCAATATGAGTTTTGATTCATAATTTCTTCTAGTTTGATGAATCATTTACTTAAGATTTTGATTATCATTTTTATCATTTGGTAAAAATAATTAATTTTTGTCTTTGATTTTACAGTCTATTACAACATGCCACATTCCAGGGCTTGTTGATTTGACTTTGCGAGTATTTAATATCTCAACATCCTTGTTCTGCTTTTCGCATGCTATTTGGGCTTCTTCAATTCCCTGTGAGAATCCATTTGAAAATTCATAATAATGTATGACTCCGCCGTCTTTGGCAAGGCTTACCGCAAGGTCTAGAAATTCAGGTGCAAGGCCTGGAAGATTCATTATCAACCTGTCGAATTTCCTGCCCTTCAGTTCATTTTGAGCTACAATGTTGGTGTCTCCGCAAATGGCTCTTATTGTGCAACCCTCTTTCACCTTGTTGATTTTTATGTTTTCATTCAAATACTGGATAGCCACTTCATTGATGTCTACAGCAGTAATGTCAACGGATTTCTCCTTGGCTATTACGAATGGGAAGGGTCCGACTCCGGCAAACATGTCAAGTATCTCTTCGCCGTCGCTTACAAGATCCGCCACTCTTTTTCTTTCAGTTGCCAGGCGGGGTGAGAAATATACCTTTTTGACATCAAGCTTCAATCGTGTTCCGTGTTCCCTGTGGATTGTGACTGGATTGTCTTCTCCTGCAAGCAATTCAAGGTCTCTGACTCTTGTGACTCCTTTGACCTTGCTTTTTTTCATATATATTGTTCGGCGTTTGGTAAATCCAAGCAATGCCTCCCCAATCTCCTTTTTGTGAATCTGAAGCTCTTCAGGTATCTCAACAATGACCACGTCTCCTATGACATCATATGCAGAATTCAAATCAGCTATTTCCTCATCGCTGAGTTTGTCCTTCAATAAATCTGTCATGCTTCTTGGATAGATTTTTATTGAATCGAATTCGCTGTCGTTTTCAACAAGCTCAATGAAAAAATCCTCGCCGTGGGCATCTTTTACTTCATTGATTACAGAATCCAGTTCCTCTTGAGCTATGTCGTCCTTGATTGGGATATAACCGAATCCATCTTCAACCTTGATTCTGTAGTCGTGATTGATAAATTTATGAGATTCGATAATTTGCCTTGCTGACTCTATATTTCTTACTTTTATTTTTATGGTTAACATGTTATCTTTAATTTAATTGATTTTAGGGTTTAATAAAAAGCATGTTTTTTTATTATGATTGTTTTATTCATGCTTGTTTTTAATTAAATTTGTGAATTTCTTTTTAGGATATTTTCTATATTTAATTTGTGCTTTTTTATTATTATATTTTTTAGAATTGCACGGGTTTTAATTATTATATCTTTTTAGATATCATGGTTTTAATGTCATATTTAGGACATTATAAACTAATTTATTTATCGAGGTATTATCTTATCTGTTCTTTTTATTTTTTTAAATTCTTATGCTTAAATTAATTCTATCCGTTTTATCTTTAAATAAGCTCTTCTATACCGATTAACTTTAAATATGATAAAATTATAAATATTAATTGCTACTTTAAGTAGCACACTTTTTTTTTAAAATAAAGTGGTGATGTATGGTGTAAAAAGGATGCTCCTAACGTGATGAGCAGGTTTATGGTGGGCCTGTGTTAGGTAGGCGTCCTTTTTTTTATTAGTTATTTTCTCATTTTAAAAATTATTAGTTGATATTATGTTTTATTTAGTCGGACTTGGATTATTTGATAGCAAGGACATTTCCTTAAAAGGTTTGGAAACCTTGAAGAATGTGGATAAGGTTTATGCGGAATTCTTTACTTCCCGCCTCTTTGGTTCCAGCTTTGAATCAATAGAAGAGCTGATCGGCAAAGAAATTACTATCCTGGACAGGACTCAGGTGGAGGAGGAATCAGTATTTCTGGAAGAGGCAAAAGATGAGGATGTCGCCCTTATCACCGGCGGCGATCCGTTGATTGCCACAACCCATTCAGACTTCCTAGTGGAATGTGCGAAAAGAGGCATTGACTTCCAGGTGATTCATGGATCTTCAATCATATCATCAGCTCCGGCTATTTCAGGTCTTCAGGCATACAAGTTTGGTAAGGTTACAACAATTCCGTTTCCTGATTTGGAATACAATTATTTCCCGAAGTCTCCGTATATTGCCATTGAAGAGAATCTGAAAATGAACATGCATACTCTGGTCCTTCTGGACATTCAAGCCCATAAGGACAAGTATATGACCATCAACGAGGGTCTAGAAAACCTCATGACAATAAAGGACAATCTGGATTATGAGGGCATGATTCAGGAGGATACCTTGGCTGTTGGAATTGCACGGGTGGGATCCAAAGACAATATTGTAAAAGCAGGTTATATCAGAGATTTGATTGATTTTGATTTTGGAGGACCCCTTCATTGCATAGTCATTCCATCAGAACTTCATATTGTTGAAGCAGAGTATTTGGTGGAAGTGGCTGGAGCTCCTAGAGAGATTCTGGATGATTTGTAATCATTTTTTCAAATTCTTTTTACACTTAATTAAAAAAATTTGCCAGAAAAATTAATAATTCGACTAAAATGAATTCTAAAAAATAGTTTTTGGTAGAAAATAAAATTTTTAAAAAAAGATTGGATTTTAGAACATAGCGTGTTTGTTGTTAGTTTCTACTTTTTTTTGATAAATTTGTCATCCAATCCTTTATAATTTAATTATAAAAGACCCAACTATGTTCTAAATATGAAAAAATTTAATAATTTAAATTCGGTTCATAAAATCCAATGGATGTTAATCCTTATTATTACTTTACATTTTTTATATTAATAAATATTACTATTATATTAAAAAATCAGCTAAAAATTATTACTTGTTGGAATAGGTCTCAATTTAGTTTCTATTTTTAAATTTGTACTTTTTTTCATTCTTTGTTGGTTTTTGTTGATGAATTTACATTTTTTCAAGTTTCTTTTTTTCAAAATAAGGAAATATTGGAAAAAATTATAATTTTTTTTTTAATAGTTTTTTGCTGGTTTTTTGTGGTGTTGGTGTGGTTTTTTTTTAAATAATTGTGTGATTAGGATCATTTAAAAAAAGTTAAAGATATTTGGGAATTATCAATTGATAATCAAGTTTTATATATTTAGGTAATTTAGGGTTATTTATATTTTGGTATAAATAAGAAGTTTTAAGGTAATTTAACATAATTTTAAGAAACAAATTAAAGTTTTAAGGTAATTTTATAGGGCTTTATCAATAGGATAATTCCAAATATCTTGTGATAATGAAATTAAATTTTTATATTGGAGATTATAAAATGGTTGTAATTTCATTTTTATGATATGTATTTTTTTACACATCGTATAATAGTATGTATTGATAACATATAAAATTTTCTATTTTATTCTGTAATATTATTATAATTGGGACTTTAGATAGAAGATATTATTTATTTTGCTAAAAATATTTTTTAAGGCTTTTTTTTATTTATATATCCTTATTTTTACTTTTAAAGTTAAATTTAATTGACATGAAAATATTTTAATATCAATGTTTTAAAAATAGAGATAATATTTTGAATAATGGAAAAAATATTTATTGGGTTTTATACTCATTTTGATTTATTATGCTTTGGTGGTGTTATTATGGTTCCATGAATATTATGGGATATTTTTTGGTGGTTTGTAAAATTATTATGGTAAATATCAAAATGAAAAATTAAAATGATTACCTATTTTTTTTAGGACGGTTCAGATCATACCTTTTAGGACTTCCAACCTCGGCATGGGCCTGATTGAGAATGTATAAAAAAATCCTTCTATTTAAATTATACTTCTTGGAGTATTTCTTATAAAGATAATATTTATCCACTCTGTTTCCGAAATAATCTATTTTTTCAAGATATTCCTTTTTTATCTCCTCAATTGGATTCAATGTCTCTTTGTTATCAGCATCTGGCATAATTTCAACCTTTGGATTTGTGATAAAAAACAAATTTCTTCAGTCTTACTAATTTATACTATTTATTCGATTATTAATAAAACTTGTCTTTATTTTTATAAGTTTTTTAAAGTTTCATCTCTTTTAAAAAATTAAATTATAATCATTCTTCGGGCGTAATTAAATTATGAGCATTCTTCCGGCATAATTAAATTATGAGCATTCTTCCGGCGTCGGTGAGGTAGAATTTCTCGTATTGTTTTCTCTGAGCAACTAATCCTTCTTCCATAAGGCTGTTGATGTGTTTGTAAACCATAGACCTGGATATGGAAACATTTTTTCCAATAAGAATTGCTGTCTGATCGCCGTCTTGCAATGTTTTCAATATCTTGAGCTTGGTCTTGGACACGTTCAAGCTGAGTTTGGGCATATGGATGATTTGATTGTTGAAATAATAATATATGCTGTTTACATCCTCCTTGTTTGCTACAAAATTCAAAATTGATCCTATGAATTCGCCGTCTGTTGCAACGTAAACTTCGTCAGCTTCATTTATGGCTCTTCTTGTAATTTCACTCAGCCTCTGGCAGGCTTCAATGGCATTTGTTGTCTCAAGCTTAATGTTCTCCTTTGTAATGTACTGGTCCAGAAGGCTTGTTTCATTGTATGTGGAATAAACTGAAATCAGTTTGTCCACTCCATTTTTCATTGCTATGTTGAGCAATGCCTTTCCCTTTAGATTTGATATCAGAATCCTCATTTTATCACTTTTCGTATTGTATTTCAAACTTTTCCCAGATTAATTTTGTTTTTGACTTATTTATGAATATTATTTTTAGTTTTTTTTTAAAGATAATTTTTTCAGTGCTTTTTTTTTTTAAAATGGTTTTTGTACTATTTTCTTAGAAGCTTTTAACTTTTGTCAAAATTCAACTATTTTTCAATGTTCAATAATTTTTTATAAATATTGGTTATATGATATAAATTATTGAATTTTTACTATAATTCTGTTCATTTTTCGCTGGCACTTTGTTTTCCTACTGGCTTGTTTTTTGCTAATTTGTAACTTAATAATTTTAATTGGTATTTAATATTTATTTAATGTTTTAATTAAAATTTCAGACTTATATTTAAAATAAAGTCCATAAATCTTTTATTTTAAAATAATTCCAAATAAAATTCAGTTAATTCTTTATTTTAAGAAATTCTGTATTTTTTATATTTTTGTTTAAAAATTATCTTTTGCCGGTAAAAAAATATGAAATTTTATTTGTATTTTCTATAATATTTGTTATTATAACTTATTGATAATAAAGTTTTTCTATTTTGTCAACCTTTAAGGTTGAATTGTAAATTATTTGAGTTTTGTTTAAATTCCTTATTTTTAGGAATTAATTGGTTTTAAAGATGTTTTTTAAATTTTCAAAAAAATAATTTTTTAAGGTAATATAATTTGTCAATATTTAAGGTTGAATTGTTTATGTTGAAATCATAAAAATGGTTACCTTTATATTGAATATTGTTCAATTTATAATTAGACATCAAAAATCGGAAGTAGTTTTCCTTGCTGTGAATTTTTTAAATAAAGTTTGATTATGACAATCTTTAATAACCTTCGTTTGTAATAAGCCTTCTTAACTCATTATTTTTAAGATTCATAGCTAGACTACTTTTTTTTCTTGTCGCGCATTGTGAGATATGATTGATTTGGATTTCTAATCTGTGAAAAAATCAGCGGATAAGAATTCGGATTGATTGATAATTGATTTTTAATAATTTTTCTAAACTAGTATTCATACTCTTCGATTAATGTGATGAATAAAAATATCTTTTGTAGTTAAGTATAGTTAGTTGAAATATAGTTGAATTGTGATAATCGCATTTGTCGAATTTTATTAATATTAGTTTAGCTAATTATTAAATTGCTGTCCCACACGTAATATTCATTTTTTGATATATATTCAAAAACCGGATTTTATCTTTGGATTAATGAAGAATCTGGTTTCTTAAATATTGGAGTTAAAAATATGTCATATGTTGATGAAGTAATCGATTTAGTCGTAAAACAAAATCCTGGTGAGCCAGAGTTTCACCAAGCAGTAAAAGAAGTATTGGAATCTTTAAGACCTGTTATTGACCAAAACGAAGAGCAATACAGAAAAGATGCACTTTTAGAAAGATTAGTCAACCCTGAAAGACAAATCAAATTCAGAGTCCCTTGGGTAGACGACAACGGTCAAGTTCAAGTAAACACTGGTTACAGAGTACAATTCAACAGTGCTATTGGACCTTACAAAGGCGGACTTCGTTTCCACCCTTCCGTATACATTGGAATCATCAAGTTCCTTGGATTTGAACAGATCTTTAAAAACTCCTTGACCGGCCTTCCAATCGGCGGAGGTAAAGGAGGATCAGACTTCGACCCTAAAGGAAAATCCGACAGGGAAGTCATGGCATTCTGCCAATCATTCATGACTGAACTCTGCAAATACATCGGAGCAGATACTGATGTTCCAGCAGGAGACATTGGTGTAGGCGGTAGAGAAGTAGGTTACATGTACGGCCAATACAAGAGAATCAGAGGATTATCCGAAGGTGTATTAACTGGTAAGGGATTATCTTTCGGTGGTTCACTTGCAAGAACTGAAGCAACTGGATACGGTGTTTTATACTTTGCAAACGCTATGCTCAAAGCAAATGGTGAAACTTTAGAAGGCAAGACCGCTATTGTATCAGGTGCAGGTAATGTAGCTATTTACGCTATTGAAAAGGCTTTCCAATTAGGAGCTAAGCCAGTAACCTGTTCAGATTCAACCGGATGGATTTATGACCCTGAAGGAATCGATGTTGAATTATTGAAGGAGATCAAGGAAGTAAAACGTGAAAGATTAACAGCTTATGCTGAAGCAAGACCATCTGCTGAATACCATGAAGGAAAAGGCGTATGGACTATCAAAGGTGACGTTGCCTTCCCATGTGCTACTCAAAACGAATTAGACATCGACGATGCAAAAGCATTGGTTGAAAACGGGGTCATTGCTGTTGTAGAAGGAGCAAACATGCCTACTACTTTGGATGCAACCAACTACCTCATTGACAATGATGTATTATTCGCACCAGGTAAGGCTTCCAATGCTGGTGGTGTAGCTACTTCCGCATTAGAAATGTCTCAAAACTCCCAAAGATTATCCTGGACCTTTGAAGAAGTTGACTCAAAACTCCAAGGAATCATGGAAAACATCTTTGCAAATGTTGACAGAGCAGCTAAGGAATACGGATTCGATAAGAATTACGTAGTCGGAGCAAACATTGCAGGATTTGAGAAAGTAGTCGATGCAATGAACGCTCAAGGAATTGTATAAATTCAAATGATATGGTTTTAGACCATATCTTCTTTTCTTTTTTTAATTTTTACGATAATTTTTTATATTTGGCTCTGATGCTTATTTTGGACTATTTTTTATAATTTCCATTCCTTTTTATCAAATTTTTGTAATGTGATTTGTAATGTATGAATTTGTTCACTAAACATTTAAATAGTACATTAATAATATAATAATATACAATAGCTTATGATTTTTCAACAATCGTAGGCCTGGAAAATGATAAGATGAATTTCAGTTTAGATTATGTTGAAAAGAGAATAATTATAAATGCCTTTTTCTGTACTGCATTCATAATATCCAACTTGATTACAATCAAGGTGGTTAATTTGAATTTTTATGGAATGGAAGTTACTGCAGGTGTATTGATCTATCCATTGGTTTATATTTTAATCAATGTGGTTACTGAGGTCTACGGTGAAAACGCAGCACATAGGACAATGATTCTGGGGCTTGCTACCGATGTCCTTTTTGTTTTAATGACTACTCTCATATTGTTCCTGCCTTCACCAGTGTGGTATACAGGAGATTCAAGCCTGGCATTCGTATTCACCCAGACTCCAAAGATATTGATAGCAGCATACATAAGTTATCTATTGGGCAATCTGACAAATGCAAGGCTTACAGTAGTATTCAACAGGAATGTTGAGTCATACTCAGCATTTAAGAACCTTGCAGCCATTGCAATCGGAGAATTTGTAGATAATGCATTCTTCATATTTGCAATTTTCATCTTCTCAGTGCCTATAAAAGAGATAATGATCATGATTGTATGCAATCAATTGATTCTCATGGCTTGGAATGTGGTTGCAGAACCATTCACTAAAAGACTGGTGTTATGGGCTAAAAAATCATGATTTCTATAAATTTGGATATTGATGCCTTTTTTAAATTTATTTCGGTGAGTTAATGGGTCTTTTTAAGAAATTTAGAAAATCACTTGATAAAAAACAAGAGATAATCAGGATTCATCAAAATCAGGAGGATTTTGATTTATACAGTCCTGATGAAGATGTAAGAGTGAAAGCTATTTCTAAAATTAAGGATAATGATGCCCTATTGGATTTTGCACTTAATGATTCCAATATTGAAGTTCGAAAAAAAGCGGTTTGCTTGATTGATGATGAGGATATTCTAAAAGAAATTGCCTTTAACAACCCAAATTCAAATCTCAGAATTGCCGCTTTAAATAATTTAAATTTGAAAGAAGAAAAGGTTTTCATCACACTTGCCAGGGATTCCCGCAAGGATGTTCGAATTGCAGCTATTAATCGCATTAGTGATGGGAATGTCCTTGAGGATATTGCAAAGAATGAATCCAATAGAGAAGTTCGAAGAATAGCCTTAAGCCGGATTCATAAATGATCTATCAGATTGTCATTTTTTTAAAATTTTTGTATTTTTTTAAATTTTTTATAATATGAGGTAGTTTTATGGTGGAAAAAATAGCTCTTGCACCATGCAATGGCATGAGTGCAAATGGCCTTGTGGGCAGAGTTGCCTGTGGGGATTGCAGAGCGGAAAATGAAAATGTGATATCCATATGCATGGGCTCCACATCCGCGGACATTGAAGGAAATAATAATGAAATGCTTAGAAAATATCCTATCATTGCTGTAAATGGCTGCAGTGGAGGTTGCGTCAATAAGATACTTGCTGCAAAAGGAATCGAAGTTAGAGATACAGTCTTGGTTTATGAAGTGCTAGAAGGTACAGGAAAATCCTCTAAAGATCCTTTCAGACTTGACGATGAAGGAGAAGAATGTGTAAAAATAGTTAAAGATGCTTTAAATGATAAAGTAAAAGAAATATTATAATATTTCTAATTCTCTTTTTTAAATTCCTAAAAATTTTTTCTATTAGGTTGATAATTCTCTTTTTTTAAATTCTCAAAATTTTTTCAATTTGGTCGTAATTATCATTTTTAAAAAATAGTTTTTTTACAGATTAGAAAATAAATAAAAAAAGAAAAAAACAAGAGATAAATTAATTCATTTATCTTTTGTATAGAATTGATTAAACAGACACTTAGTCTTGGAACTTACCTAAAAATTCCTTCATTCTTTGATTATCTGAACCGAATACTTCTTCAGGTGTTCCTTCTTCAACTATATATCCATCATCCATAAATATTATATGATCTGCGACATTTTTAGCAAAGTTCATTTCGTGGGTAACGATTACCATGGTCATATGCTCTTTTGCCAAATCCTGAATGACTTTTAAAACCTCTCCGGTTATCTCAGGGTCAAGTGCGGATGTAGGTTCGTCAAAGAACAGCATGTCAGGATTCATTGCAAGGGCTCTTGCAATGGAAACCCTCTGTTTTTCTCCTCCTGAAAGCTGGGATGGATAATTGTTTTCCTTGTCTTCGAGTCCCATCTTCTTAAGAAGGTCTTTTGCAACATTATTAACTTCTTTCTTATCCCTTTTCTGCACTTTTACAGGTGCATTGGTAATATTTTTCATTACGCTGTGATGAGGGAAGAGATTAAAGTCCTGGAAAACAAGTCCGAAAGTTCCATCAAAGAGTATGTCTCCGGCATCCTTGGTTTCAAGACCTGTTGCAATTCTAAGTATTGTGGACTTGCCTGATCCTGATGGTCCGATTATTGCCAGAACCTGACCCTTCTCTACGCTAAAAGAAATATCCTTCAAGACTTCTTTTCCATCAAAACTTTTTTTAATGTTTTTCATTTCAAATAAACTCATGATATTCCTCCTAGTAGTAGTCCATTCTTTTTTCAACATATTCCATAAACCATGCAACAATGATGTTGAATATGTAGTAGAATACGCCGGCAACTAGCAGAGCCATGATTGATGAGTCTGCAGCTGCGATCTGCTTGGCTACTGTAAACATTTCCGGAATTGCAATAACAAAGGAAAGTGAAGTGTCCTTGACAAGTGTGATTAATTCATTTGTTATTGAAGGGAGAACAATTTTAAACATTTGAGGCAGTCTGATCATATAGAATGTCTGGAATTTTGAATAGCCCAGAACCTGAGCTGCTTCGGTCTGGCCTTTCGGGATTGATTCGAATCCTCCCCTGTAGATTTCAGCAAAGTATGCGGCATAGTTGATGGAGAATGCTAAAATGACTGCTATCATTCTGTAATCGCTTGACAGGCCTATTCCAAATACATAATACGGTGCAAAAAATATCACGATTAATTGCAGCATCAATGGAGTACCTCTCATGATTGAAATGTATGCTTTCATAATCCATTGAATAGGTCTGATCTTGCTCATTCTTCCAAGCGCCACGGCAAGGCCGAGAGGCATTGAGAAAAGAATGGTTAATAGAAATATCTCTATTGAAGTAATCAGACCGAATGACAATTCGGAAATCATGGTGCTAAATAGATACATTAATTATTCCCCTATAACAAATTTTACAATTTCAAATGTTTAAATCCTAAAATTAGATAAGTGAGCCTGGAACACCGTAGCTTTCGTATTTAGCTGCTATTTCATCGATGGTTCCATCTTCTTTCATTTCATCAAGGGTTTTCTGTACTTGGTCTTTAAGTTCAGTGTTGCCTTTCTTGAATCCGACACCGTACTGTTCGGATGAAATCTCCTTGTCTAAAATCTTGTAGTCGTCAGGGTTGCTTGCTGAGGATACTTTGTATTGAGCTACACCGATATCCATTGCTACAGCGTCACAAGCACCGGATTCTAAATCCATGAATGCGGTGTTGTAGTCAGCTACCTGAGTTAAGACTTCAAATGTGTCAGCAAGGGATTTTTGGTCTTCTTCAAGAGCAGCAAGTGCTGAAGAGTCAGCTTGAACTTCTACTTTCTTGCCAGCTAAATCCTCAAGTGAGTTGATGTTAGAATCGCTTTTTACGATGACTACTTGTTTGTTGTCAATGTAAGGTTCGGACCAGGTGTAATCATCCTCTCTTCCGTTGATTGTGAAACCGTTCCAGATACAGTCGATGGAGCCTGAATCTAATTCAGTGTCTTTTGCATCCCAGTTTATTGGCTGTTTGACCAATGTCCAGTTGTTTCTGTCACATACTTCTTGCGCAAGGTCAAGGTCGAATCCAACATATTCTCCAGTGGTATCGTTTTTGAAACCATATGGTGGGAATTCTGCGTCGAATCCAACTATGAATTTTGAATCGTCGTTAGAACCGGAATTGTCTCCAAGTCCAATTGCACTGCCTATGTCGTTTAAGTCAAATGCGGATGCACTGCCCATTAAACATAGAACAACTAATATCGCTCCTAATATAATCGCTAGTTTTTTCATATTAAATCTCCAATTATTTTAATCAATGAAATATTTGAATAAATTAGTTAATTCTAATTTTTACAAACGATTTCATTTCTTAAAATTAATATGATATTATATTTTTTATTTTTTTACCTATATATTTATTTACATTTAATTTTGAATAAAATGAATATTTTTTTAATTTTTTAATAATTTGGTTTATTTTTTTAATACTTTCTAATGAAAATCTTAATATATTGTTCAATTTCTAGCATCCCATTTTATATGTTTGAATTATTTCAATTATTATATTTTAAATATTTTTAATTTATTATATTAATTTTCTTAACTTTGTATAATATTTCACAAATTTTTATCTTTTATTTTATGGTTTTGTAAAATTATTTTTTTAAAAAATTTGCCAAATAAAATACTTAATAACTAAAAAAACCAATATTATTAATTAATGATTTTTTAATGATGACTGTTTAAAAAATTTCAGTTAAATTGAATAATTTTACTTTTTTCATTGAATATTTGCGCAGTTTTCATTTGATAGTGGTGCTTTTTCATTGAATATTTGCGCAGTTTTCATTGAATTATTTAGTTTGTTAATATAATGGGGATATTTATGAATGATGAAGGGATAAGAAATACAGACAATGTTGATTCACTATTGGGGAATCCTGAAAAGGCATTGTGGAGGATGTCAATTCCATTGATTATCTCATTATTCATTACAAGCCTTTATAATCTGATTGATGCAATATGGGTAGCCGGACTAGGTGCCGATGCTCTTGCAGGAGTTGGATTCGTAACTCCCATCTTCATAGCATTGATGGGTATTGGAAACGGCCTTGGAGCGGGATCTGCTTCAGCTTTAAGCAAGTATGTAGGTGAAGGCAGAAAGAAAAAAGCGGACAATGGTTCAATTCATTCAATAATAATTACTGTTTTAATTTCCATTTTGACTACAATATTCCTAATGATTTTTTTAAAGCCGATTCTCATTGCAATGGGTGTTGGTGGAACAATCAGCTATGCTTTGGAGTATGGTACTATAATATCACTTGGTTCCATCCTGATTATTCTCTCCAACTCCTTATACGGTGTGTTGAGAGGTGAAGGAGATGCAAACAGGTCCATGTATGCAATGCTTTTCTCTTCAATTTTAAACATGATTATGGATCCTGTTTTTATTTATGGCTTGAATCTTGGAGTTAAAGGTGCTGCGGCTGCAACAGTCATTTCTCTTTTGCTGGTTAATCTGATTCTTCTTTATTGGTTTTATATTAAGAAAAACACTTATCTAAAGCCCTTTTTATCCAATTTCAAATTTAACTGGAACATTTCTTTTGATATTTTGAAAGTAGGGCTGCCTGCAAGCCTGGAACTGATCAACAATGCTTTATTTGCAGGGATTTTCTCTCTTTTGCTTGCAACAGTAGCTTCAACTGATGCTGTGGCTGTTTATTCTACAGGATGGAGGGTTGTCACCATTGGAACCACTCCAATGCTTGCCATAGCTACCGCATTGATTTCAGTAGTAGGTGCGAATTATGGTGCTAGGAGATATGAAGATATTAAAACAGCTCATAGATATTCAATTAAGATTTCAACTATTTTTGGAATAGCCATAGCTTGTCTGATATTTGTTTTCGCTCCTCAGATTGCAGGGGTTTTCACATATGCCGGAACCAGCTCAAGGCTGACTCCAAGCTTAGTTGCATTCCTATCCGTTATTGTGTTGTTTCTGCCTACAATGGGATATGGAGCTACATCAACTTATGTTTTCCAGGGTACAGGCAGGGGAATTACTGCAATGTTTCAAACAATTTTAAGAGAAACTGTTTTCTCATTGGCATTCGCATATTTCTTCGCAGTTTTCCTAGGTTATGGAGAGTATGGGGCATGGTTTGGAATTATCACTGGCGAGCTTGTGGTAAATACGATTACTATGATTTGGGCTGACAGGTATATTAAAAGCTTGATTGAAAATAATGGTGAAAAGCGCTGATTCAAAATTGGACAGGAAATCCTAGAAATTTTAGAAAAAAGTTTTTAAATGTTTTCAGAATAATGGCTCTTTAATTAAGAAAAAATAGGCATATTTAAAAAAGTTTTTAAATGTTTTCAGAATAAGGATTCTTTAATTAAAAAATAGTTATTTAAATAGATTTAAAAAAGAAAAAAAAGAAGTAAGTATTTAATTTAATTGACTTACTTTGATTAAAGATTCAATAGGAATGCCGTCGATTTCATCAATGCCTGACTTGTCGATTAGCACAGCTACTGCTACAGGGGTTCCGCCATTGTTTTTAACAATTTCAATAGCTTCCTTGACGGTTTTTCCACTTGTGGTTACATCATCAACAATAACTGCTCTTTTTCCTTCAACGGATCCGAAATTGTTGCTTATGGTTCCTTCAACATTATCATTGCCTGCTCTACGCTTGTTAGGGTGCAATACACCCAATGAAGTAGGAGTTTCAGTTAAGTCATCAATGAAATCCGCCATTAATGTAGCAAATGGAATTCCGCTTGCTGCAATTCCAAGCACTATGTCAACATCTCCATGTTCGAGGGCAACATCAGCTAACGCCATTGAGATAAACCTAAGTCTTTGAGAGCTTCCGCCCACTTTCTCCCAGTTGATGGCAATATCTGCAGGTGCCTGCTCAACTGCTTTCTCTTCAGGTCTTTGCAAGCTCAGCCATCTTGCTGTTTCCATTGATACGTTGAGCTCATCTGCTATTTCCCCGGTAGTGAATCCGTGGTCTCTAAGTTCATGAGCTCTATTGATAAGTTCTTGATTCATTTTTTATCCTCAATTCTTTTTATTAATAATATTTATTGGTTAGAGTTTTTTCTTCAAGTTGGTTGAAAAGTGTAGTAAAAATTTGAATAACTATTATTTATTTGCAGATAACAGGTTTGTGTTCTCTAGATGACTTGTTTGCTGCGAGAACCATTTTTAAAGCTTTAAGGCCGTCTTCTCCAGTAATTTCAGGTTCTTCATCATTTTCCACTTTTTCAAGGAAGGAGCCTAGTTCTGCAATTAAAGGTTCGATTGGTTTGATTTGAATATCCTGAGCGAATTTTCCGTATACTTCAAGGCTTTGGTTGATGTAATCCACAGTGATTATGCCTGCAGTACCTGTGATTTCAATTTGTCGACGTTTGTATGGAGTCAGCCAATTCACTTCAAGAATTCCTGTGGTTTCATCCTCGAAGCTTATCATGATTTCAGCATGGTCTTCAAAATCGGATTTGTCGAGAATGCTGCTCATTGTAGCATAAATCTGGCTTACAGGCTGGTCGATTAAGAAATTCATTACATCCAAGTCATGAATTGCCAAATCAATAGCAACTCCCACATCTTTTATTCTAGGTGGGAAAGGACCTACTCTTTTTGCGGATATTGCAACGATGTCTCCGATAACATCATTGTCAATTAATTCCTTGGCTTTCTGAACAGCAGGATTGAATCTTTCCACATGCCCGGTTGCAAGTTTCAAGCCTTTTTCCTCTGCAGCTTTGATCATTGATTCAGCTTCTTCGGAAGTGAAGGCAATTGGCTTTTCCACTAAAACATGCTTGCCGTATTCAAGAGCCTGCATTACAACTTCGTGGTGGAAAGTTGTAGGCACGCATACGCTGACAGCTTCTATTTCAGGGTCTTTTAATAAATCCTCAATCACGGAGTATCCTTTTGTATTGTATTTCTTGCATACTTTATTGCAGGTTTCCTCATCAACATCTGCAACAGCCACCAGATTGGCATTTTCTAATTTTGAATATACTCGAGCATGGTTATATCCCATTGCTCCTACACCTATAACTCCAACATTTATAGTTCTCAAAGATATTCCTCCAAATTTTCATTAATATCTTTATTTGTTATGATTAATAAAGATTATCAAATTTTTATAATTTTTTTACTAAATTTTTATTATTCTTTCTTTAAAAAGTCATATGCTTGACTTATTTTATAATTTAAGGATTTTTAAAACTTTAATTTCTAATTATTGATTTTAATTTACTTAATTTATAATTTTAAGCGATTTTTGCTATTTTTGATTTTTTTTTCATTACATGTAAATTTAATTTTTTCATGTAATGATTTTTTTGAGTTATTTTTCAACTCAAATTTTTTTTATTCAATATTTTTTTAATATCGAAAAATTTTAAGGAACTTCTTTTTTGATTTAAAAATATTCGAATAATTAAAAAGAGATAATAAGCTTTTTTTTCTAGTTAAAAAAGCTTTAAATAATTAAAAATAGAAATAAGGTTTTTTTTAATTGAAAATGATTAATAAATAAAAATAATGTTTTTTTTAAAAAATAAAAGAATTTAAAGGAAAAATGGAATTTTAAATATAGTCAAGCATTTCCTTTCCTATTTTACGGCCCATGGTTTCTGCTTCTCTAATGCTGCCGATTAATTTTTCCTTATATAATACCTCTCCATTTTTGTCGAGTAAAATGGAATTGATCTCAAATTTATTGTCTTTTATATTAGCTATTGCTCCAATAGGCCATTGGCATCCAACACCCATTTCTTGAAGAATAACTTTCTCAGACAAGACTCTTTGATGGGAGAAATAGTCGTCAAGTTTCTTAATAGTTTCCTTTACTTCGCTGTCTCGTCTTGTAATGACTGCTAAAGCCCCTTGACCTGCCGCTGGCATGAAATAATCTGTTGGAAATTCGGTTTTGATATATTTCTGCAGTCCTAATCTATTCAAACCGGCTTCAGCCATGATTGTAGCATCCAGTTCTTCATCTGTAACCTTTTTTATCCGGGTTTCAATATTGCCTCTGATAGGCTTTAGTTCAAATTCCCTGTCATGGAATTTGCAGAAAGCTTCTCTTCTTAAACTGCTTGTACCGAGTGTGGAGCCTTCTTCAAGCTCCTTCCAGCTGTAATTGGAAACGAGAACTTCATTAGGCTTTTCTCTAGGCGGAACAGCCACGATTTCAAGGTCTTCATCCAAATCTGTTGGAACATCCTTCAAGCTGTGAACAGCAAAATCCACTTCCTCTTCAAGCACGGATTTATCTAATTCTCTTGTAAAAAGGCCTTTAGAGTCCATATTATATAACTGGGAGTTAGTGATTTTATCTCCTTTTGTTTTAATAATATTCTTCTCAACTTCTTCGCCTGTAATATCATATAAGCATTTTCTAATATAATCTGTTTGTACAAGTGCAAGTTTGCTTCCTCTAGTTCCAACAATCATAGTTTCGCCTTGTTAAATTTGATAATGTAATGTTATTAACATTTTTAAAATTATAGAAAATTAAATTTTTCTTGATAATATATTTGAAATATCAAAAACATTTTTTTATAAAAATCTTCAATTCATTTTTTTGATGACATTCAATTGATAATATCATATTTCTATTTTCTTTTTAATATGTTTATTTGATGATTTATAACTATCTGATTTAAGTCTTTGACTTTTTTAAATAATATTTTTCTTTGGTTTTTTGACTTTTTGAATGATATTTTCTTTTTTGGTTTTTTGATTTTTTTTTGAATGATATTTTCTTATAGGTTTTTTTTGATTTTTTTTTAAATAATAAGTTCCTATTTTTTCGAATAATCTTCATTGGAATTTTTTTAGATTTATCTCTTTGATATTTGAGAATAATTGGATCTGTAAATGAATAATATGTTTTTATTTTCCATTATTGCTTTATTTTGGGCCTCTTCATAACTTTCAATATATTTTATCTCATGATTTTTGCTATTGGCATCATTTAATTTGTCCAATTTCTTTTTAATACTTAATCCGAGCTCATCGGTTAAGATAAGATCCACATCAGGATTTTCCATAATGTAGGAGTTCAGAAAATCAGATAATTTATCCTCATCAATTTCCTCACAGGTTATTCCGTATCTGCCTCCTATTATGATGTGATAATCTTCAATGTTTCTTATCATTCCTATTGAGCTTTCAATGGCTTTGGTATTAATTCCAGGGTTTATCTCTTCAATAATTAGTGAATCTCCCACTTTAGTTAAATGTGTGCGCCCTTCGATTCCATTGAAATTTTTCAAACCTTTTTGGATTGCTTCACCATCAATTCCAAGTGTTAATGCAACAGTCAAAGCAGTTAAAGTATTTAAAACATGGTGTCTGCCAGGAGCGAAGGTTTTTATGCATATTTCCCCATTTTTTGATTTTTCGCTGCCTAAAACCTTCAAATCATGATATCTGACTTTTATTTCACTTTGATTCAGGTCATAATCAATGCTTTGAGCAAAAACATTTGAAGAATTGTCATATATTGAAAAAGTATTGATCCTGTCGCAGAAATTTTCAGATTCTTTTGGATAATGCTCTTTTAATGTTTCCTCTTCAATGACTACCATCGGACAATTAAAAACCTGTTTTTTAGCCTCTCTTGCATTTGATGAGCCTCTGGCTATCGTATAGTTCTCAACGATATTTGTCAAGACCCCGACATCCCCAAGTCCGCAGACTCCAAGGGAGTTTTCAAATATGGAGACATCATAATTCAGGAAATCTTCAAAATTCTCTTCATGGCCGTATTTCGGATTAACAATCTTGTTTGAATACTGGATGGTGTTTATGATATTCGCAGGGGTTATGCTGATATTCTTCATCAGCACGATATCTTCACTCTCTCTTCCATTCTGATTGTTTCTAAACAAATGAGCTCCCAGACTGGATAGCAGTAAGGTGTTCTTTTCATTTTCAAGCATAATTTCATTGAGCATGTAAGCAACGCTTGTTTTTCCTTTAACTCCTGTTATTTCAATGCAGGCCACATTTTCTTTCATTGCTTTTTCTCGCCAGGAAGATAAAACGAGTTTTGTTGCGGTGTGGTGATTTAAAATTTCAAAACTGTTTGAAAACTGATTTTTTTCATCAATACTTAATTTTAAATCATCAGATGTCTCATCCAGTAAATTTGAAATATTCAAAGGGGAATGAATTGGATTTATTATTAAGTCCTTTCTTGGATAGTTTGAATCTTTTTCTTTTTTGTTTGGAAGATTTTCTGAAAATTCTTCGCTAATGTTCAAATTGTGCTTGTCTGATTTATTTTTCTCATTACTTAAGAAATTTGAATATGTTTCAATTGCTTCTTTAAAATCATCCAGGTCTTTTATGACTCTCACGCCACATGTTTTCAAAAAAGTTTCATCTTCTTCTTTCAAGGTGCCATACAGGTCATAAGCAAAGATATTTTCATATTTCCCGCTTTTTGCAAGCTCGGATGATATTTTTACTCCACCATGAGTTAAATCAACAAGGAAAGCGTTCATTTTTTCACTTCTCAAAATCAGTTCTTTTTGGTTGATAAAAATAGATAAAAAATAAATAAGCAATAACTTATTTATTTAAAAATTGAATTTATAAAACTCTGTTTATGCTGTCTATTCCACCTTCAGTTAACTTGTCAGTAACTTTTTTGTAGAAATATTTATTATTCAGCCTGATGAAGTAAACATCTTTCTCAGATTTTTTAATGAAAATCTCTTCCATATAGTTCACTTCCTTGTTTGTCTGACCATCCATTACAAATACTGCTTTTTTACCTCGCTTGAGGAATTTTATCTTGATTTCGCTGGTATCTGAGACTACAAACGGCCTAACTCCCAATTTATAAGGGCAAATAGGCACTATTATGATTGCCCCTACCTTAGGATCCACAATTGGTCCTCCTGCAGACATTGAATAAGCTGTTGAACCGCTAGGGGTTGAAATAATCAATCCGTCAGCCCTTAACTCCTCTACAACTTCCCCATCAACTGAAATCTCATAATGGAGCATCTTTGCAGGTTTTGCTGTCATGATGACCACTTCATTCAATGCGCGGTAGGTTTGATTCTCATGGGATACTATAAGCTGTGTTCTTTTTTCCTTATATGAATCTCCAGCTAGAATGTGGTCAAGTGCTAAAAATGTGTTTTCAACATCGATTTCGGTTAGGAATCCTACGGTTCCCATGTTGATTCCGAAAATAGGAATCTCCCTGGTGATTAAGTTTTGTGTTCTAAGCAATGTGCCGTCTCCTCCTAAAATAATCGCCATGTCGGTGTTTAAATTTGGAAGCTGCTCGGCATATTTTATGAAATCATAATCGAAATTTAAGTTTTCAAGATATTTGGCAATCTCTGGAGCCTGATTCATTGTTTTTGCAATAATATTGTGTCTGTTTTGGTTGTTTTTAATCTCAACAAGCTTTTTAGCAAGAGCATAATCTATTACAGTATCTATGCCCTTTTCGATAAGAGTTTCGAATATTTTAAGAGAGAATAGAATTGATCGGTTTTCGTCGATTCTGCTGACAATTGCAACTCTTTTGATTTCATCTACCTCATCGTTGTTTATGATTCTTATGATTTTCCTGTGGAGTTCCTTGTTTCCAGCTGCTACTACAACTTCCTTTTCATAAATGCTCAGCTTATTGTGAAGCTCCTCTCCATATTTATTGGTTACAATGGCTCCGGATTCCTCCACTATGAGTTTTGCAGCTGCAATGTCGATGATTCTGCTTCCTCTCAAATCAAGGAATGCATCATACTTGCCACTTGCAATATAAGAGAGCTCCAATACAACAGAACCTAAAACCCTCATTCTTCTTGCTGTATCAACCAATTTGGATGCGGAAACTGTTTTGCTTTTTGTAAAGCCCCCCAGACTCAATCGTGCAAGGTCTGTCTGCTGACTTGGTGTCATTTCCTGGCCGTTTCTTCTTGCTCCATGACCTTTTACCGCTTCATAAAATGTTCCGCTTGCATAATCCTTTACAAAACCCACTTCAACATCATCCAATGTGGCAAGCCTTCCTTTTGGAACAGTAGCTACTGCAATTGACATTCCATATGCTGGAATATTCTTAACTGCATTGCTTGTTCCATCGAGAGGGTCGATTAAGAATATGAATTTAGGGTCATCGGGATTTTCCTCTTCCATGATTTCATCGAAATAATCGTCTTGCTCGTTTTCACTTGTTTTAAGTAATTCCTCACTTAATTGGATTGATTCTTGTTTTCCTCTGCCTAATCTTACTTCTCCGATTTCTTCACTGATTAAATAAGAAACAAAATCAGCTTCCTTAAGGAGTTTAATGACTTCATCTTCAGCCACTACATCAATATATGAGGTAGGGGTTCCATCTGCTCCTATTTTAACGAATTCCCCTGCTTTTGCATTTCCTACCAAATCAACAAGCAATTTCTCCACATTTTTGAATACTGTGGTGGCTATATCCCTGCAAGTATCTATGTCCTCTCGTTTCATTTTGATCCCTTTTTAATTTGATAAGTTAATAATAATTATTTTTTTGCTCGAAAAATGTTATTTAAAGAATTTTTTTATTAAAATTTTTATTCAAAATGGCTTTTTTAAGATATTTTTTTAATTAATTATTTTTTTTAATTTAAAAATGGCTTTTTTCTAATTTCTATTTGAAATGATGTCGTCCCTGATGTAAACAACTGCGGCTATTGCAGAACCTTTTTCCTCAACGGTATGATGAGCCTCTTCAACTATGAGCTCTTTAATTTCCACATTGCGCTTGTCCATCATGTATTTTACCATTTTCACAGCTTCTTCCTTGACTTTTTCAATATCTTCATTGACCGCGCTTTTTTCGATAACACATCCTAATTCATCGCCAATAGCTACTGCTATGCAAGCAATTAGTTTGTCCTTTGGTTTATCTGATGTTATGCTTGACAATACACAATTCACCATAGATCCGGCTTTCAATTTTGGCAGTCTTTCAACTTTGGTATTCGCTTCCAACATGCTTGAAACCTTAATCAGGTTAACATCACCTATTTCCG
>Ga0256405_10005334_pt1 | contig 22436 bp, 18 predicted proteins | sample RumenRJG_02DNA_FD_189096 | JGI IMG/M metagenome (GOLD analysis project Ga0256405, IMG submission 189096) | Bovine rumen microbial communities from Lethbridge, Alberta, Canada - RJG_02 | ecosystem: Host-associated > Mammals > Digestive system > Stomach > Rumen | place: Canada: Alberta... | reverse complement strand
ACTATACATATCAAATACAATAACTGTTAAAGAACACCGCTCAAGCTAGTTGAGCTTTTTATTTGAAATTACTAAGAAAACCTAATCAAATTGAGATCTTGGTGTGCTTAAATAATTTCGCCATATTGATGAATTCTCAAAAGAGCAGAACATCGACGGCATTATGATTGTTGACGAAAAGCTTCGTCAACAAATTAATATAGGCTCTTATACAGGTCCATTGTGGAATGACAAGATCCCTAAGGACATGAAAGAGAAGCTCATAAAATACCCTCAGAAAACTTATCTTGAGCATATGTCATTTAAGGGCAGAAATTATGATGTTGCCATTATTTCCCGCTCTGATAACAAAGGCTTGATCTTGTGCTATGTGGATCGTACTAAAAACGCTCTTTTAAGTAGCAGAATTACCGTTCAGGATATGTTAGGTGCGATGTGGTTAGAGAAGGGCGCTGTAGCTTTTATCTCTAATGAAAATGGCCACATTCTTTACACTAATAATGCTCAAAAACTGTCACAGTTACAAATTAAAGACAGTGAGAAGTTAGAAAACACTGGTTTTTATTTAACTCAAAGTGATGATGGTCTTTGGTACAGTCGCAAGGCTTATTATAAGAACTATAAGATAGGTGTCTATTTCCCTGAAGACCACATTTTTAAACACAGAAATTACATGATCAGCTGTTATTTCTTGTTTATCATCTTATTTGTCTTTGTCATCGTCTTTATCAAATACGTAACTACTACTATCAGTATTTCTCAGTTAAAGAGAACTTCAAAAGCTCTAAGATGCATTGGAGAATTCTATGAAACTGTAGTTTCATTGAGATTAGATAAAAACGAAGTCGATGTCATCAAGGCTCCTAAAGAGCTTAATTCAAAGATGAAGAATAAGCCTTATAGAGATGCCTTAAAGGCATTTGTTGATTACTATGCTTCAGCTGAACAGAACAATGCTCTAGCTTTAATGCTAGATAAGCAAGAGTTAATTTCTTACCTTGAAAGTGAAAATTATTTAGAAATTTCTGTTGAGGAAAATGGTAAATACAGACATAACATCGAAGTTGTTCCTCAGAGCAAGAACGAGCAAGAAAAGATTGAATCTGTATTAATCTTTGTAAAGATAAGTGCTACTTCAATTCTGTTAAAGAACTAGTTTGAGAGCTTTAAAAACTAAAAGATCCATTCATCTAAGGTGAATGGATCTTAAAAGCGAACAGATAGTTAAATCAATCTCAAACAGAGTGTCAATAAGACTATTCCTGGTAAGGTTCAACTCCCATCTGCTTCCACTTAACTAATGATCTTTCCCTATACCACATCTGCCAAGCGTTCATAGAGTTCTGCCATAGAATGTAAGTACCTGGAATGATAGCTACAGTTGGATTTAGGTAAGTCAGTGCCACCCAGATACCAAAGAGCATATTCTTTTGACCAAAGCCCTGACCAGCACTGATCCTCTGTTTACCCATATGACCTACCAATTTTCCAAAACTGAATTGGAAAATGGTGCACAGAAGACCTGTCAGAGCAAACAGGATGATCTGCATAGTTGAGCATTGTGAGGCAAAGATATTAGCAAAGGTTTTGGCCGATAGGACAAAGATAATACATGCCCAAAGGTAGAATCCTAAGTCCTTGGTATGTGTAATTAAGAACTTATGTAGCTTCTTGAAAAAGAGTTTAATGATGATGGCTGCAATTAAAGGCAACACAATCATTGGGAATACTTTGTTTAAGATGGCTACAAATTCCGTAAAGAAAGGAATGTCTGTAGTAGTGCTGATCAATGGGAAGATCAGAGGAATACCAATTGCTGAGGCTAGATTACTTAAAATGATATAAGTGGTTAAAGTTGACTCATTTCCACCTAATTTACCAGTTATAACAGAAGCTGATGCTGCTGTTGGGGTAATGACACATACTACAAGTCCTAAAAAGATGGTTTGAGCAAATATTGATAACTCATTTAAGTGAACATAAAGAGCTAAAAATAAACTTACAAATACCTGAAAGGCAATTAGTACATAATGCCAAGCATGAGGCTTCATCTGTTTGTAATCAATCTTAATGAATGCACAAAATAAAATTACAAACAGAACACCAGGAAGACAGTCAGAAACGACGTAGGCTACTGGCTTTAATGGAGATAAGGCTTTAATGTAATGAAACATTAAAAACACAACAAAGCCTGATACAATTGCGATTAACAGGGTAAAAGGTCTTAATTTTATTAACAGATTTTTGATAGTCATTTTGAATCTAAAGTCTTAATAAAAGTCTGTATTGAGTCTCTAAAATTATGCATAGGTTAACGCAATTCTTGAAAGCTTGAGTAACTTTTTTTATTCTTTAAGAAAATTACCTGAATAAATGCAGAAATGTCATAAAAAGTGGCAGAAATTAGCAGTAGCTGATATAAGATAGTAGCAGTAAAAATTGATAAAACAGGAAGTTACATGTCATCATTTTTCGAAGATTTAAAAAAGAATGAGGAGCGTCTTCAGGAGATCGCTTCATCAGTTGTAAAGTTTGCCAAAGAAAATGGCGCTGATGAATGTGAAGTTAGTGTTGGTGGCGTAAAAGGTTTATCTGTATCTAGTAGAGATATGGAAGTTGAGAACATTGAATATAACAAGGACAATGGTCTAGATGTCACTGTTTATCTCAATAAGAAAAGAGGAAATGCCTCAACTACTGATTTGTCTACAGATGCTCTGCATGATTGTGTAAAGTCAGCTATCAGTATTGCAGGCTATTCAAATGAAGATCCTTGCGCAGGTGTGGCTGACAAAGATCTTATCTGTACTGAATTTAAAGATCTTGATTTGGTCTTTGAAAATGATGTTGATGCTGATTTTGCAACAGATTTTGCTATTTCCTTAGAAAAAGAAGCCAAAGCAAAGAGTGCAACTGGTATTAAAAAATCAGATGGTGCAAGTTTTGACAGCACTCTCTATACAGGTGTAATTGCTAACTCAAATGGTTTCTGTCATGCCCGCTCTCAAAGCTCTGTATCCTCATCTATTGTTTTATTAGGTGAATCAGACAATAAAATGCAAAGAGGCTCTGGTTATACCATAGCAAGAGAATTAAAAGATCTTTATTCAAAAGAACAGATTGTAGATGAAGCTGTTAAAAAGACATTATCTAAGTTAAATGCTAAGACAGTTCCTACAGGAAAATACAATGTGATCTTCAGTGAAGGTGCGGCTGTATCTTTATGGCAGATCTTTGCTGGTGCCATTTCAGGTGGCGCTTTATACAGAAGAAGTTCTTTCTTATGCGACAAGCTCAATGAACAGGTTTTCCCTGAGTATGTAACTATTCACGAAGATCCTTTTATTAAAAAATCAATTGGTGCTAGATGCTACGATGCTGATGGTGTAAGAGTAAGTGTTGCTGATATTATTAAAAACGGTGTACTGCAAGAGTATTTATTAGGTACCTATTCAGCTCGAAAGTTAAACTTAAAATCAAATGGTCATGCTAGCGGTATCCACAACTGGTTTATCTCATTTGGAGATGAGAGAGAATATGACTTTGAGGCTTTATTAAACAAAGCTGGTGAAGGCATCGTAATTACTGATCTTATGGGTCAGGGTGTTGATATGGTCAGCGGTAACTATTCTAGAGGTGCTGCAGGTTACTACTTTAAAGATGGTAAATTTGTGCATGCTGTAGATGAAATTACCATTGCAGGTAACTTAAAAGATATGTTTATGAATATGGCTGCAATCGGTAAAGACATTGATGAAAGATATAAGATTAAGACAGGTTCAATCTTAATTCCTAATATGACTGTATCAGGTCAGTAACTTAAAGAATTTAGAAAATAGGACTTTGAAAAAGAAACTCGAGATTTTACTCTCGAGTTTGTAGTTACAAAAATAAATCTAATGAAAGCTGTCTTCTACATAGAATATGTACTCTATTGGTACATGTAACTTAAGAACAGCAGATCCATAATAATTGGTTTGCCAAACTTCTCTTTCATAATAGAGATAATTCTTTCTCTACACTCAATTCTGATCTTTTCACGAGCTTCGTTTGTTGCAACCTGACCAAATTCTTTGGTACCTAATATGGTAACAATAGCATCACGAATAACAGGTTCTACATCAGCAATGATAGAGCTGTCTCTGCTATCTTCTAGCATTAAGCTCATCTTAATTCTCACATAATGTAACTTGTCAGTAGGACTTAATGTAGCTACGTTAGTTACGATATCAGGATTTAGGTTGTAATAACCAATCTCTGGCTCTACTACTTGATCTTCAGCTGGAGCTTCTTCTTCACCGTGACCTGCAAATGCCTGTGGTGCAAACATCAGAGCAAGTGCGGTTAGAGCACACAAATAAAATTTCTTTATCATTGTAAATCCTTAACTGTTAACAGAACCTTCAAGGTGGTGTTCATCATATTTTCTAGTAAGGACTCTTCCGTTTAAGATCCTTACGTCTCTTGCTCCAAGAAGAGGAGAGGCTGCTTTATTTAATTTCTGAACCTTTTCCTCATTAACGTAAATATTACCGTCTTCTTTAACTTCAAAGTACTTATGTCTTATAAATGTATCACACATAATCTTAAATAGAATTGGATCTGCAAATTCTGGAGAATTATTTGTGACTTCTATAGGTAAACGGCGTGAATAAGTCAGACACTTTTGAACAAAGGTCTGAACATTGATAGTACCGTCTTTAGTGTTCTTTAGAGCAGTTACTGCAACTAGGTATCTTACTAGGTTGTGATAGATACAACGGGATAAGATATAAAACTCTTCATAACCATCACCTGAGACGAATAACATATCAGCATCTCTGGTGATATAGCCTTCAACTAAGAAAGTATCAAGATACTTATCAATAAGATTATCCAAGTCGCACTCATCAACAGGAGCAAAGAGCTCGTGTCTTAAGAAATAGAATAATGAGCGCGCATGGGATCTTACGTCTTCTCTTAGAATATGACCGTTTCTGATAATAATGTTTGCCAAAAGAGCAGGAAGAGCAAAGAGGTGAACAATATTATTTTGGAAATAGGTCAACTGTAAGGACTGACCATGACTTGGACGAACGAATTTCATATCATCGCCAATGTCATAGACGTGGAATTTCTTAAGATCAATTGCCTGTTTAATCAGGGTACTTGTAGTAGCTGTAGGAATAGTAGGTCTACGTTTAGGATCTACATGTAACAGCTTTAAGTACATATCAATACACTTTTGTAGTTGTCTCATGCTCATTGCATGATCTGCTACATTCATGATAGCCAGAGCACACAGGTTAATACCGTTGATGGTAGCTGAATCATTAAGATTGATAATGATTCTGTGGGCCATCTGATTTACGGTGTCGTTAAGCCAAGCAGGTCTTGCTGTACCTGTAGGATCAATGCTGTCTTTCCAATTTGGAATATGCTCATTTAAGTACTTAGGTACGATTACAGGCTTACCGAAGGTAACATAACCACGGCCGTAGTTTCTAAAGCGTTTGAAAATACCTAACAAGGAAGCTGCACTTTCTTTCTTTTTGCTCTCGCCGTTGAGCTCACGCATGTAGTTACCAACTTCTGATACATGCTCATAGCCTAAATATGTTGGAATGAAGGCAATAGGTCTTTTAATACCTCTTAACTGAGACTGAACGGTCATTGCCACCATACCTGTTCTTGGAGGTAGAGTTCTACCAGTTCTAGAACGACCACCTTCAATGAAGAATTCTGTAGCAAATCCGTGTTCAAATAACAGATTTAGATATTCTCTAAAGATAGTGATATAGAACTCATCACCTTTCATCTTACGTCTGATGAAGTAAGAACCACAGCGTCTGATTAGAGGACCTACAGGGAAGAAGTTTAAGTTATCACCTGAGGCAATCTGTGGTAGTGGTAAGCCCTCGTGGAAGAGCACGAAAGTTAACAGAATATAGTCCATGTGAGAACGGTGACATGGAATATAAATGATTTCATGTCCAGTTTGAACCAACTGTCTTACAGTATCAGCACCGATAACAGTCTGACCTTGATAAATTCTCTTCCAAATATTAGAGATAATGCCATTTAAGAATCTGATAAGAGGGTATCTAGTATCAGCTACCATCACCTCAAGAATATTTCTTGCGCGAAGGAGGTTCTCATCAAATGATTTTCCATTCTCTTTGCAAGCAACATTGATAGCGTCTTGAACAGCAGGCTTACTTAAGATGTCCTCGATAACCATCTTTCTGTTTGGCAGTGGTTTACCGATGATAGAGCGCGCTTTTTTCATAAAGATAAGTCTGAAGGTTCTATTCAGATCTTTAGAGAAATTAGAACCATCAAAGCGCTCTTTAGCTTCACTGATATTAAAAGAGCCACAGAAAATAGTGCAGTTATCTCTACCAGCAAAAATCATATTAAAGAATTTTCTGATAGAAGGTGTTGCCGCATTAAAACCGTTTAAAGCTAATTTGTCATAACCAGGGTTTCTTGACCATAAAACACTAATAGGAAGAACCTGCACTTCTCTACCGGTGGTTTTATAGCAGTTGTACCACTTTTCAAAGGTTTCATTTAAGTCATAGTATTTAGTACCTTTTGCGGTGAATAAACCTGGTGATCTTAAATAGCAAATACGAGGTATGGTGGTACCAAAAATCTTGATATCACTAAATGGAGAAGGCAATCCCATTCTTTTGGCAGCTCTTTCAATACACATCAAATTGCCCAAAGAAGAGGATACAGTTACATAAACAATGATTTTGTTTTTATCAATGTTTAACTGTTTTAGTGGCTCATAAGGAATAGTGTCGCATCTAGTGGTAATTCTAAATGGCCAGTAGAAAAAATAACGCAGGATCTTATTTAGTAACATAGTTATCTTCCAGAAAAGGTGATTTTTCTTAATACCACAATTTCAAAGCTTGTTTTTAAACTGCTTTTATAGAGCTTTGCTTATTTTTTATACATTCTAAACTGTACTTTACTTTATACAGTAATCGATTTTTTTTAGTACATTTTTACATTCACTGTACATTCTTAACAGTACATTCTCAACAGTACATTAATAGTTTAGTTTAACCATAATATAAAACAATAATATTTTTTTAGATTTGCTGTCTTAATCGTCTGATTTTGCTAATTTTGTAAGCTTAATTTTTGCTAGAATTGAGGTGTGATTTAGGAGATAAAAGATGCAAGAACAAGAAGACAATTTAAAAAGGTATAAGAAACTGGTAATTCTAGCTGGTGTTGCTTCAGTTTGTACCTCAATTTTATTTATTTTAATTAAGCTTGCTGTTTGGTTGGTAAGTTCTTCAACTGTAATCTTTGCGTCTTTAACTGATTCCATGTTCGATTTACTAGCCTCTTTGGTAAACCTGTTAGCTTTAAGGTTTTCTTTAACTCCTCCAGATAAGGAACACCGTTTTGGTCACCATAAGTCACAATCATTAGCATCACTTGCGCAATCAGCTTTCATTGGAGGTTCAGCTGTACTGCTAGTAGTTCATGGTGTTGAAAGATTTATTAATCCTCAAGAAGTTCACCATCTAAACTTAGCCATCATGTTTTCAGTAATTAGTATCGTGATTACAATCTTCTTGGTCGCTTTCCAAACTTATGTTTATAAAAGAACTAAAAGTGAAGCTATCTGCGCTGATAGACTGCACTATTTATCAGATGTAACTTTAAACTCAGGTGTTATCCTAGCCCTGTTCTTAAGTTATTACGGTTATAAATGGGCTGATGGTTTATTTGCAGCCTTAATCGGTTTATTTATTTTTAAAGGCGCTTATTCAATTGGAATGGGTGCTATTCAGACTCTGTTAGATAAAACACTCGATGTTAAATCTCTAACTAAGATCATCAAATGTGTAGCTCAAGAAAAGGGAGTTAAGTCATTCCATGACTTAAAAGCTCATAGCGCAGGTCCTATGGTTTATATCCAGGGACACTTAGTTATGGATGGCTCTTTATCTCTTGAAAAGGCACATGACATTGCTGATAAAGTTGAACACAACATCAGAAAAGATTTCCCTGATGCTGAAATTATTCTGCATATGGAACCAGATGAAAAATCTACCTATGACAATGTTCAGTTTGAGGATAGTGAACATACCTTAGCTGATGGCGAAGTTGTGGTTAAAACTGAGCAGTTAAAGCAGTAAAACTGTCTAATGTCAAAGCTCTGCAAAAACTGTATAATTTAGTGAAATTTTGTATTGCATTTTTATAGGTCACAGAGATTGTAGCTCATGACCTATATTTACAATAAGTAACTCTTACCACGACTAGGAAAAGAAATGTCTAACACTGATTCAGAAGTACAAGAGTTTTGGAATGATCTTGTAGCTGAAGCTAAAGCAATCGTAAAAAAAGAGCCTGTTCTTGAAGATATTATGAACAAGCAGGTTATTACCTGTTCTAGCTTAGATCAGTGTTTAGCAAGAATTATCAGCTCTAAACTTGCCACAAGAGAAGTTGATAGACAACAGCTCTTTCAGGTTTGTATGCAGGCTTATGCTGACGATCCTTCATTGCTTTCCTTTGCTGTAGCAGATGTTATGGCGGTAGCAAATCGTGACCCTGCATCTAAATCAGTGGTAAGAATTTTGCTCTTCTTAAAAGGTCCTCATGTACTGGAGTCATGGAGAATTTCTCACTGGTTATGGGGCAAAGGCAGATGTGATTTAGCTTGCTATATTCAAAGCAGAATTTCAGATGTTTTTTCTGTTGATATCCATCCTGCTGCAAGAATTGGTAAAGGCTTAATGCTAGATCATGCAACCAATATTGTGATAGGTGAAACTGCTGTTATTGCTGATACCGTATCTATGTTGCATGATGTAACTTTAGGCGGTACCGGTAAAGAACAAGGAGACCGTCACCCTAAAGTTGGCAAAGGTGTCATGATTGGTGCTGGAGCTAAGGTTTTAGGTAATATCCATATTGGTGAAGGTGCAATTGTAGGGGCAGGTTCTGTGGTATTGCGTGATGTCCCTGCTCACACAACTGTCGTAGGTGTTCCTGCTAGAGTGGTGGGTAGACCTCAGATGGATATGCCTTCTCTTGATATGGATCAGATGTTGTCAGGTTGTAAGGCTGATGAAGCTCAAGATCAGTGTCCTGCAATTAACGTAAAACAAATTTAGTACAAATAGATTAAAATCGGCATATAAAAGCCATTTACTGCTAATATATAGCTAGAATAAAACTAAGAAAACATAAGTCAGAGCAAACAGTAGCACCATGCAATACAAAGATATGAGCTACACAAGGAACATATATGCATATTTGTGATCTTTTAGATCCTAGGGCAATCAGACTTAATGTCAATGTAAAGACAAAGGAACAGGCTATCAACTATTTGGTTGATTTGATGTCTAATACTGACTGCTTAAGTGATCCTGACAGATTTAGAGCTGCTGTTTTTGACAGAGAATCAAAAGTCTCAACTGGCTTAGGCGAAGGTGTTGCTATTCCTCATGCTAAAAGTGCTGGTGTTAAAAAGCCAGGTTTAGCAGCTATGGTTGTACCAGCAGGCGTTGATTTTGATAGCCTTGACGGTAAAACTACCAATCTTTTCTTTTTAATTGCCTCTCCTCATCTGGCTTCAGATGCCCATTTAGATGTTCTAGCTCGTCTATCTACTCTTTTAGTTTCAGAAGACTTTAGAAAGAATTTGGCTGAATGTAAGAGTGTGGATGAATTTTTAAATATCATCAACGATGCTGAAAAGAAAGAAATTCAAAAAGAAGTTGAGCGCAATAAGTCAAAAGAACAACATCAGGCAGAAGTAAAAGCAGGCGAAAAAGACTCTGATGCTTATGATATCGTCGCTGTAACAGCATGTCCTGCTGGTCTTTCACATACCTATATGGCAGCTGAAGCTTTAGAGAATAAAGCTAAAGAATTAGGTCTTAGCATTAAGATTGAAACTGATGGAGCTGCGGGTAATAGAAACCGACTGCTTCCTGAGGATATTGCTAAAGCAAAAGCAGTTATTGTTGCAGCTGACAGAATTGTGGAAATGGACCGTTTTATCGGTAAGCCATTAATTCGTGTTGGTGTAGTAGATGGTATCAGAAAACCTCAAGAGTTAATTGAAAAAGCTCTTGATCCAAAGTGCCCACTCTATCAGACAGGTGTTTTAAATAACTCAACCTCAATTTTTATGAGGTTGTATCGTCACTTAATGAGTGGTATGACCTATATCATGCCTATTGCAGCTACAGCTGGTATCTTATCTGCTCTTGCAAGATTAGAGTTTATCCAGGGTACTCAATTAGGTTTCTTCTTAGATAGAATTGGTTACAGTATTGGTACTTTATTGTTCCCAATCTTAAGTGCATTTATTGCTTTCTCAATTCGTGGCAGAACTGCTCTTGTAGCTGGTTTTACCGGCGGTGTCATGGCAGATCTTGGCTCATCTGGTGTCATCGGTGCTGTGGTAAATGGCTTTATAGGTGGAGCTGTAGCCTTAATTGCCACCACGTTCTGTACGAGGTTCTTTAAAGGGCATGATGCTATCGTAGCTTTAATTCTGTACCCTTTAATCGGTGCTTTAGGTACTTCCTGTATAGCGCTGTTCTTTACTAATATTCCGTCTCAAATCTTAAATGAGTACATACAGTCATTTATTTTAGAAGCTTCAACACCAATGTTAGTTTTAATTGGTGCTGTGTTAGCTGGAATGATGTCTGCTGATATGGGCGGACCATTGAACAAGACTGCTTATGCAATTGGTGTTTTACTTCTAGCTGACTGCTTGCCAGAAAGTGGACCTGGTACTTTAATTATGGCTGCAATTATGGCCGGTGGCATGGTGCCTCCACTTGCAGCAGGTGTCTCTTCAATACTGATCCCTCAAGTATATTCAGAAAAAGAGCGCAAGAGCTCTATGATGGCTTTAGGCAAGGGCTTAGTATTCATCACAGAAGGTGTGATCCCATATTTAGCCTACAATCCAATGAAGATGAAGTTTGCTTGTATTGTAAGTTCTGCTGTAGCAGGTGGAATTTCAATGTATTTTAGATGTGCAAACTATGCTCCTCACGGTGGTATCTTTGTAATACCTTTAGCTGAGCATTTATCAGGATATCTAATTGCGCTAACAGTTGGAATTGTTACAGGAGCTTTCCTGTTTGCAATTATCAGATTAGCCCCTGCAAAGAAGTTAGCTTAAGACTTAATCTAAGTCATTAAGCTGACTTAGTATAGATTCAAGACGTTGTCTCCAAGTTTGCAAAACTTCCTTATGATGTTGGTTTTCTTCTTGGAGCTTCACCATATCTCTTCTCAAAGAATTCAGTTCTTTATCTTTAGCAGACAAAGTTTGTTCTAATAAGATCATCTTTTGAGATGTTCTTTCGCAAAGAGATGACAACTCCTGCAGTTGCTGCAGGAGTAATTGTTCTTTTGGTGAAAAATTGTTGTTTGACACTAGAGAATGTACCTACTGATATCTTCGTTCTGTACAAGATCTTCTAAGTGTTCATCTACATACTTATCATCGATAACTACAGTAGTACCTGCTTTATCTGGAGCTGTAAATGAAATCTCTTCTAAGATCTTTTCCATTAGAGTATGTAATCTTCTAGCACCGATGTTCTCTGTCTTTTCATTAACTTTGAAAGCATCTTCAGCAATCTTTGAAATTGCGCTGTCTTCAAATTTAACAGTAACATTTTCGGTCTTCATCAGCATCTCATACTGCTTTGTTAAGCTGTTATGAGGTTCTTTTAGAATTCTCTCAAAGTCAGAAGCAGTTAATGCTTTTAACTCAACTCTAATTGGAAGTCTACCTTGTAACTCAGGAATTAGGTCAGATGGTTTTGACATCTGGAAAGCACCTGAAGCAATAAATAAGACATGATCTGTCTTTAACATGCCGTATTTAGTATTTACAGAAGAACCTTCGATTAGAGGTAACAGATCTCTTTGAACGCCCTGTCTAGATACAGCGCCTCTATCTTGGCTTTCCTGACAGATCTTGTCGATCTCATCGATGAAGACGATACCGTTGTTTTCAGCAAGTTCAATAGCTTTTGATTTTAGATCGTCATTTTGAGTTAACTTTGAAGCTTCTTCTTCAGTTAAGATCTTGAAAGCTTCTTTGATCTTCATCTTTTTAGCTGATTTCTTATTTGAACTCATTGAATCAAAAATTGACTGTAACTGATCATTTAGATCATCCATACCAGGAGCACCACCAATCACATTAACGGTAGGGCTTCTGTCTACAATCTCAATTTCAATTTCTTTATCATCAAGCTCATGTTCTCTTAATTTCTTTCTGAACATCTGTCTTGCTGATGAATGCTGTTTTTCTTCTTCTGTAGCACTAGGTGCAGGTAAGAGCACATCAAGAATTCTCTCTTCAGCAGCATCTTCTGCTTTGGTCTTGTTATGCTTAAAGGCTTCTTCTTTAACCATCTTCATAGAAACTTCAGCAAGTTCTCTGATGATTGATTCAACATCTTTACCTACATAACCTACTTCGGTGTACTTAGTTGCTTCTACTTTTACAAAAGGAGCATTAGCAAGTTTTGCTAATCTTCTTGCAATTTCGGTTTTACCTACACCAGTAGGACCAATCATTAAGATGTTCTTAGGCACGATTTCTGCTCTTAAATCTTTTGAAATCTGCATTCTGCGCCATCTGTTTCTTAAAGCGATAGCAACAGCTTTTTTAGCCTCTTTCTGGCCGATGATGTATTTATCTAATTCGCTAACAATCTCGCGAGGTGTCAATTCAGACATATTCTCTCTCTGCTATTTTAACTGTTTTGGTTAGAATCGATGGTTTCAATAGTGTGGAATGAATCAGTAAATACGCAGATGTTACATGCAATATCTAATGATTTTTTCACAATATCCACAGCTGATAGATCGGTGTTTTGAACTAAGGCTCTTGCAGCAGCTAATGCATAATTACCGCCTGAGCCGGTAGCAAGAATGTCATCATCCATTCTGACTACGTCACCGGTACCTGTGATCATTAAAGAGTCACTCTTATCTGCAACAATTAAGATTGCTTCTAGTTTTCGTAAAGCTCTGTCAGAACGCCATAGCTTTGCAAGTGAGATACTTGCTCTTTCTAGAACACCTTGGTGTTCTTCTAACTTCTTTTCAAAAAGATCTAAAAGGGTAAAAGCATCTGCTGTAGAACCGGCAAATCCTGCAATTACTTTGTTATGAAAAATTTTACGTACTTTGATAGCGTTTCCTTTAAGGATAGTGCTCTGACCCATGGTAACTTGACCATCACCGCCTAAAGCAACAACGCCATTTCTTCTAACAGATACAATGGTTGTCATACGTTAAATTCCTAGTTTTGTTCTTCAAGATCGCACTCGTCAATTAGTTTTAACGAGTCGAGTTTATTAAAGGTTTTTACAGCTTCTTCTCTGGTATTAAATGGTCCTAAAAGAACTGAATAAAAAGAGCCTTTAGAAATAATCTTTGAGCTCAAGCCTGTGGAGATAGCAATATTAGCCTTTTTCTCTTCAGCAGCATTACTTGATGAAAACTTGCCACAGTACATTACATATGAGCCAGCATTTGAAGTAACACCTGTCTGAGACTCTGTTTGAGTTTGTGAATTGTTATCACTCTCAAAAGGAACTTCATTGTCAGGAGCAACACTATCATCAGAACTTTCGTTCTGAGCTTTATCAGTCTGTGGTTTGTCAGTCTGTGGTTTGTCAGAATTGATAGATAGTGCCTGACTATCCTCAGTGTTATTCAAATTGGAGTTTTCATCTGTATTAGTATTGTCATCTAAAACGATGCTGCTATTATCAGTCTCTTTTTGAGAAGCTTCATTTGAAGATGAGCATTTAACTGCAATTACAGATACAACAATGACAAAAGCCAATACAGCAATAATCAAAGTTAAGAGATTTTTACCTTTTAACTTATTTTTTGTCAGGTTAGAAACAAATTGATTTAATAAAGTAACAAATGTTCCTAGCTTATTTACAACGCCGTTATTTGGCTTTTTGCCATCCATAATTGCTACATCTGCTCCATTACATTAATGCCTAACAGAGAAAGACCCTGTTTTAAAACTTTAGCGGTTAAATCGCAAAGTGCTAAACGGCTCTTTCTTACATCCTCAGGAACGTCATCCTTAAGGATTGGACATGCTTCATAGAAATGCATGAACAGATTTGATAACTCAAAAATGTAGTTACACAGTAAGTTAGGTAAAGTCTTGTCACCAACACTCTGAACAGCTTCAGCAAAAGCTAATAGCTTGTTTGCTAAATCTTCTTCAGCATCGCAAGTGATCTTAATATCGCCTAGTGAAGGATCTTTTGCCTTTCTAAAGATAGCTCTAATTCTGCTGTATGCATACTGTAAGTAAGGAGCGGTATTACCTTCAAAAGATAACATCTGATCCCAATCGAATACATAGTCAGTAGTTCTGTTCTTGCACAGATCAGCATACTTAACAGCACCGATTGCGATGTTGTGGATAACCTGTTTTTTCTCATCCTCTGATAGAGTTGAATTACGTTCTTTTAGAAGGTTAGTTACACGTGCCTCAGCCTCATCTAAAACATCACGCAGTTTTACTGTACCGCCTGATCTTGTCTTAAATGGCTTACCGTCTTTACCTAACATCATACCGAATGGGCAGTGCTCCATAGATACATTGTCACCTACGTAGCCAGCTTTCTTACAGATAGCCCAAACAGTCTCTAAATGCTGTTGCTGTCTTGAATCTGTAAAGTAAAGAATTCTGTCAGCCTTTAAGGTTTGAGCACGATATTTGGCACATGCAATATCGGTTGTGGTGTATAAGTAGCCACCATCATTCTTTCTAATGATGTTGCCCAATGGCTTACCTTCTTTGTTCTTAAACTGTGGCAGGTAAACAACAACAGCACCCTGATCTTCAACAGCGATACCACGCTTCATCAGATCATCTACAACCTCAGGTAACATGTCGTTGTATAAGCTTTCGCCCATGATGTCTTTGTCTGATAAAGTAACATCAAGTCTGTCATATAACTTCTGGTTCTGAACCATAGTCATATTAACTAACTTCTTCCACATCTTACGGCAGTATTCATCACCACCCTGTAATAGAACTACATAGTGACGAGCTTTAACAGCAAACTCTTCATCGGTGTCATAACACTCTTTAGCTTCACGATAGAAAGCTTCAAAGTCGCTCAAATCCATACCTTGACCAGATTCATTCTCTTTTTTCTCAAGGTAAGCGATAAGCATACCAAACTGAGTACCCCAGTCACCGATATGGTTTGCTCTGATTACATTGTTACCTAAGAACTCTAAAACTCTTACTACAGCATCACCGATAACAGTTGATCTGATGTGGTGAACTGCCATTTCTTTAGCTACGTTAGGAGCTGAGTAATCAACCACGATGGTCTTCGGAGTCTTTACCTTAGGAATGCCTAATCTTGGATCTGCACTCATATCTTTAAGTGCTTTAGAAATAGCATCTTTGTTTACAAAGAAGTTAATGAAACCAGGACCTGCAATTTCAACCTTGCTTATATGATCATCTTTTGGCAGAGCAGCAATGATATCTTCAGCGATTTGACGTGGATTCTTCTTTAATGGTTTTGCCAAAATCATTGCAATATTAGTAGCAAAATCACCGTGAGCTCTGTCTTTGGTTCGATCTACACGAATGTTGGCAATTAAACTTGGATTTACGCTTCCGTCTTTATCAAGAGAAGAAATACTGTTTTTAATAAGATTTTCAATAAGTTGTTTCATAACCACACCTAGGGTATGTAATTTTTCAGTTATAGATGAATTTGATGTCAAAGAATAACACAAAAGCCATTTTATACATAATTTAATACATCGTTATCGGATCGACTTCGATAGCAAAACGTACGTCATTTGGAAGTGACTCTTCTGATACGAGTTTTCTAACATTCGTTAGAAATAAATTAAGAGTTTTTCTATTGATGCTAGTTACTAATATATGAAAATGGTATCTGTTTTGAACTTTCTCCATTTTATCAGACAGAACGTGAGTAAGTGCTAAATTTGGATAATCATCTTTGAGATTATTAAGTTTTCTGTATACATCTGATAAAAAGTTAAAGGCTTTAGTTCGATTTTGGCTATTGCAAAGAATAAAAGCCTGACTTGAATAAGGAGGCAGCATCATTGATTTTCTAGTTTCTAAAAGACCTTCTGCTATGGTCATATAGTTACAGTTAGGATCAATTAGCTGGTTTATAAGCAAGTTGTCAGGATGGTGGGTTTGGATAACCACTTTACCTTGCTTTTTACCTCTACCAGAGCGTCCTGATACCTGAGTGAGTAGCTGAGCGGTATTTTCTAAAGATCTAAAATCATCAGAAAATAATGAAGAATCTACATCTAAGATGCCAACTAAGGTTACATCTGGAAAATCATGTCCTTTAGCTAGCATTTGAGTGCCAAGCATAATTTTGGAGGTACCCAATCTTATTCTGTTTAATTTAGTTTCAAGCTGTTTTTTAGTAGTAACAGAATCTCTGTCGATTCTTTCAACACCAATATCAGGATAACGGTGTTCTAAAAATTCACTTACTTGCTCAGTTCCAAACCCCTGTTCTACTAATTCGTCATTGCCACAAACATAACAGGTCTTAGGAATATCATAAAAGTTTTCACAGACATGGCATTGCAGTCGGTTAGCTTTTTTATGCACTGTAAGTAAGTTATCGCAATTTGGACAAACAAAAACATGTCCGCACTGATGACAAACTAAGTGATGAGCATAACCACGTCTGTTTAAAAAGAGTAAGACCTGATTTCCTTTAGCTGTTTCTTCACCGATTTCATCTTCTAATGTCTGACAAATACCGGTTTTAAGTCCATCAGTTAAAGGTTCATTTCTTAAATCTATAAGCTCAAATTTAGGAACAGAAGCGCCACCTGCTCTGATGGTAAGATCTATTCTTTGATAAACTCCTTTTTGAACGTTATAAATAGTCTCTAAACTAGGAGTTGCAGAGCCTAACACAATAGGGCAGTTGTTAAGTTTGGCTCTCATGATTGCTAAGTTTCTAGCGTGATATCTAAAAGAGTCGTTTTGCTTAAAAGAGCTGTCATGCTCCTCATCGATGACGATAAGACCTAGGTTAGGAATTGGTGTAAATAAAGCTGTTCTTGTACCAATTAGAATACCTGACTTAGAGGTTGCCATATCTATATAGGCATCAAGCCTTTCTCTGTCAGATAAAGCTGAATGCATAGATGATACAGGAACATTAAAGCGTCTGTAGAATCTGTCAAAGGTTTGTGGAGTCAGGGCAATTTCTGGTACTAAGATTAAAACCGCCTTACCTTCTTTTAAGACATTCTCAATAACTCGTAGGTAAACCTCAGTCTTACCTGAACCTGTAATTCCGTTTAACAAAAAGGTATTAAATTCATGACAATTTGAAATTGTATAGATAGCGTTTTTCTGTTCTAAATTTGGCTCAGGAGGTGTCTCTTTTAAGATCTCATTGGTATTTTCATAGAACTTTTTAGTTTCTATGCTTTCATTAAATAACTTTATCAGACCTTTTTTGATTAGGGCATTTTCTTGGGTGCTAGAAAAACCTCTTTCACGTAGTTCTTTTCTTCTAGCTGATCCCTGCCTTAAAACTTTGATGATCTCAATTTGTTCTTGAGACTTTAGTTTTTCAACTTTTTTCTCATCAAGATTGTCTTCAAGTTTTAAGGCAGGAATTTGCTCATATGAAAAAGGAGCACCATCTCTTAAAAGTTTAGGCAGTGCAACGTTAAAACACTGTCCTAAGGGATATTGATAGTAACCACTGCCAAATTTAAGTACATCAATAACATCTTTAGGAATGATGCCTTGTTTATCTAAGAGTTTTGCTTCTTTTAATTTGGCTTTATCAAAATCGATGGTAGGGTTAATCTTAGTGATAACTCCAACCTGAGATAAACCTGCAAAGTTGATGAGAACTCTTGATCCAATACACTCATCACCAATAAGGCAATTTACCTTATAGGCAAAATCTCTAAACAGCGGTCGATTAACCGCCACATTGATAATAGTGCAGGTATTTGTAGTCTCGGAGTTATTCATGACAGGCATTATAGAGGAACGAACGTAAAAAAGGGCTTTTTAAACAAAAATTAATGGTTTTTTGTGTTGCATAATTAGAATTAATCAACTATTATAAGCCACCGTTTCTATTTAGGCGTGTGGTATTCGGCGCAAAATGTGGCTGAAAGCGCGACACGCAATTGAGGTTCAAATGAAAGAGAATATTCATCCAGAGTACAAGGAAGTTAATGTACGTTGCTCATGCGGTAACACATTCAAGATCCGTACTACTGCAGGTCACGATTTAAGCTTAGATGTTTGCTCTAAGTGCCATCCATTCTTCACCGGTAAACAGAAGATTGTTGATACTGGTGGACGTGTTGAGGCATTCAAGAAGCGTTTCGGTGGTATTTCAGCTTTCGCTGTTAAGCACTAATCTTCTAGCTTTAGTCGCAAAAAAGGCAGATCATATGATCTGCTTTTTTTATGAGCCTAATTTCACTAAAAATCATTCATTATTTTATCCACTTCTTTTTTCAAACTTTCTACCTCCAAATTATCAAAAGTTCTTTTTGATAAATTTCTCAATTTGTAACTTTTTATCAACTTTTGTACAGAAATTCAAATTCTGAAATGTTAGACTACTATTTGAAATGACACGAAAAATAGTTTTCTACATCACAATTTTGAGTTTTTTTCAGAATTTTAACCTAGGAATATTATCTGTCAGGGAAGCTATCAACTATTCTTAAGAATAAAGAAAATATAAATAGCTAATTTTAGGTACGAAACAACGAGGTGTTACTGTGTCACACGATGCTAAATTATTACACGAAAGGGCTTTGGCTTATCACGAGAAACCAGTTCCTGGAAAGATCAGAATTGAGATCACCAAGCCTGCAGAAACAGCTGACGATTTGACTCTTGCATACAGCCCTGGTGTAGCAGAGCCAGTACGTGAAATTGCAAAAGATCCTGATAACGCATATCGCTATACAGGTAAGGGCAACTCAGTTGCTATTATCTCTAACGGTACTGCAATTTTAGGTTTAGGTAATTTAGGACCTTTAGCATCTAAGCCTGTAATGGAAGGTAAAGCCTTATTATTCAAGCGCTTTGCTGGCATTAACGCTATTGATATCGAAGTTGATAATAAGAGTGTTGAAGACTTTATTACAACTGTCGAATGTATCGCTAACACCTTCGGTGGCGTTAACCTAGAAGATATTAAGGCTCCAGAGTGCTTTGAGATTGAGCGCGAGTTAATTAAGCGTTGTAAGGTACCTATTTTCCACGACGATCAGCACGGTACAGCAATTGTAACTACAGCAGGTATCTTAAATGCTGTTGAGTTACAGGGCAAAAAGATTGAGGATTGTAAGGTAGTATGCGTAGGTGCAGGTGCTGCTGGTATTGCATGCTCTGATTTCTTAATCAAGTGCGGCGCAAAGAAAGAGAACTTCTTCATGGTAGACCGTCACGGTGTTATCAGATCAGATCGTCCTCAGTACAACAACGGTGAAAAACCAAGATTCATCAATGATGCAGGTCCTAAGACCTTAAAAGAGGCAATGGAAAATGCTGATGTACTTTTAGGTGTATCAGGTCCAGGCTTAATTGATGATCAGGAAGTTATTCACATGGCAAAGAACGCTGTAATCTTTGCTTGTTCAAACCCAGATCCTGAGGTTGATCCTGAGGTAGTAACTAAGTTACGTCCTGATATCATCATGGGTACTGGTCGTTCAGACTATCCAAACCAGATCAACAACGTACTATGCTTCCCATATCTATTCCGTGGTGCACTAGATGTAAGAGCTACCTGCATCAATACAGAAATGATGAAAGCTGCAATGAACGCTTTACGTGATCTAGCAAAAGAGCCTGTACCTGCTGAGGTTGTTAAGGCTGCACAGGTTGACCACTTAGAGTACGGTAGAGATTACTTAATTCCAAAACCAATGGATGCAAGATTAAAAGAGAAATTATCAGCTGCAGTAGCTAAAGCTGCTGTTGATTCTGGTGTAGCTCAGATCCCTCTACCAGATTGCTACAAGTAATTTAGATATCCTGTAACGTTCGATATCTTAAAGATGAAAAGGTGCCATCGGCACCTTTTCTATTTGGATCCTTTCAGATGAAATAAAGTCTAATCAAAAGCTGATTTGACCTTATTTCAACCTTACTCAAGGTAAGGTTCTTACCATTAGCCTTAGATCTTCTCTAAGAGCACACCTGTTTCTAGATGATTTGTATAAGGGAACTGATCAAAGAAAGCTAATTTAGTGATCTTATGAGTCTTAGTTAAATAGGTAAGATCTTTTACTAATGACTCAGGACCACAAGAGATGTAGATTACTCTGTCAAACCTTGCGGTGAAGTCTAAAGCTTCTTTGTACTCAAGACCAGATCTTGGAGGATCAATTAAAAGAGTATTGAAGTTGTACTCTTTAATATCAATGTTAGCAAAGCGCAGACGATTAAATTCACGAACACCTTCTAGAGCTTGTGCTACTTCTACTGCACTTAATCTAGCGATCTTGGTATTGGTAATATTGTTTTTTTCAATATTCTTCAAGGCTGTAGCTGTAGGTACTCTTGAAACTTCTGTAGACATAACTTTTCTGAAAAGATCTGCTAAACATACAGTAAAAGTACCGCTGCCACAATAAAGCTCGATTAAATCTACATCAGAGCAGTTAGTACAGCAGTCACGAGCAAACTGAACCATGTTCTGACATGCATAGATATTTGGTTGTGAGAAATTGCCTTCAACCTGATAGAGGTAGAAATCTTTATCTCTTGTATGGATAGTTTCTAGGATGGTATCAGTATCAACAAGAATTGATTGTTTTTTAGCTCTTCCGATAAAATTAACGGATAAACCTTCTTTTGAAAAATCGTCTTTTAATTTTGAAGCTTCGATTTTGAATTGAGCTTCATCGATCTTTTTATGGAAGTTTAAAGCGATTACAAGTTCACCTTTCTGATTTGAAAGGAAATCAGTCTCGAACAACTTGAAACTTAACTCATGGTACTGCATTAAATATTTTTTTAGCAGTTCCATTCCTTTGTTAATGGCTTTTGAACCTACAGGGAAAGAAGATAATTCAATTCTCTTCTTAGGTTTTGTCTTAGGTTCGAACATGCAGAAAGTAAAATCTGTGTAATCGTTAGTAAAATAAATCGAAAACTCAGTTCTCATTCTGTAGTATTCACTAAGAGAAGCGAAAACCTGAGGCTTAGGAATTTGTAAATTATTTTTTTGAAATAGATTTACCACATTATCGATTTTTTCATTAAGATATTGTGGATAATTTTGAGGATCGGTTGTTCCTATTAAAGTTTTTAGCATATCTTTCGGTCCCTTATTTAACATTACTTGAGATCTTAAAGTGTCAGAGCCTAAAGTCAAAGCAAAAAGAGTTCTTTTTTTTGATTCAGGAGTTGGAGGTTTGTCTGTTTATAAAGCAGTTAAAGCTCTAAACCCTGATGTAGAAGCGTATTATCTGTTTGATAATGAATGTTTTCCTTATGGAAATAAAGGGGATCATTTTTTAATTAAAAGAATTGAAGCTCTTTTAGAAAAAGCTAGCAAAATTTTTGAATTAAGTGCAATTGTAGTTGCATGCAATACAGCAAGTACTGTTGCTCTACCTGAATTAAGACTGAATATTAAGCTCCCTATCGTAGGAGTAGTACCAGCTGTAAAACCAGCAGCTAAATTATCCAAAAATAAAATTGTAGGATTACTAGCTACACCTGGCTGTTTATCAAGAGAATATACCAATAATCTAATTAAGAACTTTGCAAGCGACTGTAAAGTTATCAAAGTAGGTGATGCTCATTTAGCAGAGATAGCTGAAGACAGACTGTCTACAGGTGTTGTGGATAAAGCAGGTATTGAAAAGATCGTAAAACCTTTTACAAGTTTGCAAAAAGAAGAGAGCCCTGACACTATCGTCTTAGGTTGTACTCATTATCCTTTTGTAAAAGATGTTTTAGAAGAGTTAATGCCTGAGGTTAGATTTGTAGACTCAGGAGAAGCCATTGGTCGTAGAGTAAAGACGGTTGTAAAAGAAGCAAAGTATATTGAAACAGATAAAATTCAAAATAGAGCTTTTTATACAGGCGTGTTAAAAAACTATGAAGACCGCGAAAAAATGGTAAAAGACTTTGGTTTTGTCTCACTTGAAAAGTTCGAACTGTAACGGCGACAAAGAGTTTGACGAAAAAAAGTTAAAAAAATGTTTGACATATGTTTAAAAATCATTAAAATGTGTCTCCGTTGTCACGAACGACAACACAAAAAATAAAACTCAAGCAGTTTTATAAAAGTTCTTTAAAAACAAGTACGGACAATCTGTGTGGGCCCTCGGAAGAGGGTTTAAAAACAAACGAAGTGTAGAAA
>Ga0256405_10005332_pt1 | contig 22440 bp, 15 predicted proteins | sample RumenRJG_02DNA_FD_189096 | JGI IMG/M metagenome (GOLD analysis project Ga0256405, IMG submission 189096) | Bovine rumen microbial communities from Lethbridge, Alberta, Canada - RJG_02 | ecosystem: Host-associated > Mammals > Digestive system > Stomach > Rumen | place: Canada: Alberta... | reverse complement strand
TTAACTCAAGCTTTCAAACTGATCTTTACTTCAAACTTTTCCTTTCTATTTCAAATAATTATTCCTAATTTTACACACCATTTTTTATTAAAGTTTTGGATCTAGAGATCTTATATATGAAAATTTTGTTAAAAAAGTTTAAATAAACAGCTTATATAAGCTAAATGTCGCGTTCATGATCAAAACAATCATGAGCGCGATTTTTTTTATAAAAAATACTGCACAAAATTGACTTTTTTATTGACAATATTCGCTTTTATTTAGACCGTGCATGCACACTTAAAATGATCTATCAAATTAGTCAGTCTGTGCAATCCTTATATATCAACAATTGTTCTATAGATCAGTAAGTTACAAAGTATTTGTTACATTTTATTTTACAGAATTGTTACATTTTGCGTAACCGTTTGCGAAATAGGCACAAAAGCAGATGCAGTGTGCAATATATTTATAACACAATATTGTTTTAGTTTAAATAAATATATATAAAACAGTAAGTTACATAAAATTATATGACTAGAATCTCAATTTTGCATACAAATTAAAAAGAATGTGTGCAAAATTATTTGACTAGATCTATAGTGATTATGTGCACGTGCACAGTTATAAAATCAAACATGAGGTTTAATATGAAATTTAAGACTACTCTAACCACCCTAGCTTGCGCAGTTTTCGCTTGCACCGCTTTTGCTTCAACCGCTAATGCAACTAAGATCGGTGTTTCTATGCCAACCCAGTCTTTACAGCGTTGGAACCAGGACGGTCACAATCTAAAAGATCAGTTAGAGGCTGCAGGTTACAAGGTTGAGTTACTATATGCTGGTGACAATGATATTCCTACTCAGGTAAGCCAGATCGAGAACTTAGTTTCAGCAAACTGCGACGTATTAGTTGTTGCTCCTATCGATGGCGGCGCTTTAACCACCGCTTTAGCAGGTGCTAAGGATAAGGGCATCCCAGTTGTTTCATACGATCGCTTAATCATGAATTCAGATGCAATTTCTTACTATGCAACCTTCGATAACTACAAAGTAGGTCAAATCCAAGGTAATTTCTTAGTAGATGCATTAAAGTTAAAAGACGCTAACACCAAGCCAAAGAATATCGAGTTCTTCACCGGTTCTATCGATGATAACAACGTAAACTTCTTCTTCGGCGGCGCAATGGATATCTTAAAGCCATACTTAGAATCAGGTAAGTTAGTATGTAAGTCAGGCCAGACTGAGAAAGCTCAGGTTGCAACTCTAAACTGGTCAACTGAGGAAGCTCAAAAGCGTATGGAGAACTTAATTTCTTCAAACGGCTATGGCCCTGAGGGTACTCCACTAGATGCAATTCTATCTTCAAATGACTCTGTAGCAAACGGTATTACCAATGCTTTAACAGCAGCAGGTTACAACAAAGACAACTTCCCTGTATTAACTGGTCAGGACTGCGATAAGCCATCAGTTAAGAACATGAAGCGTGGTCTACAAACCATGTCAGTATTCAAGGATACCCGTTTACTAGCTGACCAGGTTGTTAAGATGGTTACCGCTATTGTTAACAAGACTGAAGTTCCTGTAAACGATACTAAGACCTATGATAACGGTACTGGCATCATCCCTTCATACCTATGCACTCCTATCGTTGTAACTAAGGACAACTTAAAAGAGGTTCTAATTGATTCTGGTTACTACACTGAAAAAGAAGTTAAGTAATTAAATCAAACTCTTTTTAAACATGTAAGCAGGCCGGTTTTCCGGCCTGTTTTGGAGAAAAGTATGACTGAGCAAAAAATTTTGCTTAAGATGCAGAACATCACTAAGCGTTTTGGTAAGGTTACTGCCTTAAAAGACGTAAACTTAGAGGTGAAAGAAGGTGAAGTACACGCACTAGTAGGTGAAAACGGTGCAGGTAAGTCAACCTTGATGAACGTCTTAAGTGGTATTTATCCTTACGGCTCATACGAAGGTGACATCATCTTTGATAATGAGACTTGTAAGTTTAGTAAGATCCATGACTCAGAGTCAAAAGGTATTGTAATTATCCATCAAGAGCTTGCGATGGTACCATACCTTTCAATTGCTGAGAACATGTTCCTAGGAAATGAAAGAACAGCTGCTTACTCAAATGGCGTTATTGATTGGCCACGTACATTCCAACGCGCTAAAGAGTTAATGGACCTAGTAGGTCTAGATGAAGATCCTCATACCTTAATTAAGGACATTGGTGTTGGTAAACAACAGCTAGTTGAAATTGCAAAGGCAATTTCTAAAAACTGCCGTTTGTTAATTTTAGATGAGCCAACTGCTTCATTAAATGAGTCAGAGTCCCAGAAACTTCTAGACTTAATTGCTAAGTTTAGAGAAGAGGGCATGACCTCAATCATCATTTCACACAAGCTAAACGAAATTTCTTACATTGCAAATTCAATCACTGTAGTTCGTGATGGTTCAACTATTGAAACCTTAGATAACAATAATCACGAAGTATCAGAAGATAGAATTATTGCAGGCATGGTTGGTCGTGCATTAACCGACCGTTATCCAAAGCGTAGCCCAGAGCACAAGATTTCAGATGAAGTCTTAATGGAAATAACAGACTGGACTGTTCACCACCCACTAAACTTAGATAGAAAGGTAAATGACAATGTTGCAATTACCATTCACAAAGGTGAGGTAGTAGGTCTAGCAGGTCTTATGGGCGCAGGTCGTACCGAGTTTGCTAAGAGCTTATTTGGTAAGTCATATGGCACTAAAATTTCAGGTCATGTCAAGATCCATGGCAAAGAGGTACATCTAAACACTGTATCTGATGCAATTGCTGCAGGTCTTGCTTATGTAACTGAAGATCGTAAAGGCGATGGTCTAGTACTTGAAAACCCAATTTCAACTAACATGACCTTAGCAAATCTTGAAGGTGTGTCAGACAAGGGCGTAATTGACCATGATCTTGAGTTAAAGACTGCTAAAGAGTTAAAGCAAGATCTAAACGTTAAGTGCGCAACTGTATTACAGAATGTAGGTAATCTATCAGGTGGTAACCAGCAAAAGGTGCTACTTGCTAAATGGATTTTCGCACATCCTGACGTACTAATCTTAGACGAGCCTACTCGTGGTATCGACGTTGGTGCTAAATACGAAATCTACTGCCTAATCAACAAACTTGTTGAGCAGGGCAAAGCTGTGTTGATGATCTCATCAGAACTACCTGAAGTTTTAGGTATGTCTGATACCGTATATGTGATGAACGAAGGCAAGATTGTAGCTAAGATGCCACGTTCTGAAGCATCACAAGAGAGCATCATGGGTGCAATTCTACGCACCTCAGGCAAGAAACGCACATTGGAGCAATAAACTATGTACATTATGAACATGTTAAAGCGTAATTCATTGTTAATTGCGCTAGTTTTAGTAATGATCTTATTCGAGGTTGCAATTAGATCAACAGGTCACGGATCATTATTCTCACCATCTAACTTTACAAACATCATTTACCAAAACAGCTATGTGATTATCCTTGCTGTAGGTATGTTATTCCTAATTATCGGTTGCGGTAACATCGACTTGTCAGTAGGTTCTGTAGTTGCCTTAATCGGTGCAGTAGCAGGCGTAATGATGGTAAATAACGAAATGAATATTTACCTATCAATGGCAGTTTGCTTACTATTAGGTATCGCAATTGGTGCATGGCATGGTTTCTGGGTTGCATACATCCGTATTCCATCATTCATCGTAACCTTAGCTGGTATGTTGCTATTCCGTGGTTTAGCTCTTATCGTACTAGATGGTATTACCATTAACCCATTCCCATCAGAGTACTTAAGCATCTTCACCTCATTCTTCCCAGCTCATCGTGCTGACGCTTATAGCTCAACTGTAACTGTTACTATCCTTTTAGTAATTGTTTACTTAGTTGGCATTATCTACAGCCGCGTAAGCAAGCAGAAGAAAGGCTATGAAGTAGAGCCAATGTACGCTTTCTTATTCAAGCATGTGATCATTCTATTTGCAATCATCGCATCAAGCTTACTACTTGCTAACAACAAGGGTATCCCACTAATCCTAATCTTAATTGCCATTATCGTTTTATTCTACGCATTCGTTGCTAATAAGACTGTAACTGGTCGTCGTATGTACGCATTAGGTGGTAATGAGAAGGCAGCTAAGCTATCAGGTGTTAACACCAACCGCTTACTATTCTTATCATTCGTTAACATGGGCTTCTTAGCAGCTGTTGGCGCTTTAGTTTGCGTAGCTCGTTTCAACTCAGCATCTCCTATGGCTGGTACTGGTTATGAGCTTGATGCTATCGGTTCATGCTTCATCGGTGGTGCTTCAGCATACGGTGGTGTTGGTACCGTAGGTGGTGCTGTTATCGGTGCTGTCTTCATGGGTGTTCTAAACAACGGTATGTCTATCTTAGGTGTTGACGCTAACTGGCAAAAGGCTGTTAAAGGTATGGTTTTACTAGCAGCTGTAGTTATCGACGTTATGTCTAAGAAGAGAGTATCTAACTAATACTTAAAAAGCGGGAGCTTAGCTCCCGTTTTTTTGTATAAAACAACTTTATATAAAACAACTATTGATGCATTTTTTATAGATTTTTCTTGGGGATTAAAATGCGCTATTTACTTGGTGTAGACCTAGGTACTTCAGGTACAAAAACAGTTCTTTTCGATGAAAATGGTACTGTAATCGCTTCAAAAACAATTGAGTATCCTCTATTACAACCTAAAAATGGTTGGGCAGAGCAAGATCCAAAGTTTTGGTATGATGCAACTATCAACTCTATTAAGGCAGTTTTAGAGCAAAGCAAGATTGACAGTAAAGACGTTGCTGCTTTATCAATTGCAGGTCAAATGCATGGCCTTGTAATGTTAGATAAAGATGGCAAGGTACTTCGTAACTCAATTTTATGGTGCGATGCTAGAACTCAAAAACAATGTGATGAAATTGAAGAGAAAGTAGGTCACAAGCGCTTAATCGAGATCAACGCAAACCCTGCATTAACTGGCTTTACCGCTCCTAAGATCTTATGGGTTCGTGAAAACGAAAAAGAGATCTATGAAAAATGCACCACTATTTTATTACCTAAAGACTACGTCCGTTACATGTTAACAGGCGTTAAGGCAATGGAAATTTCAGACGCTTCTGGTACTAATCTTTTAGATATCAAAAAGCGTGAGTGGTCTGATGAAATTCTAGAAAAACTATCAATTGATAAGAGCTTATTACCTCCTATTATTGAGTCATCAGCTGTAGCTGGCCACATCACAAAAGAAATTGCTGAATTAACCGGCTTAAAAGAAGGTACTATTGTCGCAGGTGGTGCTGGTGATAATGCAGCCGCTGCTTTAGGTACTAGTGTATGTAAAGAAGGTGATGCTTTTGTAACCTTAGGTACCTCTGGTGTAATTTTCGCTCATACCAACAAGCCATCAATTGACCCACTTGGCCGTGTTCATACATTCTGTGCGGCTGTAAAAAACTCATGGACTGCTATGTCTTGCACACTAGCTGCTGGTTTATCTTTACGTTGGATGCGTGATGAGTTATACACCATTGAAAAAGATACTGAGGCTAAAGAAGGTCGTGATGTTTACAATCTAATGACTGCTAATGCTGATGATATTCCTGTAGGTTCAGATGGTCTAATCTATCTTCCATACTTAATGGGTGAGAGATCACCTGTATTAGACGCAAACGCTCGTGGTGTGTTCTTTGGCTTATCTGCTCGTCACACTAAGTCACACATGACAAGAGCTGTGCTTGAAGGTATTACTCTATCTCAAAGACATAATCTTGAAGTGCTACATGAGATGGGCATTGAGCCAAATACTCTAACTGCTTGTGGCGGTGGTGCTCAATCTCCATTCTGGCGTCAGTTATTAGCTGACTGCTTAAAGTGCAGAATTATTACTACTACCTCAAAAGAAGGCCCAGCACTAGGTGCTGCAATTCTAGCAGGTGTAGCAGCTGGCATCTTCTCATCTGTTGAAGAAGCTTGTGCTAAGCTTGTAAAGGTTTCTGATAAGAAGTCAGATACTAATTGTGCATATGCTGAAAAGTATGATGAGATTTACAAGCTCTACTCATTCTTATACCCAACCATGCGCCCAGCTTTTGCAAAACTTGATACATTACGTAAGAAGTTAGATGGCGATAAGGTCCCTCAATATAAAGAGGTAACTGATGTAGAGTTTGAGCGTTATGGTAAGGTTGTATCAGATATCCCAACTGATAAGATCTTAGAACAACTTGAAAAGACTCCATTAACCGATGGTACTGATTACAAGCCATCAGTTGAAGTACTTGAGCAAAAGGACTTAGTTGAAGTTCTTCAAAATCAAGTTTTTGGAGGCCTCAAGATCCAAATTGGTTACTGCAATGGTCACAACAAGGCACTAAATGCTTTAGAGTACCACCGCAATGCCGAGCTTAATGTGGCTGCAAATGACGCTGTGTTAATGGTAGCACCAATGACTGCAGTTCATGATGGTATCATTGATACTAACGATGTTGAGTTCTTCATTGTACGCAAAGGTCAAGCTGTACTCTTCTATGAGACTACATTACACTATGCTCCTTGCGTAGCTCCAAATGAAGATCACTTCAAAGTTTGTGTAGTATTACCAAAAGATACTAATACCGATAGACCACAAGGCGTAACCCATGACGGTGAGTCTGGCTATCTAACTCATAATAATAAATGGTTATTCGCTCATGGTGAGTCTAATGAAGCTAAAGCAGGTATCACAACTGGCAAGCTCATTGGCACTAACTATGTTCTAGAGTAATTAAACCTCAGCGCACCTTAAGTCCTAAAAATTGCTTAGGTTTAGGGTGCGCATATTACAAAGAAGTTAACAAGGACTTTGTATGACAGTTACAGTAAAAACTTTAGCAAAAGCTGCGGGTGTATCGCGTGGTACTGTTGACAGAGTATTACATGATAGAGGCTCAGTTAAAAAAGAGCTCGCACTTAAAATTAAAACCTTAGCAAAAGAACTAGGTTATGTGCCAAATCGCGCCGGTCGTGCCTTATCAGGCGTGCGTGAGCGCTACAAGATTGGCGTACTACTTCCAAGTGTCGGTAATGCTTTTTTCGATGGTGTCATCGAGGGTATTGATAAAGCATGCACTGAATATGCTGAACTTGGTGTAGATGTTATTTTAAAGAAAATTCAAGGCTATGAAGAGCACACACATCTTGAGGCAATTGATGAGCTTAAAAAGATGGGCTGTTCTGCTTTATGTATTGCAACTGTTGATACTCCAAAAGTTGCAGAAAAACTAAATGAATGCCAAGCACTAGGCATTAAAGTCATTTTAGTAAACTCTGATGTAAGTAATGTCAACCGCGTGTGTTATGTAGGTGCGGACTATACTAAAGCTGGTAAGACTTGCGCAGGTTTATTATCACTTATTTCAAAATCTAATAAGCTTAAGATTTTAGTAGTTACTGGTTCTAAACTTCATCAAGGTCACTCAAAGCGTATCAAAGGCTTTATTGATGAGCTTAAAGCTTTAAAGGTTGATTTTGAGATCTCTGAGCAAATTGAGTCTAATGACTCTGATATTCAAGCACAAGTTAGAACTACAGAATATCTTCAAAACCACAAAGACATTAACTGTGTCTATGTAACTGGTGCTGGCGTACAAGGCGTAGGTGCAGCCATTATCGCAACTGGACGTCAAGATATCGTAGGTATTGCCTTTGATGATATCTATACCACTATTGAAATGGTACGAGCCGGTATTTTCAAGTTTGTAATTTGCCAACAACCAGATAGACAAGGTTATCATACCATCAAGCGTGCTTATTTAGTTCTATCAGGTATTATCAATGAGCAAACTTTAGGTGACTTCTACACTGATACTATTATCAAAATCGCCTCAAACATCGGCAAATAAAATTTCCATATCACGCAGTCTTAATTTCTCAAAAGACTGCGTTTACTCTCAGTTTTTAACAAAACCTTCCGATTTTTACTTTAAATCAAGCAAAGTTTTTAAAATCTATGTTAAAATTACGCCGCTTTCAACTGAGTTTGTGATCGGTCTGAAAGTAATTGTTGAAATTATCACAAAGGAGCATATACATGTTAACAGTAGCTGATAAGGCTAAAATCGTAGCTGAGTTTGGTCGTAACCCACAAGACACTGGTTATCCAGAGGTTCAAATTGCACTTCTATCTGCAAGAATCGCTGATCTACAACCTCACTTTGAGGCTCACAAGAAGGATCACCACAGCCGTCGTGGTTTACTACGTTTAGTTGCTCAGCGTCGTAAGCTTCTAGACTACTTAAAGGCTTCTGATCTTGCACGTTACAGCGCAATCGTTGAGAAGTTAAAGCTCCGTCGCTAATTATTAGCGTCTGGCTAGGGCGGCTTGTTGGCCGCCCGATTTTTATCAAGTCCCACAAAAAGAGGCAAACATAGCGTGGGATTTTAGAGGTTGGAGAATATATGAATTTAAAACCAATAGTACGCACCTTTAAATACGGTCGTCATACAATTACATTAGAAACAGGTGCAATTGGTCGTCAGGCAGATTCTGCTGTGATGGCATCTATGGATGACACCACAGTTTTTGCAACCGTAGTATGCAACAAGAAAGAAGAAGTAGCAGGTCGTGACTTCTTCCCATTAACTGTAAATTATCAAGAGCGTTCATACGCTGCAGGCAAAATTCCTGTAAGCTTCTTCCGTCGTGAAGGTCGTGCAACTGAAGGTGAGACCTTAATCTCTCGTCTAATCGACCGTCCATTACGTCCATTATTCCCAGATGGCTTCGTAAATGAGGTTCAGGTTGTTGTAACTGTTATGTCAGCAAATCCTGAGATCCCAACCGATATCATTTCAATTATTGCAGCATCTGCTGCTCTTGCAACCTCAGGTCTACCATGGAACGGCCCACTAGGTGCTGCTCGCGTAGGCTACATTGATGGTCAGTATGTTTTAAACCCATTAACTCAAGAGTCAAAAGTATCAGATCTAGACTTAGTTGTAGCAGGTTCTGAGAAGGCTGTTGTAATGGTTGAGTCAGAGGCAAATTGCTTACCTGAGTCAGTAATGCTAGGTGCTGTAATGTTCGGTCATGAGCAGCAACAAGCAGTTATTAAAGAAATCGAAGAGTTCGCAAAGCAAGTTAACCGTCCACAATGGGATTGGGTAAAGCCTGAAGAAAACACTGCTTTAATCGAAGCTGTTAAGGCTGATGCAGCTGAGGCTGTAGGTGAGGCATTTAGAATCGTTGATAAGCTAGAGCGTCAAGATAAGCTTGCTGAGATTCAAAAGGCAACAGCTGAGAAGTTAAAGGCTTCAAAAGAAGAGTGGGCTGAAAAAGATAACGAAATTGCTAAGATCTTCTTTGAACTTGAGCGTAACATTGTTCGTGAAAGAATTCTAGCAGGTGAAAAGCGTATCGATGGTCGTACCTTACGTATGATCCGTCCTATTACCATCGCAACTGGTATCCTACCACGCGTTCATGGTTCAGCATTATTCACCCGTGGTGAGACTCAGTCTATCGGTACTTGTACTCTAGGTTCAGAGCGTGATGCTCAGACCTTTGAGGATATGTCAGGTGTTCGTTCAGATAGATTTATTCTTCACTACAATTTCCCTCCATACTGCGTAGGTGAGACTGGTTTAATTGGTTCACCTAAGCGTCGTGAAATCGGTCACGGTCGTTTAGCAAAGCGTGCTCTAAAGGCTGTATTACCAAGCTTAGAGCAGTTCCCATATACAATTCGTGTTGTATCTGAGATCACCGAGTCAAATGGTTCTTCATCAATGGCATCTGTATGCTCTGGCTGTCTATCATTATTAGACGCAGGTGTACCTATCAAGGCTCCAGTTGCTGGTATTGCTATGGGTCTTGTTAAAGAAGATGATCGTGTAGCAATTCTAACCGACATCATGGGTGATGAGGATCACTTAGGTGATATGGACTTTAAGGTAGCAGGTACTCGTGATGGTGTTACTGCACTACAGATGGATATCAAGACTGACGGTATTACCCGTGAGATCATGCAAAATGCTCTAACTGATGCACACGCAGCTCGTATCCACCTATTAAACGTAATGCAAAAGGCAATTCCAGAGCCTCGTACCGAGATCTCTCCTTATGCACCTCGTTTAGTAACCATTAAGGTTCCTGCTAACAAGGTTAAGGAAGTAATTGGTAAGGGCGGCTTTAACGTACGTTCAATCCAAACTGATACTAACTGCCAGATCGATATCGAAGATGATGGCACCGTAAAGATCCTTGCAAGCTCACAATTGTCAGCTGATGCTGCAATTAAGCGCATTAACGATCTTTTAGTTGAAGTTGAAGTTGGTCACGACTACGATGGTAAGGTAGTAAGAATCACTGACTTTGGTGCTTTCGTTAATATTCTACCTGGCCGTGATGGTTTAGTTCACATCTCTCAAATCACTCAAGAGCGTGTTGAGAATGTAGCTGACTACTTACAAGTAGGTGATACCGTACGTGTTCGTGTATTAGACATCGATAATACTGGCCGTATCCGTCTATCAATTAAGGCAATTACTGATGAGCAAGCTGCTCAAAAGGCTCAAGAAGAAGCTCCTGCTGAGGCTGTAGAAGCAGCTGAAGCTCCATCTGAGACTGTAGCAGAAGATGCACCAGTTGCTCAACAAGAGCCAAAGGTTAGCGTTGATCCATACGAGAATTCTCCTCGTGGCGAACAACAATAATCTTTTATAAATAATTAAGAAGGCTCGTTTAATACGGGCCTTTTTTCGTGGATAAAGACTATGACTTCAAAATCATCAACACGTGAGCTTTTCTCCTCACGTTTAGGTTTTATTTTACTTGCCGCAGGTTGTGCCATTGGTCTTGGCAATGTATGGCGTTTTCCATATATTACAGGTCAATATGGTGGCGCCTTATTCGTGCTTATCTACATTGCATTTTTAGTGCTTCTAGGTATTCCACTTGTCACCATTGAGCTTGCTGTAGGTCGTGCTTCACGCCGTTCTATTGGTATGTCATTTGAAGCACTAACCCCAGGTAGCAAGTGGCGCTATTGCAAGTACTTCATGATTGCAGGTAACTATGTCTTAATGGGCTTTTACACCATGGTTACAGGTTGGATGCTGTACTATACTGTAAATGTCTTTGATGGTGCTTTCACCTCAACTCCTGTTACTCAAGATGGATCAGGTGCTTACTTTGGGCAAATGCTGTCTAATCCAAATGAGCAAATTTTCTACACAGCTTTAGTTACCATTGTGGCTTTTGGTGTGTGTGCTCTAGGTTTACGTAAAGGTGTTGAAAGAATTACTAAGCCTTTAATGGTTTTATTATTCTGCCTTTTAGTTTTCCTTGCAATGCGCTCATTCTTCCTACCAGGTTTTGAAAAAGGTCTAAGTTATTACTTATCCCCTGATTTTTCAAAGATCACCTCTGACAACTTCTTTGAAATCTTATCAGCAGCTCTAGGCCAGGCTTTCTTTACCTTAGGTGTTGGCGTGGGCTCATTACAGATCTTTGGCTCATATATGTCTGAGCAAAAGTCAGTTGTCTATGAAGCCTTTGTCATCGCTGCCTTAGATACTGTTGTAGCACTTTTAGCAGGTATTGTAATTTTCCCAGCTTGCTTTAGTTACGCTGTAGAGCCAGGACAAGGCCCAGGTCTTATCTTTGTAACTTTAGTATCAGTATTTTCTAACATGCAATATGGTCAATTTTGGGGCGGATTATTCTTCCTCTTCATGTTCTTTGCGGCAATGTCTACTTTAATTGCTGTTTTTGAGAACATCGTCGGAATTGGCGTAGATATGTTTAACGCAAGCCGTGTTAAAGTTGTCATCGTAAATCTAATCATCGTTTTAGCACTAGCAACACCTGTAATTTTAGGCTTTAACGTTTTAAGCGACTTCCATCCTATGGGAGGGCAGAGCGTAGTTTTGGATTTATATGATTTTATTCTGTCACAAAACATCATTGAGCTTGGCTCTGTAGTGTATGTGCTTTACGCATCATGGCGTTATGGTTGGGGCTTTGATAAGTACCTAGCAGAAGCAAACAAAGGTGATGGATTTAAAGTTACACCAAAAGTACAATTCTTCTTTAAATATGTACTTCCAATCGTCGTTATCGGTGTGATGATCCAAGGTTATATTGGTGTATTTGGTAAATAGATTTCACTAATTTATGAAAGTTTAATAATAAAAAGGTAAGGTATGGCTCAAGCTAGAGAAATCTTTAAAACCCGCTTAGGCTTCTTGCTAATTGCAGCAGGATGCGCAGTGGGTATCGGTAATGTTTGGCGTTTCCCATTTATTGTGGGGCAGTATGGTGGCCTTTACTTTGTGCTAATGTATTTATTCTTCTTACTAGCATTAGGTATCCCACTTTTAACTGTAGAGTTAGCTATTGGCCGTGCTTCACGTGCTTCTATGGCATATTGCTATGAAGAGCTTGAGCAAAAGGGCAGTCATTGGCATGTAAACAAGTGGTGGCAGTTCTCTGGTAACTACTTCTTGATGGCTTTCTATGTGGTAGTAGCAGGTTGGATGCTTTACTACTTCTTATCTTTTGCTTTTGGCGATATCCCTCAAGATATTACTCGTGATGCTGCAAGTGCTGACTTTGGTGCCTTATTAGGCGATCCTGTCTTAATGTACACTTGCGTACTTGCAACTGTAATTTTCTCTTTTGCAATTGTGGCTTTAGGTGTAATTAGAGGTTTAGAGCGTTACACTAAGCCTCTTATGATTGTGCTCATTGTGCTACTTGCTTTTATGGCATGTCGTTCAGTTACATTAGATGGCTTTGCTGATGGTATGAAGTTCTACCTAGCACCTGATTTTTCAAAGCTTGAGAATAACTTTGGTGAGGCAGTTTGGGCTGCGATGGGACAGGCTTTCTTCACCTTATCTGTAGGCTTTGGTGCGATTGCAATTTTTGGTAGCTACATGTCTGAAAAGCACAAGATCTTAAATGAGGCTATCTTTATTGCAACCTTTGATACCATTATCGCTTTCTTATCAGGTGTAGTAATTTTCCCAGCTTGTTTTACCTATGGTATCGAGCCAGATGCTGGTCCTAATCTTCTATTTATCACTATGACTGTAGTATTCTCACACATGTCATTTGGTAATTTCTGGGGCGCATTATTCTTCCTATTTATGGTAATTGCAGCGGTATCTACCATGATCGCAGTGTTTGAGTCATCAATTGCTGGCTGCATGGAGCTATTAAAGTGGGGCCGTAAGAAGGCTGTTATTATTAACTTCTTCTTTATCATCTTAATCTGCTTAATCCCACTATTAGGCTTTAATGTGCTCTCATGGGTACAGCCTTTAGGCGAAGGTTCTTGCACATTAGATTTCTTTGATTTCTTAGTATCTAATAACATCATGCCAATTGGCTCAATGGTATTAGTACTCTTCGTTTGTGCTAAAAATGGTATGACCTTCAAGCGCTACATTGATGAGTGTAACGTCGGTAAGGGCTTTAATATGTCTTATAAGCTTTATGGCTACTATAAGTACATCTTAACTTTAATTGTCGCTGTGGTACTAGCTGTAGGCTACTATCAGATCTACATGAAACTATTTGGTTAAAAAACATAAGGTAAAACATGGATAGTTCACGTGAACAGTTTAGATCTCGTTTGGGATTTATTCTAATTGCAGCAGGTTGTGCTGTAGGTATTGGTAATGTTTGGCGCTTCCCATACATCGTAGGTCAATACGGTGGTGCATGGTTTGTGCTTATTTACTTATTCTTCTTACTAATTTTAGGTATTCCTCTATTAACTGTAGAGCTAGCTATAGGTCGTGCCTCTCGCGCTTCAATTGCTAAGTGCTATGAAAACTTAGAGCAGCCAAATACTTATTGGCACCACAACAAATGGTGGCAGTTATCTGGTAACTACATCCTAATGTCATTCTATGGCATTATTACAGGTTGGATGCTTTACTACTTCTTTACCTTTGCTACCGCATCCGTTCCAGAGCACTTACCAAAAGAAGTTGCTCAGCAAAACTTTGGTGCAATTCTTGAAAACCCTGCAACATTATTTTGCTGCATGGCAACAGTGGTTGCTTTTGCTTTCATGATTGTAGCTTTAGGTGTTGTAAAAGGTATTGAAAGATTTACTAAGCCTTTAATGCTATTACTATTAGGCCTTTTAATCTTTATGGCTTTACGCTCTGCTACATTAGATGGCTTTGCCGAAGGTGTATCTTTCTATCTAAAGCCTGATTTTTCAAAGCTTGAAAATAACCTAGGTGAGGCGATTTGGGCAGCTATGGGACAGGCATTCTTCACTCTATCAACAGGTATGGGTGGCATTGCAATTTTCGGTAGCTACATGTCTGAAAAGCATCGTCTATTAAATGAAGCTTTATTTATCGCAGGCCTAGATACTGTTGTGGCTTTATTATCTGGCTTTGTAATTTTTCCAGCTTGCTTTACCTATGGCATTGCACCAGACGCTGGTCCTAATTTATTATTTGTAACCATGACCATGGTGTTCTCAAATATGCAATTTGGTAATTTCTGGGGTGCTTTATTCTTCCTATTTATGCTCATTGCAGCAGTTTCTACCTTAATTACCGTATTTGAGTGTATTATCGCTGCAAACTTAGAGTTATTCAAAGTTGATAGAAAGAAGGCTGTGTTAATTAACTTTGGAGTTATTTTATTATTAGCTATCTTCCCAGTTCTAGGCTTCAACGTTCTAAGTGATGTTGCAATCATCGGCCCAGGTACTGGTATTACCGATTTCTGTGATTTCTTAATTTCAAATAACATCTTGCCAATTGGCTCATTAGTATTTGTATTATTTATCACTTCAAAATCAGGTATGGGCTGGCTTAACTACATCAAAGAGGCTAACAAGGGCGATGGCTTTGCACTTTCACCTAAGTTATTCTTCTACTTTAGATATATCCTAACTTTAATTATCGCTGTAATTTTAGTTATTGGTTATAAAGTAGTTATCGATAGATGGTAGTTTAGACAAGAAAATTTGATTAAAACTACATTAAAGCGCCATAAGGTCGTATAATCTAAGTAATTGATTGTATGTGAACTTATGGCGCTTTTGTTATAAAAAAAATGAAATTTAAATTACTTAAAATTGCTACTTTATTAACCGCTTTTATCCTTCCTTTAAATCATCTTGATGTAGCTGTTGCTAGCAATAATGGTCAAGTTAAAACTTTAACTGTAAAACAAGCCGAAGCTTTAAAAAAGCAAATGGGGCACAAAAAAGCTCATCGTAGTACTGCTAAAAAGGCAAATCATAGTACTAAAAGAGTAGCTCATAACTCAAAGCGTGCTAAAAGCCATAAGAGTACAGCTAAAACTGTAGCTAAGAGTCTACCTGCTTACACCACACCACTTGCTGCTAAGGCAATTGCCTCTGACTATGTGCCAAGTGACTTATCTTTAGATAACCCATTGCTACCAACAACAGCGCAGCTAATTTCCCAAAGACAATATTTTAAGCAAGCTCAAGATGCCATTAAAGCAGGGGATGTCTCTACAGCTCTGTCAATTCGTGATGAGCACTTACAAAACTATCCATTATCCATTTGGATTGATTATTGGTATTTATCAGTAAATCCTGAGGCATCAAAGTACCCTCAAGTTAAAAGATTTATTCAATCTAAAGCTCATGGTGAGCTTTCAGAGATCTTAAAGAAGAAATACATTACATATTTAATGTCTGTAAGTCAGTATGCAGCAGCTGCTGATTTAATTGGCAAAAAGCCATTTGATGACGATGCCGAGTTAACTCCTGCTCAGCAAACACTACAATGCCAATTCTATGAATCACGTTGGCAACGAGGTATTGCTGATGTTACTGCATCGACCTTTGCTCAAAAGATGTATTTACAGTTACGCCCATATCCAAGTGGATGCTCAGGTCTTATCTATCTTTGGGGCGAGAATGGCTACTTAAATGACAAGATGCGCCTTGAAAAGTTTGAGCGTACCTATGTAGTCAAAAACTATGGGGACAGCACTAGAAATCTTGCCAACTCCTTTGTCGGAACTGATTATGAAAATCGCATCAACACTGCAATGTCACTATATGCAAGTCCAGATGGTGTAATGAACTTAGCTGTTGATAACACTGAAGAGCAACACCGCGCTGCAGTGCTTGCTTTCAAGCGCTTTGCAAATGTATCTCCCCGTGATGCCACTGCAAACTATGAGGTGTTTGCGCAAAAGTTCAAAATTAGTGATCCAGAAAAACTTGATATTGTAAGTATCATAGCTAAAGGCTTTTTATCACGCCAGGCCTCAGTTGAAGAGGTAAGCTGGGTTGATAAGAACCTACCTGCCATTGCTTGGACTGAAGAAGTTAAACTCATGCGTATGCGTAAGGCAATTTGGTTTGCGCAGTGGAGTGTAGTCTATGGTCTTTATGATCATTTAACTGATCTTGATAAAGAGCAGATTAACTGGAAATATTGGAAAGCACGTGCTGCAAGAGAACTTGGTTACAAGCAAGAGAGCAAGACTCTCATGACCAAGGTTGCAAAAGATAGAAGTTTCTTTGGTTTCTTAGCAGCTCAAGAGCTAGGTCTTAAGATGCCATTTAATCATGAGCATTTATCTAAAAACGCAAGATGGCCTCAGACAGTTGCTAAAAATCAAGCAGCAGTTCGCTTCTTTGAACTTCGAGCTCTAAATGATGCTAATGCTTCAATTGAGTGGCGAGAAGTAGCTAAAAACGGTACTAAAGATGAAGCTTTAATGATGGCTGAGTGGGCATTATCAACTGGTAATATTAACTATGCAATCTCATCTGTTATCGCCGGTAAGCGTTGGGATGCACTAGATTATCGTTTCCCTAAGCCATTTTTAGATCTTTATAAGAAGTACTCAAATTACTCTAATGTCTCACTATCATTCTTGTATGGTATTTCAAGACAGGAGAGTATGTTAAACCCTGATATTAAGTCACCAGTAGGCGCTGTAGGTTTAATGCAGTTAATGCCAGCTACAGCCGCCTTAGTATCACGAAAGAATAATTGGTCATACAATGGCCCTCGTGAACTTACTATCCCAGAGAATAACATTCGCTTAGGATCAGCATATCTGCGCGATATGTTAGATAAGTTTGATAATAACCGTGTGCTAGCTGCAGCTGCTTACAACGCAGGACCAGGTCGCATTAAGATCTGGCAGTCTAAAGATGGCAAAACTCGTGATACCGCGATGTACGTGGAGAATATCCCATTTAAAGAGACTCGTCAGTACGTACAAAACGTGCTTTTATATGACACAATTTATAGAAAACTATTAACTGGTGTTGAAGGAAAGCTCCTTCATTCACAAGAAAAGTCTTATCAATATTAAAACTTTGTGAATTAAGTAGTTAGTTTGTGCACTAACTACTTTACAATGAATTTAATTTTGGTATTATAGTTTGCGTTGCCCTGGTGGTGGAATTGGTAGACACGCTACCTTGAGGTGGTAGTTCGTAACTGAGTGTGAGTTCGAGTCTCATCTAGGGCACCAACCCGACAAGACAGCTTAGGCTGTCTTTTTTTATCCCAAAGATCTCGGTTTTCTTCTTACACTAGTCCTATTTAGGGCCTTTCAATAGCCCTTATTCAACTAATCCAACATCATCATCTAAAGTAGCACGCTTGAGTTTTGTGTTTTGTAACACGATTGGATCAATACCCATCATGTTAAATAAGTTCTCATGGCGCTTGAGAATATTAGTGGTAGGGATAATGGTATTGTTATGGTAGATGCACTCTAAGGTATCTAGATCTTTAAAGGTCATATACATTGAGTTGTCTTTTAACTTCACCTGCTCTTTCTTAGGTTTATCTTTGTTCCATTCAACTACTTTCATCTTTATGGTGTTTAAGAACTCAGATGAAATAAGTCCTAAGAATAACTTAGCATTAAAGTGATCGTCATTAGATACTCTTAAGGTATCAGCTTGAACGTGGTTCTTGAAGTAACGGTACATAACTTCAATTTCATTACGTTGGCGATAACGCATGAATATCTCTTCACAATCGTATTCTTGAGTAGAAGCTAAAAGCCACACACCGTTTTCCTGACTGATTTGGCTAACCTTAGCATTATTTAAGTCATAGCGATTCTTTTGGGTATTAAAAGAGATAATGCCATCATCAATTAAGTCTTGCTGTCTTTCGGTTAACTTAGGCTGAGTAGGCTTTTTCTTATGTTGAGCTACAGCTTTAGCTAAATTCTCTTTATATTCATTGTGGACTCGATTAAGTTCAATTGCTTCATCTTTAAGTTGAGATTTATAAGCCTGGGCAATAGCAGGATTATAGAAAGCGTAAAGGTAGATAGGCTTTCTTTGCTTTGCCTGAGCTTTAACATTATAGAAAGACCACATAAGCTTAAACTTACAAGCGTAGTTCACTTCATTCTCTTGTTCAATCTTAACGCAGCCATTACCTACAGCTAAGTCATCAATGTTATTTTTAATAAATTTTTTAATAGCATTGTGAGATATCTTAACGTGCATGATAAAGTCGATATCGAGGTTATACATAACAGAGACGTTGTAGGTGGACCAATAACCTCTATCTACGATTAAATTGTACTTATCACAACCAAAGTAAGCTAATTGTTTTACCGAGCCCTCAAGGGTAGCTATATCATTAGTATGCCCTGAGTAAGAGCAGTGTCCAAAGATAGTACCAGTGGTCTGCTCAATTAAGGCTAAGAAGTTAACAATAGGAACATCATTACCGCTTTTAGAATTACCGTAGTCAGCATTGCTGATATTGTTTGAATTAACATCGATATTACTACCATCAAGGGCAATGTACTTTCTAGTAGCTAGAGGGATGCTGAGCTTTGATAAATCAGCTCTCATGATCTCCTGTTTCTTTTTATAGAAAGCCACGATAAAGGTATCGCTTAAAACAGGATAAAGTCTTTGTACGGTGTCTTTATTCATAAATCCTGAAAAAGGTACTATGTGATCGCGAATAAAGTACTCAATTGCACCTAAGCGTTTAACACCTTCGTATATTGAATAAATAAACAGTGTGAGTAGCTGTTCATATTGAGTCTTAGTTAAAACTCTATTGTCATATAAAGCCTTTAATGCTCTACCAGAATAACTTCTTTTAAATACTTCAACAATGAAATAGGTAGCACCTATTTTCATGTGTCCTGCTTGTAGTAAATCAGAAGCATTTACCCCTTGAGATTTTTTACTCTTACGAAGCTCAATATGGATTTTATTAAAAGCTGTTCTTTCAACCTTAAAGTCTACAAAGTCAGGATATTCCTTTAAGAACTTGTTATTAAGAATAATCTGACCGAAACCATCTTTTGTCTCAATCTTACCAATGCTTTTAACATCCTTCTTAACAGTACGTTTAGTGGCAGCGTCATACTCAGGTCTGTAGCTGTAAACATAAAAGCAACCAGCAGCCTTGCTAGCATTAGCGTAGACGTTACTTAAGATTGAATAAGCTGAAGAGATATCCATAATACAAAATCCGATTTGCTTTAATATAGTGTAAGAAATATCTTACACGAAAAGATAGCAAAATGCAAGACTTTGAAGTAAAAATGTCGGAAATTTTTGCTTCTATTTCAAAGGGTAAAATGTAATTTTGGAAATTTTAGAAAATTTGTAATATAGTGTAAGAAGTTAGATCACAATCTTTGGGTTTTATCTTTATTTTTTTACCTTATTTGGCTATACTTAATTTATGTTAAGCGAGATTTTAGAGGAACATCAAATGGAAAAGAAAAGAATATACGAAGTTCTTTTAGAAACACTTGATCCTGTTTCTTTAAAGAAAAGTATTGATTCAAGAAATGAAGAACTAGAAAAAGTTATTTCAGAAGAATCAGATATTAAGCTTGGTTTAGATGAACACTTTAGAAGTGTTGGCGAATTATTAAAAAACGCTATGCATAAGGTAGAACATGATGTCAAAGCAACCAACTAATAGTGAGTCATCTGTTGTAAAAAATTCTAATAATCAAAACCTCTCACCTTCGAGCATTCACGTTTTACAGCAAAGATCTGAAATCTACTATGGACCTTTGCCTTCTCCGCAAGCATTTGGAGAATATGAAAAAGTACTACCTGGCTGTGCTGAAAGAATTGTTTCCATGGCAGAGTTAGATCAAAAAGCAAAAATCGATATTCTTAATCAACAACAAGCTACTAAAGATAAGTTAGTTGATAATATTCATAACGAGAATATGACTCAGCTAAACGTAGCAAAAATCTACACTGTAGCAGTGTTGGTTTTTGGTTTTATAATGCTTATCGCTGGTCTTTACGAAATAATCTTTAAAGACAATTTCTTTGGATATGCTTTGATAGCTCCTTCATTCTTTATGTACTGTGCACAAGCTTTCAAGTACCTATTTCCAAAGAGAAAATAAATGTCTCTAGTTATGTCTCCAATTTTTATAACTTACTAATTTATAAAGAAAATTATCAACATCGAGTACATTCTAGGACACCAACCCGACAAGACAGCTTAGGCTGTCTTTTTTCATTTTAGAATATCAATCCTCATTCTCCCATTCTCCTTTAAATACTTACGTTGAGCCTTAGCAATAAATAGTTTAAACTACTCTTATCTTCAAATAGTTTGAATAAATGAGGTCTGTATGAACGCAGTTATCGACACTGAAAAGTTGGTTAAAAGACCAAGCAACAAGGAAGTAAGCCGTGCTGGTGAAATTATTAGAACTTCTACAGACGATCAAAAAGTATTTGAAGCAATATCAGTATTAGATAATTGGCGTTCTTTGCACTCAACTCCATTAAATGCTATGCGAAAGTATGTAATGGGTGTTTTAAAAAGAAAGAAATTTTCTGCAATTATCGGTCAGCGCTTAAAGCGTATGCCTTCCATTATCACCAAGATTAAGCGTTTTGAAGGAATGTCTGCATCAAGAATGCAAGATATTGGAGGTATTAGAATTATCTTAGATAGCATCAGTGATGTTTATGCTGTACACACAGCTATTACAAATTCTAAGACAAAACACGAATTTATCGTACCGCCTAAAGATTACATTAAAGAGCCTAAAAAGGATGGCTATCGAAGCCTTCATCAAGTGTTTATCTATCACAATGAAAAACATCTTGAATATGATGGTATGAGAATTGAAGTTCAATTAAGAACAAAACTTCAACACTCATGGGCTACAGCTGTTGAAACTCTTGGTGCCATTAACAATGCATCATATAAAACAGGTGAGGGCGGAGAAGAGGAAAAACGTTTTTTTAAATTAGCTAGTGCATTGCTTGCTTTAAAAGAAGGACAGAATGTTGCTGCTGAGTTTATTGATACTCCTAAACAAGAGCTTATTAAAGAACTTATGACTCTAGATAAAAAACTCAATATCATAAGTTCAATTAGTGGTATCTCAGTTTCATCTGAGAAAATCAGTAAGTACATTGCTAAAGGATGTAAGTACTTCGTACTTGAACTGACTATTACAGAAGGTAATAAAGGTCAATTGACATTAACCTCTTTCCATCTAGAAGATGATGCTAGACTTTTCTATAAAGCAAAGGAAGATGCTACTAGGTCACTTGGCAATAAGTCAGTTTTAATGATCACTTCAGAAAATATTAAGAACATCAAAAAAGCATATCCAAACTACTTCTTAGATACTCAGTATTTTGTAAAAGAACTAAGGAAGATCATTGAATCTAAAATTTCTTAACCTTATTTTGAGTGGTAGCTTTTTAGTTGTTTCCGGTAAAGTTCCGTGAAGATTATAACTTAATGATTTGTAATAATCTTTTGAGTGTCTATTCTCCTATATGGTTCCATTGTAAAGACATCTAAGAGGAGTTTAATTTTTAGATATTGATTATTAAAATCTCAACTAGCAATGACCACGTACTTGACATCCTCCCCTTGCTAAAGCAAGGGGATTCCTACCGCCCCATATAGTTTCCTATATGGGGATTCGACGGGTTCGCGTTGCCGACTACTTCGAAGCTTTCGCTTCTTGTTTGTTCGCTAGGCGCGCTATCCAGGCATGCCCTGCCTGTGCAATATTAACACTTGCGTTTTCGTCTGCATTATCTTCGTAGCCACACTTAACGCATTTAAAGTTAGCTTGAGTCTTACGGTTATCCTTACTGATATGACCACAGCAAGAACACTTTTGACTAGTATGTTTTGGTGATACCTTTTTAAAGACACCACCTTTGTTCTCAAGCTTATACTCTAAGCATTTAAAGAAATAAGCCCAGCCTTCACTTAAGATAGCTCTGTTTAGACCTGATTTTTGTTTTACATTCTTACCAGGCTCTTCAACAGTTCCTTTAGCTGATTTAGTCATATTTGTGATCTTCAAGTCCTCAACTATCACTATATCGTGGTTATTGACTATTTGTGTTGAGAGCTTTTGGATGAAGTCACGTCTGATGTCAGCTTTCTTCTTTTGAAGTTTAGCTAAGG
>Ga0256405_10005331_pt1 | contig 22443 bp, 21 predicted proteins | sample RumenRJG_02DNA_FD_189096 | JGI IMG/M metagenome (GOLD analysis project Ga0256405, IMG submission 189096) | Bovine rumen microbial communities from Lethbridge, Alberta, Canada - RJG_02 | ecosystem: Host-associated > Mammals > Digestive system > Stomach > Rumen | place: Canada: Alberta... | reverse complement strand
TTAATCCTTCCTGATGTAAATTGTATTTTATAGCTTCATTATCCATCTCTTTTTCCTCGATAGATTTTATCACTGTTAATGTTTCATCATCATATCTTAACTTAGATAATTTCTTTTTAGCTTCGCTAATACCGGCATCATAAGTATTGTAATTTTCATAATTGTTGACAAATTTTATCCAATTCTCAATTTCTTCATGATATAATCCATCTTTGAATTTTTTTAAATATATATATACAATCGTAACTTTATCGCTAGTTAAAATATAATCTTTATCAATAGCACCTGGAATTGTTATATGTTTATCTACTTCTATTGGGTTTTTACGTTTGAAATGAGGATTATCAGCATCTAATTCATCGTTAACAATCCATATCGATACAACTTTGGGGTATTTATAATTTCTTCCTTTTACAGTTTCTTCTGCTAAAATCTTCGAACAATAATATATTCCACGATCTATTAAATCAAAATAACTTCTATTTTGCATTTCTATATCAATATAAGTTTCATTATCAATTTTAGCTTTAATATCCAATCTGCTTTGTTTTTCAACATCGTAACTCTTTGTTGTCTCTGAGTTTTTTATAGTTACATCTTCAATATAAGGCAAAAAATCATATTCTTTAAATAATGCATTTAAAAACGAAATTAAGATAATCTTATCTTTCTCTTCACCAAATAACTTCTTAAATATATAATCATTCGTAGGTACTATCTTATCTCTTATATCATCCATGTACATAGTCTATCTATATTTTAAAGATAGTTATAATTTTACACATTATTTATTTATATTTCGAATATTTTAATTTTAAAATTTGTAATTAAAAAAAATAATAATTATCAAATCATAGATATAAAAAAACATTGATAAAAACAGTAAAATTTTACTAAAATAAAGGTTTTTTACATTGTATTAATATTATTATATAATAGTTCAGGACTTAGTCCTGGTTGGTTACTTTTAAAGTAACTACTTTCTAAGAAAGTAGCAAAGGTACGTTTTGACAGATAGTCAAAACAAAGAATATATAACTATTTTTAATACATTATCTATTAAAATACACTATATATTCGTTTCTACGAATGTAGAAACATCTTAAGGTCCAGGACTAAGTCCTGGTGGTTACTTTTTAAATAAGTGTTTAAAATTATTTAATATACCATTAATACTAAAATCAAGGATGTTATCATTAACGTATACAACAAAACCTGCTATTATGTTGGTAGATATTTTATTTTTCACTATTACTTCATTGAATTTAAATTTATTTTTTACGTTATTTACTATCTTTGTTATGTTTTCAGGATATATTTCTATGCTGGATAGTATTTCTATTACACCTATTTTTTTTTTGTTACGATATGATTTTATAAAGTCATCGACTATTAAGGATATATAAATAGATTTCTTTGTGTTAAATAGGTAATCAAAAAATGTTTTATATTTTGACAAAATAGTAAATTTCTTGTAGAAAAGTACTTTTTTCTTATCTTCAGATATAAAATCTTGTTTTAACATATCTGTAAAAAGAGGTTCGTTATTTTCTATGTTTTTAAATTCTAAAAAATCTCTATATATCTCATCGATGTTATATTTTTTTATTTTAAATAAAACTTCTGCAAAGTTATTTGCTACTAATTGGTTTAACATATTTTATAATTTTATAAACTATAGTTATTTTAAAAATTATTTTTGATGATAATGCTTTTTTAAGTACTTTTAATATTAAAGATACTTATATGTTATTATTTGTTTTCACCTTTACCTGAATATTCATTTATAATCTCATCTAAAAAAAACTTTTGTTTTTGTAAATCATCAGTTCCTCTTGTCAAGAATTTTCGTGCGTAAACAAACATCAGATTCCCTATCTTTACATTACATTCTTCATCAAACTTTCTTCTTTGTTCATTAAGTTCTGTTTCTAAGTTAGCCATCATTATCTTTCTTTCCTTTTCCACTTCTACCTTCATCTTTCTCATCATATCTGTCTTTAATGCATCAACATTTTCAAGCATTCTTTTTTTTTCTATAGCTACTTCTTTTTCTGTTTGAGCTTTTAAATCTTCTATATATTTCAATTTATTTTCTACTTCTTTAGCATTCGATAACGACGCATCTAAAGTCTTTTTTCTAGCTTCTAAAGATTTAGTTATAGGTCCAAAAGCAAATAACTTCAATATCAATAAAACTAAAAATATAGTTATAAATTGCCAAAAAAATACACCAAAATGTGGGCTTAATAAATCCATATATTACATTGATAATAACATACAAATAATTACTGCAAATAAAGCAACACCTTCAATAAGAGCTGATACAATTATCATTGATGTCCTTGTTGTACTTCTTGCTTCTGGTTGTCTTGCTATACCATCTAAAGCAGATTTACCTATTAATCCAATTCCTAATGAAGAACCGAATACTACTAATCCAGCACCAAGTCCTGCACTAAATAATTTTAATTTATCAGCATTTGGATTACTATTTGTAGCTAATAACATACATACTATCAATGCAAATAATGTAATACCTTCAATAAGAGCTGATATAATAATCATTGTAGTTCTTATATCTCCACTAACATCTGGTTGTTTTGATATTGCAGTCATAGCTGCTTTACCTATTAAACCTATTCCTAGAGCAGCACCAATAATGATGAAACTTACTCCTAATCCTGCACCTAAGTATCCAATGTTGGATATTATCATATCAGTCATAGCTACTATATTTAATGTATAAATACTTTTAACATTTAAAAAAAATATCTTCTTAATTTTTTTAACAATGTATTTTTTATTGATATTTATGTTATATTTCAAAAAAAAATCATTTGTTTATTAAAACTGTTTTTTTATTATTTAAATTTACAACATAACTGTTATTAATAAATTTATGAGTAGAATATGAATGTTTTTTATATTTTATAAAATAAGAATTTTTTTATTAAAGGAATATCAATGTTGCACTATTAAAAAAATAATCTTCTATCGTTTTTTATAACATCGACATTTTTGGGTAGATGTAGTACTTTTATCACATCTTTTATCTTCCTCATTACCACCTTTTTCACCATCACCATCACTATCACCATTACCTTCATCATCTTTTTTTATTTCTTTTAATTTATTACAACCATCAAGAAGTTTTATCACAATCTGTTTATCTATATCTATATTACCACTTTTTACATTAATATTATCAATATATACTTCAAATTTACCATCTGTAATTGTTTTTTTAACTTCTTTAAATAAGTTATTATAACTAATATTTTCAGGAACATTAATAGTAATATTATTTAAAATTTCATTTAATTCATATTTAGTATTATTTTTAGGAACAATTGTTAAAATAATATTTTTATTAGTAGGTTTTTTTTCAACTTTTTCAACAAAATCATTTTCTTTACCTGATAATAAAATCTTATATTGTCCTGTTGTAAGATCATCTTTACTTTCTAAAATATTATTTGAAGGACTTGTAGTTAAAAAAATTCCATGTATAATTCCATCTTTTTCAATACCATCATAACCATTGTCTTTTAAATTTGTTAACAAATTCTTTATTTTACAACTACCTTTTTTTAATACTATTTGTGTATTTTTAGTAACATTATCTTTTAATTTAAATTCATCAGGTTTATCACTACTTATCTCTATATTAATAATAACATCATCCGCTTTTTTCTTTTTAGTAATTTTATCAACTTCTTTTGTTATTTTTATAATATATTGTTCTTCATCTTTAAAATTTTCTTTATCAATTTTATTTGAATTTTTATCAAATATTTCACAGTTATCATTGCTTAATCCATATTCATTAAAAATATATTCTTTAACTTTTACATTTTCATTAATTTTATTATCAAATGTTACTCTAATAGAATTTTTATAATCGTTTTCTACTAAAAAATCATTAGAAGTAAATTTAATATTACAATTTTTAGTTTCAATAAAGTGTTTTTTAGGATCTTCATTTATTACAATATATGATACAACATCTAAATTTTGATTTATCAGGTTATTTAAAACAATTCCTTCAAACCCTAAATCATTCGTAATAATTTTTTGAAGATCATCTAAATTTAGTGCATTTTTAGATTTTGAAATTATACTATTTATTTTTTCTATAACATTAATTCCTTTTTTAAATTTATAAATTTTTTTCAAATCTGAACCGAGATATATATCTGTTAATTTATAATCTATATATCTAGTTAATTTTATTTCAAATTTTTTCTTACCACTATGTGCTATAATTTCTTCTAAACTTTCTTTTTTAAATTCATGTTGATCATCTATAAATACAGAACCATTAATAGTAAATTTATCTATATAATATTTTTCATAAAAAGTATTAAAATCTGAAAAATCTTTAGAAATGTTATAAATTATATTAAAGATGTATTTTACTAAATCAGATTCTTTTTTAATATTTTTTAAATCATCTATAAAGAATGTAAAGGATTTTTCATATTTTTTATATTCACTACCATCTATCTCTTTAATATTTATTTTAGAATCATCACTTGTTTCAAAATAATTACCTTTATAATAAATTTTGTAAGAACATTTTCCATCAATATCATCATTAATATTTATAAGTTCATCTTTATTATTTTTAGTAGCAATTATTTTATATAAAGCTTTTCCTGTTACAGCATTAGAAAAATTATTTTTATCATATAAAAAATCTTTAAAATTTAAATTTTCTATTAAAATCCTAAAACTTCTATAAGCTAAATAAGAACATTCATTTTTATGTGTATAAACTTTATTATCTGCAACTAATTTAATATTACCAGTGTTTATACAATATAAATTACTTCCTACTAAATTGCTACCTATAATTATACTTTGTTTTTTATTCAACTTAAACATAACTATTATAATATATGTCTATATATATTTTTTTTATAATAAAATTTTCTTAATTTTTTTTTAAAAAGTAATATACTAAAGTAATATTTGTTTATAAACATGTAATTATATATATAAACATTGAAATATTTATTCTAAAATATAAAAATCAAAAATACTTATAAATTCAAATGTATAATTCCCTATTTTTTTTGAATCATCTAATATTTTTTGAAAATTATTATTTTTAATATCTAATTCAGAAACTAATGTTTTATAATTACAAGAATTATGATAATAATTATTATTTATATCTTTTACAATATTGGAAATATGTCTTGAACTAATACTTTTATCTTCTGAATCTATTGTAAATATAATTATTTTATTTAGATTTTTATTTATAAAATTATTAATTGAATTAAAATTATTTTCATTATTAAAAATTCTTTTAAATAAAATTTTATTATTTTTATTTTTATAAATATATTCTTTATTTTTTATTTCTTCAATATTTAAAAATTTTACAAAAAAAGTATTTATTAATTCAATAAAATCATATAAAAAAAACTTACTACCATAACCAGTTATTATTATTTTTAAATTATTTTTTAGTTCATTAAATTTATTTAATTCATTATTTGAAATTGTTTTAGATTTATTATCACGTATAAATTTAAGTATTTCTTTATAATTAATAAGTTCTAAACAATCAAAACGTAAATTATTTAAATATATTTCAATAAATTTTTCATAATTTTCGTTATTTTTATAATAAAATTCTAAATCATGAGTTTTAAAATATTGCACAACAAAATCAACAATTAAATCATATAATTTAAATATATTAATTTGTTTTTCTCTATTTAAATATTTTTTTCTTAATTCAATAATTTCATTAATAATTACTTTTTTATATTTAATATCAACGTTATCTGTATTTGTAATTATATTTTCCTCTTTTTTAAATTCTTCAAATAATTCTGGAAAATGATCAAAAATAATCATTAACGAATTAATTGTAGTTTGAAAAACACAATTATTATTACCATGATAAAATTCTGTTTTATTATTTTTTTTATATTTATCTTCTTCTTCTTTTTTTTTATCAAAATCTTTTTCTTTGTCTAAATCTTTTTCTTTATTATTTTTATCATTATTTTCATTTAATTCTGAATTAAAATTATTTTTTTTAATTTTATTTTTAAAACTATAATTACATTTGATTTCAAATATTAAATTTATTATTAAAAAAAAATATAAAAATATATTTAAACTCATATTAAATTTATTAATTATTTAAACTATTATAATCATTTAATTTATTTTTTAAATTAAAATAAATTGGTAAAGAAAATAGTAAAACAGTAAATACAGCAATAAAATCTTTCAAATTAGAACATATTAACATTGTAAAACAAAATAAAAACGCTAATATTGCAATTATAATTCTAATTATTGAATAATTTTCTTTTTTATTTTTAAAAATAAATCCTAAATAAGATATTATTGCCATTAAATATAATACGATATACATTATTACTGACATATCTAAAAAATCAGAAAATGTATTTTTATAAGGGGTAAATTCTAATATTGCTAAAACACATATTGTTCCAAATCCGGCTATTAATAAAGATATATAAGCAGATCCATTTTTATTTGTTTTTCCAAATATCTCTGGAAATAATCCTTCACTAGAAGCACTTTGAGCTAGTTTACCACTAAATAATACCCAGGCATTTAACGATCCACAACACATTAAAAATGTTAATAATCCAATTATCTTATCATAAGTTCCTCCAATTAATTTACCTAAAACAACAGCTAATGGTGCGTGAATATCTTTTAATTCATAACAAGGAATTATTCCAAAAATTGATAATGTAATTATTAATGAAATTAATGCAACTATTGATGTACCTAATATTATTGCTAAAGGTACTGTTTTTTTTGCATTTTTAACAGAATCTGCAGTAGAACCTCCTTCTTCTAATCCAATAAAACCCCAAAAAGCAATAATACTTGAACTTATTATTATTCCAAATGTACTTAAACTTAAATCTGGTAATTTTGAATAATTATCAATAGAAAAATTATCGAAATTAATATTAGAAATAGCTAATATAGGTATTAAAATTAATGGAAACAATTTAATAAAAACCATTATTGATTCTAATAATCCAGCCCATTTGATACCTCTAATATTTAATAATGTAAATAAAATCACTATAAAAGCTTCTAAAAAAAATCGTAAAAAAACATTTATTGGTCCAACTATTTGTTCTAAATAATCTATTGCTGTTGTTATTAATATTGGGTTTGTTATCCATCCACCGCACCAATATAACCAAGATACAAAAAAACCTATTTTTTTACCAAATGTCATGTCAGCATATATATGTGGTCCTCCAGTTTTTGACGTTTCTAAACATAAAAAACCAAATATCATTGCTATTAAAATAGCTCCAATACCTCCTATTATCCATCCTATTAATCCTAATGGTCCAAAAGCAGCTAATTTCGTAGGTAATAGAAATATACTAGATCCTAATTGAGCATTGATAACAATAGCTAATAATGTCCAAAAACCTATTTTTTGACTTAATTTTTGATTTTCATTATTTTCATTATTTTCATTATTCATAATTTTTGTTTAATAAAATTTATTGTAATTAAAATTTATTATTTAATAATTTTATTATTTATATTTTGTAATCTAATTGTATTAAATTTTTATTATATTTTTTTAAAAAAAATTTATTTAAATTATTACTTTAAAAAGTATAAATATTGATAAAAAATACTGAATAATTTATTAAAAAAAATTAATAAAAAAATATTAATTGAATTATAATTAATTTTTCAAAAAATAAATATAATGACTAATTATATTTAAATAAAAAATAAATTATTTATTTTTAAAATAATAAACCGGTAAGGATGTTAATAATATTAAGATTACTGCTATAAAATCTTTAGGATTTGAATTTACTAATATTATTGCACAAAATAAAAATGCGAATGATGTAATTAATAATTTTGTTATTGAATATCCTTTTTCTTTATTTTTATAAACAAAAGTCAAATATGAAATTATAGCTATTAGATATAAAACAACGTACATTATTATTGACATGTCTAAAAATTTCGAATAAGCTTCTTTAACACCTTCTGAAAATTCTAATAGAGCAATAATTGATATTGTTCCTATTGCTGAAATAGTTAAAGAAACATAAGGTGCACCATTTTTATTAGCCTTACCAAATATTTTTGGAAATATATTTTCATCAGCTGATGTCTGTGCAAATTGACCACTAAATAACACCCAGGCATTTAATGATCCACAACACATTATAAATGTTAATATTCCTAATATTTTATCATAATTTCCACCTAATAATCTTCCTAAAACAGCAGCTAATGGTGCATCTGTATTTACTAACTCATCACATGATATTATTCCAAATGTGGCTACTGTATTGATAAGACATATTAAAGCCACTATTGATGTACCTAATACTATTGCTAAAGGTACTGATTTATTTGGATTTTTAACAGAATTAGCCGTAGAGCCCCCTTCTTCAAGACCTACAAAACCCCAAAAAGCTATAGTACATGTACTTATTAATAAACCAAAAGTACTCATATTAGGTTTTATTGAACATAACTCTGGTTTAAAATTATCTAAATTAATACTTGGAATCGCTAATAATGGTATTAAAACTAGCGGAATCATCTTAATAAATATCAATATAGTTTCTAAAAAACCTGCTTTTCTAATACCTCTTATGTTTAATAATGTAAAAAAAAGAACTATTATAACTTCTAAAATAAAACGTACTACTGTTGGTATTGGTCCTATTGCTTGTTGTAAATAATTTATAGATGTAGATATCACTATAGGATTACAAAACCAAGCACCACACCAATATAACCAAGATACGAAAAAACCTATCTTATCACCAAATAATAACTTTGCGTAGATATGAGGTCCTCCATTTTTATGTGTTTCTAATGATAAAAAACCATATACTGTTGCTATAGATATAGCTCCAAGACCTCCGATAATCCAACCTTTAATAGCGCCTGGGACCAAATACTGCTAGGTCTTTTGGTAAGAAAAATATACTTGCACCTAACTGAGCATTAATTATTATTGCGATTAAAGTCCAGAAACCTATTTTCTGGTTAGAATTATCGTTTTTCATATTCATAAACTATAAAAAATATAAAATAAAAAAAATTTTTATATAAATATTATTTTAAAATCTAATATCACAATCCAAATTTAGTAAAAACTATAGTATAAAATTTAAATAATTAAATACAAATTGACCATAAATTTTTTAAAAAAAGGTTACTTTGAACCTACTTTAAAAGTAGGCAACTTACTTTAAAAGTAAGCAACCAACGTAACGTTGGATCAAATATTTAATACATTATATATCATAAGAAATTAAGCCTGTACGGCAATTGAGTACGAACTTTGTTACCTTCTTAGGAATAGGCGCTTCACCGATTGAGAACAAAGATCCAACATTATGTTGGGATAATTTGTTTTTTTTTATTTTCTTTTTATAATTAACATATGAAGGTTAAACGTTATTTAGAAAAATACATTAATTTTTCTTTAATATCGAATTGTATTGTTTTTAACACATTAGCTGGTTCTGGAAAACAAGATGGTAAAGGTAAAAAATGTAGTGGTTCTGGAAAAGATAAAAACAAATCTAATACTACAGGAGAAGGTGAAAATGAACTATCTTCTGAAGAATTAGCTAAAAAACAGAAGGAAGAAGAAGAAAGAAAACAGAAAGAAAAGAAAGCTAAAGAAGAAGCTGAAAAATTAGCTAAAGACAAAGCTGCTTTAGATACCAAAAAACAAGAGTTGATAGATGTAATAGATGCCTTAGTACCACGAATAACTAAACTTAATACTAGTGGATACAACGATCTTAAAATAAATGAAATTATTACTAAAGATCAGATAAATTTAGCAAATGCTAAAACTATTGTAGATTTAGAAGATAAAATAAATAAATTAAATGATAAAATTACTAAAAATGAAGAAACATTAGCTAATTATGAAGAACTTAAAAAGAAAAAAGAGGAAGATTTTATACCTAAATTTAATGAATTGTACGATAAAATGATTATCATTAACAGCCTAAACGGTTGTAATAGTAAAGTAAATACTACAATAATTACTAAAAATATGATAGATGATTCTAAATATGAAGATATTCCTAATATTACGCAAAAACTTAAAAATTTAGAAACTGAAATAAACACTAAAATTTCAGAAATAAAACAAGATTTAAAAAATAAAAATGCTGAAATAGTAAAACAAAAATCAAATAGTTCTAATCCATTACATGATGTAATTAAAGTCAATTATAAAGATCAACAGATACATGATTGCATAATTACAAATTTAGTTGAAATTTATAATGATATAAAGTTAAATTATGATCTTTCACAATTAACTACAAATGAAGCAAAAAAATATGTTAAAGATGAATTTAAAAAAATTGAAAATTTACATAAATTTTTCGTTGGGTTGAAAATAAAAACTGATAGTGAATACCTTGAAGAAGAATATAAAATTTTAAACCAAGTAGATTCTTTCACAGATATAACTAAAGTTAAATTTTTAAGTAGTGCTCTTACAAGTCTTAAAAACATACAAAATAAAATATCTACTTTAAATAAAACATATAATGAAAATTACAAAAAAAGGTATGAAACTGCTATAAGTACTAATAATAAATTGTCTATAAATTTTATTTATAAAATTACTATTAAAAATCCTTTAGGAGGTGTCCCTATTACAAATACACCATATAATTATACTCATAGTGATATAATTACAACTCCAGGATTAATAAATATAGATTGTACAGTTACTAATGAAAAAACTGTAGATGCTTTAAATGCTATTGATGGAAATATTAAAAAATTAGAAGAAGCTGTTACTAATAGTGAAGCTGCATTTAAGGAAAATATCAAAAATACTTATAATTTTTTTATAAATACATATGGAGATATATCTGATGGTATAAAAAATTATGCATTAACTGATGATACTTTAGATGGAATGATTGATTCGATAAAAAATTTATATGAATTAGTTAGAACAGAAGTGCAAAAATTATTAAAAAATGCAGAAACTATTTCATCTGCTGGTGTTGGTATAACTGATGAGTTTAAAAATAAGTTAAAAAAACTTAAATTATATAAAATTTCTGATGATGTAAAATCTATTAATCCTTCATGTATGGAACCTAATAATTTTTTTAATAGTGAGAATAAAAACGGAGATAAAATAAAAGAGGCATTAAAAAATTTAAAAACTGAAATAAAAAAATGTGATATCATTGAACAAAGAAAAAAAATATATAATAGATTAAAAAATAAAATTGATCACTATAAAAAAAATTTTGAAAATTCTCTAAGTTTATTTTATTATAGATCTGTTAAATTAAATAAAAAAAATGAATATAGGTTAACTGAGCCAATTTGTAATAATTTTTGTTCTACATTAACAGTTTCTGATAATAATATAACTTTAAAAGAAAAATATTTTTATTATGGACTATATGGGTGTGGTGATTTTACAAATAAAATAAGTTTTGACGATATTGAAAAAATTTTAAATAATTTCGAAAAAATATTTAAACATAATAGTGAAATTTTATCACAATATAAAGATTATTTTAAAAAAAATTTAGATGAAATCAAAAAATTGAATTATGATTATAATTCTGCTGATTGGCTTTCTCCTGAGGATAAAACTAATTTAAATAAATTTTTTAAAAATTTTGAAGATATAGATGGTATTTTAAATAAATATTTTGATGAATATATAAATTTTGATAAATATTTAACTGATTCAAATGAATATTTAACTTATTTTTTTAGTATATTTGATACATTATTTAAAGATTTGAAAAATAAATATTTTAAGCAAAGAATATATTTTGGTGAAATTTTTGATAATATGAAAAGTGATAATATCGATAACGATCAAATAGTTTTTTTTTATAATGTATTTCTTAATGTAGAGATATATAAAATATTTATTTATCTATTATCTTTGCCTATAAAAGCTGCTATAAAATATGAAAATATTGAAAAATTAATAGAAGAAGTGAAAAAATTAGATAAAGGGAAAAGTAAAGATAAAGATGTTTATACAAAATTTTTACTAAAAATATATTTTGATAATTTAAAGGGAGATAAGGATTATGAAAAAAAAACATTAAATGAAATAAATTTTAACGAATTTACTTGTGTTTTAGATGAGAAAAATGTAAACATAATACATAATTTCTTAACGTATAATGGTATATTATTCAATAATATTAAATGTTTTTTTAGTGAATTAAAATATTTTAAAGATTTAAATTTACTAAGTAATGATGTATTAAAATTACCAGATGAATCTAAAAAATAATAATTATAATTAATTATTCATTTTACTTAAAATATCATTAATTTTATTTTCTCTAATTTTCAAATCATCGATTTTTATAAAGTTTTCAATTGTCTCAAAAACATAATTATATTTATTCTCAAAAATACCTAATTCTTCTTTTTTAAATTTACCTAAAACAAAATCACATTGTTGACCATATTGATAATCATTACCTATTCCAATTCGTAATCTTTGATAATCATCACCTATCATCTGTTCTATGTTTTTTAAACCATTATGACCACCAGAACTACCTTTTTTACGATATCTAATATCACCAATGTTAATATGTAAATCGTCAACTAATATCATAATATCACTATTATCTATTTTTAACCAATTTTTCCAATAACTAACCGCTAAACCACTATTATTCATATACGTAGTAGGCTTTATAAAATAAACATTGACATCATCGATTTTTTTATTAACAACCATCGAATATTGTGATTTTTGAAAATTATCTGTAACTTCAAAATGTTCAAGAATCTTATCTAAAAATAAAAAACCAACGTTATGTCTTGTAAAATCATAACTGCTCCCAATATTACCTAACCCAACTATAATCCTATTATTCATTATATTTATTCTAATTTTATTAACCTTAAAATATAAATTAACTTCCATAATATGGATGGATTTTTTTTAATAGATAAAGAAAAAGGTTACACCTCATTCGATGTTTGTAATAAGTTAAAACATAAGTTTAAATTAAAAAAAGTAGGTCATAACGGCACTTTAGACCCTAACGCAACAGGATTAATGATAGTGGCTGTAAATAGTGCTACAAAACAATTAAATAATTTAAATTGTAATGATAAAGAATATATCGCAACAATATTATTCGGTAAAGAAAGTAATACTTTAGACCCTCAAGGAGAAATATTAAAAGATGATAAAAACATTAAAATAACCGAAAATGGCATAGATAATGTTCTAAATTTATTAAAAAATCAAGAACAACAGATTCCTCCAATGTTTTCTGCAATAAAAGTAAATGGTAAAAAACTATGCGATCTAGCTAGAAAAAATATAACTTTAGATATACCACCTAGATCAATAAAAATATATAAAATACAACGTTTAAGTAGTATTTATTATTCCTCAGATAATTATCCACAAGTAGATATAATAATGACTGTTTCAAAAGGATTTTATGTACGTAGTTTATCAAGAGATATGTGCAACATATTAAAAATACCAGGATTATTACAAGACCTAAGAAGAACAAAAAACGGCATATATAGTATAAATAATGCAAAAAAAATTGACGAAATAAATGAATCAGATATATTTCAACTTTAACTATTAACTCCAAAAAATTATAATTTAACTTTTTTATATTACCTTAAATAAAACATCTTGGGGATATAGTTCAGACGGTAGAACATTTGATTCGCATTCAAAAGGTCAGGAGTTCAACTCTCCTTATCTCCACTTACTTAAAAAGTAAGCAACCAACTTAAAGTTGGATCTTAGATACTTTTTAAAAAGTATCACAAAACAAATCTAAGATTGGATATACGTTCTCAAACGCCTCACAAACTTTTTATAAAAAGTTTGACAAAAACCAACGTGACGTTGGATCCATCTTATTATTGTTGGTTACTTTTAAAGTAACTTTGGACAAAAAGTCAAAACAAAGAATATATAATGATATATAAACAGTTAATATTATTGGATCCAACTTTAAGTTGGTTACTTACTTTTAAAGTAAGATTTTACTAAAAATGTTGGAAATTTGAATAATATAAAGGTTAGTTATAATTTTACATTGAAGATAAAAATTTTTTTAAGTATTTTTTTTACAAAAAAGATTTAAAAGTTGTTAAAAAAAGTTTGTAACATAAAATATAGTAGTAAGAATATGTACATGGGAGACGTAAATGCTAACATATTACCAACTAGTGATTATGTTTTTAAGAGGTTATTTGGTGTTGAGAAAAATAAAGATCTACTCATAGATTTATTGAATGCTTTATCTGAAGAATATAATCTAATGCCTGAGATTAAGAATTTAGAATATAGAAATTCTGAAATGATAAAAAAATATGAAGAAAATAGAAGTGGTTTATTAGATGTTAGGATAAAGACCACAGATAATACATATGTAGATGTTGAAGTGCAGACTATATATTACGATAACTTTGTAGAAAGAGGTATTTTCTATAATTCTTTGATGTTGTTAGATGGTGTTGAAGCAGGTAGTAGATTAAAAAAAATACCTAATGTGTATAGCATTTGGATTATTAAAGATAAAATTAGTAAAGAATGTGAGATTTTTGATAGGAAAACACCTATAGAGATAATAGAACCAACATATAGAAAAACTAAATTTGGTGATGATTATAAAAAAACAAATGTTAATTTTACATCTGTTTATATATTTTTGAGTAAGTTTAAGGAAGGTATATTTAATACAAAACTTGAAAACTGGTTAAAATTTGTTGATAATAGAAGTATGAATGGTGTTACAGACGATAAGATATTAAAAGCTATTGAAGAACTTAAAATATTAAGAGGTGACAACGATATAAGACAGATGTATGAAACAGATATTAAGACAAGATTAGCTAATGACTTAAACAGAGCAGAAAATATAGAAAAAGGTAAAATAGAAGGATTAAAAGAAGGTATAAAAAAAGGTTTGAAAGAAGGAATTAAACAGGGTAAAATAGAAGGATTAAACGAAGGAATAAAACAAGGTTTAAAAAAAGGAGAAAAAAATAAATCTATAGAAATAGCTAAAAATATGTTAAAATTAAATGTAGATGTTAATATTATTTCACAATCTACTGGATTATCAATAGAAGAAATAGATAAGTTAAAGTAATATATTTAAATTTTACTAGTTGTTATATATGGCTTTATAAATTATTTTTAGACTTTTATTATTTTTTAGAAAAATAATTTTTTTTAGAAAATGTAGAATTGTATAAAATAAAATATATTAAAATCACAACTTTTAGTTATATAAATTTTAATTTTATTTATATTGAAAATTACTCTAATCTATATCTTTTTTAGGTTTTTCAAGACCTTCTATAGTAATATTTTTCTTTTTAGAATAATCATATATTGCTGCTTTTATAGCTTCTTCTGCTAATAACGAACAATGTATTTTTATTGGTGGTAGGCCATCTAAAGCTTCTACAACAGCTTTATTAGTTACTTTTAAAGCATCTTCTATCGTCTTACCTTTTATCATCTCAGTAGCTATACTCGATGTAGCTATAGCAGCTGCACAACCAAATGTCTTAAACTTACAATCTATAATAGTTTTAGTATTATCATCAACTAATATATACATCTTCATTATATCACCACATCTAGGATTACCAACAATACCTATTCCTGAAGCATTTTCTATTTCTCCAACATTTCTAGGATTTTCAAAATGATCTAAAACTTTTTCTGAATACATATTATACTTTTACTACTTATTTTATTGTTACATAAAAATAGGCATTATTAAAGCTAATATATCAAAATTAACTTCTTCATCAGGTTCGTGTACCGGTTTTATTATCGTTGATTTATTAGAAATATTATTACCATTTGGCTCTGAAAACTCTAAAATAATTTCATCAGTAGATAGATTTTGTAATATTTCTATTAAATATTTAATATTATAAGATATAGATAAATTATTACCTTTATAAATACATTCAATATTTTCATTACCATTGTTTTCAGAATTAACATCTTCTGCAATTAGTTCTAAGTTGTTTTCAGTTAATTTTAATATAATCTGAAATGTTATCCCATTTGTATAATTTGTTAATCTTTTTAAAGCACTTATCAAATCTAATCTATTTACATACAACTGATTTGTATAATTTTTTGGTATAACACGTTCATAATCAGGATATTGATCTTTTATTAATGTCGTTATTAAAACATCATTACCAGATTCAAAATATATGTATTTATCATCATAATAAATATTTATCATAGAATCTTCTTTAATAATATCCGATACTAAAGATAGAAAACGTTTAGGTACTACAAATTTATTTTGTAAATTGTTATTTTCTAATTTAGTGTTAAATCTTATTAATCTATGAATATCTGTTGCTACAGCTGTAAAATTATTGTCGTTAAATTCAAATAATATACTATTAATAACAGGTTTTAAAGAATCATGACTAGCTACAATGATAGTATTATTTATAGAATCTAATATAGTCTTACCATTTAGAACAATATTTTGACTAGATTTATTAATATTTACTATTGGAAATAATTCTCCATTATCACAAATGATCTTATATTTACCACATTTAGAAACAATATTTACTATATTTTTAGTATTGTCTATGATAAGTTCTATTGGTTGATCTGGTAAGTTTTTTAATGTATCTAATAATATTTTACTTGGAATAGCTATACTTATTGGTTCGTAACTATCTTCAAGATCGATATAAGTGTACATTATGATAGACAGATCAGAAGTCGTTATTTTTAATTTATTATCTTTTATTTCTATTAGAAAATCTTCTAAAATAGGTACTAAAGGTTTATTAACAATTACATTTGAGAATTTTAATAACGATTTATAAAAATATGATGAAGATATTTTTACACTCTTACTAACCATACTTAATAGTTAGTAAAAATTTGTGAACATGAGAGGAATCGAACCTCCAACCTTTACATCCGCAATGTAATGCTCTATCCAATTGAGCTACATGTTCCTATATAAAAAATTTTACTAAAATTCAAACTTTTATATAACATTTTTCAAATTATATTTCACTATTTTTTTATATTCTAATAAAACATAATTTTTTACTAATAATAAAGTATGGCTGATGTTACCACTGATATATTAACGATAGTAATAAAAAGTAATTATTACAAAAATAATATATCAAAAGATTTTGAAATATTTCCAGATAAAAAAACAGAGTCTTTTTTAAAGCAACATTCCATGTCTATAGCTACTACAAATATTGGTTATAAAATAATATGGTTAACAAAAAATATTAACGATATTAAGACTTGTTTTAAAACTATTTTCTCTGATTATATATTAAAATTTGATATTTTTATAAAAAATAAAAAATCCTATAAATTTTTAGATGTTCGTAGTGATGTTTTATATTTATATGAAAATAATAAAGATAGTAATAATTTAAAAGTCGATACTTTATTAAAATTCGACTATGATGCAGTACTTCCAGAAGGTTCTTTTGGTAAAATAAGTTTAGATTTAAGTAATTTAAATATTGATAATAATAACGAATTTATAATAAATATAGATAGTTTAAATTCATATTGGAATATTAAAATAAATAAAAACAAAACTAGCATTCATAATATTTTAGGCATTTTTATTAATGGAAATAAATACGAATTTTTTAAAATAGAAAAAAACAGTTTTATATATTACATTTCAAAAGAGAATATACCTCTACATGAATCAGGTTTTTATAAGTTAACAATAGAATATTTAACGAATAGAAATACTGTAGAAGTAGACAATTTAGTTGCACCTACTAATTATAATAAATTAGATAAGGGAAACTATATAAGTGATATTATTTGTAACTTTTAATATAATACTATTATATATGCCAAATGCAGCTACTTTAGGATGTAAGACTATGTGCCCTATGGTTACTCCTGGTGTACCTCCTATACCACATGTTAGTGGAGGTACTATAATATCTGGAGCACCTACTGTTTTAATAGGAGGTAAACCAGCAGCTAGAATGACTGATAACATATTATGTAATGGTGCTCCACCACATCCTGATACTATATTAAAAGGATCTTCTACAGTATTTATATGTAATATGCCTGCTGCTTATATGTCTTGTAATACAGCATCAGGAGGAATGATAATAAATGGAGAACCAACAGTACAAATAGGAATGTAATTACCTACTTGCAAAGTAGGTAACTTGTTCTCAAACGCCGAAGCGCCTATTACTTAAAAAGTAATCAACTCGTACTCAACGCCGTACAGGCTTAATACATTATCTATTAATATTATAATGTAATGGTCCAGGACTTAGTTCTGGTTGGTTACTTTTAAAGTAACATCAAAAACTAAATTGCATGGAAGTTTAATTAGTACACACAGGAGCACATACAGATCAGTTACTTTTTAAACCAAAAAGTAACCAAAAAATTAACTTTTTTATCAAAAAACTTAACTAAAAAACACCAAAACGTTTAACTTTATATTTTACTTAATATATAATGTATTAAATTAGTTATATATTCGTCTTTATGAATATAGAAACATCCTAAGGTCCAGGACTTAGTCCTGGTTGCCTACTTTTAAAGTAGGTTTTTATTAAAAGAACAGTAATGTGACACTGCTTAAAATTTATTTTTTTTATTGATCTTCATTATTTTGATCACCATTATCATCTTCTTCATTATTTTTAACATCTTCGTTATCTTTATTTTTTAATTCTACATATTTAGTTACTAGATCTACTATATCTTTTATATTCTTTACATTTAGAAAATCATCTTCATTAATATTTATTTCGAATTTATTTTCTAAACCAGATAATAGATCGACATAATCTGTTGATAATTTATCTATTTTCATATCTTCTAATGTAGAATCTACAGTTATTGTATTTCTACTTATTGCGAAATCTCTTTCAATAACCTTTATTACTTCTTCTTCAATATTTGTATCTAAAATCATTATTTATAAGTTATAAAAAAATTATGATAAGTTATATTTTTTTTTAAATAAATAAAAGTGTAATATAAAGTAGGGAGATATTTATGAATATGGTTAATTATTTTAAAAATGTAAAATTATTATTTTTTATTTTAAATAATTTTTTAATTCATTCAGATGATATAGGTACAAAATTACAAGATGTTTTTAAAGAGTATTCTGCGAATGATTTAACAACTATAGCTGGTAAAACTGGTTCTTACAAACCAATAGTAACAAATACAATTGATCTTATCATGGATGAAAAAGGTAATTTAACCGAAAAGGGGACAGTTTTTAAAAGTTTTATTGATAAAGAACTAGGGAAAGAATTTAAAAGAGATTTTACAAGTAAAAAATTAAAAGAAACTATTCAAGCTGCTGTTATAGGTTTTCCTAATGGACAACAAAAACCAGATTCACAGGAAAATGTTGGAGATTACAAAGTTTATTATCAAAAATATGGAACTGATACAAATATGCCTTTAGTTGTATGGTTTCATGGTAATGGATGTTCTTTTGATAATTGGAAGTGGAGAAACAATGATATAGATAATGTTTTAAAACATGTATTAGCTATAGAATATCCAAGTTATGTTAATAATAATTTTTCAAATTTTGATGAGATAGATAAATATACAACATCTGTGGCTGAATTTTTATTAAACTACATAAACACTAAGAATATAAAACAAATAGTATTATTTAGTCACTCTTTTGGTTGTAACGTAAATACTTTAGTTTATAAAAAACTTAAGAATAAGATATCATCAAATTCTAATGATATAGAATTAAAATCAGTACTTGTTTTTCCATATTATAATGCTATTGACGCTTCAGCATGTGTCTTAACAAATTTTCAAACTATTTCAAATTGTACACAAACTGCTAAAGGACAAAATATTTTTGATAAGATTTTTAGTTTTCTTCCAAAAGATGTTGATAAGACTCCATTTATTAAACCATTTGTAGATGAAATGTACAAAAGACTATTTGAAAAGACTATGAAAAATAGTTTTGAAACTGAATTAGAATTTATAGAAAGAGTTAGCAATAACGGCCTCATATTAAATCAAAGTGGTGTAAAATTAGAAAATATAATATTAATTAAAGACAATGTTAAACATTGTGAGTGGAAATATGATACAAATCTTAATAAAAGTAAACTACTTAGTAGTAAAGATAAGGTAACTTTAATAGATTATCTGACAGATTTTAGCAATTTTAAAATAAAAGATGATGAAACAACAAATAAAAATATAGTTATATTGTATTCTAACAAGGACAATATGGTTGGTAATGGTGGTCTTTTAATTGCTCAATCTTTTGTATTAAAACATATTAAATATAATAAAGATTTTTTAGATCCAAAAAATGATCCAAAACATAAAAATTTAAAAACAATGTATATGGCTATGTGTTATGATTTAGACAAACAAGATATTCAGGCTATAAATGATTTAAATGAAATTGATTATTTTGATCGTCAAGCTGTAAATGATATTTTGAATGCAAAAGGTTTTTGCCAGTGTTATAATCAAATGAAAAAATTTGAAGATAGAAATATAGACTCATCACATATGGATGAAATTGGAAGATAAAATATAAATTTTTAATTAAATTTACATATTGAACACATATTAATCATATAATTTTTTTTATTAATCTTTTTATTATATTCTAAAATTATAAGTCATAATGTCGATTATTGGAAAGATAAAAAATTTTTTAGTTGACTCATATAATGAAGTCAAATATAATACGACGTGGCCTAGTATTAATGAGCTACAAACAACATGTATTGTAGTTTTTGTATTTATATTATTGATGTGTGCTTTGATATTTGGTATTGACTTTATGGTTATGTATATATCAAATTATCTATATAATTAAAATATATGGTATTGGATAATAAAAAATGGTATGCTTTAAGTGTTTCTGGTGGAAAAGAAATAAAAACAAGGGATTGGCTTTTAGAAAATAAAAGTAGATTCGATGTAAATGATGATATGTTAGATGAAATTCTTTTACCTATCCAGAAGAAGAGTATATTAAAAAATGGTAAGAAAGTTATATCAGAGAGTGCGTTAATGGGACCATATATATATATTCATGCAGATATATCTAATGAATTAGTTTTAAATTTTTTTTCACAAGCACCTAATGTGTTTAGTTTTGTAGGTAGTAAAAAAGGTGGTTTTCATAGTGGAGCTGCTGAATTAAATACTGAAGAAATTAAGAAGATAATGGAAAGAGATAATGATGAAAATAGAGATAAGTCAAGTTCAGATTTTATAGAAGGAGAAGAAGTATGTATTGTTGCTGGTCCATTTAAAAGCTTTACAGGTACGATAGAAAAAGTTATTTCAAAAACTAATTTATTAAAAGTAAAGGTATTGATTTTTGGAGGGGAAACTATTATAGAAGTACCTTTTTCACAAGTAAAAAGAAAGAATAATTATGAGTAAAGAAATAAAAGGTTATATAAAAATGCAATTAAAAGCAGGTAATGCTACACCTGGTGCTCCTATAGCTCCTATATTAGGTAGTAAAGGATTAAGTCAACATATGATGAATTTTTGTAAGGAGTTTAATGAACGCACAAAAAGTAAAGCAGGACAGATATTACCTGTTGTTATAACATATTATGAAGACAAGTCTATATCTTTTGTTGTAAAATGTGAACCTGTTGCAGTAACATTATTAAAAGCTGTCAAAAAAGAAAAAGGATCTGGTATTCCAAATAGAACTAAGATAGGGTCATTACCATATTCTAAAATAGAAGAGATTGCAAAAGAAAAGATGGAAGATCTTAATGCTTATGATGTTGAAAATGCAGCTAAGATAATAATGGGTACTGCAAGAAGTTTAGGAATAGATATTGTAAAATAATATTTGTATAAATTTTTGTATATTTTTAAAGAAATATATTGATTTAAAATACATAAATATATACTGTTATATAAGAAATAAACATGATTTATAGCTATAAATATACAAATAGTATATTAATATAAATATAAATCTATGTTTATGAATATGTTATTTTTTGGGAGTGCAACATTTAGTTTTTAAATAAAAAATATTTACTTTAAAAGTAGGCAAATTCGTAAGTATTTGTAGTATTATGAATTTAGTTATTCAATATATAAATTAAATATCAGCTTAAAAATTAATATTATAAACAAATTAGATGATAGTTAATTAAATATTTTTAAATTACTTATTTTTTAAATTATAATTATACGATATGAACTATTAAAATATATTTATATCTGGGCACAATGGAAAATTTTATGATGAATAAAAAAATAACTAAAATCTTTTAAATTTTGATTTTAGTTATTAGTCATAAAAAAACTAAAGATATGACTAATTATAGTATAAACTTAAGTGCCGAATA
>Ga0256405_10005330_pt1 | contig 22454 bp, 20 predicted proteins | sample RumenRJG_02DNA_FD_189096 | JGI IMG/M metagenome (GOLD analysis project Ga0256405, IMG submission 189096) | Bovine rumen microbial communities from Lethbridge, Alberta, Canada - RJG_02 | ecosystem: Host-associated > Mammals > Digestive system > Stomach > Rumen | place: Canada: Alberta... | reverse complement strand
CGTAGATGAGTATAAGCTATTGTTGATTGAACTTATTCTCAATTTATGCTCCTTTTATCAGCATTCCATTTCCGTTGTTAGCCATTTGAACAGTAGTATAATGGTTTATTTTGTCGTCAAGAGAAATATTTTCATCTTTTACTTCTTTATTCACTTCTTCCATTATGTTGGATTTTAAATCTTTGTCTCTTGAAAAAACATCCATTTCTTTTTCGCGGGCAAAAGCGTTAACTTTTGTGCTATATATTTTTGCGGGTAAAGTTAATGCTAAGTATGCCAATCCGACAGCAGCTCCGATTCCTGAAAGTTTTAGCGCCCTGCTTTTTGAACCTTTTTTAATAAAAAAACTTCCGAGACCGGCTGCAGATGCTCCCAACAAAGTTCCGGCTCCAATATTAGACCATATCGCAAGATTGCGCTCCGCTTTTCTGTTAATAGGATTTTCATAACCATTTTTAATTGCAGTAAATTGTGGTTTGGGGCAGTTAAAACTATTTATCGCTGATATTTGCATAATAACTCCTTTCGTTTATAATAATAAACCTGAAAAAATAATTTTGCTATATTGTAAACTTGTCCATTATTTTTGTTACAAAAAATTGAATTGTAACAATTTTTGGCAGAATTATAATTTTTGTGTTATCATCAAGACAAAATTGATAATTATTTATAAAAAGGGGAAAAATATGATTTCAGTAAATGATTTAAAAACAGGCTTGACATTGCAATTGGACAACGGGTTATGGTCTGTTGTTGAATTTTTACATGTAAAACCGGGTAAGGGTGCTGCATTTGTTCGTTCAAAACTTAAAAACGTTGAAACAGGTCAAGTTGTTGAAAAAACATTTAGAGCCGGAGAAAAAGTAGCAAAGGCTATGCTTGACAGACGTGAAATGCAATATCTTTACAAAGAAGGTAAAGAATATGTAATGATGGATAACGAATCTTATGAACAATTACAGTTGACAGAAGAGCAAATCGGCGACGGTAAGAAATATTTGAAAGAAAATATGATTGTTCAGGTTCTTATGCATGATTCAAGGATAATAGGAGTTGACTTGCCGGCTCATGTAGTGTTAGAAGTTACTGATACTCCTCCGTCAGAAAAGGGAAATACTGCTCAAGGCGGTACAAAACCTGCTACATTGGAAACCGGTGCAGTTGTCAATGTTCCGTTCTTTATCTCCAACGGTGATAAAATCAGGGTTGATACAAGAACTAATGAATATCTAGATAGAGCGTAAAATTTAGCAGATGTTTAAATTTGTTTAGGTGAAATTTTTATGTAAAATTTATTCACCAGTTTTATGCAGTAAGAAAGGTAAAGTAATGAAATTTGATATAGAATATGTTGAAAAACTAGCAAAAGTATTGGCAGACAATTCTTTGACAGAGATTTCCTTAGAAGATGGTGAACAGGCAATTACTATAAGGAAAGATGTTATTGGAGTTGCACCTGCTGCAGTTTCTACCCCGACAGCTCAACCTGCAGCTGTTTCAGAACCGGTGAAAAAGGGAAGACCTTTAACATCTCCTATGGTTGGTACTTTTTATTCAAAGCCATCACCTGATTCAGAAGCTTTTGTAAAAGTTGGTCAAACTGTAAAAGAAGGTGATGTCGTTTGTATTGTTGAAGCAATGAAACTTATGAACGAAATCGAATCAGAGTTTTCAGGTAAAATCCTTGAGATTTGTGTGTCTGACGGACAACCTGTAGAATTTGGCCAAGTGCTAATGTATGTAGAGTAGTTGTAAGGTCGAAATATTGATTAATATTTACCTTCAATGGAGATAAAAATGTTTAGAAAAGTTTTAATAGCAAACAGAGGGGAGATTGCAGTCAGAATCATTCGTGCTTGCAGAGAATTAGGTATTCCAACGGTAGCAATATATTCTCAGGCAGATGCGAATTCTCTCCATGTGAGGTTAGCGACTGAGGCTTATTGTATAGGCCCTGCACAAAGCTCAAAGAGTTATTTAAGTATTCCTGCAATAATTTCTGCAGCAATAGTATCAGGTGCTGATGCGATTCATCCGGGTTATGGGTTTATGTCTGAAAGAGCTGATTTTGCAGAAATTTGTGATAAACATGGAATCAAATTTATAGGGCCTACGGCAGAAGCTATGCATAAAATGGGTGATAAGGCTACGGCTCGTAAAACTATGATTGAAAATGATGTTCCGGTAACTCCTGGAACTGGTATTTTGCATACTCCAGATGAAGTTAAAGAATTTGCGAAAAGAGCAGGTTATCCTATTATATTGAAAGCCACTGCGGGTGGCGGCGGAAAAGGTATGAGAATATGCAGATCTGATGATGATGTTGAAACTAACATGAGCTTATGTCAGTCTGAAGCACAAAATTTTTTCGGAAATCCCGATGTATATGCCGAAAAATTTCTTGAAAATCCGCGTCATATAGAGGTGCAAATCTTAGCAGATCAATATGGAAATGTTGTACATTTAGGTGAGAGAGACTGCTCTATTCAAAGACGCCATCAAAAACTTTTGGAAGAAGCTCCATCTCCTGCTATTGATGAGGCTACCCGAAAAGAAATGGGTGCAGCAGCAGTAAGGGCTGCAAAGGCTATAAACTATGAAAGTGCAGGTACTTGTGAGTTTTTGCTTGATCATGACGGCAAATGGTATTTTATGGAAATGAATACTCGTATCCAAGTAGAACATTGTGTTACCGAGATGATTTCAAATATTGACTTGGTAAGAGAACAAATAATGATTGCAGCCGGCGAAAAACTCGATTTTACTCAAGACGACATTATTTTAAGAGGTCATGCAATAGAATGTCGTATAAATGCTGAAAATCCTGAAAAAGATTTTATGCCCAATCCCGGACAAATTACGGGATATGTTACTCCGGGTGGTTTTGGTGTAAGGGTAGATTCTCACGCATATCAGGATTATACAATTCCTCCATATTATGACAGTATGATAGGTAAGCTGATTTGTTGGGGCCGGACTAGAAATGAAGCTCGCAGAAGAATGTACAGAGCATTAAAAGAATATGTTATAACAGGTGTCGAAACGACATTACCTTTTCATCAGGAAATTATTGAAGATCCGGTATTTATGAGCGGAAATTTTAATACAGGTTTTATCGAAGATTTTTATAGAAGAAAAGGCAAATAATTCATTGCTAACAATTTAACATAAAAAATTTTTTATGTTAAAATATTCTTATGGACTGGAGAGAAGAACTGATAAAACTTAAAACAAAGTTTGAAAGTTTAAGCAAAAAAAAGAAGGCTTATTTAGGCTCTTTTGTGTTGCTTTTTTCTGTTCTTTTATGGGCATTTATTTCAGCAGGTGTGATAACTCATAATTTCAACAGAAGTCAGCTTCAAACTGATAAAGATAGGCAAGAAGCATTGATTCATGGGATTATATTAACCGAAACAAAAGATGACAAAAAATATTGGGAAATTTATGGCGAAAACGGTAACTATGATAGTAAAAACGGTATAGCCATGCTGGATAACGTTATTGGAAATTTTTATGATGAAAATAACGAAGTATCTATGAGTTTTGAGTCTTCTAAAGGTACGTATAATGAAAATAAAAAACAAATTATTTTGTATGAAGATACATTTATTGTAATGAAGGATTTGACAACTTTGAGGGCAAATAGGCTTGATTGGAAAGGTAAAGACGAACCGATTATAGCTAAAGGCAATATTCGAATAACAAGGAATAGCGAATTTATAGCAACTGCAGACGAAGTTGAAATAAGTCCGGATTATGATAAATTTAAGATAAAAGGTAATGCAATTTCAAAAGTATATGAGGAGCAAAAGTGAAAAAAATATTCTTAACTCTGTTATTTACAATATTTATGTGCGGCTTGTTTGTGCAGGCATCTGATTTGATTATAGAGTCAAAAACTCAGAGTTATTCTGAAGAAGAAAATAAGATAAAATTTGACGGAGATGTAAAGGTATCCGTTGATGATTTAAGAGTTGTTGGAGATTCTGCAGATGTTAGTATGCAAGATAATCAAAAGCTTGATACTGCAACATTTTATGACAAGCCATATGCTTTTGAAATTAAAAAGAACAAAAAAAGAGAAGTAAAAGCAAATATTTTAAAACTTTCATTAATAACAAAAGTTGTTAAAGCTCAAGGGGATACTCAGTCAATTGTTTTTGACGGTAAAACTCCAATAGTTGTAATAAATGCTGATGAACAAGAGTATGATACAAAAACAGGTCTTATGACGGCAGAAGGTGCTGTAACAATTTTGTATAAAGATTTAGAAACATTTTCTAACAAAGCTAAAATTCATACAGACAAAAATGGTGATTTAAAAGATATTGAATTAATTGGAAATGCGAGAATAAAAGAACAAAAAGGAAATGATTCTTATGCGGATCAGTTTTTCTATAACGCTTCTACAAAGATTGTAACAGCTGTTGGAAATACCACTTCCAATGTTGTTATGGATGATGGCGGTAAACTGGTAATAAAATCAAACAGACAAGAGTATGCTCAAGAAAAGAGTACATTTAATGCATCGGGCAATGTTCAAGTTTGGTATCAGGATTATTATGCACAGGGACCGAAAATTACAGTATATCCAAATGATGAAGGGAAACCAAATGAAGTATATTTTTCAGGCCGTTCAAGTATAACTCAGGGTGTTAGAACAATTTTTGCTGATAAGATTACAATGTCTATGAAACCAAAATTTTTTCAAGCTATCGGAAATACAAGAACTGTAATAAAAAATATCGGAAACGGTAATAGTGAAGGTATAGGACTTGGATTATAATGGAAGAAAAAGTTAATAAAGCAATAGAACTTTATAAAAAAGGTAATTATAAAGAGGCAATTGATGTTTTTAGCACAATTTTAGAAACAGAACAAGATAATGCTGAAATCTATAATAATATTGGGCTTTGTTATGCAAATATTGGTGATGATGAGAAAGCTGAAAAGAATTACCTAAAAGCTCAAGAATTGAATCCGAAGCTGCCTCAGGTTTATATAAATCTTGCGGATATCTATTACAAACAAAAAGATATGGGAAGCGGGATAGAGCTGATGTCACAGGGTGTATATGAAATTCCTGACAATATGGTGTTTCGTCATTATCTTGCAAGATTTTATATGGAAGATGCAAAACTTGATTTAGCAATAGATGAGCTTGAAACTATTTTGGAAAAACAACCGGATAATTATGATGTATATTATGATTTAGCGAGAGTGCATTTTGAGCTTGGCAATTATGCTTGTGCTATCGAAAATTTTGAAAATGTTTTAGAATATAAAAGTGAGAATGCATTAATTTATTATGCGCTTGCTCAGGCTTATGAAGCTAATGATGAAATTGATAAAGCAATTTCAAATTATCTAAAAACAATTGCTCATAATGATTCTTTTTCACCGGCATATAAAAAAGTTGGGATATTGTTTTTTGCAAGAGGAGATTTTGAAGATGCCCTTGAGTATCTTGAAGATTATATAAAATTTGATATTCCAAAAGAAGAAGTTTCTAAAATAAACGATTTAATCGAGAGAATAAAGAAAAAATGCACAAATATTGGATAGCTTTTTCATCAATAGAAGAAATTAGCAGTTCTTTTATTCAAAGACTGTACAATCATTTTGGCAATATAAAAGAGGCATTTTTTGCAACTGATTTATCATTTATTGATGGCTTGAGCGTTAAAAGTGCGGAAAAATTTTTAAGATTAAGAGATAAAGTTGATCCGGATAAAGTGTTGCAAGAAGTTTATGACAAAGGAATCAAATTTTTGACATATGAGGATGAAAAATATCCGTTTATGCTTAAAAATATATCGAATCCTCCATCAGTTCTTTATTATAAAGGTGATTTGTTTTCTTGCAATTTGGAAAAAACACTTGCAGTTGTTGGTTCAAGACGTGCAACAAGTTATGCAAAAGATGCCCTTGGGAAAATTATCGGTGAGCTTCAAAATACAGATATATGTATTGTTTCCGGATTAGCTTCCGGTATTGATACAACAGCGCACAAAGCTGCAATTGAAAATAATTTAAAGACAATAGGGGTAATAGCAAGCGGATTTGATTTTGTATATCCTACAGCAAATAAGGAATTGTATAAAAAAATAGAGGAAGGTTGTGGAGCTATTGTTACAGAGTACTTTCCGAATTTTGAGCCTATAAAGTTCAGATTTCCTCAACGGAACAGGATAGTTTCCGGTTTGTCTTACGGTACACTTGTTGCAGAAGCGTCATTGCAAAGTGGAGCTTTGATTACAGCTAATTTAACATTGGAACAAGGCAGAGAGTTGATGTGTATTCCGGGGTTAATTACTAATCCTAATACTCAAGGGATATATAAGCTCCTTAAAAACGGGGCAACACTTGTTACTTGTGCGGATGATATTTTGGAAGCTTTAGGCTGGGAAATGAAAATAGAACAGCAAAATTTATTTAATAATATTGAATTAAGCGAAAATGAACAAAAAATTTATGAAGCTCTTGAAATTGAAGACAAGGGTGTTGATGAACTTCAGGTATATACAAAGATGAGTATTGATAATATGCTTATGTACTTGACAACAATGGAGCTTAAAGGGATAATTAAACAAGTTGACGGGGATAGATACAGATTAGTTGTAAGGTAAAAAATGTCAAAAGCAGTAAAAGAAAAATCATTAGTTATAGTTGAGTCTCCAGCAAAGTCAAAAACAATAAAAAAAATTTTGGGAGATGGCTTTCAAATAGAGGCAAGTTTTGGACATGTAAGAAATTTGCCAGCAAAAGATCCTGCAACCCAAAATTTGGGCTTTGATGTAAATAATAATTTTGAACCAAAATTTGAAATTATACAAGGTAAACAGGCTGTAGTAAAAAAGTTGAATGAAATAGCTCAAAAAGTTGATAAAATATATCTTGCATCAGACCCCGATCGTGAAGGCGAAGCTATAGCTTGGCATGTAAGACAATTATTAAAAGTTCCTGATGATAAGATTCTGAGAATTGTGTTTAATGAAATTACTCCCAAAGCTGTAAAGTATTCCGTCGAAAATCCAAGAGCAATAGATATGGATATGGTTAAAGCACAACAGACAAGACAAATTTTAGATAAGCTTGTTGGTTTTAAACTTAGTCCTGTTTTGTGGAAACAAATTGGGAACAGAAACTTGTCAGCAGGACGTGTTCAATCAGTTGCGCTTAGGATGATTTGCGAGAGAGAAGACGAAATAGAAGCTTTTGTTCCGCAGGAATATTGGTCAATTCATGCTAATCTTGAAAAAGATGGTAAAATATTTGAAGCTGAAGTATCTAAAATAAAAGAAAAATCTATTGAAAAAAACGTTAAAAACGCTCAAGAAGCTCAAAAAATTGTCGATTATTTGAAAGATGCCGAACGAGAATTTGAGGTTTCAAAAGTAACTAGGAAAACAATGAAACGTAAACCGACAGCTCCTTTTATAACGTCAACTCTTCAAAGAGCTGCGAGCTCAAAACTTGGTTTTGGTGTTCAAAAGACTATGCAAGTTGCTCAAAAACTCTATGAAGGTATGGAAATTGACGGAACTCCTGTTGGTTTGATTACGTATATGAGAACCGATAGCGTCAGAGTTTCAGATGATGCTCAAACTATGGCAAAAGATTTTATTTTGTCAAATTATGGTGAAAAATATTATCCTCAAACTCCAAATACCTATGTTAAAGGTAAGCAAAATGTTCAAGATGCCCATGAAGCCATTCGCCCATCATATCCTGAAAGAACACCTGAGAGTCTTAAAAAATATCTTGATAATGATCAATACAAACTTTATAAATTGATTTGGGATAAATTTATGTCGTCTCAAATGCAATGTGCTGAAGTTGCAAATAAATCTTTGGAAATAAAAGCGGGTGATTATACTCTAAAAGCAGGTACAAGCAAAATTACATTTGATGGTTTTTTAAAACTATACAATGATGATGATGAAAAATCGGATGATACCAAAATCCCTGATTTAGAAAAAGGAGATAAGGTAGTCTGTCAAAAAGTAGAGCCTAAACAGCATTTTACACAACCTCCTCCAAGATATAATGAGGCCTCTTTGGTAAAAGCATTAGAAGAACATGGAATCGGTCGTCCATCAACTTACGCAACTATTATAACTGTAATACAAACGCGAAAATATGTAGAGAAAAAAGATAAAGCTTTGCATCCAACATTATTAGGCAGAACAGTTTCAAAACAGTTGTGTGCACAATTCGCAGATATTATGGATTACAAATTTACAGCGGGTATGGAAACAAAACTCGACCAAATTGCAGAAAAAAAAGCTGTTTGGAATAAGGTTTTGACTGATTTTTATACTCCGTTTATTCAAGAGGTTGATAAGGCTCTTCAAAATTCTGAAAGAGTGAGAATAGAAAGTAAATTAAAGTGTCCAAATTGCGGAAAACCAATGGTTCTGCGAACAAGTAAATCAGGGTCTCAATTTTTGGGCTGTTCAGGATTTCCTGATTGTAAAACAATAATGTCATTGAATGCACTTTCTGAAAGTGATGAAGATAATTTTGAAAATCAAGAACCTGAAATTTGTGAGGAAAAGTGTGAAAATTGCGGATCTGATATGATATTCAAAACAGGTCCATATGGAAAATATATGGAATGTACAGAATGTAAAAACAGAAAGCCTTATCATAAGTCAACAGGTGTAACTTGCCCAAAATGTGGTGAAGGTATGATAGTTGAAAGAAAATCAAAAAGGGGTACTGTATTTTATGGCTGTAATAAATACCCAAATTGCGATTTTACATTATGGAATGAACCGACAGGCGAAAAATGTCCCGAATGCGGTTCTCTGTTGGTAAAAAAAGTTTTGAGAAAAGGAACAACTATAAGCTGTTCAAATTTGAAATGTCATTATAAAAAAGAAGATGTTCAAGAGGTGCAAAGTGAATCCTGATTTATATGAAAGATATTTGCAAAAAAAAGCAAAAAAACTTGGGATTTCAGTTGAAGAGTTAAAGTCCAAATCCGGTTATTCAGAACAAAATGAAGAACCTAAAAAGTATGTTCAAGACCAATTAAATTCTCAATTAAAACCTGAGACTGTCAAGACGGAAGTTCCTTCGTATATTTTTGGACCTTCCAAAATGGAAGAAACAAAATCTCAAATTCAACCAAGTATCCCAAAAGACACTCGTGAAAATAAATTTGCACTTATTGGTTACCCTCTGGGGCATTCACTATCTAAAATAATTCACGAGGCAGGTTTTAAAAGTCTCGGAATTGATGCTTCGTATGAACTTTTAGAGACTCCGCCGGATGATCTTGTTGATAGAGTAAAGTTTTTAAAATCGAGCGGGTATAAGGGTTTTAACGTTACAATACCGTTAAAGCTTCCAATATCTCTTTTTGTAAATGAGGTTGATAGATATGCAGATCTTGCAAGGGCTGTAAATACAGTCTATATTGAAGCGGATAAATCCTTAAAAGCCTATAATACTGATGTAATAGGATTTAAAAGAGCAATACCTCCAGATATTGATTTAAGAGGTAAAAATGTTGCAATACTTGGTACAGGCGGGGCTGCACATGCCGCTTGTGTTGCATTGACAGAATTAGGAGTTAAATGTATAGATTTTTTTACAAGAAATATTCCAAATTCAATAGACTTGATGAATTATGTTAGACGTCAATTCCCTGCAATAACTTTTAACGTTTATCAAATTGAAAACATAAGAAGTTTGAAGGAATATGATATGCTAGTGAATACAACTCCTATAGGAATGTTGGGTAAAGCCGGCGATATGATGCCTGTTGAATCTTATGCATTAGAATCTTTAAGCTCTGAAGCAGTTGTATATGATGTTATTTATAACCCAAGAAAGACTCTTTTGATAAAGTGTGCGGAAAAATTGAAATTAAGAACGATTACAGGTCTTGATATGCTTATTTATCAAGCAGTAGCTGCACAAGAATTATGGTTTGGAAGAACTCCTGATTTTAAGGATATGAAAATTGCTGCATTGGAAAATCTTTAAATCTATTCATATCTCAATGCGTCAATAGGGTTGAGCAACGATGCTTTGTATGCCGGATAAAATCCAAATGCTATTCCGACAAGTCCTGAAAATGAAAAAGAAACGAGTATTGGCATAATGGTAAATACTACAGGTCTTGATGCAACTGCTCCAAATATTGCCGCAATTGCAATTCCTGTAATAACACCTATCAGCCCGCCAACAAGGGCCAATACAAGAGCTTCCACAAGAAACTGAAGTCTGATATCTTGTGCTCTTGCGCCTATTGCCATTCTAATTCCGATTTCTTTTGTCCTTTCAGTTACTGATACAAGCATTATATTCATTACTCCGATTCCGCCAACCAGTAGTGAAATTGCTGCGACAAATATTAAAAAGACTGTTATTGATTTTACGTTGGCTTTCATTGTTTCTTGAAATTCTGCGTTATTTCTTATTTCAAAATCATTTTCCTGTGTTTTACCCAAATTATGTCTAGTTCGTAAAATTTCTTCAATATCCTTTTCAGCCAACGAGCTGTCGTCAACAGATTGAGCCTTAACTAATATTTGATTTACAGATCCCGGAAAATCTGTTCCAAAAACTTTTCTTTGGGCTGTTGTTAGCGGTATCAAAATTAAATCATCCTGATCGAAAGGCCCTGCTTGCCCTTTAGCTTTTAGTGTACCTATCACTTTAAATGGTACATTACCGACTCTTATAGTTTTTCCTACTGCATCAATATCTCCAAACAGTTCATTGCTTACTGTAGAACCTATTAAGGCTACTTTTGCAGCATTTCTATCGTCATCATTTGAGAATGATTTGCCTGAATCAATTTCATAATTTTTAACGTATAGGTATTTAGAAGTTACTCCATAAATTGTTGTCTGCCAGTTTTGGTTGCCGTACATAACTTGTTTTGAAGAACTCATTAAAGGTGCAACTGCTTCAACGCCTCTTGCATTTTTTCTTATGGCATCTGAATCTTTTACGGTTAGTGTAGGTTTTGAGCCCATACCCATAGAAACTCCGCCTGTTTTAGCAGTAGAAGATCGAATTGTCAAAAGATTTGACCCCATTGATTCCATATTGTCTTGAACTTGTTTATTTGTTCCGCCACCTATTGCAAGCATAGCAATGACTGCAGAAACACCAATAATTATCCCTAACGAAGTTAAGGCTGAACGCATTTTATTAACTTTCAGTGAATTAAGTGCTATTTTTAATGTTGATTTAAAATCTATCATATTATTTAATTCCTTGGCTATATTATGTCATTCTGAGCGAAGAATCTCAAAATATTTCGCCTCAAAATGACTTATTTCAAGTTTCTCTGGTTCTTGTTTTTATCCAATCTTCTTTTGGCATATCGGAAATTATTTTGCCGTCTTTAAATTTTAATATTCTATCCGTATATTGTGCAATATCAGGTTCATGCGTAACTAATACTACTGTTTTTCCATATTTTTTGTTTAAATTTACAAAAAATTCCATAACATCAATGCTTGTTTTTGTATCAAGATTACCTGTTGGCTCGTCTGCAAGTATCAATGGTGCATCATTAACTATGGCTCTTGCAATTGCAACTCGCTGCTGCTGTCCACCTGACATTTGTGAGGGCATATTATCTTGTTTAGATTCAAGGCCGACAATTTTTAAAGCTTCTTTAGCTCTTTCATAGCGTTCTTTTTCGGGGATTCCTTTGTATATCATTGGCATTGCAACATTATCTATGGCTGATGTTCTGGATATAAGATTAAATCCCTGAAAAACGAATCCTATTTTATTATTTCTTATATCTGAAAGTTGATTTGAATTGAGTGAAAAAACATTTATTCCATCCAAATAATATTCTCCTGCTGTTGGCTTGTCTAAAGTCCCAAGCATATTCATACAAGTAGATTTTCCAGAACCTGACGCCCCCATTATTGCAACAAACTCACCTTTTTCAATAGAAAAGGAGACATCATTTAGGGCATAAAATTGTTCTTCACCCATTTGATATATTTTTATAGCGTTCTTTACCTCTATTAGCGGCATTATAACCTCGGGATTCGATTTTTATTATTCTTTTTTTGTTTTGAATTTTTGATACTCAAAATAATTTTGTCACCTTCATTAACACTGTTTGCAATTATTTCTGTATAGTTATCGTCACTTGAGCCGGTTTCGATATCAATACGTTTTGGTTTGCCGTTTTCAAGAATCCAAATTCCTTGTTGTTTATATTTTGGACCGTTTAAATCGGGTGTGAATTTTAAAGCCAAGTTAGGTGCACACAAGACATTTTCGCTTTTGCTTGTTATTATTGAAACATTAGCAGTCATACCCGGTTTAAGTTTTAAATCTTCATTATCAACATCAACAATAACTGTATATGTAACTACATTGGATACAGTTGTCGGAGAAAGTCGTACCTGAGATACTTTCCCAACAAAATTTGTATCTGGATACCCGTCAAGAGTATAAGTTACGTCTTGACCTTCTTTAACTTTCCCGATATCTGCTTCTGATACACTTACTTCGATTTGCATTTTTGTTAAATCTTGAGCAATCGTGAATAATTCAGGAGCTTGAAAGCTTGCCGCAACAGGTTGGCCAAGGTCAATCTCTCTTGAAATTACTGTACCATCAACAGGTGCTACAATTTGGGTATAACCAAGGTTTGTTTTTGCTGTTCTTAACGATGCTTGATATTGACTAATTTGAGCTTTTGCAGCATTAATTTGTGCAATATCAGAAAGATAAGTACTGTATTTTTCATCCAATTCGCTTTTTGCAACAAAATTTTTGGCATAAAGATTTTTATACCTTTGGTATTGTTTTTCATTATAATCTGCAACAGCTTGAAGTTTTGCAAGATTTGCCATCGCATTATTTATTTGGGCTTGATTCTGTTCAACTTGAGCTTCAAATGTTGCAGGGTCAATTTGTGCTAAAAGTTGTCCTTTTTTTACTTCGGAATTATAGTCAACATATATTGCTTTAATAAGTCCGGAAACTGTAGAACCTACAGATACGGTGTTAACCGGGTTTATTGTTCCTGAGGCTTCTACATATTGAGTAATAGTGCATTTCTTTAAATCTTTTGTTTCGTATTTTACTTGTTTTTTATTAATAATTCCCAAAACTGCAATTATTGTTATTACAATTGCTAAAATTGAAAATAGGTATCTCTTTTTAATGTTTTTTAGATTTTTTATCATTTTTAGAATCCTCAATTGAAGTTGTTATGCTTTGCGGTAGTGCAATAGCTTTTTCTAAATTAGCTCTTGCTACATTGTAATTATATACTGCTTGTACATAATTTACTTGCGCATTATTATAATTTACTTTAGCATCTTGCAATTCTATATAGTCACCCAATCCTACAGCATATCTGCCATCGGCTAATTCAAAATTTTCCAATGTTTGCTTTACTTTAACTGCTAAAAGTGGTATTTGTTTTTCATATTGAATCATATTAACGTATAAATTTTGTATTTCAAAATATATATCTTGTTTTAAAAGTTCTATTTCGTTTTTGGCAATATCTACTTGTGTTTTAGCGTTATCAATTCTGTATTTTTCTCCCATAATATTGACTGATGATGATAAATTAACTCCTATATTAAACGAGTTAGAATTATATTGGTCTCTATATCCGTATCCGGCTCTGGCAGAAATTTCAGGTAAATATTCTCTTTTTGTGTATTTTAGGGCTTCTTCCATAGCTTTTAATGTTGCATCATAAGCTTTTAAGTCCGGTCTATTTTTGTATGCAAGTTTAACAGATTCTTCAAAAGTATAGGGGAAAGGTTTAAATTCATAATTTTCAAGAACGTTAATTTTTTCAACCTGAGATGTTAAAAATGCGTTATTTACGTATTCCGGCGGAAGGCTCAAATCTGTTTTTTCATCAATTTTTTCTAAATTGACAGGTGTCAAATTATGTTGTAAATTAAATGTTTCGGTATTTTCGATTTCATAATCGGGCGCAAATGCTATATACATTGAATTATTCAAAAGAACCAGTGCATTTTGATAAACTTTTTCAGAATTTACAAGAGTAACTTTTGAGTCACTTAAATACACTTCAGCATTTACAAGATCTATTTTAGATTTAATCCCTTCGTCAAAATAGGCTTTTGTTCTTTGATAATTTCTTTCATTAATTTGTACATTTGCTTTGTTAATATCAACAGTGGCTTTTGCTGCCAGAACTCCATAGTAATTTGTTTTGACTGCAAATATTGTATCCAAAACTATTTTTTCAAAATCATATAAAGATGCAATTCTATTAAAATTGTACATTTTTATATTAGCATTTGTTTTCCCAAAATTCCATATAAGTTGATTTAAACTTGCTTCAGCAGAATAAATTCCGTCATTGCTTGAAATCCTGTTTGTGTGTGTGTCTGTAAAGTTGTATCCCGTTCCAACTCCAAGAGTCGGGAAATAACCTGATTTTGCAATACCTAAATTCCCTTTAGAAAGCTTATAATTGTACCTTGCTTTTTGAATTTTCGGGCTGTTCTGAAGTGCCAGATTAACACAATCATCAATGTTTAAAACGGCATTTTTTTCAACGCTCATCTGCTCAACAGCTGATGCTGATAAAATCGAAAAACTCATACACAATATTATTATTATTTTATTTAATTTCAAATATTTTCCTCTAATTATTAAACGATATGAGATTAAATTTGTTCATTTTCATGATAATCTAATTTTCCTTAAATGTCCAAAAATCTTTTTGAAGCATTACCATAAACGGGATTAATTCAAGACGCCCTACAAGCATATTAACTGTAAATATCAACTTAGATAAAATATGAAGGTCGTTGTAATTTCCCATTGGTCCTGTTGTAACCGCAACTCCCGGCCCGATATTTCCTAGGGAAGATATTGCGCCTGTTAAGCCCACTGCACTGTTATGTTCCAATATTGAAATAAGTATAGCTGTTATTCCAAATATAAGAAAATAGAAAAATATAAATACAATTATCTGTCTGGCTGTTTCTGTCGGAACTGTTTTGTTATCAATTTTTATATTAACAATTGCATTTGGATGCAAAATTTTTAAAATTTCACTTTTCATAGATTTAAAAACAACAATCCATCTTGCAAGTTTTATACCGCCACCGGCAGAGCTTGCACAGGCTCCCATAAACATTACAATGAATAGTAAAAGTTTTGATGTATAATTCCATTTTTCAAAATCAACTGAAGCAAAGCCTGAGGATGTTGTTATACTTACGACCTGAAACAATGCATTTTGAATATCATCAAGCCAATTTGTATTATGGTTTAAAAATAAAGATCCTGCAATCAAACTGCTCATAACAAGAACAGAGACAAAATAAGCTCTAAATTCTTCATTTTTAAATAATGTTATAGGATTTCTTAATCCTTTATATAGCAAATTAAAACTAATACCTGCCAAAAACATAAACACCAAGACTATCCAAGTGATTTTTGAGGAGCCGTAACCCATAATGCTATATTCGTTTAGAGAAAAACCACCGGCAGATAGTGTTGATAAAGAGTTACATAAAGCATCAAACGCCGGCATTCCGGCCCATATTAAAAGTCCTATTTCTAGTCCGGTAAATGCCAGATAAATTTTCCATAATGCAGACGCAGTATTCCGTATTCTTGGCGTAAATTTATCTTCTGTTGGCCCCGGGGCTTCCGCAAAAAACATTTGACGGCCTGCAACGGCAAATTGAGGCAATATAGCTATAAACAAGACTATTATACCCAAACCGCCAAGCCATTGCGTAAAACTGCGCCAAAAAAACAGTGCATGCGGATAATTATAATGAGTAAGTATTGTTGCTCCTGTTGTAGTTATGCCTGATACGGACTCAAAAAGAGCATTTACTGGTGTAAAATCATAAAAAAGATATGGTATTGCTGAAATTAAACCAAAAATTACCCAGCAGGCAGCTACACTAAAAAGTGCTTCAGATTTTTTTATATCGTTAAGATTTTCTAATGTATTTGCGTTTTTAATAAATTTTCTTAAAAAATATCCTATAGTTATTGCAGTTATTGAAGCTGATGTAAAAGGTAAAACGGATTCATATTCATGATAAAATAGTGCAATTGCAACCGGAGACAATATTACCAGCCCTATATACATTAACATAATCCCTATTGCATTTGCTAAATAATTTAAACGCATAATCTATTTCACCTTGAAAAATTCTTTTATTTTGGGAGCATTTTCTGCTGTTGTGAATATTATAAGTATATCATCAGAATGTAGTTCAGTATCTCCTTTTGGAATTATAACTTTATTTCTTCTTTGTATAATACCTATAATGGCTCTAACCGGAAAATGCATATCCATTATTTTTTTACCGTTAAATTCAGGCTGAACGGAAATCTCTAATACTTCTCCCTGTCCTTGTTCTACTGTTGCAAGTATATCAACATTGTTTTCCTGCAAGTCATTTTTAACTTCGTTAAGTGCAGAGTTTTTAGCAGAAATTGCTATATCAATTCCAACTTTTTCAAATAACGGTACATTCAAAACTTTTGATACTCTTGAAATAACTCTTTTGGCACCTAGTTGTTTTGCTAACAATGAACATAAAAGATTTCTTTCATCATTATTAGTAATACTTATTACAACGTCAGCCGAGCCAATTTCTTCTTCGTCGAGCAGTTTCATATTTGTGCCGTCTCCGTTTATGATGAGTGTATTGGCTAGTTGTTCGGCTAAATATTCACATCTTTCATGATTCTTTTCGATAATTTTAGTTTTTATTTTTAATGTTTCTAATGATTTTGCAAGCATCCTGCCAACAGTCCCGCCGCCTATAATTGCAACCGTTTTGATGACTTCTTTTTCGTGAAAAAATGTACCTGCTAAAATATCCAGCGAATGAGAAGTCCCCATAAATATAAGTTTGTCTCCATCTATGATTTCGGTTTCCCCGTTTGGAATAAATAATTGCCCCTCGCGAGTTAGACCAACCATAAGTGTATCTTTTGTGAATCCGCAATCTTTTAGTTTTTTCCCTATAATAGGCAAGTGAGATTGCACTTTGTATTCCAACAATCTAGCACGGCCATCTGCAAAATTTTCAACATCTAATGCTTGGGCTACAGTTACAATTCTGAAAATTTCCTGAGTCAGTAATTCTTCAGGCCAAATTATATAATCGATGAAGAAATTATGAGAGTTTTCGCTATTTTTTTCAAGATTGAGTGTGTTTTTATATTCTTCTTTGCTGACAAAACAAATTGTTCTAACACCACCAAATTGTTTAGCTGAAAGGCAGGCTACGATATTTGCTTCATCAATTCCTGAGCAGGCAATAAAAACATCCGCATTTTTTATATCTGCGTTTTTTAAGACATTAATGTTCGATGCATTTCCCGGAACAAAGCTAATATCTAAAGCTCCAAGCTCTTTTGCACAATTTTCCTCTTTATCAATTATTGTTATATCGTGGTCTTCAAAAAATTCTGTTGCCAGCAAGCAGCCAATTTCTGTTGCCCCATAAATTACAATTTTCATATCGGAATTATATATTAATTAAAAATTTTTGACAAGTTTTTACTTAAATAATAAAAGTAAGAATACAATTATATAATTAAGTATTTGTAAAACAATAATTGCAACTATTGGTGAAAAATCTATTCCGCCTGCAGGTGGGATAAGTTTTTTAAATGCATTTAAATATAAATCTGTCACATCGCGTAATCCTTGCATAGGCTGTTTGTACCAATCTATATTTGGCACAAAGCTCAACAAGCATCTGACTAATATCAACCAGAAATATATTTGAAATAAATTGTTAACAACAAAAATTAAATTATCTATCATGTACCCCTTACCCTAACCCTCTCCCCATAGGGGCGAGGGAATATTTTTACAATTGTGAACTTTTTTTAGTATCTTTGCAAGTGCAGTTATTTCTTTCTGCCGGAAGATTTTCTATCATTTTGAACAGCAGATTTTTAAGATTTGCTACATTATTGTTAAATACCTCGATAACTTCGTGATGAGAAACCGGTGGAACATCTCCTACAAGCCCTGCATCATAATCTGTTATAAGTGAAATATTCAAAGGACACATATCCATTTCTTTTACGAGGTAAGCTTCTGGGAATGCTGTCATATTAATTACTTCCCAACCTTGATTAGTAAAGAATTTTGATTCCGATTTAGTAGAAAATCTCGGGCCGTTTACAACAACAACCGTACCCGATTCGTGAACTGTTATTCCTAATTCTTTGGCGACTTTGATTGCAAGTTCTCTCATTTCAGGACAATAAGTTTCTGCTGCAGAAGGATGAGTAACAATAGGTCCTTCAAAAAACGTTGATTTTCTTCCATCTGTCCAATCTACAAATTGATCACAAATTACAAAATCACCTGGTTTAACCTGCTTTTGGAGACTTCCTGCAGCGCAAGGTGAAATTACTCTTTCGCACCCGATATGTTTCATAGCCCAGACATTTGCTCTATAGTTAATTAAATGAGGTAAAATAGTATGATTTCTTCCATGACGCGGCATAAATGCAACTTTGTGACTACCGATTTGCCCGATAAATAAACTGTCACTAGGCATTCCGTAAGGAGTTTCGACTTGAATTTCTTCGATATTTTCTAAAAATTTATAAAATCCAGATCCTCCAAATACACCAATGTCAGCTAATTTTTTGTTTTCCATATTATTTCCTCTCTTTTATTTATCAATTATATCATAAAAATGCGAAAAACAATAGTAACAAATGGTGTTTTTATGACACTTGATTTTTAAAATTTTTGATATAGAATAAGTATATAATCATCTTTAAAAGTTTTTGATCGCAGTCGAAGAAACGGGTCGTTAGGGAATTTTTAGGGATTTCAATTTACAATAAGAGGATTACATTTTGAAAAACTTACTACTAACTTTTGCACTGTTGTGTATAATGTTTGTCAATGCTCCTGCCGAGGCAACAGATATAAACACTGTAAAAGCAACGATAGTAAAGCATGCTATCTCAATGGGAGTAGATCCTGCAATTGCACTGAGCATTGCTCGTACAGAATCAGGATTTAGACATGAGGCAAGAAGTTCTCATGGTGCAGTCGGAGTATTCCAGTTAATGCCTTCTACTGCAAGAAGAATGGGCTTAAATCCGTATTCTTTGAATGATAATATCAAAGGCGGAATTATGTACTACAAGAAAATGTATAATATGTTCGGGTCAGTGGAATTGGCTCTTGCAGCGTATAATGCAGGGCCAGGCAATGTAAAAAAATATAATGCAATTCCACCATTTGCGGAAACCAGAAATTTTGTAAGAAAAATTACGGCAGACGTAAATCGTCAAAAAACAGCTCCGGATCCGATTGTAGCTAAAGTAAAAACCGGTGCATACACAGCTCAAGTTTCGAAAACAAAAGTTCAGTCTGTAAAACCTGAAATAAAAATGGCACCTGCTGGACAAATTGTAAGTGCAACCGATTTGGAAGTTGAAGTTGTTGAAGAAAAACCGATTGAGTTGAAATTGGAAACTTTGACTGTTTCAATATAGTATTTACCCTCCAACCCCTCTCCCAAAGGTAGAGGGGCTATAAAACTTTCCTCAACCACTCTTCCAGAGGTAGAGTAACTACCATCCAGAGGTTATGCTAGTTTCCTTTTCCCTATGGAAGTAGGTGCAGGATGAGGTTTTACATTTCTTAATATTCTTTTTGAAATTGTTAAAGAAAAACTCAATAAAAGCCGTCATACGACATGAAAGGAAAATCTATTCATGGGAATGTCGGCATCACAAGCGAGATTGTTGAGTATAACGTCAAGATTGACGAACAACGAATTTCGTGCTCAGACAATAACAAATTCGAAATTGAGACTTGCTTCAGAATCTGAAGAAGCAAGCCGTAAATACATGGATGCTTTAGAATCCAAAAAGTTGATGTACGGCGTTTATGATGATAATGGGGATAGGACATATACAGATTTAACAGCAAATGTTTTGTTGAGCTACGGTGATTTGAAGAATCAATATTCTTTAGTTAATTCTTCAGGACAAATTATGCTTAATGGTTCTGATATTAAAAACTATATGAATGCACAGAATATTACAGAATTTATGGATGCTTATGGTATTCCAAGAATTGTAAATCCTGAATATACCGAAACTTTAACTAATATTTTTGGGAAAAATTATGAAGAACTTGTTGATGATACAAATTACAATAAATATACTTTGGATAATGAGGGAAACAATTTAGAATATTTGGGCAAGATTGACGGTTTTGTAAATGCTATAAATGAAAACGGTATTGATTCTATTAGTCAAGGTGACATAGATAATTACAAAGCTTCATTAAATAGTGCAAATCTTAACAAATCTGTTTACAATGCATCTTCTGCCAATATGTTAAACAATTATATATATGCACTCAATGATATTCCAGATAAAGTTGAAAATCCTGGTACAGCACCAGAAAAAGTGGAAAAACCGGATTTGTTAGATTATGCAGACGAATTATTAAGTCCGGTTTGTTGGGGTTGGACTGGTATAGAAAACTTGAGGAATAATACAGGGGAATTTGGTATAGATCAAATTGCGCATGTGGAACATGTATTGGCGCAATATTTGTGGTCTGACGGTTATGGCGCAGGTTCAATGACAACGGATTACGGGACAATTACAAAACGCCAAACACAAGCTTGGAGTGTAACAGGTGGAGGGGCTACAACAGGTAACGGCTATGTTAAATCATCAGACTATACTGGAGCAGAAGGGCAAAAAGATATTGATCCAATGAAAGTTCAAACAGTGTTGGGATATTCTAAAAATTCTGATCTTAAAAGAGAACTTCAAAATTTGTATTTTATAATTCTATACAAATATGCACAAAATGGCGGTACTCCATATCATCAAGATACAGGTAATAGTAACCAAAATTTTGCATTACTAAGAGGTTGCGAAATAGCTGGAACATTTGATCCAGATTCAATTGATGAAGTTGGAATCGGAGAAAAATATTTAGATTTGGTAAATAAGTTATTAATTGCTGTTGCCGATGATATATTGGATAAAAATGATTCAAGGTATTACTCTTCAACTGAGTTACAAAATTATTTATCAAAATACGAAGAATATAAAACATATACTAAGGATCTTGCAGAATGGAATGAAAACAAGTCAAAGTATGACAATTATGTATCAGCATTTAAAGATTGGTTAAATAGTGTAAATAATAAAAAAGAAGATTTTGAAAATGCTATAAAAAATATTCCTACAAAAGAGATTTCTGACAAAACAGATGCAAAATATCAGTGGTACTTAAACCTTTGGGAGCGCATGGGGGCAGGTAAAAAAGATGCTGCCGGTAACATTGATGCTACAGGCTTTAAAGAAATTGACGAAAATCTTATCAATAATTCTGAATGGCTCGAATTTGCTTTTGAACATGGAATATTGACTCTGGAACAGGCGCAATTTATGGAGGATGGTTCTACAACTTATCCTGAAATGGGTCAATATGATTGGGTATCAAAACCTTACACAAATGCAACGGATATTGTATCAAAAGAGGATGAAATTGCAATTGCTATTGCAGAAGTTAAGTACAAAAAAGAAATTACAGAAATAGAAAATAAAGATAAAAAATACGATCAAGATTTGAAAAAACTTGATACGGAGCATAATGCACTTCAAACAGAATATGAATCAATAAAAGAGGTAATTTCAAAAAACACCGAAAGGTCCTTTAAAGCGTTTAGCTAAAACCCCAACCCCTCTTCCAGAGAGGGGCTATTAAACTTTTACCAACCAATTTCTCAAAGGCTGAGGAGCAAAATTATTCCTTCTCCCTATGGAGGTGCAGGATGAGGGTTACTTATTATACGCTTCAAAAAACTCTTTCAAAAGTTCATGACCTTTGAGAATTGTCTCGTAATCCAAATATTCATCCCTTGTATGCATATTACAAACTGTTGCCAATCCAACCAAATAAGGAATAAATTGCTCACCTTTTGAATTTGTTTCATTAGCATAAATGTGAGTCTCTGCAGCTGCGTGAAATGATGTAATATCAGGTTTTACGCCCACTTTTTTGGCAGCTGTTTCAAACAAAATGGGAATATATTCGTCATTAACTTTTTCAAATGGAGGTACATGTTCTTTAAATTCTATTGAAACAGATACCAAATCAGAATAAGTCTTTCCAAATTCTTCAACAGTATTGCGCATAATTTCTTTTAGTTCATTTTCTTTTTGTCTGCTAGAACTTCTTATTGAATAACTAACCGCCGCATCAGGATTAATTATGTTTGTAACCTCAATTTTTCCCGCATCAATTCCGCCTAAGTTGCAAGAGGTTACAACCATTCCGTCTTCTTCATAATATACGCCTTGCGGTAATTTAGAAATTAAATCAGCGATAAGTTTTCCTGCATTTGCTCTTGATTTGTCGCCGATATCGATTCCTGAGTGTCCGCCTTTATGGCTGTGAACTTCTATTTTTA